>Ga0326728_10001298_pt1 | contig 89338 bp, 82 predicted proteins | sample MB3enrmetagenome_FD_207602 | JGI IMG/M metagenome (GOLD analysis project Ga0326728, IMG submission 207602) | Lab enriched peat soil microbial communities from McLean, Ithaca, NY, United States - MB31MN | ecosystem: Environmental > Terrestrial > Soil > Wetlands > Peat | place: USA: New York... | reverse complement strand
CCCCTCCGGGGATCGAAAATCGGCATGAAAAAACCGGCCTTCGCGCCGAAACGGCCATCCGGGAGCCGTTCGGGGAAGCGGAAAACTAAAAAACGCTAGCTTTTCCGCAGCCTGTTTAGCCCGGCATGTGCCGACCTAAAGGTCGGCGCTACGTCTCAAATTAGGACAGCACCCGAAATTTCCCCAACTCGACGGGGCTCAGGGCACTGTTGTATGATGCCAGGAGGATGTCAGGGTACGCAGGGATTCGAAATTGCGCCGCGCGCCACGGGGCGGGCCGGAGAGTGTGGATACTTCTGCCTTTTGCCCTCCTCCTACTCCCTTGCCTTTTGATGGCAGATGTTATCTATTTAAAGAATGGCCAAAAGATAGACGCCCAGATTACTAAAGAAGACGCCAAACAGGTCTTCTACGAGGTGGGCGGGGGCGAATTCGCAGTGCCGAAATCCCTGGTGGACCATGTTGAGAAATCGGATGCCTCGATCACTTCACCGGAGCAGGCCGCCTCTCGGCCCAATCGCCAGCTCGCCCTGCCGCTCTCCTCGCCCGCGGACCTGCCCGCCGAGGAAGGATCGAAGGTCATCCACGACGGCAGCGTGGATGAGGCCTACCTCACGCGCCTGGAAGACGAGGTCAGTCGCACCCCATCACCTGATAACCTTCATCAGCTCAAGCGCGGATTCCAGCAGGCCGCGGTATTTCTGACCCGCAATGGCGATCCGGAAGCGGCCATCCTGAAATATCGTGAGGCGCTCAAGTACATGCCCCACGACCAGGCTTTGACGCTCGCCCTCGGCTACCTTTTGACGAAGCAGGATCACGATCTGGAAGCGGTCGACCTGCTTCTGCCGGAAGCCGATCGTTATCCCAAGGCGCCCGACTTCCCTCTGCTCCTGGGTTCCGCCTACTATGGAATGGAAAACCTTGACCAAGCCCTCGCGGAATGGAACAAAGCCCTCGCCCTGGAAGACAGCCCGCGCCTGCGCGATGTGGTCGAGAAGGTGCAACGCGAACGTGAGGTTTCCGGTTCTTACTCCGAGTTGCGCAGCGAACATTTCCTGCTTCGCTATGAAGGCCAAACGATCGAAAAGCTGAGCGGCGATATTCTGAACAGCCTCGATGGCTCTTTCCAGGACCTGGTGCTCGACCTTAATTATTCCCCCTCCGAGACCATCATCGCCATTCTTTACCCCAGTCAGGCCTTCCGCGACATCACCCGGTCGCCCTCCTGGGTGGGCGCCTTGAACGATGGGAAAATCCGTGTCCCCATCTCGGGCCTCTCGGTGATGACGCCGGACCTCGCCCGCGTGCTGAAACATGAACTGACCCACTCCTTCGTTCGGCAGATTACCCTGGGCCGTTGTCCGACCTGGTTTAACGAGGGTCTGGCGCAACTCGAGGAAGGCGCCACCACCGCGACGCTGGGAAGCCAGTTGGCCCGCGCCATGGCCGCCGGTAAGACCCCCGCCTTCTCAGCGCTCGAAGGGTCCTTTGTAAGCCTGCCACCCGACCAGGTGCCCCTGGCTTATGCCAAGTCCCTTGCCGCCCTCGAATACCTTCGCGACACTTTCGGCATGGGGGAGATTCGCAAAATGTTGACCCTGATGCCCTCCTCCGCCGACTTCGGCGCCATCCTGCAAGACGAGATTCGGATGGATAATCCCGCCTTCGAAGAGCAAGTCGCGAGCTACGTCGCGTACAAGTACGGGCCATAGGTGGACCGTGCTGCACGAGCTCGAGCGTATGATTCAGCGGCTTTCTTCCGCCATGTCACGGCCCGGCCGATGACTCGGAAGGAAAAAAAGCGATACAACCAATGGAAAAAACAATAAAAAGGCAAAGGCTGCCGGATACCGATTCTGTCGAGGAATTGGCGCGGTTCTGGGACAAACATGACCTCACGGACTTCGCGCACGACCTTCTGGAGGTGACCGAACCCTTGTTTGTGCGCGCCAAAGGGACTTCCCTGAGCATTGAATTGCCACCTGCCGAAGCTCAGCATCTCAAGAAAATTGCGCGCTCCAAGGGTCTTAAGGAGACCGCCGTTCTTCGGCTATGGATACTTGAGAGGCTTCACGAGTTTTCCTCGATCCGACGAGCGCCTAACAAGGCGTTACACCCGGCGGCGCAAAAGCCCGACCGTAGTTGAAGTGCAGATTCGTTAAGGCGCATCCCTTTTCACCCCCTGAAGAAGGCTGAAATTTACGATGGTTAGCCCTCTCCGATGGGGGAGTGAACCCGCACCCACCTACGGAATCCTTCCCAGAGTTCTGCGCGCATAGGGCGCAACGAGCGGTAGCGATCACGGTCAATCTGCCTTTGAATGACCGTGGGTTCGTCTTGCACCGAAGAGCCCACGGACAGGAAAGCACTGTCCGTGGCTACCCACTCCACTCGAAATATGACGATCACTGAGGCCCGCGCTTATATCCACTGTCATCTTCGTGGGCACCATGAGGTCACAGGCTCTCTCCCTTGACGGGCTGACCGGAAAGCAAGTAGCGCGTACCTGTCGTTCATGTGCGCGGGTTTTTGTTGTCAATTGGGGACGAACCGCAGACCTCCAAAACAGTTCTGCGCTTTTGTAGGGGCACCCCTTGGGGTGCCCTTGGGCAGGGCAAGCCCAGCCCCTACAAGACGTGTTGGGTTGCAACCACGGCGCTGCTGCCCTCTGTCAAAGCGTGGCGAGCAACGCGGCCAGCAGGGCGGCGCGGGGGGGCAACTCACGGATGATGATATGTTCGTGGCGGGCGTGGGCGCCGTCTCCGGTCGCGCCCAGGCCGTCGAGCGTGGGAATGCCGAGGGCGGCGGTAAAGTTGCCGTCGGAGCCTCCCCCGGTCGCGGCTTCTTTCAAATCCATACCCATCTGGCGCCCTAACTCCCGGGCCTTTCGAAACAGGGCAATCGCCATCTTGCGTTCCATGGGCGGGCGATTGACGCCACCCGTGATTTCCAATTTGGCTTCCCGGTGAAGGGGCCGCAAGGCACGCATTTTTCTTTCGATCCATCCGCGGTCCCGCGCCGTGGGCACGCGCACATCGACTCGCGCCGTGGCAAGTTCCGGAATGACGTTGGGGCGCGTCCCGCCCTCGACGACGTCGACATTGACGGTCAGGCCTCGCCCCGGGCGCGCCAACTTTTCAATACGCAGGATCTGCTGGGCGAGCTCGGAAATGGCATTGACCCCTGCCGAAGGGTTAATTCCGGCATGGGCGGAGCGGCCGTGGGCGGTGATCTTGAATTCCCCCACCCCTTTGCGGGCCGTCTTGAGGGCGCCCTGCGCTGCGGCCGGCTCGAGCACCAGCACGGCGCGGGCCTGCCGCGCTTCGGCGAGCAACTCCTTCCGAAAGGCAAAGCTCGACACTTCCTCGTCCGCGTTCAGGAAAAAACGCACGGGGCCGGGGGGAGTCATCTTCAAGGCGGCAAGCGCCTGGACCGCCCAGAGTCCTGCGACCATGCCGGCTTTCATGTCGAGGATGCCCGGCCCGAAAGCGCGTCCAGCACTCACGCGAAACGGCATGGCCTCTAGCGTGCCCATCTCCCAGACCGTATCCAGGTGGCCAAGCACCAGGATGGGCTTCGTCCCGCGCGTCTGCCCCCAGAACTCCGCTACGACGGCTGAGCCCGCCGTGGGGTGGCTCAACCGGCGAACTTGCGCGCCGCGCGTCTTGAACTCCGTAGCGAAAAAGTTCGCCATGCGGTCGATGGCCGTGGGGTTCTGACTCGGCGACTCGATCTCCACCGCCCGCCGCAAGCAGCGCAAGAGCGCATCAGTTTCCGACTGACAATAGGCCAGCAATGCCTTGGGGTCGATCATGATGCCTCTTTCGTCGTGTGCGTAGGGCCGCCCCTTGGGGTGGCCTTGGCCAGGGCAAGCCCTGGCCCTACAAGACCCCACGTCTTCTTTCGTTGCGGCTCCGCCGCGCCGCGCTTCCCATTGTTCCGCAGGGCAGATTCTATCACGCCCGGACAATGGTAAGTCTTCAGGCCTCATCGTCATGATCCTGTAACCTTACCAAGTTCCACGGCGCGGCAAGGATGGTCGCGGTGAGATATTTCTCACTAGCAATGGCTAGGGTTCCATTTTATTCTAGGGAGTTGACGAAAAGTACAGTAGCATCGGCATCCAGAGCCCGCCATGAAGGCGGCGAAAGATCGGCACGTGCTGAGCTAAAGCTCAGGGCTACAACGCACCGTCAACCTGCTGGATTTTCCGTGAGTTGGAAACCGCCTCGGGAGAGGCCTCCAAATTGAGTAAAGTCTCCTTCGCTCTCGTCATTCATTCACACCAGCCGGTGGGAAACTTCGACCACGTGATTGAAGACGCCTACCGGAAGGCCTACGCGCCTTTCGTGCGCGCCCTCTGGAAGCACCCGCGCATCCGCCTGAGCTTGCATTTCTCCGGCATTCTGCTGGAGTGGCTGGAAAAACGTCACCCGGAATACTTCGTGCAACTTCGTGAGCTCGTGGGTCGCAGCCAGATCGAACTGGTAGGCGGCGGCTACTACGAGCCCATCCTGCCTATGATTCCCGATGCGGACAAGGGCGCGCAGCTTCGCAAGCTGGCCGATTACATTCAGCAGCATTTTGGATCGGCGCCGCGCGGCGCATGGGTCGCCGAGCGCGTCTGGGAGCCCACGCTGCCGCGCCCCTTGGCCAAGGCGGGGGTGGAATACGTGGTGCTCGACGACACCCACTTCCTGGCCGCCGGCTTGCAGCCCTCGCAACTGCGCGGCAGTTACCTGACCGAAGAAGATGGTCATCCCCTGCGCCTCGTGCCCAGCCTGAAGTCTCTCCGTTACGCTATCCCCTTTCAGGAGCCGGCGGAGACGGTAGGCATCCTGCGCGAGGGTGTGGGCCAGTCCGACGCGCTTTTTGCCATGGGCGACGACTGCGAAAAATTCGGCGTGTGGCCTGGAACCTACGAGCACGTTTATGGGAACGGCTGGCTGGAACGATTTCTCGAGGTGATCGAGAGGTGTCAGGACTGGCTGGAGACCACCACCGTTTCTGACTATCTCCGCTCCCACCCTCCGCTGGGGCGTATTTATCTTCCCACCGCCTCTTACCCCGAGATGATGGAGTGGGCCCTGCCGCCCGCGGCTTCCGGGGATTTCCACGCTTGCTTGGAAGAGAGTGAGCACCTGCCCAATGGCGAACGGTTCCAACGTTTCCTGCGGGGAGGCTTGTGGCGCAATTTCTTGAGCAAGTACCCCGAGTCCAATCAGATTCAGAAACAAGTGTCGGGCGTAAGTCACCGCCTTCGGACGTTGCAGGCTTTCAAAGCGGGTGGAAAGGAGAATATTGATGTACTTGCCGCGGCTCAAGATCACCTTTTGGCCGCGCAGTGCAACGACCCCTATTGGCATGGGGTATTTGGCGGCCTCTACGCACCCCACCTGCGAAGCGCGAATCTGCGCCACCTCATCCAGGCCGAGTCCGCCCTCGACCGTGCCGATGGACGCGGCGCTGATTCCAAACCTGAGATGGTGACGTCGGATTTCGACATGGATGGCCAGGATGAGATCCTCATCCGCCAGAATATTGCCGGCATGATCCTGCGCCCGGCGGATGGCGGCACGGTTTCCAGCCTGCGCTTCAAGCCCGCCGATGTGGAGCTGGTTAATTCTCTGATGCGGCGTCCGGAGCCTTACCACGCTCTGATACGGAAACATGTAACATCCAAACAAGGGCCACGCGAAGGACCGGCTTCCATCCATGACCAGGTGCTTAGCAAGGAATCACACCTGGATGCCCTGCTTCGCTACGATCGCTACGCCCGGCATGCTTTCCGCACCTACCTCTTTCCCAGCTACAAAAACTGGACGGATTTTGAGTATCTCCGCCTGGGGGAGAATGAGAGCCTGGCACGGGCCGCCTGGAAGCCCACGCCGATCAAAGCCTCTGCGGCGGTCGTGGAGCTAAGAAACAACGCCCAAGTCCAAGTGAACGGGTGCGAGATGTGGGTCGAGGCGCTCAAAACCCTGACGTCCAAAGTCGCGGGGTCGACCTGGCAGCTCGAATGCCGCTCCACGCTCTCGACTGATCGCTCCTGCCCCTCCGGGATAGCCACAGGCCTGGAGTTGGTCTTGAACCTGCTCGCTCCCGATGCGCCCGACCGGTATTTCCAGGCCAATGATGTTCGCCGCCCGCTGGAGTTTCGTGGGGAAATAGATTCCGCCAAGCTGCTGCTCGTCGACGAGTGGCAGCGGGTGAAGATCACTCTCCAGGCGCGGCCCCAGGCCCGCTGGTGGATCGTGCCGATTGAAACCATTTCGCAATCCGAGTCGGGCTTTGAGCGTGTGTACCAGGGTTCTGCAATCCTGGTGGTTTGGAAGATCGATCCTCCTTCCTGGCGCAACATGACTTGTGTATTGCAGATGGAAATCGCCCCCTGGGAGCAAGCGAACGCCGCCCCGGAGTGAGGTGCGGCGCGGCTTGAATTCACTCAAAGCCTCTGCTATACGGGGTGACATGAATTGTAGCGGCCCATGAGCGCCGACCGGCGGTCGTAGAGCGCCGCTACAGGACAATGCGCATGTCGCTTCGTATGGATTCCGAGGCGTGGGAGGTTTTAGATGGCTGTACCGCAAGAATTGCTCGATATCCTGGTCTGCCCGGCATGTAAGACGCCGGTCCACCTCACGCCGGATGGACAGGGGCTAAAGTGCGGCCAGTGCCGGCGCGTTTATCCTATCAAAGACGATATCCCCGACATGATCATCGACGACGCCAAGATCGAAACGGAGTGAGATTCGGGACTCGGGACACGGGATACGGGGCACGGGATACGCGTATCGCGACTCCGGCTAAGCGCCGAAATCCGACCCTTCGCGCGGGAAACCTGGCAGATGGCATGTCCCGTATCCCGTAACCCGTATCCCGTATCCCCTGTCCCGAGTGGCGCGAGTGGCTAATCCAGAATCCCAAACCGTATGAATCCCGCTTCCCTCCTTCCCGGCCTCCCGCCGGGAGCGCGCATTCTGGTGATTCGGCTCAGGTCGATCGGCGACATCGTGCTGTTGACGCCTGCCCTGCGTCTTCTGAAGGAATGGCGGCCTGACCTGCGCCTCTCAGTAGTGGTCGAATCGCGGTTTCATGAGCTTTTGGAGGGGAACCCCGCGGTCGAGGAAATTTTCGCACCTGACCAGGGCTCCGGCTGGCGGGAGTTTCGCTCGCGTTATGAGGTCATACGCGCGCTGCGCCGGCGCGCCTTTGCCGTCTGCATCAACCTGCACGGCGGTCCCACCAGCCGCCTTCTCACTCGCTGGAGCGGCGCCCGCTGGCGGGTAGGCTTTGCCCATTTCCGGGGTCTGGGCCTCTATCCCATTTTGGTTCCCGACGCCCGGACGGTCTTAAGCCAGCCTTCTATTCACACGGCCGAACATCAGGCGGCGGCGTTCTTCTACTTGGGACTGCCGCGCCAGGAAATCCCCCGAGCACAACTCTTCTCGGGCTTGGCGCAGGCCACGTGGTGGGACACCAAACGTCAGGACTTGGGGATCGCTCCCGGAAAACCTTACGCCATCGTCCATCCCACGGCCCTTTATAAAACCAAAGAATGGGCGCCCGAGAAATTCGCGCAAATCGGCAAATACCTGGAAAAGCAAGCAGGCCTTATACCCGTTTTAACCTGCGGCCCGGGAGAATCTGCGGTGCTTGACGCCGTGGAGAAGGCCGCGGGCGGGCGGGTCCGGCGGCTGGAGAATATGAGCATCGCTCAGTTCGCGGCGGCGCTCGCCGGCGCTCGCCTGTTTGTGGGAAATGACAGCGGGCCGGCCCACATGGCCGCGGCGTTGGCCCGGCCCGTGGTCGTCATCTTCGGGTCATCAAGTTCGCCGATCTGGGGTCCCTGGCCACGAGAGCGCGCCGAGGCCCGCGTCGTGCAGAATCCATTCGAGTGCAATCCTTGCCCTGGCGATCGCTGCTACCGGTTCGACAAGCCCGAGTGTATTCTTTCTGTGACCTTCGACCAGGTGAAAAACGCTGTCGATGCCGTGCTGGCACAGTCCTGTTAGCAACGACGGTTTCAAAAGATGGAATAGGCGAGCCCTTTGGTTTTGCGGTCGACCAGCAACTCCAGGGGCGGCTCCTCGTTGTTAATGGTGAGTGTGACGATGACGGTCCCCGAACCCTTCGAGCGTGAACCCAGGATCTTGAAAGTGCGGATCTTGCCGTAATCACCGCGCTCGCCCCAGTCGTGGAGGAAATCCTGGTAGGAGTAAGATGGGCTGGGCTGCCAGAGGCGATAGGCTTCCTGAAAATTACCTTGTTCGAGGGTTTCGAGGAAATGCGAGACGGTTCGTTCCTCCCGGAAGTTTCGGAGAAGAGCATAGCCCACCCCGCCCACGACGATCACCACCAGGGCGAGCAAAACATAGCGTCCTATCTTGCGGGGCGGCTTGGGTGGTGTGGCATCCAGCAAAGTCATCGGCCAATCCTCCTGGGAGTATAAACGAACCCCCCGGAACCGCTTCATTATATGCGATGCGCGGGCAGGTTGTAGGGAAGCCCCTCAGAGGGAGCGCTTGAAAAGGGCGGTTTCAGCAGCCACCATCAGAAGGGTGAACAACGCCAGGAAAGTCAGGTCCCCGGCAATGGCCACGATTCCCGTGTTCTTGAGCAGCAGCGCCTTGAATGCATGCACGGCATAGGTGAAGGGATCGACCGTGGAAATGACCCGCATCCAGGGCGGAAATCCATAGATCGGATAGACGGCGCCACTGGGGAAGTACAGCAGCGTGTTGAGCACGCCGAAAGTGGCGCGCGGCACCAGGGGGTCATTGACACGCACCATCAGAAAAAACATCATGCTGATCAGCGCCAGCGAAGTCAAGACGATAACCAGCAGAAGCTTCAGCAGGCGGAGGGGGTCCAGGGGATTGGGTATTCCGGCGATGATGGATCCCACGGTGGTCAGGACGATCCCGGCCAATACGGCCTTGGCCGCACCGGAAAGATTGAAGCCCATGATCAGCTCCAGTTTGGAAATCGGCGTCACCAGATAACCCTCATGGAGCCCGCGCGCTTTATCATCAATATAGATAATACCTCCTCCGATCATGGCGGAAACGAAGATGGCCATAACGATAGAGCCCGCCAGAAGGTATTGGATATAGGGAACGTAGGGGTAGATCTCCACGACCGAGAGCGTGACCGCGCTGGGGACGCGCGGTGGGGCGTCACCCTGATTGTAGGCGCCCACAATATCGCTAAACCCCGCCTGCAAGGCGTCGACCGCGAAGTTGTCCGTGTTGTCTTCAATGAGCGCCACTTGCGGCGCATCCTTGGCCAGCACCCGGCGCGAGTAATCCGGCGGGAAATTCAGGACCCCGTTGACTCGCCCCTCCCGCAAGTCGCGCATGGCCTTCTGGAGATCGGAGTAATCAACGGTTTCAAAGGTCCGGGCGTTGGCGGCGATGGCCCCGCACATTTCCCGCAGCTTGACGGTGGGCATGCCATGATCCTGATTAACCACCGCAACTCGCAGATCGCGGATTTTCCCGCCAAACGCGTATCCCAGGATGACCAATTGCACGATGGGCATCACCATCGACACCAGGATGAGCGTGGGGCTGCGCACAAACTTGCGCAGGTCGCGTTCCATCAGCGCCAGGATTCGATTCATGCCCTCTACCTTTGCCCTCGCTGATAGAAAACCGTGGGATCGTAGCCGAGCGCATCCTGCAAGGAGTCGCGCAACTGCCGGCCCGTGTAATGCATGAACACATCGTCGAGCGAGGTGCTTTGAACGGAGAGCGAAGTCACCTCGATTTGCGCGTCACGGGCCGCCTCCAACAGCGCCACGGTTGTCTTGGGACCGTTATCGGAGCCGATGCGGAACACGTGGTCGTCAGACCTCACGTCTTGCACGTCCGGGAGGTTGTGCAGGGTTTGGAGCCACCCCTCCGGAACGCGCGAAAAACCGACTTCCAGGATGTTGTTCCCGGGGATGGAAGCCTTCAACTTGAGCGGCGAATCCAGCGCCATCAACTTCCCGTGGTCGACGATGGCGATGCGGTCGCAGAGCTTGTCGGCCTCGTCCATATAATGGGTGGTCAGAAGGATGGTCAATTCCCGTTCTTTCTTGAGCCGCATGAGCATTTCCCACACGCCCACCCGGGAGGCGGGGTCGAGGCCCGTGGTGGGTTCGTCGAGAAAGAAGATGCGCGGCTCATGCACCAGCCCGCGGGCGATTTCCAAACGCCGCCGCATACCACCAGAAAAATTCTTCACTGGTTTGTCCGCCCAAGGAAGCAGATCGACGGCTTCCAGGAGTTCCTTGGCAACCTTGATGCGCCGCTCGCGGGGAACACTGTAGAGCTTGGCGTAGATCTGCATGTTCTCCATGGCGCTTAAATCCAGATCGGAGGTCATGGCTTGGGGAATAACCCCGATGCATTTGCGCACCTGGTCGGCATTATGAACAACGTCGAAACCAAGAATGCGCGCCACGCCCGAGGTCGGGGGGAGAAGCGTGGTGAGCACGCGGATCAGGGTGGATTTTCCCGCGCCGTTCGGGCCCAGCAAGCCAAATACTTCGCCGTACGCCACCGAAAAGTTCAAATCATCGACAGCGCAAAAACTGGCGAAGCACTTGCAAAGATGTTCGACTTCCACCGCGACAATCGTCTTGGGCTGGATCGGCACTGTTTCCATGGTTTCGATCCCGGCCACCCGCGGGGCATCTAGAGGACGTCCTGCGGGGGCAACGTAACGAAAGCGGTCAGGCCGGGCCACAATCGCCGGTCGCTGTTGTCAACGCGCAAGCGTAGTTCGAAGGTTTTGATGTCCCGCTTGCTTTGGCTCACATCGCGCTGCGTGGCATAGTCAGCGTCCACCCCACGATAGAAAACCGTTCCCTCGCGCTCCATCCCATCGGGAAACCGCACGTGCATGCGATCCCCCAGGCGGACGCGATCCAGGTACGTCTCCGGCACATCCGCCCGCACCCAGAGGTCCTCAGGATTGATGATGGAGACAATCGGTTGGCCAATGTTCACCACCTCACCCTGACGGGCGGCCAGCACGGAGATGACACCGGCAATGGGGGCGCGAATCTCCGTGTAGTCCAGGCGGACTTGCGCCTTGGAGCTTTGCGCGTTGGCCGCGTCCAGTTGGCGCTGCATTGCCTCCAGTTGGCTGCGGCGCACGACTATCTGATCCTCATTCGCCCGCGCGAGGGCGAGGGCGGCGCGCTGGACATCCACCTGTTTGCGGAGAGATTCCACATGCGCCTGCTGTGCCTCGAAGGTGGCGCGCGCTTGATCCAGCGTCTGCTGCGAATCGATCTTCTGGTCGTAAAGACCCTTGGTGCGCTGATAGGTCAAGCGGTCAAGCTCCAGGTCAGCTTGGGCTTCGTCTTCCTGCGCCTGAGCCGCGGCCAGCGCCGCCTCCGCCTGCCGGATCTGGTCGCGGGTCTGCGCCTCCTGGAATTTCAACTCCGCCTCGGCTTCCGTCACCTGCGCGGCCGTTCCCCGCTGCGAGTGAAGGTAATACGATTCGTCCGCGCGTAGTTCCTGGGGTTCGATGACGGCCAGTAACTGCCCGGGCTTTACAAGATCGCCTTCCTTGACAAGCACGTGCGCAAGCTGTCCCTGGATTTGCGAGCTCGCGATCACATCGTTGGTCGTGACGATGCCGGTGAGGATGATGGGCCGTGGTCGCGTGACCGCCTGGTAATAAACCACTCCACCGCCAATCACGACCACGGCCAGGGTCAGTAAAATAAGCTTGCGCTTCATGGTTCCACCGCCTCCGGATGGCAAAAGAGGGCGTAGCGGATGAACTTCAGAACCTCCGCTTTCCTCATGGCCAAGTTCGCCTTGCTGTAAGGGTCTTGCCCCGTGACCGCTCGAAAAGCCGGAGCGATATTGAAATAGTGCGCCGTCAGGCCGGCAATGGAAACGATCGTGTGCTCCTTGTCCAGGCGCCGGAATTCTCCTGATTTCATTCCCCGCTCCAGCAACGCCACCAACAGCTTTTTGAGGGGAATCGAGAACTCGCGAACCATCCGCTCCAAAGTGCGATCACCTTCCATCATCATGCGTTGGAAGAGGCGCGGGTAATGCGGATGGGTTCCGATGAAGTCAAAATGATAACTCACATAACGCAAGAGGATGGGCCCCGCACGGCCCCGAGCCGAGAGGATATCCTCCGCTTGCCGCCGGAATTCACGAATCTGCGTGCCCACCACCGCCTGGTAAAGGCCTTCCTTGCTCTGGAAGTAATAATACAACAAGGCCTTATTCACGCGGGCGCCTGCGGCGATGGCCTCCGTGCGCGCCCCCGCCAGGCCGCTCTCCGCATAGATGCGCTCAGCGGCCCTCAGGATCGCGGACCGTGTCTCGGCGCTGTCGTGGTGCCGAACGCGATCCGTAACGGGTCTTTTCCGGGTCCCATTCACCATTTAACTAACCAGATAGTTAGATACCATAGTATCCCGATCTGTGTCAAGAGAAGCGGCGATCCGGTAGTGATTCATTTTGACGTGCCACGGGCGTCCCGCCCGTGAACGGGCACGGCCAAGATGGCCGTGGCACATCAAAATGAGTCATCACCGGCGATCCGGAGAGGACAGAACCTTTAGTTGCCAGCCTTGGGCGAATAGTTGAAACGGGTTTGAGACTTTTCCTGGTGGCGCTCGAGGGCCAGCGCGATCAGGCGGTCAAGTAGTTGGGAGTAAGGAACTCCGCTCGCTTCCCACATCTTGGGGTACATGCTGATGGAGGTGAAGCCCGGGATGGTATTAATTTCGTTCAGATAGACTTTTCCGGTCTTGCGGTCAAGGAGGAAGTCCACGCGCCCCATGCCGGCGCAGTCGATGGCCTGAAAGGCGCGGACGGCTACCTCCTGCACGCGCTTCGTTTGCCAGGCGGTAAGGGAGGCCGGAATGATCAGGTCCGAACCTTCCTTGATATACTTCGCCTCGTAATCATAGAACTCGTTAATGGAGATGACTTCCCCCGGCAAGGAAGCTTGTGGGGAGTCATTCCCGAGCACGGAACATTCGATCTCCCGAGCGTCGATTCCATTTTCAACCAGGATCTTGCGGTCGTACTGCGCGGCCAGATCCATTGCCGCGGGGAGCTCGCGTCGGCTGTGGACCTTGCTGATGCCCACCGAAGATCCGAGGTTTACGGGTTTAACGAACAACGGATAACGCAATTTTGTTTCGATGCGCTTGCGCGCGGCCGCGGGATTCTTTTCCCAATCGGCGCGCCGCACCAGTTCCCAGGGGACGACGGGCAGGCCGGCGTCGCGAAACAGGCGCTTCATCACGTCTTTGTCCATGCCGGCTGCAGACGCGAGCACGCCCGCCCCGACGTAGGGAATGTCTGCCAGCTCAAGCAACCCCTGCACCGTGCCGTCTTCGCCGAAGGTGCCGTGGAGAACGGGAAAGACGACATCGACCTCCGGCCGCGAATTCGGCGCCGGAGCCGAGCGCCCCAGCGGCAGGAGCTTGGGACCTGAGGGATCCACCGAAGGCGCAACGGGATCGCCAATTTCCAGGACCTGCGGGAGGGGTTGGACGGCTCCGGAGCCGACCCGCCATTGTCCCTCGCGGGTAATGCCGATGGGCACGATTTCGTACTTCGCCGGATCGAGCGCCTTGATCACCGAGGCCGCAGATTGGAGCGACACGTCGTGTTCGCCGGAACGTCCCCCAAACAGAATTCCCACACGAATCTTCTGGGTCACAGAATCTTCTTTCCCAGGGCGGAGGCCGCAAGTCCTACACCCAAAATTGCGGTTTTGTTCATGACATCGATGATCGGGTTAATCTCGACGAGCTCAAAGGAAACCATTTTCTGGCTGTCCGCGACCATTTCCATGGCCAGATGCGCCTCGCGGAAAGTGATGCCGCCGCGGACGGGTGTACCTACACCCGGCGCTTCTTCCGGATCGACGACATCCATATCGAAGGATACCACGAACCCCGCGGTGCCTTGGGAGGCGAGCGCGATGGCCTTCTCCAACACTACCCGCATGCCCTGTTCATCAATAGCGCGCATGGTGAAGACGTTCACACCTGACGCCTTGACGATGCGGCGCTCGCGGGTATCCAGGTCGCGCGCCCCCACCAGCACACAATTCTCCGGTAGCATCTTGGGCGCGAACCCCGAGATATGAGTCAGCGATTCCGGTCCGTGACCGAGGGTGGCGGCGAAGGGCATGCCATGCACGTTGCCGCTGGGGCTGGAATCCGGCGTGTTCATGTCGGCGTGGGCGTCGATCCAAAGGCACCCTACCGATTGCTGGCGGTCGCGATAGAACTTGGCAATGCCTGCCTGCGTGCCGATGGCTACGGAGTGATCACCCCCCAGCGAAACCGGAAAGTAACCTGCCTCTAGCGTCTGGTAAACACGGTCCGCGACCTCCTGGCAGGTCTCGGCGATTTCCTTCAAGTACTTGGCCCGCCGGTCGCCGAAATGTTGCTCCTCCGGCAGCCGGACGCGGATGTTGCCGGCGTCCTCCACCTGGTGCCCCAAGCTTTTCAAGGCGTGATTCAATCCCGCGGCGCGCACGGCCGACGGCCCCATGTCCACGCCACGCCGCTCCTGGCCGAGGTCCAATGGGACACCGAGGATTTTGATTTTCAGCATGCCGACTCTCAAGGCGTCAAACGGTACAACATACGGGGGAAAGGAATGGTCTCGCGCACGTGTTCGAGGCCGCAGATCCAGGCGACGACGCGCTCGATACCCATGCCGAACCCCGCATGCGGGACGGCGCCGTAACGGCGGAGGTCGAGATACCATTCGAAGGCTTGGCGGGGCAGGTTGTTTTCGCGAATGCGTTGCTCGAGCAGGGCGAGGTCGGCCAACCGCTCGCCGCCGCCGATGATCTCGCCGTAGCCCTCAGGCGCAAGCATATCCACGCACAGCGCCACTTCCGGGCGCGTGGGATCGGGCGCCATGTAGAAGGCCTTCACTTGGCTGGGATAGCGATGAACCAGGAGGGGGTTTTCGGAGCCCTCCGACAGCAGCGTTTCATCCGTCCCGCCGAAATCCCCGCCCCACTTAATTTCACTTCCCTTGCCCTGGAGAATCTTCACGGCCTCGTCGTAGCCCATTCGCGGGAAGGGAAGCTTGATCTTTTCCAGGTTCTCGATTTTCCGCTCCAAGGTCTGAAGTTCCGGCCGCCGTTTCTCCAGCACGCGTCCGACCACGAAAGCCACCAACTCTTCGCCGAGGGTCATGATGTCTTCGAGGTGGGCGAAGGCGACTTCCGGCTCGACCATCCAGAATTCCGTCAGGTGGCGGCGCGTCTTGGATTTTTCGGCCCGAAACGTAGGTCCGAAGCAATAGGTCTTGCCGACGGCCATGGCGGCCGCTTCGTTATAGAGTTGCCCGGACTGGGTGAGGTAAGCCTTCTCCTCAAAATAGTTAACTTCGAACAGAGTGGTCGTACCCTCACACGCGGCGGGCGTGAAGATGGGGGTATCGACCAAGGTGAAGCCGCGGTCGTCGAAAAAATCCCGCACCGCCTTGATGATCTCGTGACGGACGCCCAGAATGGCGCGCTGGCGCGTAGAACGCAGCCAGAGGTGGCGGTGGTCCATCAGGAATTCCACCCCGTGCTCCTTGGGGGTGATGGGGTAGGGTGCTTCCGCGGGAATGTGCTGTATAACCTCGATATTGGAAACGTCCATTTCGAAGCCACCCGGCGCCCGCGGGTCAGCCCGCACCTTGCCGGTAACGCGCAGCGAGGATTCCTGCGTCAGGCTACGCATGCGCTCGAACACCTCCGGCGGCACGGCGTTCTTCACCACCACGCCCTGGATGATCCCCGTGCCATCGCGGAAAAGTGGGAACAGCAACTTGCCACTTTCGCGCAGGTTGTAGAGCCAGCCTTCGAGCGTCACTTCCTGGCCGGCGTGCTGGGAGATGCGGCGGATTTCAACGACGGGTGGCAAGGGTTCATTCCTCCTTACGAAGGTTTTCCATGCGCTCCATGACTTCCACCAGCCGCGCGAGACCTGAGGATTCCGGCCCGTAGTCGCGCACTTCGAGAAGGACAGGAAATTGGCCTTCCCCGCTGCGCAGGTCGCGAACCGTTTCCGTCCAATCAATATCACCTTCGAAGGGCAACAAGTGGTCATCCTTTTCCCCGCGATTGTCGTGAACGTGGGTGGAAGCGATGTGCTTGCGAAGGGTCTCAAACGCGGAGTGCACGCCGCCGGCCATGTGCGCGTGCCCGGTGTCGAAGCAGATCTTCACGTTCAGGCGAGTGTAATGAAGGAATTGCACCAGACGCTCCGGCGTGCCTAGTTCATTGGGGACGTTTTCGAGCAACAACTGCACGCCGCGGTCCCGGGCAGCCACCTTCAGGTGCTCGAGGGAAGTCATGACGGCGTCGAATTTGCTAAGGTCATAGTCTTCACCCGGCAATCCCATATGCACGATGAGGTAACGGAAAGGCAGCAGGTCGGCGATATCGAGGGCGCGCTTGATTTCGTCCATGGACTCGATGCGCAGGCGGCGCTCGAGGTAGGCGATGGAAACCGCCAGCCCCCCCAGGCGTCCCCAATCCGTGTCACCGTAAAGCGGGGCGTGGACGGAATGCAGGCTCACCCGATGGTCGCGGAACCACTGGGCCACGTCGCGGATGTGGTTGCGATCGGCGTAATCCAGGTGTTGGCGGGCCGCGAAGATCTCCATCGTTCGAATACCCGCCCCCAGAATTTGATCCAGGATGTGTGAACTGAGCCGGTGGTTGACATAGAGGTATGTGGAAAGCCCGTATTCCATCAGTAGCCGACCGCCTTTCCATCCGCACGGGGATCGGAGGCGCCCCATCGCCATCCCGACTCGGGATCAATCTCGATGGCCTCGCAATCGCCGATGCTGTCGCGATAACTGAGCGGATAGCCCGCCCGTTCGAGCTTTTCGAGCGTGTCCGAGGAAAAGCCCACGCGCTCGAGGGTCACGCGATCCGGCATCCATTGATCGTGATAGCGCGGCGAGGTCACTGCCTCAAGGATATCCATTTTATAGACGAGAACGTTCAGCAACACTTGCAAGACCGTATTGGGTATAGTACCACCGCCCGGTGAACCAAGCACCAGCCGCACCTTCCCGTCACGTGCCACAATCGTGGGGGTCATGGAAGAAAGGGGACGTTTGTGTGGGGCAATGGCATTCGCTTCGCCTTGCACCAGCCCGAAAGCGTTAGGCTGGCCGGGCTTGGCGGCGAAGTCGTCCATTTCATTGTTCAGCAGGAATCCCGCATTCTCCACCGTCACCCCGCAGCCGAACCATCCATTTAACGTGTAGGTGTTCGAGACGGTGTTCCCCTCCGCGTCCACGACGGAGAAATGCGTCGTCGCGCCGGATTCAAAGGCCTGCGGCTCACCGGGCCGCACCGGCGCCTGCGGATTCGAATGGAGAATCTCGTCGCGCAGATTGGCCGCGTAGCGAGGTGATGTAAGGCCGGTGACCGGCACGGAGACGAAATCCCCGTCGCCGAAGTAGGTGGCGCGGTCGGCGTAAGCACGGCGCATGGCTTCGACGATCAGGTGCATCGAGGCGTAAGAGTTCGGCATGCCCAGATCGAGGGGTTCGAGCACGTTGAGCATTTCGATGAGCATCGTCCCGCCGGCACTGGGCGGCGGCACGGTGAGAATATCAAATCCGCGAAAATGGCCCACCAAAGGCGGACGCAGCTTGGCTTCGTAATCCTCAAGGTCTTGACGCGCGATCAGGCCGCCCTCTTTCTGCGTAGTGGCCAGAATCGCCTCGGCCACGGGGCCGCGGTAAAAGCCCTGGGGACCGCGCGCGGCGATCTCCGCGAGCGTGTGCGCCAATTCGGGCTGGGCGAAGATTGCCCCGGGCTCGTAGGGATGTCCGTCGTGCAGAAAGATACGGCGGGAACCGTCGAACCTCTCGAGCAGGGCGCGTTCCGAGCGCAATGCTTGCGCGAGTGAATAGCTGACCGGAAAACCCTCCTTCGCCAGACGAAGGGCCGGATCGAGAACTCGCTGGAGGCCCAGCTTGCCGTAGGTTTTTTCGGCCAGTGTCAGGCCCATCACCGTGCCGGGGATGGCGGCGGCGCGCGCGCCGACGGTGCTGGAGGCAGGTATCAAATTCCCCTGCGTGTCCAGGTACATGGTGCGTGAGGCGGCGGCGGGCGCCCATTCGCGGTAGTCAATGACCATGGCGTCGCCGTTCGCCATGCGAATCAGCATGAAGCCGCCCCCGCCCAGGTTCCCGGCCTGCGGATAGGTCACCGCCAGAGCGAAACCCACCGCCACGGCGGCGTCCACCGCGTTGCCGCCCGCCTGGAGGATTTCCACCCCCGCCTGAGAAGCCAGGGGCTCGCTGGAAGCAACCATGCCGTGGCGCGCGGCAACAGGCTCGAGGGCGTAGGCCGGCAGCCCCGCCAGAAGCAGCAGCGCCAGGAACACACCGACCCACAGCAGTTGCTTTAGCGACACCCGGATCACCTGTGCGGGGAGAGGGTCCTCCCGCCGTAGAACGCCAAGACGCGTATGCGAAAGAAGAACTGTAGGGGAAAAGGCGGGAGGCGTCAAGGTGAGGGCAGCGACAAGGGACATGGCGAGGGACGTGGGCAGGTCACTCGACACTGCCGTGCTAGAATGTGCTTGTGAATGCCTGCACTATCTCTGTCGCCATCCGAGCGAGTCTCCGTTGAGGACGCTCATGGACTGGGGATTCCTTTCGCCGCTGCAAGAAGATTGGTCGCCGGTCTCGAAGCCCGCGCGCATCGGCTGGCTGGCTTTTTACGCGATCTTTCTTGTCTACGCGTTCAGCGATCGGTCCGGATACTTGATCATCGATTACGTTTTCGTGCCCATTCATGAGGGCGGGCACCTGCTCTTCAGTTACTTCGGCCATACCCTGATGGTGGCGGGCGGGACGATCCTGCAACTTGGCGCGCCGGCGCTCCTGGCTATCTATTTCGCGTTCGAGCGCCAGCTTACCGGCGTAACGTTCTGCTCCTTCTTCTTTTTTGAAAACTTTCTGAACGTTGCCACCTACATGGCGGATTCCCGCCGGATGGAATTGACCTACGTAACGGTCGGCGATCCGGACTTCGCGGAGCACGATTGGTTGACGATGTTTTCGCAAATGGGCGTGCTGCCATACGACACGAAGATTGCCGCGGTCGTCCGGGCGCTGGGCTGGCTGGGCATGATAGCCGTGGTGGCATGGCTGGGGTGGAAAACCAGAACTCCGGAACGTCCCGCGGGTTCTGACTCCCTTCGACCCACTTCGCGAGTCTAGAAGGTAGCCGGATGTCCAACCGCCCTTGCGTGTGGCGCGCGGCCTCATAGCTGAGTTATGATGTCGGCGAGGTGCAATTCTGCCTCGGGTGAGGTTCATCGTGAAAATCACGGTTTGCGCATTTGACGCGTATGGGACGCTCTTCGACGTGCACTCCCCTGTACGCCATCACCTTGCCAAGTTAGGACGCAAGGCGGCGGCGTTTTCGCAATTATGGCGCGCCAAGCAGTTGGAATACTCGTGGTTGCGCAGTCTCATGCAGGCGCACGCCGACTTCTGGCAGGTGACCCGCGACGCATTGGATTATACCTGCGACGTGCACGAGGTTCCGAATGAGAAGCTCAAACAGGCTCTGATGGACTCTTATCTCCACGTGGAAGCCTACCCGGAAGTCAAGGCCATGCTGGGAGCTTTACGCCAGCAAGGCATACGGTGCGCAATTCTTTCCAATGGATCTCCGAAAATGCTGGCGGCAGCGGTTGAAGGCGCCGGTTTGACAGGGGACTTTGATAGTGTGATTTCCGCAGAGGAGGCGCATATTTACAAACCCGCGCCTGCCGTGTACCAACTAATCGAGCAACGCCTCGGTGTGAAGCGGGAGGAGATTTGTTTCGTCTCCTCGAATGCGTGGGACGTCATCGGAGCGGCGCGGTTTGGTTTGCGATCCATCTGGGTCAATCCGAGTCACCAACCCCGGGAACGCTTGCCCTTTGAGCCGGAGCATGAGATTCGAACGATGGCTGATCTGCCAGCCTTCTTGGAGTTGCAACGCGCCATTATGGTGAGCCGGCCCTGATGTCCCGAGTTAGAAATTCGCGACAAATTCCCGCCCTTGCCAGCGACCGTTCCTGAACCCCGCCAGGGGCGCAAGATCGTAGCCCGCCACCGACAACCCACTTAGTCCGGACTTAAGGGCCTGATGGCGATCTCGCCAACTCTGGTGATCCCGAGCGCGGATTCAAAGGCTCGAATGCGGTCAGCCGTCTGCTGGTCGATTACCCCGGCATCGGCCCACTGATGGAGTGCTCGTTCCAGCGGGGCTCTCATGGCCACGTCTCCAATGGGTGCTCAATATAGCGTGCCTTTTTGTCAATGGCAAGGAAGCCCGACGGTTTCACGTGACAATCCCTTCTGCTACAATGCCGCCCGGATTCCTGACCGCTTCGCTGGCCGGCTTATTGTGCAGGGCCGGCGACTCGTAGTTACAGGCTGAGGTGCGGCCTCGTGGACCAAGATTTAGAGTTGCTCAGACGGTGCCTGGCCGGCGAAAACTCCGCCTGGGAGGCCCTCCTCAGAGTCTATACGCGAAAAATCTATAACCTCTGCTACCGCTTCACGGGGAGAACGGAGGAAGCCGAAGACCTGACCCAAGAGGTCTTCATTAAGATCTTCCAAACTTTGCAGACTTTCGATGCCCGGCAGGGGGCATTTTCCACGTGGCTGCACCGTGTGGCGCGCAACCATCTGGTAGACCATTACCGGCGCACCAAAAAGGACCGACTGACCTCCTCGATCGAAGACGACCTGGGGACGCTCCAGGAGAAGCCAGGCGCGGAGGCGGGGCCGGCCGGCCACGTGGAGGCCCGCGAGCGCCGGGAATTGCTCCAGAGGGCGCTCGATAAGCTATCCCCCGACATGCGGGAGGCGGTCATCCTGCGCGACCTGCACGACCTCGACTATGAGGAGATCGCCCAGGTCCTGGAGGTCCCCGCGGGGACGGTGAAGTCCCGAATTAATCGCGGCAGATTGGAACTTGCGCGGGTGTTAAAGCGTATGGAAGGAGTGTAAGGCCCCGCAAGAATGAGAAAAACGCTATGACGCACCTGGAAGTTGAAAACCTGGCGAGCGATTACCTGGAAGGGCTCCTGGACCCAGCCAGCCGGACAGCGGTGGAGGGGCATTTGGCGCAATGTCCTGCCTGCCGTGAACTGTTGGGGGATGTTCAGCGGGTTTTGGGGTTGTGCCGGGTGGCGGAGCAAGTGGAGCCCGCGCCGTGGCTGGTATCAAAGATCCTCCTGGCCACAGTGGGAACGCGCAAGCCTACCTTGCGCGAGCAGATCGCCGCCCTATTCCAGCCCGTGTTTCAACCCCGGGTGGCGTATCCCATTGCCATGACGGTTTTCGCTTTCTCGGTGATCGTCAACGCCGCCGGGATCAACCTGAGGAGCCTGCAAATCCAAGATCTGAATCCCCGCACCTGGGTTTTCCGGGCCAATCGCGCCGGGCACCTGATGGTTGCGCACGTAGAAAAGTTCTATTACGACCTGCGGGTGGTCTATGAGGTCGAATCGCGCTTTCGCCAGTTGCGTGGCCAGCCCCAGGATCAAGAGGAAGCCGCCCCCAAGCCCCAAACGTCTCCGGGTGGATCTTCCCAGGGTGTACCCCCGGATCAGAATCAGGTGGCGTCGGCGGAAGGCCTGCGGATCGTACCGGTCTCAATGAACAATGCCAATCAAACCGGACTCGCCGGGCCGGGAAGGAGCCCAATCCCATGAAATGCGCCAATCACCCCCTCAACGATGCTTCCGTCTACTGCGGGCAATGCGGCCGCTCGCTGTGCAACGATTGCAAGCGCGAAGTCGGCGGAATGGTCTATTGCGAGAGTTGCCTCGCGGCACGCCTGCAACCCGGGCACTCAGCGCCGTGGGAACCCAGCACTGGGTCAAGTCCCGGTGTGGCGCTGGCCCTGGGATTCATTCCCGGCGTAGGCGCTATTTACAACGGGCAGGTTCTGAAGGGCATGGTGCAGGTCCTGATCTTTGGATCGCTGATTGCCTTGAGTGATCACGCCCACGACGGGCTGGATTATATCTTCGGTTGGGGCGCTGCGGCGTTCTATTTCTATATGGTGATTGACTCTTTCCAAACCGCCAAGGCGAAGCAACTCGGGAAGCCCACGCCGGAGTGGTTCGGGCTGGGGGACATGAAGATGAAGACGAACGCGCCGATCGGCGCCGCCTTGCTGATCGGGCTGGGTGTGATTTTCCTGCTCGATAATCTCGGCATTCCGGTTTTCCGGCAGATCGGAAAATTCTGGCCGGTGCTTCTGATCCTGGCCGGTTTTCTACTCTTGCAGCGGCGGTTCGGTGGACCTGCCAAACATGAAATTCCAGCAGGTCCGCCCATTTCTGAAAAGCCCCCAGAAGGGCCCAGCAATATTCCCGGTGCGAAAGGACTCTAGTCCCAACACCCGGCAAGGAGGATGATCATGGCGGTATTGGGTATTCTGATTGGTCTTATCGCCGCAGCGATTGGCATCGTCGTCGGCCTCATGGGAGGGCTACTGGGCATCGGGTTTGGGCTGATGGGACACGCCCTGGGCCTGGTTTTCCATCATTTCCCCCTGGTCCTGATTGTGATCGGATTTGCCTGGATCGTTATGAGATCAAACCGGGGGAACACGCCGGCAGCGACCGTTTACCGTGGTGATGCTGCTCCGCCGCAGTTATCCCGGAGACCTCAATAGGGAACTCGGTAAATTCAAGCGGGGTAAACCCGCCCGGAGAAATGTCATGTACATGCTGCACAGTCCCTTAGTTGTCCCCTTGGGAGCTTTTGTGATGGTCGTGATCATCGTGGCCATCACCTCCATGACCAAGATGCGCGAGAAGGAATTGGCGGCTCATCAACTTCTCCGCCAGCAGGAAATGGAACACGAGCGCAAGATGAAGGAAATGGAAATCGAGCAAGCCAAGCTGGAACTGGAAAAGGCTCGCATCACGAAGGGCAACTGAAAATAGCGCGTGGCGCTGTCCTGACCCTGGGTTGGATACGCAAGGAGGTTTGACAACGTGGAGATCAATCCTTTTTTGATTCCGATCGTGTTATTTGTCAGCGTCACGATGATGGTGGTGGCCATCGTGGGAATCGTTTATTGGTTCAAGGCGCGCGAGAAGGAGCTGCAATTCCATCAGGACCTGCGCATCCGCGAAATGGAACACCAGGCCAAAATGAAGGCGCTCGAAATCGAGCTGGAAAAAGCCAGGCAAAAAAACTCTTAAAGTCCCCAAGTTGGAGGCGATACAAGAAATTGGGAGGCAACGATGCACGATGTTATGAATTTCCTGAGTAGCAATGGCCTTTGGGTGATGATCATCGCGGTGGTGGCCATCGGCAGTTGGTTCAAGTTCCGGGAGAAGGAATTGCGGTGCCAGCAAGAATTGCGCACCAAGGAAATGGAACACCTCCAGAAGATGAAGGAACTCGAGATTGAGCTGGAGAAAGCCAAGGCCCACGGGGCTGGAACGAAGGTCGCGTGATGCCGCGCCCCCGTGGTCAAAAAAGTTGGTTGGGAGGTAATTCCTCATGTCCCCGTTGGTGATTCCCCTGGGGATTTTCGCAATCGTCGCACTGATTGTGGCCATCACCCAGGTTGCCAAGATTCACGACCTGGAACTGGAAGTCCGTCAGAGACTCCACCTGGAGGAGATGGAGCACCAACGCCGCATGCGTGAAATGAAACTGGAATTAGAGCGCCTCAAGCAGGAAAAGTAACCCCGCCCACGGAGCATGGGCGGAGGGTAAGGTGGGCGCCAGGGCCCCGGGAAAAACCATGGGAGTGACACCACAACCACCGATCTATCGCCGAGGCGGGCTGATGTTCCCCGTCCTTCTCATCATCCTTGGAGTCTTATTCCTGCTCGACCAGTTCCTACCCGCTTGGGGGATCAGTAAGACCTGGCCGGTGCTGTTGGTAGTGGTTGGCGTCTTCAAATTGTTGGACACGACCCGGCCGCCGCGTCCGCCCGAGGGACCCCGGATTTAGTTGCCCCGCGATGAGCGCGGGAGGTGAACATGAGCGTCTACTATCGTCGCGGATCAATCTTCTGGGCGCTGACCTTAATCGCCGTGGGCCTGATCTTCCTCTGGCCGAATTTCAATCCCGCTATTCATCCCTGGCAAATCATTGCCAAGTTCTGGCCCCTCCTCATCATCTTCTGGGGAGTCTCCAAGTTATTCGATTATCTGCGGGCGCAGGCCCATCCGGAAACCATCCCGCCGCCCCTCTTCTCCGGCAGCGAAGTAGTATTGCTCATCCTGATTTTGGTGCTGGGCACCCTGGTGTCCAAGATCGTGTTGCGCTCTTCGCAGCCCTGGGGATGGCATATCGACGACGATGAGATTGCCGGACTCTTTATGAATTCCTACACCTACGACCAGACCTTTTCCCAACCCGCCAAGGCCGGATCGCAACTGGTGTTGGAAGACCAACGGGGCACCGTGGAAATACGGGGCGCGGACCAATCCGCCATCGACGTGATGGCCAAGAAAACCGTTCGCGCCGAAAATGAGGACGATGCCAAGAAGCTGTCCGACAGCCTGAAATACGAACTCGTGGAGGAGGCTGGGCACTACGTGCTGCGTTCGAATCGCCACTCCCTTTCTGAAAACGGCCGGCTTTCCGTGGATCTCGACCTGCGTGTTCCCAAAGCGATGAGCAGCGAAGTGAGTTCGGAGCGCGGCGACATCCTGGTGGACGGCTTAAGGGGCGACCAGACCCTGTCCACCCAGCACGGCGACGTGCGCGCCACGAATATTGAGGGCTTGGTGAAAATCCACAAGTCCGGTGGTTTGACCGAGGCGCGCGACGTGAAAGGCAGCATCGAACTCGACGGCCGCGGTGATGACGTGGAGGTGGCCGGCGTCACCGGCACCGTCAGTGTCAGCGGCGAATTCAGCGGCGCCATCGAATTCCGCAATGTGGGCCAAACCCTGCGTTACCACTCCAATCGCACGGATATGACCGCCCAGCAGCTCTCCGGCCGACTGAACATGGAGGTGGGCTCGATGGAGGTGGATGGCATCGACGGTCCCCTCGACGTGACCACCAAGCAGAAGGACCTCACGGTCGATGATTTCAAACACAGCCTGCGGATTTCCGACAGCAACGGCCAGGTTTCGCTGCAAACCTTCACGCCGCCTACCCACGACATTCAGGTGAATTCGAAAAACGGCGCTATCGAGCTGCGGCTCCCCGCCGCATCGAATTTTCAGATCGAAGCCAATTCGCGCCACGGCGAGGTGGAGAGCGACTTTGCGGGACCCGGTTTAAAGATCGTCAAGGAAGGCGAGACGCCGTCCATTTCCGGAAGTTATGGCAAGGGCGGACCCATGATCCGCTTGAGCACTGACTACGGCTCCATCCGCTTGCTCCACGCGGGCCCACGACCCCCCGCCCCACCTGCACCCCCCGCCCCACCTGCACGCCCGGGAAAAACGGAGGCCACCTGGAGGCAGCATCACCCCCTGCCGCACACGGCCGCCGTGTCTGTTCACCACCAAGACACCAAGGCACCAAAAGATCACAAGGCAATTCGCTGGATTCCATGCTTGACCACTGCACTATTAAAGTTCACCAGTAGCCGAGCCGGAAACTAGAGAGTTGGAGGTAAGTCAGCACCCGCGCTTTGTAGACTGGCAGCAGGCCCGGCCCCAACGCCGTGTGCACCGCAAAAACTGCATCAACGATCCCCGAAGCAATTTCGTCTGTTTCCTTGGTAATGGGCTCTCATGGTGCCTTAGTGTCTTGGTGGTTCAGAATGTTTTGATCCTTGCTCTTCACCCCGCCACGCGCGCAAGCGTATCGAAGAAACCTGGAAAAGAGATATCCACACAGGAACTGTTTTTGATGAGGGTGGCGCCTTCCGCCACCAGCGCGGCAATCGCAAAGGCCATGGCGATGCGGTGGTCGTCGTGCGGGTCGATTTCCGCACCTCGCAGTTTTTGGCGGCCGCTCACGCCGAGGCCGTCGGGAAACTCCTCGACCTCAGCGCCCATGCGACGCAAGTTCTCCGCCACGGCCGCCAGCCGGTCGCTTTCTTTGACACGCAGTTCCGCCGCCCCCCGGAACGACAATCCCTGCTCCGTCTGTGTGCCCAGCACGGAAAGCACCGGCAGTTCATCAATCAGCCCGGGCACGAGCGTTTCCGGAATCTCACCGCCCGCCAGACGGCTCGACTCGACGTGCAGGTCGCCGAGCAGTTCGCCGTTGAGCATTTCCATGTTCACCACTTTGACGCGTCCGCCCATGGCGACCAGCGCGTCGAGCAATGCGCTGCGTGTGGGATTCAACCCGACGTTGTGCAGTACCAGGTTGGATTTCGGCACGATGAGGCCGGCGGCGATGAAAAACGCCGCGGAAGAAATGTCGCCAGGGACATAAAATTTCTTTCCTTCCAGCCGCGCGCGCCCGCGTACGGCGATGGTGTGCTGATGGCGGCCGATGTCCGCCCCCATCTGCTCGAGCGCGATTTCCGTGTGGTCGCGCGTGGGAAGCTTCTCCACCACCTGCGTTTCCCCCTCGGCGAACAAGCCCGCGAGCAGGATGGCGGATTTCACCTGGGCGCTCGCCACCGGCATCTCATAGCGGATGGGAGTGAGGTTTCCCCCTTCAATTTCGAGGGGCGGGCGGCCCCCCTCGGAGGTTTTGATGCGTGCGCCCATCAAGGTGAGAGGATCGGCCACGCGTTTCATGGGCCGGCGCGCGAGCGACGCGTCTCCCCCCATAACAGAGCGAAACGGCTGCCCGGCCAGCACGCCCGCCAGCATGCGCATGGTCGAGCCGGAATTGCCGGCGTCGAGTTGTTGGGAAGGCGCGCGCAGCCCCCCCAGGCCGGCCCCCGCGATATTCACCACGTTGTTTTCTTTGCGTTCGATCCTGACCCCGAGCGACTTCAGGCAGTTGAGGGTCGATTGGCAATCGGCGCTCGAAGAAAAAAAGTGGATTTCGGTCGGCCCCTCGGCGATGGCGCCGAGCATCGCGTAACGATGCGATATCGATTTGTCCCCCGGAAACTGCACCGAGCCTTCCAGCTTCTTTGCCGCGCTCACCTTCTTCGACTTCGACCCAAATAAGCCCATGCTTCGATCCCCTTAAGAGGCGTCGCGCAATGCCCCTTCCGTCTTGCGGACTGATTCCACGATGATTGTCTGATTCCCGAATGGCGTCAAGTCGCGTCGTCGTGGGGTGCTGTCCTAATTCGAGATGCAGCGCCGGGCTTTAGCCCGGCAGTGCCGACCTAAAGGTCGGCGCTACGCCAAATTAGGATAGTAGGCGTCGTGGGGTAGTGTCTCAGGGTTAGCTGTAGAGACGGCTTTACGCCGCCATTTGGCAAGGTAATCTCGCAAACTTAATCTGGCCGTAGCAGTCGTATGCTATCTATAATGGTGGTTCCACTTATGACCTCACATTCTCCTCTCCCTGCTGCCGTCATCTTCGACATGGACGGCGTTCTGATCGACAGCAACCCTTTCCACCTTCGCAAATGGGTTGATCTGCTGCGGGAACACGGCATCCCCTTTGACGAGCAGGAACTGCCCAAGCTCATTCTGGGCCACCGCAACGATTCGGCTTTTCGGCGTTTCTTCGGTGAGCAGCTCACGCGCGCCGAAATCCGCGAGTTCAGCGCTGAGCTGGAGGCGAAATTCCGCAAAGCGTTCGCCCCCCATGCCCGCCTGCTCCCCGGCCTGCAGCGGTTCATCGACGAATGCCACGCGCACGGCGTGGTAATGGCCGTGGCTTCTTCCGCCATGTCCGAGAACGTAGAGTTCATCGTCACCCGCCTGGAGCTGCGTCCCTACATGAAGGCCATTCTTACCGGCGACGAGGTGTCGCACGCCAAGCCCGACCCTGAAATCTACCTTAAAACTGCCGCCAAACTCGGCGTTGAGCCCGCCGCTTGCGTGGCCTTCGAAGATTCGTTCGTGGGTGTCGAGGCCGCCAAAGGGGCCGGGATGAAGTGCATCGCCGTTGCCTCAACCTTCCCCGTGGAAGACCTCCGCCGCGAGACCCACGCCGACCTCGTCGTCCCCAGTTTCGAAGCCGTCTCCCTCCCGACGCTCGGTCAGCTTTTTGATGGCGCCCCCGTTGGGGATCCGGCCGGGTCGTCATAACTCCTGTTGAACCCAGCAAATCCGACTTCCAGTTGCGCTCGGCGGCAGTCAGGTATACCTTATGAGCCGGGCCGAAAATCGATAATGGAAAATAAAATAAGGTGCAAAGGAGAAGGCGATGGACTGTGACACCGCGCCAAGACAGGAAGAAACATCTCTGCCGATGAGGGCTCATGACAACGCGTTTGTGGACGCGATGCGTGCAGCGCGGGCGGCATGCGAGAATCTTTGCAAACGCAACACCGGTTGCGCTCAAAAAGAGTCGTGTCAGTACTATGAAAAAAAGCTCGTAGGTACGACCACCTATGACCCGGCGACAGACCGATGGACTTCTACGCAAACGTCTTCAGGAGAGTGCCACTGCACAGGCGATCTCAAAATCGACTGCGACACCTCCATAGAGCAGACGGTAGTCAATTTTGGCGCGAACCACGATACCGTCGTTGCTGATGCGCAGAATTATGCCAGGACGCTGGCCGCCGGCGCCTGCACTAATAAGGACTGTTCAGCGCCTAAAAAGTGCAAATATAAAGAAAAGACACCGCATGGGAAAACCGAGCCAGACGCCAAGTGGGGATGGAAGTCTACTCAAACGTCGGAAGGAACGTGCGAGTGTACTTGACGTTACCGATGCCCGCCGTTAGAGCGTCTTTAATTTAAGTGTGTACAGCGCGGCGAAGCCGCAACCAGCGACGAGCCACGGCCGTCCCGGCCGTGCTCGGGCACGGGCGGGACGCCCGTGGCACAAAATCTTCGCGCAGCGTGTCACGGCGCGCCGTAGCGCACCACCGTCACGGTGAGGTCATCGGATTGCGGGGCGGCGCCAGCGTATTCTTGCACACTGGCCAGGATTCTCTGGCACACCTCGTCAGGCGGCAGGCCGTGGCAAGTCTCGAGCACGCTATGCAGGCGGGCATCGCCGAACAGGCCGCCCATGGGGTCGCGCGCTTCAGTGACGCCGTCGGAGGTCGTCACGATGAGATCGCCGGGCTGAAGCTGCACGCAATCCACTTGGAAGCTGATCTGCGGAAATAGCCCCAAAGGGAAATTCGACGAGTCAGGCCGTTCGATACCGCCCTCGGCGCGCACAATGAGAGGCGGGATGTGTCCGGCGTTCACAAACACGAAGAGCCCCTGCGGGTCCAGCACCCCATAGAGGATGGTGGCAAACATTTCCGCGGGCGTCCGCTCGCACAGGTAATTGTTGACGTGCGCGAAGAGATCCGTCAGCGCCGGAGCCGAGCTGGCGATTCCGCCGAAGGCGCCCTGCAAGCTCGCCGCCATCAGAGCGGCGGGCAGGCCTTTGCCGGAGACGTCAGCCAGGGCGAAGCCGCAGCGGCCGTCGGCCAGGGGCAGGACATCGTAATAGTCGCCACCCACGGCATCGGTGGGCATGGTCACGGCATAGAGCTGGAAGAAATCGCTCTGGGGAAACTGCCGGGGCAGCAGTCCCTGTTGGATATTCCGCGCCAGGCGCATATCGTGCTGGGTGCGCTCTTGTTCCCGGGCCCCGCGAAACAGCCGGGCATTCTCAATCACCGTGGCGCCTTCGACGGCGATGGTTTGCAGCACTTGCCGGTCGAGCCCCGTCACGGCGGCGGCGGGCGACCGGGCTTCCAGATACAGCACCCCCAGCAGTTCGGGCGCGGTTCCCACAAAGGTTTCACCGGTGGATTCGGACATGGGTAACTTCTGCAAAGGGACCGCCACGATGCCCCGCGCCCCGGTGCGAATAAAAGTGGTGTCCATCGCCGGGAGGCCCGAGGCTTCTTCCTCCAGAATCATCTCTTCTTGCCCCGTCTCTGCGACGCGTTCCACGGCGGCGTGTGAGTAATCGCTGGCTTCTGCTCCCAGATAGACGCCCCCCTTGCCGCGCGCCAGGCGCAACCGCAGGCCGCCCTTTTCTTCTTTTAGAAAGAGCATGCCGCGGTCGGCGTTGGCGAGCTGTATGGCGGAATCCACGAGCGCCGTCAGCACCTCTTCCAGCGCCGGCGCACGCAACAGCATCTGCGCCATTTGCAGGAGCAGGCCCAAGTGGTGAAGTTGGGGAGCGGAACTCTGGACCGCGGCCTTTTCAAATTTTTCCAGCAGGCCGGGCAGCACGGCTTCCTCGGCGCCGAATGACAGCGCGTAGGAGTCCGTCACGCCCAAGCTGATCTGGTCGCCGGACTTCAGGCGCAGCGGTACGGCAATTTTCTCGCCGTTCACGAAAGTTCCGTGACGGCTGCCCGCATCTTCCAGGATGTAGCCATGGTCGTCTTTGAGGATGCGCGCATGGCGGCGGGAAATGCGGCTGTCGAGCAGCACCAAGTCGTTGTCGCTCTGCCGGCCGAGGGTGAAGGGCGTTCGCGAAATTTCAATTTCGCGCTGGTTGCCAAAAGCGTCGCGGACCGTGAGACGTGGAACTGTACTGGGCATGAGAAAGGCCGACCTTTGAAGTGGCCGCACCTCATTATAGCAAAGACCGCGGGGGGCCGCCTATGGCCTGCTCCGCCGCGTGCGCTCCCCCCTTTCTTCCATGGCCTTCCTCCGCATTCTTCGCTAAAATGCCGCGCATGACTAAACAGAATTATTTCCACCTAAGACGATCCGCGCTGCTCGTGGCACTCACGTTGCTCGGAACCGTTGGGGCGATGGCGCAAATGGCCGCACCCCCGCCCGAAGGTCCGGGCGTAAATTCTGCTGCCTATCCGCTCAAGGTCAGCGCCAACCGGCGCTATCTGGTCGACCAGAACGACATGCCCTTCCTGATTGCCGGCGACGTTCCCCAACCCCTGGTTACGATGGTCTCCACGGCGGACGCCGCGAACTATTTCGACGATCGCCAGGCTCACGGATTCAATGCCATGTGGATTGACGTGCTGGTTGCCGGCCCCTATTACCCTGACAGTCGGATTGACGGCGGCACCTATGACGGTATTTTCCCCTTCTCCGGCTACCTTTCCGGCGGGAAAGATACGCCCCATTATGATCTCACCAAGCCCAACGAAGCGTACTTTACTCGCGTCGACGAAATGCTCACGCTCGCGGCGAATCATGGCATGGTGGTTTTCCTGGATCCCATCGAAACCGGCCAGTGGGTCCCGACGCTGCGCACCAATGGCCCCGCTGCCGCGCGCGTCTACGGCCAGTATCTGGGCAACCGCTACAAGCGTTTCGACAACATCATCTGGTTGAACGGCAATGATTTCAACACCTGGAAAAACCCCGTCGATGACGCGGCGCTCCGGGCCGTAGCGGAGGGTATCAAGTCCTCTGATCCCAGGCACCTTCAAACCATCGAGCTGAACGTCGAAACGAGTTCCTCTTACGATGATCCCACCTGGGTACCGATTGTTTCCCTCAACGGCACTTACACCTACTCGCCGACCTATTTTCAGATGTGGCATAGCTACAATCAGACGCCTATTGCGCCGACCTACTTGCTCGAGGCGCATTATGATTTGGCGGATTTCGGCAAGCCGTGGGATTACGGGACGCCGCCGGTGCTTAGACGCCAAGCGTATTGGGCGATGCTGAGCGGGGGTAAGGGGCAGCTATACGGTAACGGCTATACTTGCTATTTCATGTCGGGATGGAAGTTCCATATCGACACCGTGGGAGTGACCCAGTTCATGATTTGGCACGCTTTCTTCTCTTCCCTGGCATGGCAGGACCTCGTTCCGGACCAGGACCATACGGTAGTCACGGCCGGGCTCGGAACGCTTGGGGACCTCCAAACCCGGGTCAGCAAAAGCGATTTTTGCACTGCCGCCAAAACGCCGGATGGCTCTTTGGTCGTCGCCTATATGCCCACCGCTCGGGCGATCACGGTCAACATGGCGAGTTTGAAAGCGCCGGCAAGCGCCAAGTGGTTTGACCCCACGAACGGAACATACACCACCATCCCTGGAGGGCCCTTCGCGAACACCGGATCGCGGCAATTCACGCCGCCCGGGTCGAGTCACGACGGCGAAACCGACTGGGTCCTGTTACTGGTAGCTTCAAAGGAGGCTTTATAGGATGAAACGCCGAGTATTCCTACAGAAAACTACCGCGGGATTGGGCGCGTTGGCAGCCTGGCCGCCCGCAAACGAGGGGATGGGAATCGCATCGCCCGCCGCCGTGGCGCCCCTTGGCCAAAACCCACCCCCAGATAATTATCGAGCCCCCGATTGGCTGCGTTATTCGCGCACGGTCTATTTTGAGGGCTATTGCCCTCCGGTGTGGCCGCAGGTCAAGGACTTCAATGCCAGGCGCATCGTTGAGCTAACCGGCGAAATAGGCGGAAACACGTTGCGATTTCAACCCATCACCTATCGCGCCCTCTACCCGAGCAAGGTTTTTCCCGTGTATCCGGAACTGGGCAACCGGGACCTGATCGACGAGGTTTCACGGGAATGCCGCCGGGCGGGCATCCATCTTTATTGCTACTGCATTCTGGCCGGGGGCTGGGATCGAGCGCTCGTCAACGATCCTCGCTATTCCCCCTACATGCTCCATGATGCCGATGGCAAACCCTATGGTGAGCGGAGCACCGGTTACGGCAACGTCGAGCAGATGATGACCTGCGGGACCGGGGACCCCTACCGGCAAATGATCCGCAAGTTGGTCCACGAAATCTGCGCGCATGACATCGACGGTGTTTACTTCGACGCTCCCAGCGGCTATCGGAGCGTCTGCTTCTGCGAGTCTTGCCGGGAAGGCTATAAGAAATTCAGCGGCATGGACCTCGATCGCCTCCGCAACGTAGCCGGGCTGGAACACATTCCGGCCAACGCGGATATGAAGGCTCTTGGCGCCTGGTACGATTGGGCCAACCAGCTTACCGAGGAGGATCTGGTCGACCTCCGCCAGATCATCCACGGGAGTGGAAAATTCATGCTTTGTCACAACGGTGGAACCTGGAGGCCCGGATCATTTCATGTGCAGTATCGATACGCGGACGGGTTCATGGTCGAGTACAGCGAGCAGTTCTATCAACGCCTGCTGCGGGCGTTGATGGGGGCATCGATGGCCCGGCCCACCCGGAAATTGGCGCAAACCTATATGGGCAGCTATGACGTGGCGGCGAACGGGCAACCACCTCACGTCCGTCCCTGGGCGGCGCACTGCCTGAACCTTGAAGATGGAGACGAGATCCGCATGGAGGGCTTCGCAGACCTCGCGGGGGGGAACATGCCCCTGTACTGTATCGTCAACCGCCTTCTGTACGGAATCGGGGAGGGGAGCACGGAACCGGTCAAGGAAGTCTTTGCTCTGGTCGGCCGCGCCGAACCCATATTAAAGGATAGTGTCCCGGTACCTTACGTAACCATCGTCCCCACCGCCGACTGCCTGGAGCTCTGGCGAACCAGGCGCCAAAGTTGGAACATGATGATGAGTGAAGGTCTGGCGCTCGCGATGCTCGATGAGCACATCAGCTTCGATGTCAATCCCAACACGGAGCTGAGCGCGGAATGGTTGAAAAGCCAGCGGGCCATCGCGCTGTGTGGAGCCTCCGCCATTAAAGACGAGGATGCCCGCCTGCTGGCCGATTGGGTGAAAGATGGTGGAGCCCTGCTCGCCACCTACGAATCGGGTCTCTACAACGAGCGAGGTGAGTTGCGGCAAGATGGCGGAGCCTTGAGGGAGATCCTGGGCGTGGACATGAAGGGCGAGGCCCCGGAACCCCGTGCCGACACTTTCTATCGGATTACCCAATCGCATCCGGCGCTAGGCGATTATCACGAGGGAAAGGTCGTGATGGCGGACGCGAAGCTGGTACCCATCACCCCCCGGCCGGGGGCGACGGTTCTGGCGGAAGCCATCAACCTCGACTTCCAAAAAACTCTCGGTCCCGCGATCGTCGTCAATCAATATGGGCGAGGACGGGCCATCTACGTGGCGGGAAGCTCGGAAGCCCAGTACGTCGCCACCCGCGTGGTTTCGCTTCAGCGGATGTTAGCGTCCATGGTGCGTTACCTGCGGGCCGACGCGCCGATGCCTTTCGGCCTGGTCGCTCCGCGCGGGGTTTACGGGGTTCTGCGCAGCGCTCCCAGTGGGGACTTGGTCCTCTGGATTTGCGCCAATGTGGGTTTCAAGGACGATACGGTCGGCCGCATGCGCCAAGATTTTCTGCCCGTTTCCAATGTGGTCGCCAAGGTCCTGATACCGGAAGGACGCCAATTGAAATCGGTCGAGTTGTTGCGTGCGGGACGAACCGCTCCCTTTACGATGGAGGGCGGCTACGCCGTAATTACCCTGCCCGTCGTGCACATCGCCGAGGTCGTGCATTGGAGTTTTGCTTAAAGGAGGTACTCTGCGGCTCTACATGAAATCCCATGGACGGATGAAGGGCCGCAGACGAACGCAGACAACGCGTACGTCTGCGCTACCCGCTGATCTTGTGGCACTATGGGAGAGCGAAGAGCGGAGCTGAGAAAGGGCCGCATAAAGACGCTGATTTCATCGAAGACGGAAGGTAAAATTATGGCGAAGATGCAGAGAATAGAGAGAGATGCAAAAATCTTTCAGCGGGACAATTTCACTTGCAAATATTGTGGATAGAAGGGGGATACCTTCGAGAATTGGAGATATTTGGTTGTAGATCACTTCAAGCCCAAGCACTGCTGCTTGTCTCCAACTGGTTTTGACTTTCGCTCTTATCACTCTGACGAAAATTTGCAAACATCCTGCGTGGACTGCAATTCCATGAAGTGCGATAACGTCTTTCAAACCGTCAATGAAGTGGCAACCGAAATCAGGGGATGGATTGCTGGCGAGCGGAGAGACTATGAGAAGTTTTTTGTTTCCAAAATCCCAAAGTAGCCCACCACCGCCCCGCAAATCTCGTTGCAATTTCTGAAGGCATGCCGCATCATCATTGGTTTCGTTTGGGCACAGCATGAAGTCTGGAGGCGGGCCGCGCCACCGTGTGGCGGCTGAACGGCGCCAGGGCGTTGTGGGCATGGAAGGTGGAGAAACGAACCTGCCCCGGCCTTCGCGAAGAAGGTTCGCAGCCAGAAACAGGAACCAAGGAGGCACTCAACCGTGAAGGGTACACCGGTAAGCGTCGAGGAACCAAAAGGCAAGCTCGGAGTTCTGATCCCCGGAATGGGAGCTGTGGCGACGACTTTTATGGCGGGGGTCGAAGCCATCCGTCAAAACCTGGCCTCACCCATCGGCTCGCTGACCCAGATGGGAACCATCCGGCTGGGCAAGCGCACTGACAAACGAACGCCGCTCATCAAGGATTTTGTTCCCCTGGCCAAGCTCGACGACTTGGTCTTTGGAGGCTGGGACCTGTTCAAGGACAACGCTTACCAGGCCGCGCTCAAGGCCGGCGTGCTGAAACGCACTCACCTCGATCCCATCAAAGGCTTTCTCCAGCGCATTCGCCCCATGCCCGCGGTTTTCGAGCAAAAATTCGTTAAGAACCTGCACGGCGAGAATGTGAAAAAGGGCAGGAACAAGATGCACCTGGCCGAGCAGCTCATGGATGACATCCGGAAATTCAAGAAGCAGCATCGCCTTTCGCGCGTGATTATGATCTGGTGCGGTTCCACGGAAATCTTCCTCAAACCCCGTCCCGTGCACAGGTCGCTCGCCGCCTTTGAGAAAGGCTTGCGCGACAACAGCCATGACATCGCCCCCAGCATGATTTACGCCTACGCAGCGCTCAAGCTCGGCATCCCCTTCGCCAACGGGGCGCCGAACCTGACCGCTGACATCCCCGCGCTGCTGGAGTTGGCTCTCCAGAACCGAGTCCCCGTCTGTGGCAAGGACTACAAGACCGGACAGACACTGATGAAGACCATTCTGGCCCCCGGCCTGAAGGCGCGGCTGCTGGGCCTGGAGGGCTGGTTCTCGACCAACATTCTCGGTAACCGCGACGGGGAGGTTCTGGACGATCCCGATTCCTTCCGCACGAAAGAAGAGAGCAAGCTTTCCGTGCTCGAATATATCCTGCAACCCGAACTCTACCCGGCGCTGTACAAGGGCTTCTACCACAAGGTCCGGATCAACTATTACCCGCCCAGTGGGGATAACAAGGAAGGCTGGGATAACCTCGACATCTTCGGGTGGCTGGGCTATCCCATGCAGATCAAGATCGACTTCCTCTGCCGCGATTCCATCCTGGCCGCACCGCTGGTGCTCGACCTCGTGCTGTTTTTGGATCTGGCGCAGCGCTGTCCGGAAATGGCGCGCAAGGGTATTCAGGAGTGGCTGTCGTTCTACTTCAAAAGCCCCATGTGCGCGCCGAACCTCTACCCCGAACACGACCTCTTTATCCAGCTCATGAAGCTCAAAAACACCTTGCGCTACCTGCGCGGTGAGGAACTGATCACGCACCTGGGATTGGAGTACTACGACTAAGAAACATTTACGGGTGGGCTTTGTGTCGATCCTGGTCTGTCAATCTACCCCTAAGAAGCTTGCACAACGTAGGCGATAAAAGGAACAACGCCAATCCCAAGACATAGAACGCTCCAAACCCGAGGCAAACCATCTTCGCAAGCGTTCCCATGATTGCCTCCTCCGCACTTTCACGCCGCTGGAGTAGGCGCGGGCATCCCGTGGGGTCGCCTACTCAAACACCCGGTGCTTGACGTTCATCACGTCACGGCAAGGTACAGCCCCCAGAATGGCATTGTTCACTCCCACCACCGGCAGAGCCTTAAAGTCGTATCGGGTGAACAAATCCAATGCCTCTTTCATGGTGCTTCCGGGGTTGAGGGTGATGACGTTATCAACCATCAGGTCCCTCAGCAGTTCGTTGTCCTCAGCCATGAACAGGTCTTTGATATCCGCCACACCCAGGAGTTTGTCGCTGGGGTCCACGATATAGAGGTACATCACAACGTCGATTCGTTTGGCCATCTCGCGGCACTTCAACTGGGCTTCCTCGACGGTAATGTCCGGGGGGAACTTGAAGAAGCGAGTAGAGGCGAAACTGATAATGTTCAGGTCCTGTTTTTCTAATATTTCCTCGACCTTTGTGACTTGCGATGGCTCGAGCAGTCTTAGGATGGCTTTCTTGTCATCGGAGGGAAGAACCGACAGAATATCGGCCGCTTGGCCGGGTGTCATTTCTCTGATCAGTTCGGCCACGCGATCTTTCCGGAGAGAGCGGACGATATCGCGTTGAACAGCCGGCTCAATCTCCTCCAGCGTGTCGGATGCCTGTTCAGTATCCAGACCCTCCATAATGGTGGCTCTTTGGGAACTGTCGAGTTCTTCCAGGATATCGGCCAAGTCCACGGGATGAATCTCGGCGAGCCTTTCTTTCAGAATGCTGAGCTTGAGATCCCCTTTTAGTGCGCCCAGTTGGGGTGGTAATGACTGAATATAGGACCAAGGGATAAGGTTTTTCTCGCCATCGCCGCTGCGTTTGGATAAGCGGTTGGCGAGAGCCCCCAGCCCCAGTTGGCGGAGCAAGCCGTAACGGCTGATGTCGACATCGCTCACGTAGACCTTGTCACCCGTGACCGCCAAACGAATGTCGTAGACAACTTCGACCTCTCGGCCCTCGATATCCAAAACTTTTTTGTCCAAGAGATAGTCCCGCAGCGGGATTTCTCCGGGCAAAAGCCCTCGGACATAGCTCTGTGGACCCTCGATTTCGACGGTGATTTCCCGAGGGCCAAGCGATCGGGCCTTTTGCTGCGGTACGAGCAACGCGGGGTCACCGAAGGGTCGACTAATCTGGAAATGGGTGACCTCGGCCAGCTTGCCTTGGTCTACGACGATGACGTCGGTCAGCTTGCCGATTTTTTTTCCCCGCAGATACGCGCGCGCCCCGATGAGTTCGGTTAGAAAATATCGCTTCTCTACCCCGTTCCGGGCCGTTTTCGTTTTGCTCATAAGTCACCTCCGCTCAACGGAGCATCGTAATGAACCTGTAGACCAATATCCCGACCAGAAATATCAGATAAAGCCGAAGCGACAAGAGAGAGAACTTCACCATGCGGGTCATTTTGATCTGCGGTTGAGCGTACTTCTGGTTGATGGACCTCACCGTGCTGACCGTGTTCTTAAAGAATTCAAGAATCATGTTTAGCCTCGACGCAGTCGTTCACTTGAGAATGTTTGGAAAGAGCGCGCTGATCCCGTACAAGCTGGAAACGATGATGAGTACCGTCACAATCGTGATGTTGGCGATATTTTGGAACAGTGAATTCTTGTACCGGCCCATGGTTTCCTCGTTGTTAAGGAGCAGGATCAGAAAGACCAAGGCCGCCGGCAGTAAGGTCACCGCGATCACCTGCACAAAAAGGGTGATGAGCACCAGAGGTGCGCGCGGAATCAGAACCACCGTCCCTGCCAAGAAGATGCCGAAAAAGTAATACGCGTAGAACCAGGGCGCCTCTTTCACTTTGTTGTTCAGGGAGTGGGCCCAACCGAACACCTCACCGAAAGCCCACGAGCTGGCGAGCGAGATACAGATGGCTCCCAGAAATCCCGCGTCGAATAACCCGATGGCCAGGAATGTGCCGAGTTGCTTGCTGATGCCCATGAATTTAGCGGCTGCCGAGGCGGCATCGTAAATGTTCTGACCGGGGAGGAGCGTGCCGGTAAGGATCACGCAGAAGGCGGCTACGACCACCGTGAAAAAGGCGCCTATCGCCGTGTCCACCTTGCCGCCGGTGATGTCTTTCTCCTGTAGGCTCTTGTCCACCACGGCGCTCTGTTGGAAGAAAATCATCCAGGGTGCAATCGTGGTACCGATATTCGCCATGAGGAAGAAGAACAGCTCGTTCGTGAACCCTCCTGGGGGAAGCTGTGGAATCAAGCAACCCTGAAGAATTTGGCGGACCGGAGGATGGATCATGAAAGCGGCGGGGATGTATATGAGATTGAGTACACAAAAGACCATTGCCGCCTTCTCCCATGTCCAGTAGCGCCCCTGGATGACCATGGTCCCCATCATGACCGAAGCAATGATCACCGTGGCGACTCGCGGCACACCGAAAATACCGAGCGCCGCAGTCATGCCGATAAACTCCGTGATCATGGTGAGCCAATTCAACAGCACAAGGTCCAAAAGGGAGAACCATCCCCAAAATGATCCGAAAGCGTGAAAAATGGCCTCCGCATGACCCCGTTTGGTCACCGCGCCCAGTCGTACGGTCATTTCCTGCACATAGTAAGCAACCGGCCCCAGCAGGATCAGGAACCAGATGAGATGGAAACCGTATTTCGCCCCGGTGGCGGTATACGTCGTGATGCCTCCTGCATCGTTGTCGGCAACCATGACGATGATGCCGGGGCCGGCGATGACGAGGAATAGCCTGATAACCTTCAGGATCTTCTTGTACTTGTAATAGAGCTTGGAAAGAAGGTTCATGGACGCATCCCGCTGGTTAGTCCGCGATTTGCCGTTCACACCCGGGAAGGGTGCGGTGGCACTGTCAACCACGGGCTGCGCAGTGAACTCCTTTTCCATGTCATATCTCCTCGAGCGTAGGGCTTCATTTCATGGGGTTCAGTCGGCGCACACATCCCCCTAAACTCTCCGTGCAATGCCGTTCGGCAATGCACGTGGGTCAAGCACGAAAAGCCTTAGACCTAAAGAACGGGTCTGTGCCGCTGTCGCGTGAACTGGTGGCTCTCGGTTGGGAATTGAGGCGCGATGGCAGTGAGAGAAAAGGTGTGATCAGGCAAGAGGCAAAGCCGGACTACCCCGTCACAGCTCTTTCTAACACGCAACGCAATGCGCGCCTTGACCCCAAGGCTTGTTGCAGGTGTTTCTCATATTCCTTTCTGGAGGTGAGACGTGAAACCAGGGAGGGAAACAGAATTACCCCTCCCCAGGAGACGGAGAAGGGGCTAATGCCGAGGGCTGACCGCAAGGCCCAGATGTGCAGCCTTTGCCGAACTGGTTGTCCTCACTCGCCCAAGCTTCAGCACCGCACGCCGTGAGAGGCTTTCGAACCTCAGCCACGTTAGACAAACCCTTAATCCGGGAGTGCCTGTTCTACCCATTCCATCAGCATCTTTGGACACTGGCTGGGCAGTGGCTTGTGTGTCGCGCGGACGCCTCGCCTACCGAGGATCCGGACACTGGATCGCGGTAAACCCCGCGGATTCAGCGTCCACTTGCAAAGTAAAACAGGGTTTTCAATCCTGTCAAGAAAAATCGACGTCGCTTAAACAAGAATTGCGTTTTCTTTATATCTTCCTTATATCAACCCGATTGACTCAGAAAAATTAGCATTCAACCCTTAGGCTTTGGGCGTGCTCTTCTGCGGGTGGGACGAATCGGCGGGCACCTCGACCAGGTATTTTCCCAGGATGGTTCCCAACGTGGTGAGTCGGGCCAGATCAGCCTGCGTAAAGTCCGGCCCCATCGGCTCACCGGGCCGCGCTTTCCGGCTGATTTGGATTACCCCCACAACTTTCCCCTCCACCACCATGGGCGAACTAATGATTTTCTGAATGGGCGCCGCCCTCTCCTGCTCAGAAAGGTGGATAGCTTCAAACACCGTCGGATGCTTGTAGGTGGGGAAGTTGTTCACAATCTCCCCACGCTTATCGCGGATGGTCTTCGCCGCGAGCGAGTGCGTCGTGGTCAGGGGAATGGCCCCCATCGTGGCGAGCTTGATGGGAAAGACGAAAATCAGTACTTTTGCGTCTGCCGATATCCGCAGAATGGCAACTTCTTCCTTCTTGGCGCCAAATCCGCCGGAGATCTGTGCTGCGAGGCGGTTCAGATCCTGCTCATTGAGCGGCGTCCGCGCCTTGCGCAATTCATCCACCAGCTTAGCAACAACGAGTACCACATCCTTTTCCGCCATTGCGCTGTGCTCCGTCGATGATCCCGTGGTAACAGGGCATTATACAGAAGCCGCTTGCGGCAAGCAATGTCGGTTACGTTCTTTCCGCGAAATTTCCCCCGCCCTTCGTCGGCCTTCCCCGCCACGCCAAAATACGTTTGACAAAACCTTCCGCGCCTCCTGATAATTCCTTTCTCCTGGCTTTCGTGGCCTTCATCGCAGCCTATGTCGTAAGGCGGGCGCGCGCCGATCGACGCAGCGTGTGAACCGGTCGATGCGGCATCTGGGAGGTATCAAAAACTCCGGGAGGACGCATGATGAAGCAGATCATTCCAATTCTTATGGCGGCGCTCACTTGGGCGCACCTGGCGGCCGCCGCTCAGGATACATCCAAGACCAGTTCCACGACCAGGAAATCGGCCACCTCGCACAAGAGCGCGACCACGTCCAAAACCACCCCCTCGCTCCTCGACCCCGCTTCCTTCAAGGAGCAGGCTCCGTTCTATTTCAAGGCGAAATTCACCACCACCAAGGGTGATTTCGTCATGGAGGTCACGCGTTCATGGTCTCCCCATGGCGCCGACCGCTTCTACAACCTGGTGAAATACCACTTTTACGACGGCGCGGCCTTCTTCCGCGTGCTGCCGGGTTTCGTCGTGCAATTCGGCATCAGCCCTCAACCGGAGATCTCGCGTGTGTGGGAACGCGCCACCATCCCCGACGATCCGCCCACCCAGGCCAATATCCGCGGTTCGGTGACCTTCGCCACCGCCGGCGCCAACACCCGCACCACGCAGATCTTCATCAACTTGGGCGACAACTCGACCCTCAATAATATGGGCTTCGCACCGATTGGCAGGGTGACGAGCGGGATGGATGTAGTCGATAAGTTATTTGGCGGATATGGGGAAGGCGCGCCCGACGGGAACGGACCCAACCAGGACCGGATGCAAAAGGAAGGCAAAGCGTACCTCGAAAAATTATTCCCGGAGCTGGACACGATCAAGTCGTCGGAAATTTTGCCGTGAGTAGGGAGGGTGGACGCAGCCGCCAACCGGTTCCGATGCCCCGGGGGTGTTGCCGGCATCAGCCCAAGAAAACCCGAACAGGAGAAACCATGAGCGATTTGAAACCCGGCCTCTACGCGGTGCTTGACACGACCCTAGGGGAGATCACCTGCGCGCTTTTTCCAGGCCAGGCGCCGGAAACGGTCAAGAACTTTGTGGGCCTCGCGAGCGGAACCAAGGATTTTGTTGACCCGCAGACACGCCAGCGCGTTAAGCGGGCTTTTTACGACGGGTTGGTCTTTCACCGCGTGATTCCCAAGTTCATGATTCAGGGAGGCTGCCCCCTCGGTTCGGGCACCGGCGGTCCCGGCTACAAATTCAAAGATGAGTTCACGGACGAACTTTCCTTCGACCGCCCCGGGCGTCTCGCTATGGCCAACTCCGGCCCGGGTACCAACGGCTCGCAGTTCTTCATTACCGTCGCGCCCACGGATTGGCTCGACAATCACCACACCATCTTCGGGCAAGTCGTGAAAGGCCAGGACATCGTGGACAAAATCGTGAACACCCCGCGCGGCGCCGGCGACCGTCCCAAGACCCCGGTGGTGATGAATACGGTGAAGATTTTGGAAGTAAAGTAGCGGAAATCGTTAGCACGCCAGGTGAGAGGGGCAGGGCCCGTCCCGGTGGGGTCGACAGAGGGTCCTGTGCAGCAAGCGATCTATACCCGCCTGAACTGCCTGCGGAAAAACCCGGCGTGGTCATCCTCAGTCAACGCATTGCGAGTCCCGCGAAGGGGGATACCGTGAGTAGCCCTACAGCCTGGGATGGGAGCCTCTGCAAACAGTTTTCCGCCCTAAGCTTGCTGCCTTCCGCCCACTGCCATCTGCTTACTAGCCCGCTCCTATACCCCAATAATTTCCACCAACTCCTTCACCGCCGCGGCGGATTTTTCGAGGGCGGCCTGTTCTTCGGGGGTCAGTTTGATCTGGACGATCTCCTCGATGCCACGCGCCCCCAGCTTTACCGGCACGCCCACGAACAGCCCATGGATTCCGTACTCACCCTCGAGATACGCCGCACAGGGAAGGATTTTCTTGCGGTCATTGAAGATGGCGTCGATCATCTGCACGACAGCGGCCGAGGGCGCATAGAACGCGCTGCCGGTTTTGAGCAGGGCCACGATTTCGCCGCCGCCTTTGCGTGTTCGGTCGATGATCTTGTCTAGCTGCTCTTTGGGCATGAGCTGTGCAATCGGGACACCCGCCACTGTGGTGTAACTCGGCACCGGAACCATGGTGTCGCCGTGGCCGCCCAGAACCAAGCCTTCCACGTCCTGCACGGAAACGTTCAGGGCGGCGGCGAGGAATGTCCGGTAGCGCGCCGAATCCAGAATGCCGGCCATGCCGATCACCCGGTTCTTGGCAAAGCCACTCACGCGGTAAGCCGTCTGCACCATGGCGTCGAGCGGGTTCGTCACCACGATCAGGATCGATGCCGGCGAGTGCTTTGCCGCTTGCTCGACGGCGCTATGAACGACCTCAAAGTTGGCCCTGAGCAGATCGTCGCGGCTCATTCCGGGCTTGCGCGGAAACCCTGCCGTCATCACCACGATATCGGAATCCGCCGTGTCCTTGTAATCGTTCGTTCCCATGATTTTGACGTCGTACCCTTCGATGGGGCCCGCTTCCAGCAAATCCAAACCTTTACCTTGCGGAACGCCCTCCAGGATGTCGATGACCACCACGTCGGCCAATTGTTTGTCCACAATGCGGTGCGCAAGTGTCGCACCCACATTCCCTGCTCCGATCACCGTTACTTTTTTGCGCATGAATGCCCTCCCCTCTGAATTGAGCCATTTGGTCATCGGGTCATTTGAAGAACAGAAATTAAGTGGATCGATGACCCGATCCCCTAAGCCTTCCTCATATTCTCGATAATGGCGCTCGCGAAGCCACTGGTGCCGAGCGTCTGAACGCCTTTGATCCCTTCCATCTGCATCAGCCGCTCCAGGTCGTACGTTACACGGTGCTGCGCGATGGTGGCGGCGAGCGCGTCCTCAATCCGCTGGCCCACCTCCGGCCAGCCCATAAACTCAAACATCAGCGCGCCAGAGCGGATCAACGCGCCGGGATTGATCATGTCTTTGTCGGCGTACTTGGGAGCCGTGCCATGGGTGGCCTCGAACACGCCGAAGCCGTCCCCGATATTGGCCCCCGGCGCCACACCCAACCCGCCGATTTGCGCCGCGCAGGCGTCGGAAAGGTAATCGCCGTTCAAGTTGGGAGTACAAACTACCTGGTACTCGCCGGCGCGGGTCAGAATCTGTTGCAGCATGGAATCCGCAATGCGATCGTTCACGAGGACCTTGTTCTTCCATTGCCCCTTGCCGTGCGTCGCGTAAATCACGTCAAGGCAATCCTTTACTTCTCTATGTATCTGCTGTTTAAAGGTTTCATTGGCCATCTCGAGGCCGGGCTCAACCATGGCCGCGTTGGCTTCCACGGACAGGTTCGGGTCCTTGTCTTTATTGCCCAGTATCCAGCTCTCGCGTTCGGTCACAACTTGGGCGCGAAACTCTTCCTTGGCCAGCTCGTAGCCCCAGTCGCGAAAAGCACCCTCAGTGAATTTCATGATGTTGCCTTTGTGAACCAGGGTCACCGTCTTCAGGCCGCTCGCGAGCGCGTGGCGCATCGCGCGGCGCACCAGTTGCTTCGTGGCGGTAATGGAAATCGGTTTGATCCCTACACCCGAGTCGACCCGTACCTGCTTTTTGATGTTGTCTTCCTTCAGGAGGGCGTTCACAAATTCGATGACCCGTTTGGCCTGCGGGGTTCCCTCACGCCACTCGATGCCGGCGTAAACATCTTCCGTGTTCTCGCGGAAAATGATGATATTCATCCTCTCCGGATGCCGCACGGGCGAAGGCACGCCTGGAATGTACTTCACTGGCCGCCAGCAGGCATAGAGATTCAACAGTTGCCGCAGCGCCACGTTCAGGCTGCGGATGCCGCCGCCCACCGGAGTGGTGAGCGGGCCTTTGATCGCGATGCGATATGCCTTGATGGCATCGAGCGTGCCTTGCGGCAGCCACTCACCGAATTTTCGGAAGGCCTTTTCCCCCGCAAACACCTCGTACCAGATAATACGTCGCTCTCCGCCGAAGACCTTTCCCACTGCCGCGTCAAAAACCCGCTGCGAGGCTTTCCAAATGTCGCGCCCGGTTCCATCACCCTCGATGTAGGGAATAACAGGTACGTAAGGAATAATAAATTTGCCGTTCTCATAAGTGATGGCTTGGCCGTCCGGCGGCACCGGGTTCCCGTTATAGGCTGTCATGGCCCAAAAAACCTCCCTTGGTCGATTTCTTGTCGCTAGGGTAACAACGCCACCAGACTTTCCCATCGAAATAGTTGAGGATAGTACACCGGGAAGGGGGTGACAAGGAGAGATTTGACCTCGAGTTATCCCTTCTCAGCGAATCGAAATACAGCCGCGCGGTCCGCGCCCGCTGCCTTATGGCCTGCCAGGATCTGGTGATGTACCCTTGGCCACTGGACCCGATGGGGCGGTGGGGCGCGGAGAAGTCGCGGGTGGTTTGGGTGCTTCCGCGGGGCTCTCGGCAGGCGTGGTCCCGGGAGGAAGCGGGGCGGGGGTAGTGATCTGTGGGGTGGAGAGAGTCGGGACAGCGGCCTCCGTCGTGGCCGACCCCGGAGCCAGCAGGCGTTCCGGAGCGGCATTCGCCAGGATCTCCTTAACTTGTTCCGGGCTCTTTAGAAGCGGCGAATGGGGGAAGTCCTCGGCGGGCTTATCTTTCAAGATCTCTCCCATGAAATCCAGCCAGATCGGCAACGCCACGCGCGCCCCTTCCTCCTTATCACCCAGCGTGCGATGATCATCAAAACCCACGTAAATGCCGCAAGTCAGCGACGGATTGAACCCCAGGAACCACGCGTCCGTGAAGTCATTGGTAGTTCCGGTTTTTCCCGCCACCGGGTATTTGGTGGCGAAGGCTTGCCCGCGCACGGCAGTGCCGGAGTTGAAAACTTCGCGAAGCATAGACACCATAATGCGGGCCGTGGAGGCGGGAAGGACGTCCACGACTTCCGGTGCGAAATCGTCGATGACACGCCCATCGTAGTTCGTGACCCGAGTCACCATGCGCGGCGTCACGTGGACACCATCGTTGGGAAAGGTCGTGAAAGCGGAAGTGTGCTCGAGCAGGGTCAAATCGGAGGCACCCAAGGCGAGCGGAAGGTTGGGGACCAGCCGGGAGGTGATGCCGAACTTGCGACAGAGCTTGATGACTTTGTCGACGCCAATCCGGGCAAGCGTGCGGACCGCCGGAACGTTGCGTGACTCGGCCAAGGCATGCAAGATGGTAATAGACCCCTCGAATTTATCGTCATAATTGTGTGGCGCCCATACCCCGGAAGATGTGTGATAGCTGACGGGCGCATCCACAACGGTATCAAAGGGTGAGAGTCCGTCCATAATCGCCTGCGAGTATACGTAAACCTTGAAGGAGGAGCCCACCTGGCGTTCCGCCTGGACGGCACGGTTGTATTTGCTCTTGTTCCAGTCATAGCCTCCCACCATGGCCTTGATTTCCCCGGTGGAGTTGTCAATGGCGAGCAGCGCACCCTGAACGTCGGGCTCCTGATCAAGCGTCACGTGGAGGGTAGTCCCTTTGATCTCCTTGATTTGAAACAGGTCGACATCGCCGGGCGCAAAAAGGTCCGCCGGCAGCGTTTTCTGGGTCCAGGCAAAGTCCGGGGCGGTGACGCGCGCCGTCAAGTTGCCGAAGCGGACGACAGCGTAATCCGGTTTGACGTCCATGATCAGACCGTGCCTTAGCTCACCAACGGTTGGGGGCTTCTTCCAATCGTCATCGACATAGGCTGCAAGGCTGATGGGGCTGCCGTCCGGCGCGATAAGGGGTGATTTCAAGATGTTCTTTTCCGGACCGCGCCAGCCGCGCCGCTTGTCGTCGTCGCGGAGACCCTTCTTCAATGTTTCCTCGGCGACCGCCTGCATTTTGATGTTAAGGCTCGTGTAAACTCGCAACCCGTCTTCGCGCACAGCTTCCGGCCCATACTTCCTCTCCAGGAACTGGCGCACCTCCTCAACAAAATAGGGAGCAACGGTATAGTTCCAGCGCTGAATGTTGAGTCCGAGAGGAGCAGCGGAAGCCTCGTGCAGTTGCGTGGAATTGATTTTTCCATTCTCCAGCATGGCGACCAGCACCTGATTGCGCCGGCGGCGGGCTGCATCGGGATGCAGAATCGGCGAGTAGGCACTGGGAGAGCGCGGCACCCCCGCCAGCATGGCCGCTTCGGGAAGGGTCAACTGGTCAAGCGGCTTGCCAAAATAGAATTGCGCGGCGGCCGCAAATCCGAAATTCCCATGCCCCAGATCGACCTGGTTCGCGTACATGGTAAAGATCTGCGATTTGGTGAAATACCGCTCGATCTGAATGGCCAGCAGGATTTCCTGGATCTTCCGGCGAAAACTCTTGTCGGGCGTAAGGAACAGCATGCGGCTGAGTTGCTGGGTCAAAGTGCTCGCTCCCTGAGCCTTGCGCCACTCCACCACATCCTTAACGCCGGCACGGATAATCCGCAGGATGTCTACTCCCCAGTGACTCTCAAAATGCCGGTCCTCGATGGAAATCACCGCGTTGCGGAGGACGGCCGGGATCTGGTTGTAACTTACGATTGCACGGTGTTCCAACGCAAAGCTGCCGATAGCGGCTCCGTCGTCCGCATACACCTCCGTCATGACATCCGGCCGGTAGTCCTCCAGTTCACGGACCTTGGGGAGGTCAGAGGAGTAGACAAAGACCAGGCCGCCCAGCGCGCCGATCCCCGCGGAAAGTAATACCAGGATTAAGAATACAAACTGGCCAAATATCCTCCGGCTGCTCACGGGAGGAGGCGGGTCACGTAGCGGGGGCACCGAAGTGATGGAAAGAAACTTGTCCGGCATCTCTAATCCGTTCGCAATTCATTTTAGGCGCAGTGGAAGCGGCAGTCAAACGCGGGTCTGCAATCCTCCGTTGGTAGTCAGGGTTCCCTCCTTTGCAGGGATTGGCGGGCGGCTGGAAGGGCGGGGCTGAATAAGGTGCTACTCGTACCGCAGGGCGGTGATGGGATCGAGTCGCGCCGCTTTCAAGGCCGGCCAGAGTCCAAAAAACAAACCGACGCCTGTCGAGACCACAAAGCCTGCTACCACGGACCAGAGGGGCACGGTTGACGGCAGGCTGGGCACGAGGATTCGGATGAGGAAGCTCAGCAGCCAGCCAACGGCGATTCCAAAAAGCCCTCCTGAACCGGTGAGCACGATGGCCTCCAGCAGGAACTGCCAGGCGATATCTCGTTGGCGCGCCCCCACTGCCTTTCGAACGCCAATCTCCCGCGTGCGCTCCGTTACCGAAACCAGCATGATATCCATAACCCCAATGCCCCCGACCAGCAGGCCGATGGAGGAGATTACCACCATCACCAACTCCACCGTGCTGATAATCTGGCGAAACTCAGCGATGATAGACTCGGCCGTCGCTATCCCGAAGTTGTCCGGTTCGCTGGGCTTCACGTGACGGCGGCGGCGAAGGAGACCGCGGATTTCGTCTTGCGCCTCGTCCATCTGTCCGCGCGAAGCCAGAGCGCTGATGAAATGATCTCTCGCCGCAGGATACAGCTTTTTGAAGGTCCAATAAGGTACAAAGATGTCACGGTCGTCGGGACTGTCACCCAGGACTCCCTTGAACTTGTTGAGAGTGCCGATGACCTCCAAAGGGTGTCCCTCTACCGCGATGGTTTTACCGATCGGGTCTTCGTGCTGAAAGAGTTGTTCCACCACGTTGGCGGCCACCACGGTGACGTTCCGGCGATGCAGATCGTCGGTCCGGGTGAAAAAACGGCCGTCGGCGAGAGACGAGTTCGCGAGCGTCAGATAGTTGGCGTCCACACCCATGAACTGCGCCCCCGCCATCTCGCGGCCCTTGAACCGCGCCGTCGAGGGCGGCAAGCCAAACTCTTCCATCTCGCCAAAGAGGGCCACCGACACCTCCTCAACCGCGGGGCATTGCTCCTTGATGGCCATCGCGTCCTCGTAACTGAGCGGTTTGCGCAGCCGCTCCTCGCGCGTCAGGCGGTGCGGCGTGCCCATCTGGAGCTTGTAAACCCAAACCACGCGTGTTCCAAATTGCTCGGCCGCCTGCACCAATTGCGTGTCGAGACCGGCGATGATCGAAGCCACCAAAATCACTGTGGTGGTGCCGATGAAGACGCCCAGAACGGTAAGAAGCGACCGGAACTTGTGCGTGCGCAGAGTGTCAAGCGCCAACCACAAGTTTTCACCGACCGCATGCCAGTAAGTCTTCATGCTATTTCTCGGCGCGCAGCGCCTGGATGGGATCAAGACCCGCCGCCCTCCGGGCAGGGTATATACCGAAGAAGAGCCCCACCAGCGTCGAGAGCGTAACCCCCACGATCACCGCACTGGTGGGCACTTCGGCGGTGAAGACGATGTTCACCAGCCGGGCGATGGCATAGGAGAAAAGCACTCCCGTGACCCCCCCCAGGCCAGCTAGCACCGCGGCCTCAATCAGGAATTGCCACATGATGTCGCGGCGCCTTGCCCCCACTGACTTGCGAATTCCGATCTCGTGGGTGCGCTCCGTGACCGTGGCCAACATGATGTTCATGATTACAATCCCGCCCACCACCATGAATACCGCCACCACACCGATGGTAACCGCAAAGATGGTGCCCGTCAGGTTCTGCCAGGCGCTCATCAAGGTATCGGAGGCGTTGATGCCGAATGTGTCGTCCTCGTGGTAGGGCACGTGGCGGCGTGCCCGCATGAGGACTCGAACCTCGTCCTCCAGCTCCATCATGTGTCGAGCGTCCGGGGCTTTGATGAAAACGATCAGCTCCAGGTTCGGCATGAAAAGATTGCGGAAAGTGCCGAGAGGAATAAATACGAAATTGTCTTGGCTCACGCCAAAGGCCGAGCCCACCTTCTCCGCCACGCCTACCACGGTGAAGTTATGGCCCCCCACCTCCAATTCCTTGCCGATCGGATCGACTGAGGGGAAGAGCTTATCCACAATGTCCTGACCAACGAAGCAAACCCGCGTATTGTGGTTGTAGTCCTGGTCAGTGATGTAACGTCCCCACGCGACTTTTTCCCGGCCGATGTAGGCGTGGCTGGAGGTTATTCCTAACAGGGTTACCTCGTCAATCGAGTGACCGCCATATCGAGCTTCCGGCATGGTTCCTGGTTGCGCGATGGCGCTGATGGCTTCGTACCCGACCAACGTCTCACGCAGGTATTCGTACTCCTCGAAACGGATGGGACGGTTTCGCCGCAGAGCCTTCAGATACTCCTCGTATGGCTGCGCCCACTTGAACTGATGGAGGACGAAAGTGTTGGTGCCGAGATTGGCGATTTTGGTGGCGATGTAGAGGTTCATCCCGTTCACGATCGACATCACCACGATCAGCGTGGTGGTGGCGATGACCACCCCGAGCAGGGTTAGAAAGGATCGCAGCTTGTGGTTGCGGAGTTCTTCCAGCCCCATCCAAAAAGCCTCGCGCACCGGAACCCAAAAAGCCGCCTGCTGCCGGAGCTTTCCCCGCAGGTGTGCACTCGCTGTTCGGGCTCGGCTGGGAATAGACATGTTGATTGCATTCCGCGTCTGAAAGCCCCTGCGAGATTACGCGGACTTCAGCAAGCCGCGGAGGACGGTGGGCAGGATGCCGCCGTTGCGGTAATAGTTCACCTCCACAGCGGAGTCGAGCCGCGCGATGGCCTGGAAGGCTTTCGTCGTGCCATCCGGAGCGACGGCGGTCACGGTGACTTCCGAGCGCGGGCGAACGGTATCGCTCAGGCCGACGACGTCGAAGATCTCTTGCCCCGAGAGGCCGAGGGTCGCGGCGCTTTCGCCTTCGCGAAATTGCAGGGGCAGCACTCCCATTCCCACCAGGTTACTGCGATGGATGCGCTCGTAGGTTTCAGCGAGCACGGCGCGCACGCCGAGCAGCAGTGTTCCTTTCGCCGCCCAGTCGCGCGACGAACCTGAACCGTATTCCTTCCCTGCCACCACCAGCAAGGGCACTGCTTCGCGGCGATAGCGCATGGCGGCGTCGTAAATGCTCATCCGCTCGCCATCAGGAAAGTGCACCGTGATGCCTCCTTCCGTCCCTGGAGCAAGCAAGTTCTTCAGCCGGATGTTCGCAAACGTGCCGCGCACCATCACGCGATCGTTCCCACGCCGCGAGCCGAAGGAATTGAAATCTTTCTTCTCGACGCCATGCTCAACCAGGAAGCAGCCGGCGGGGCCGCCCACGGGGATGTCGCCCGCCGGAGAGATGTGGTCGGTGGTCACGGAATCGCCGAGCAGCGCCAGGACACGCGCGCCGTGGATCTCGCTAATGGCCCCGGGGGCGGGAGTGAGGCCGATGAAAAACGGCGGCTCTTGAATGTAAGTCGAGGCTTCCTGCCATCGGTAAAGCGCGCCGCCGGCCACCGGTATGGCATTCCAGGTGGGATTGCCGTCCCAAATATTCTGGTAAGTCTCGCGAAACATCTCGGGGCGAACGGCGCGGCCGAGGGCTTCACCGACCTCCGCTTGCGAAGGCCAGATATCGCGCAGGTAAACGGCGTTGCCTTGCCGGTCTTTTCCCAAAGGCGCGGTAGCCAGGTCAATATCCACAGTGCCCGCCAGGGCGTATGCCACCACCAACGGCGGCGATGCCAGGTAATTCGCGCGGACCTGCGGATGCACGCGGCCCTCAAAGTTGCGATTGCCGGAAAGAACCGCCGCGGCCACGAGTTGGCCCTCCGTCACCGCGTTCGCTACCTCGGGCGGCAGCGGACCGCTGTTCCCGATGCACGTGGTGCAACCATAACCCACCAGGTCAAAATGCAGTGCGGCGAGCGAATCGAGCAACCCGGACGCCTGCAAATATTCCGTCACCACCTTTGAGCCCGGCGCGAGGCTGGTCTTGACGTAAGGCGGAACTTGCAACCCTTTCTCCAGGGCCTTTTTCGCCAGGAGCCCCGCCCCCAGCATGACGGAAGGATTGGAAGTGTTGGTGCAGGAAGTGATGGCCGCAATCACCACCGCCCCGTGACTCAACTGAGCGCTTGCGCCGTTGAATTTCACGCTGGCACTCCGGCTCGCGTCGTCCGCCGACAGGCCGAAACCCCGCTCCTTCACGGGAGCCGATAGGGCGCGGCGAAACGCCTGCTTCATCTGCGATAGCGGGACGCGGTCCTGCGGCCGCTTGGGCCCGGCCAGGCTGGGCTCCACCGTGGCAAGATCCAACTCCAGCACATCGGTGAATTCCGGATCAGGAGTTTCGTTGGTGCGAAAAATTCCCTGCTCCTTCGCGTAGCGCTCCACGCGGTCAACTTCCTCGGGGGTGCGGCCCGTCTGGCGAAGGTAGCGCAGCGTCTCGGCATCAATGGGAAAGAATCCCATCGTCGCGCCGTATTCGGGTGACATGTTCGCCACCGTGGCGCGATCGGCGAGCGTCATTTCCGACAGGCCCTCGCCGAAAAATTCCACGAACTGATCCACCACGCCTTTCTTGCGCAAGATCTGTGTGGCCGTCAGCACCAGGTCCGTGGCCGTCACGCCTTCATTCAGTTTGCCCCGCAGCCGAAAGCCCACCACCTTCGGAGTCAGGAAATAATAGGGCTGGCCCAGCATGGCGGCTTCCGCTTCAATGCCGCCCACTCCCCAACCCAGCACCCCCAGGCCGTTGATCATCGTGGTGTGCGAGTCGGTCCCGACGAGGGTGTCAGGAAGCAGCACGGTTTCGCCGTGGATTTTCTGCACCAGAACCACTTTGGCCAGAAATTCCAAATTCACTTGATGCACAATCCCCGTGGCAGGAGGCACCACGCGGAAATTCTGAAAGGCCTGCTGCCCCCACCGCAGGAATTCGTACCGCTCACGGTTGCGCTCGAACTCGATCTTCGCGTTGTGCTCAAGGGCGGAGGAATTCCCGAAGAAATCCACCTGCACCGAGTGATCGATGACCAGGTCGACAGGAACCAGGGGATTGATCTTGGTGGCATCGCCGCCCAGTCGCTTCATCGCCGCTCGCATGGCGGCCAGGTCCACCACGGCAGGAACTCCGGTGAAATCTTGAAGGATCACGCGCGCCGGATTGAAAGGCACCTCGTGCGCCGCGGGTGTCTTGGCGCTCCAGTTGGCGAGCGAGATGACGTCCTCCTCCGTCACCAAAGTGCCGTCGCAGTTTCGCAGCAGAGCTTCCAGTAAAACTTTGATCGAAAAAGGCAGGCGCGACAGCGCGCCGCGGCCGGACTTTTCCAGACTATCGAGGCGGTAAATGACTGCGGGGCCGCTGCTGGTTTCGAGTGTGGCTCGAGCCCCAAAAACGTCATGCGTTTTTTCCATGTTTCCTCCGTGTTGCCTGTTTTGTATGATAACGCCGAATCGCGGTGGCAGGATACCTTACAGGCTGCAGAAAAGCCCGCCAAGGCCGTCATTCTGAGTTTGGGCAACACAGGACTTAGCGCGGGCGTCCCGCCCGCTGTCGCGGGAGCGTCCCGCTCCCGCCATCCGTGGCGTGCCCATCCCGGCCATGAGTGAGTACGGGCGGGACGCCCGTGCCACAGCGGGCGAGACGCCCGCGCTACATAATTCTCGCGCCCGCCGGCTGGAAAGTTGGCGCCTTTCGGGGACACAACCGCTGCTACTGCCTTCTGCCCCCCAATCCCACAAACTCCAGGGCCTTTTCGGCAGCGCCCTTCCCGGTCCGGATGCAATCCGAGATCCCGATCCCCGAATAAGCATTCCCCGCAAGGTACAACCCGGGCAGATCCTGTAGCCGCTCCTCGATCGCACTCACGCGCCCCGCGTGCCCCACCGGATATTGCGCCATCGAATCTGGCCATCGATGCACCCGGCAGAACAGAGGCTCAGCAGTGAAGTTTAGAATCTCCTTGAGTTCCTGCTGCACCAAGCCCACAACCGCATCGTCACTTAACCCGAGCACATCAGGATCTCGCGCCCCGCCCAGGAAGCATCGCAGCATTGCCTTCCCATCCGGCGCACGGTGGTCGAATTTGGCGTGAACGAATGTGCAGGCCAGCATTCGCCTCTGCTCTTTGCGCGGCACCAGAAACCCGAAGCCGGCGGGAAGCGCGGCCCGGGCGCGTTCGTCAAAACCCAGAGAGACGGTCATGGAAGAACTGTAGGTGACACCCTCCAGCAACTCACTCAGGCGGTGATCGAGGGCGGGAATCAGCCCGCCGGCAAGGAGCGCCGGCACAGCCAGCACCACCGCGTCGGCGTCGAAAGCGCCTTCCCCCTGGCAGGAAATCTGGAATCGCCGCGAGCAGGAATCCGCGGCACCTCCCGGTCCGCCCGGTGCGAACTCGATGCCGTCCGCGCGACGGCCCAGGAACAATCGCGATTTCTCCAACCGGGCGGCAAGCCTTTCCGTCATCTGCTCGAGCCCGCCCTTGAGGGTCATAAACAGCGGGAGCTTGCGCGGCGGCCCTACGCCCGTTCCCGCCGAGTCCGGGCCGTTATGGTTATTCGAACTCGCCTTGCGCCGCTGCCGCATGGCCTCGAGCGTAGCGCGCGTCAGGCTGCCGTGCTTACGCTCCATCTCCCAGAAACGCGGCAACACGGAGCGCACACTGAGCGAGGCGGAATCGCCGCCGTAGACGCCCGCCAGCAAGGGGTCCGCGATATTCTCGACCATCGCCTGTCCGAAGTGCCGACGGACGAAACTTGCCACCGACTCGTCGCCCGGGTCGGCGACAGGAGGAGAGGAAAACAGCTCGCGAGCGGCTGCGATTTTGGTGCTGAGCGGCAGCAGCCGGGTGGTCACCATCGGCCAGAGGCGGGTAGGCACCAGAAACATCAGGCCATCAGGCAGCGGCAGCAGGCGCCCGCGGTGAAGGATGTAAGTACGGCGCGCGTGGTCGTTGGAGCCCATCAGGTCATCGCCCAGCCCCAACTCGCGTGCCAACGCCGCGGCCTGGGGCTTTTCCGCAAGGAAGCTGTCAGGACCGGCCTCGATCACGAAGCCGTCCATCGTTTCCGTGCGGATCACGCCGCCCAACCGATCGCTCGCCTCGATGAGCATTTCCTCGACCGGCGCACCGGCCTGGCGAGCGCACGCCAGCGTGTAAGCCGCGGCAAGGCCGGAGGTGCCTCCGCCGATTACGGCCACTCGACGAGGTCTGGGCGCGTTGCCCAAGGTCTTACCTCCTCACCGACGTCGTGTTTTGAAAACAGGGCATGGCAATTCCCGCCTCTAACCCCCATGCTTTTCACTTAAGCTGACTGTTCCCTGCCCTCCCGAACCCGTCGCGAGAAATCCACGCTACGACGCCTGCAATCCCCGTTCGACACGGGCGGCCACCAAGCTTGCCAGCGCCGATACAAATTTGGGGCTCGCGTTCAATGACTCCGACCGCCACACCCTGACCCCCCGGGCCTTCCCGTAAGCGCGAAATAATACGTCGATGTCGTAAAGGATCTCCACGTGGTCGGAGACAAATCCCACCGGCGCCAACAAAACGTCCTTCACGCCCGCTTGCGCGAGCTCGTCGATTTGCGCTTCCACGGTCGGCCCAATCCACTTCTCAGCGGTCATTCCCTGGCTTTGGAACGCCAGGCGATATTCACCCAGGCCCGCCGCCCTGGCTACCAGTGCCGCGGTCTCGCGCACCTGCTGCTCATAAGGATCGCCCGCCGCAATCGTGCGCTCGGGCACGCTATGCGCGGTGAAAATGACGGGAACCGCGCCGCCGGTCTCCTGCTCAACGCGCTGGAGCGCCGCCACCACGCGCTCGCGAAACGCCTCGATCAAGCCGGGATGGTCGTGATAGCTTTCAACGAAATCCACCACCAATTCCGGGCACACTTCGGAGACGGCATCCATCAAGTATTTCCGGTAGAGCCCAATGCTGGTGCGGGAATTCTGGGGCGCCAGGCATACGGCCACCACACGCTCCACGCCGCCGTTGCACAAGCGGTTGACGGCCTCGGGAATAAACGGCTTCCAGTTTCGCATGCCCACGTACACCGGATGCGCGATCAACTTCGACAGTGCTTCCGCCTGCAGCATCGTCAGCCGCAGCAGAGGCGAGCCGCCTCCAATCAGGCTGTAGCGATGGACAATTTCCTTTACCATGGGCTCGGGCAGCGGCCGTCCGCCGCGCACGTTCAGCAGGAATTCCGGGATATCCTCGAGTTTGTCTGGCGCCCCGTGCGCCAGCAACAGAACTCCCCAACCAGCTAAGTCGTTTTGTGAAATGGCTTCTTGCACGATCATGCCCCGCGCGCAACCCGGCCTTTACGGTGTCACAATGAAAGCGGAAGCTGCGGCGGCCCCTGCCAAGGTATCCTTTTGAATATACCATGCGGCGTGCGAGTTGGCGTCGCCGCTCCGGCCCGACTGCCGTCCTAATTTCAGATGTAGCGCCGGCTTCCAGCCGGCATCCAGCCGCCAAGATGGCGGCGCTACGTTCGAATTAGGACAGCACTCCGGCCGGAGTTGGCGCGTCGCTTCGCGCTCAAGTGTGCTAACTTGATTGCCCGCCAGGAGCTGTCATGATCAAGCGTGCGATTGCCTTTGCCTGTTTTGTTGTGTTTCTGTTGAGTAATAGAACGGATTCAGTAGGGCGCATGAACTTCGGAGATCCCAAAACGACATCCTCCGCCGATTTCAACAAGCTGGTCGATGACTACTTCGACGCCTACTTTCAATTTCACCCCCAAGAGGCGACGGCGGTGGGCTTCCACAAGTACGACAGGCAGCTTGAGGACTACTCCCGTGCGGCACGTGAAGCTGAGGTAGCCAAGCTGCGGGACTTCGCGTCGAGACTCCATCAAATCAACCCCGCGCAGCTCTCCGCGGAAAGCGCCGGTGACCGCGCCTTTCTCCAGGGCGCAATCAAAGGCCGCCTGTTGGAACTCGAGACCATCCAGATGTGGCGGAAAGACCCGAACGTTTACACGGGCGGAGTCAGCGAAAGCATATTCCTGATCATCAAGCGCAACTTCGCTCCGCCGGAGGAGCGCCTGCGTTCCGTCATCGCCAGGGAACGTCAGATTCCCTACGCTCTCATGGCCGCCCAAAACAATCTCCACACTCCGCCCAGAATCTACACCGCGGTCGCCCTTGAGCAGATGCCGGATATCATCAACTTCTTCCGGGAAGATGTTCCCAACGCTTTTCAGGGGGTGAAAGACGCGACTTTGCAGACAGAGTTCCACCGCAGTAACGCCTCCGTGGTGAGTGCCCTCGAAGATTTCCAATCGTTTCTCCGTGACCATCTGCTGCCCGCCTCCCAGGGAGACTTCCGCATCGGCGCGGAAAACTTCCGCCAGAAACTTCTCGATGACGAGATGGTGGATATTCCTCTTGATCAATTGCTCAAAATTGGCTACGCCGACCTGCATCGCAACCAGCAGCGATTGAAGGAGACGGCTGCGCTGGTCAACCCGAATGCCACCCCTCGTGAAGTGCTTACCGCGCTCGAAAAAGATCATCCCGCCTCCGATCAACTCTTGCAAACCTTCCGCGATCTGCTCGGCAGCCTGCGCCAGTTCATCGAGGCGAAAAAAATCATCACCATCCCCTCCCCGGTCTTGCCACTCCTGGAAGAAACACCCCCCTTCATGCGCGCCACCACCACCGCTTCCATGGAAACGCCCGGCGCTTACGAAACCCGGGCAACCGAGGCCATGTTCAACGTGACGTTGCCCGGCCCCGACTGGACACCGCAACGCACGGAGGAGTGGATGGAGGGCTTCAACCGCGGCACCATCCTGAGCACGGCCGTCCACGAGGCATATCCCGGCCACTACGTTCAATTCTTATGGGTCAAACGCCTGAACTCCAAAGTGCGGAAGGTGCTGTATTGCGGCAGCAATGTGGAAGGCTGGGCGCACTACACGGAACAGATGATGCTGGATGAGGGCTATGGCGGCGGTGATCCCAAATTGCGCATGGGGCAATTGCAGGACGCACTTTTGCGCAACGCCCGCTTTATCGTGGGTATCGAAATGCATACCGGCCACATGACTTTGGATCAGGCCAAGGAGTTCTTTGTTCGCGAGGGTTACCAGGTTCCCCCGGTCGGCGAAATGGAGGCCAAGCGCGGAACCCTTGATCCCACCTACCTGGTATACACCCTCGGCAAGCTCCAAATCCTCAGGCTGGGTGAGGACTACAAGAAGAAGCTGGGCGCCAAGTTCACGCTGCGGGATTTTCATGACCGCTTCATGGAACAAGGCGGAGTCCCCTTGAAGATCATCCGCAAAACGCTGCTCGGTAATGACAGCCCGACCCTCTGAGGAATTCTCCAGGCGCTGCCTCGGTTCCGACCCTGGGGAGGGGCATACCCATCATTTTTCAGGGATGGGAAACGGGAGGAAGATCCCGGGAGGCGTCCTCCGCCGTGGGGTAAACGTCGATCATTTTATTGATTTGAGTAAGCTTCAAAACACCCTCGACCATGCCCTTCACCCCGGCCAGGCGCAACGTCCCGCCCAACTTCTTAAGTCTGCTCAGGCTTCTCACGACGGTTCCGATGCCGGCGCTATCGATAAAGGGCACACCCGATAGATCGAAGACGACCCACGTTTCATTCTGGCGAATGAATTCATCCACCCGCTGCTCGATTTCCTGGCAGTCGGGTCCAATCCGGATGCTGCCGGTCATCTCCACGACGACCACGCCCGGCCGGATTTGTTTTTTGGTGAATTCCATGTTTTTTGCGCCTCACCTTGTGAATTGGACCGCAGGAGGCAGGGCATACTCTTTCACCGTAATCCGAAAAGCCACTTCACCCTCCGGCTGGCGTTTCTTTATGGTGGAAAAATGGAGTTGGGCTAGCTCCTCGGAAGGATTGGTATGGGTCAAGTGCCACTCCACGGCTTAAACCCCCTGGAAACAGATTGACACGCCCTAGTTGGTGTGAAGCTGAACGCGTACATCTTAGGATGTGCCACGAGCAGTGTCAACCAATCGACGCCGGGGGTGGTGACTCATTTTGAAGTGCCACGGCCATCTTGGCCGTGCCCGTTCACGGGCGGGACGCCCGTGGCACTTCAAAATGATTCCCTGCCACGCCGGGGCACTTTCCGGCTGCTACCACCTGTGCTAGAGTCTCGACTTCGGTTGGGCGCACCGCTGCGGTTGCCACTGGGCATGGCAGGCGCCACGCCGCCCGCAGCCAACCGGGAAGGGATGGGGCCATGAGATACCGCAGGTTTGGACGCACCAAGTGGATGGTAAGCGAAATCGGGTACGGCATGTGGGGCATGGGAGGCTGGACCGGATCCGATGACGCAGAATCGAAGCAGTCCTTACAGCGGGCCGTCGATGGGGGCTGCAATTTCTTTGACACCGCGTGGGCATACGGGAATGGCCATAGCGAAAAGCTCCTCGGGGGGCTGGTGCGCGATAACCCCGCAAAGAAACTCTACATGGCTACGAAGATTCCTCCCAAGAACCTGGCCTGGCCTAGCCGGCGCGAGTTCACGCTTGACGACTGCTTCCCTCCTGACCACATTGAAAAGTACGTCCACGCAAGCCTGGAGAATTTGGGCCTCACAAGCTTTGACCTGATTCAATTCCACACTTGGGAAGATTCCTGGATCGAGGACGACCGCTGGGTGAAAAAGCTGGACCATCTGCGCCACCAGGGACTGTTCAGTGCCGTGGGCATCAGCATCAATCGTTGGGAACCCTGGAATGGCGTGCGCGCCGTGCGGTCCGGCCTGATCGATGCTGTACAGGTTATCTACAACATTTTTGACCAGAACCCCGAAGACGACCTCTTCCCCGCCTGTGCCGCCATGGATGTGGGCGTCATTGCGCGCGTTCCCTTCGACGAAGGCTCGCTTACCGGTTCCCTCACTCTGGAAAGCAAATGGCCCCCGGACGATTGGCGCAACACCTACTTTGTTCACGAAAACCTGAAGGCCAGTGTCATGCACGTGGAGGCGCTCAGGCCGCTGGTTCCGCACAGCGTGACCCTGCCCGAAATGGCGCTCCGTTTCATCCTGAATAATCCCACCGTGAGCACCATCATCCCCGGCATGCGGAAGCTGAAGAACGTGGAGGCAAACCTGGGCGCGAGCGACAAGGGCCCGCTCCCCGTGGGCCTGTACACCGAACTCCGCAAGCACCGTTGGGACCGCACGCCCACCGAATGGTCACAGTAACGGCGCCCGTGGCCTTAGCGCAGGCACCTTTGACCCGCGTACTCGCCTCGAATCCGAAACCCCGGTGCCGGCAACGCCCCGATGGAACGCTTGGTAGTGACTCATTTTGAAGTGCCACGGCCATCTTGGCCGTGCCCGTTCACGGGCGGGACGCCCGTGGCACCTCAAAATGAGTCATTACCGAACGCTTGACAACATAACGAACATCATGGACTGTAGGCATACGCGCAAGTCCCTCTTGCCGGCGTCCATGTGGGCTTCGAGGCGGCGCGTGCTTCCCGGGCCGTGGCAGCGCACGGCAGCACGGCATGAAAGTCATCTAGGACGGTGCGAAAGGCAGGTTAGCTTGATAAGACGTACCCTTTTCTCTGGAACTCTATTAAGACGCCTCAGCATCCTTTTTTTCCTGTTCATACTGACAAGTCCGCTGCTCCGGGCGGAGGAACCGACTCCCTCGAAGGCCTTCTACAATACCTTTACCGACGACGAAGAGATGGCGATGGGCCGCAAGGCCGCGGAGGAAACGGATAAGCAGATGCCGATCCTGGATTCCCCGCTGCTCAACGAATATCTGAACGTCCTGGGCCGGAAGGTGGCCCAGGTCTCACGCCGGCCGGAGCTTGAGTATAGCTTTAAAATCGTCAATACTGACGTAGTGAATGCCTTCTCGCTGCCGGGAGGATATATCTACGTCAATCGCGGGCTGCTCGACTTCGTCCAGAGTGAAAGCGAGTTGGCGGGTGTGCTGGCTCACGAGGTGGGCCACATCGTGGCTTATCACAGCATGAACGACGTGGCGCGCCGGGCGCTCGTCGACCGGGGAATAGACGAACTCAAGAAGTCCGGCGTGTTCACTGACCAACAAGTCGGCGATATGATGGACCATTACGGCGGGCCCATTCTGCTTTTTGCGGATCGCAAGTTCAGCCGCGAGGAGGAGTCGGAAGCCGACATGCTGGGACTTTACAACGCCATTCGCGCGGGATATGACCCGCAGGGATTGATCGCGGCGCTTGCCCGGCTCAGCAAGTTCACGGGAAACCCCAGCCTCGTGGAGGCCCTGCTCATGAACCACCCCCTCCCGGCCGAACGTGTTCAGGCGCTGCGTGAGGAGTTGAAGCAAAATCCACCCCCGGCCGGGCTCAAAGACGACAGCTTGGCATTCCGTGCTGCCAAGCTTCAGTTGAAGGCTCTGCCGCCTGCACCGCCTCCGCCACCCGCGCCGAAAAAGCCGCAGTAGTCGGGTCGCGCTTTCTGGCTTCCCGCGAAGGCGGCTCAGTAGAAGATCCAATTCAGGACCACGAGCCCCACGACTACCAATCCCGCAAAGATCCATGCGCCCTTCTTGCTCGAACCCTCGCGACCCGGTTCGCTCGCGTCCCGCCGATACACCAGCCCCCCGAGTTCAGAGACAGGCTTACGATGGGTCACCAAGCTCACCCCGGCGGTCACGAGAAAGCAGACACTCCACGCGCAAATGGCGCCGTAGAAGTTCGCGGCCATATCGCTGCCGTAGGGTAGCCAGCCAAAGTGGTACGCAAGGTAATGGCTCAGGCCCGCGACGGTCCCTGCCATCAGCCCCACGAAGCCCCCGGCTGGTGTGGCCCAAAGTGTGAACATGCCCAAAAGAAACGTGGCGAAAAGTGGCGCGTTGAAAAACGAGAAGAGCAACTGCACGTAATCCATCAAGTTGTTGAAATGCAGAACAATATAAGCCGTTGCGATGCTGAGCAGAACTCCCGCCATGGTGGCGGCACGGCCTACCAGGAGGTAGTGACGATCGGAGCGGCCTCGCACCCAGTAGGCCTGATACAAATCGTAGGTGAAGACGGTATTGAAAGCCGTGACGTTCCCGGCCATGCCCGACATGAAGCTGGCAAGCATCGCCGTGACGCCCAAGCCCAAAAGTCCGTGCGAGTAATAGCGAGCCATCAGGGCCGGCAGGGCCAAATCATATCGCGCCGTGATACTTTGAGGGTAAAGGGCGACGGCAAAGAGCCCGGGTAATACGACGAGGGCGGGAAAAAAGAGTTTGACCACCGCCGCGACCAGAGGAGTTTCCACCGCGGCGGCCATGTTTTTCGCCGCCAAGGCGCGTTGAATCAACAGGAAATCCGTGCACCAATACCCGAAGCTCAGGACGAATCCCAGCCCCAACACATTCCCCACCCCGTCCATGGCCGCGCTGAAAGGGCTGGCCACCGGCAAGGCATGCCAGGTGTGACTGAGACCGGGCGGCAGCGCGTGCGCCAGGCCCTGCCACCCATGCATCTCGCGTAGGCCGTAAAACACCAGCGGCGATAGGCCCACCACAATGAGAATGAACTGCAGGACTTCGTTATAGATCGACGCCTTCAACCCCCCCAGTGAAACGTACGCCAGCACCACCGCCGCAGCCACCAAGGCACTCGTCGTGAACCCCCAGCCAAGCAGCGTTCCCAGAATAATGGCCATGGCGTAAAGGCTGATGCCGCTTACCAGCACCATCATGGTGGCGAAGGAAACCGCATTGAAGGCCCGCGTGGCTTCACCGTAACGCAATTTCAGGAATTCCGGAACGCTGCGCACGCGGCTTCGGTAATAGATGGGCATCATGAACAACGAGAGAAACAGCATGGCGGGAATCGCCCCCAGCCAATAGAAGTGGTTGGCGCGCGCGCCGTATTTCGCACTCGTGGAAACCATGCCCATGATTTCCAACGCGCCACAGTTGGCGGCGACAAAGGCGATGCCGGTCACGGCAACGGGGAGCGAGCGGCCCGCCAGGAAAAAATCCGTGGTGGAGGCCATCCGCCTCCGCAACCGGTATCCGACGAAGAGAATGGCCAGGAAATATCCGGCAATGATTGTGTAGTCCAAAGCATTGAGCGCGACGGGGTGCAAGAAGGTGACTCCTGGTTGGTGTGCTTCTCGGGGCACACCACAGAGTTACGAGGCATGGCGCGCCGCGAGGTGCGCGCCGTGTCGGCAAGAGTCTAGTCGGATATCGTCCGGCTCGCCAGAGTGAAATGGGCCGGGAGATTTGGCTTGTCTCAAGCGATCGTCAAACCCGGGTGGGCGGCCCGGCAGGCGACTCAGGCGTGACGTGGCCCGCTGAGGATTCTGACCGGAAGAGTAATGATAGCTCGCAGCAATTCGAAGACACCCTCCACGGCGATTCCTACGATCCGGAAGGGTAACATCAGGATCCAGACTAAGGGATAAAGCACAAGCGCCAGCAGCGCCAGTGGCCAGCAAAGCACCAGCAGAATGCACCAGAGCAGGAATTTGACCATAAGGTTCACCTCAGCAGGAGGCTTCAATGTATTGTACGCGCCCAAGCAAGCAATTGTTCCGAAAGTCGAGCGGGCAAGCGTTCCCACCATTGCATTCAGAAGTGGCTCGCGGTATTTTACCGTTCGGTTGGAAAAGGGAGGCGCGGACGGCTGCGCAACTGTAGAGCTGTACCGAATTAGCCTCCCTGCCGGACGTTCGATGCCGGTGGTCGAGGGGTGGATGAAATGGCTCAAAATCCAGAAGGTTCTCGCAGGCATTTCTTAAGTACCAGCGCGAAGATTCTGCTCAGCGGCGCCATCGGCGGATTCTCAGCAGAGTCCGGCGTGGCGGCCGGCTCGGCCTTGTCCTCCCCGCGTGGCAAGTATCCGATCATCGACTGCCACGCTCATGTTGGAATCGAGAGGCTGGCGGGCACCGACTACGACCTCATCGCCCCCTGGGACGCGATTGCCGACCCCGCGGTTATCGCCCGGCATGCTGAAGAAGTGGGAATCGACCGGACCATCATCTTCCCGATTTTTTGCCTTAAGTACGCGGAAGCCAATCAGGATATAGCCAAAGTTGTTCAGCGCTACCCCGGCCGGTTTATCGGTTTCGCCAAGCACCAGCCGGTTTACGAAAAAGGGGAAATCCGAACTCTGTTGTTCCGCGAAGTCCACGAACTAGGTTTGCGTGGTCTTAAACTTCACGAGCAGCCCACCCCCGAGGTTCTGGACACGGTCAAAGAGTTAGGAATACCTATTCTCTACCATCCCCGGCGCGTCGCGCTTTACGAGGAGTTCGTCCCCAGCTATCCGACCATCAACTTTATTCTGGCCCACATGGGCAGCGACCAGTCTGTAGACTGGCGCGAACACCTCGCGGCCATCGACTTGGCCAAGCGCTACCCCAACGTGCACCTTGACACCTCCACCGCCTGTATTACGGAATTCTTCGAAAGGGCGATTTACGAACTGCCCCCGCAGCAAATCATTTTCGGCTCGGACGAACCGGAGATCGATTGCCGATTGCAATTACAAAAGATCCGCGTACTGAAGCTCCCGGCGGAGAGTGAAGAATTGATTCTCGGTGGAAACATGCTCCGCCTTCTGGGAGGGCGTTTGTAGGGTCGACGCATGGAGAGAGGACAACGATGAGTTCTTTGGTCATTGATTGCCATGGACAAGTGGGTTCCGGAGAAACGTGGGCGGAGAAGACACGCTGGGTGGATTACAAGGTGGAGTTGCTGTTGGAGCGAGCCGCCGAGGCGGGGATCGATCGGACCTGCATCTCGGTTCCGCAAAACGCTACTTACGCGGAAAAGAACCGGCGGATTGCCGACCTCTGTCAAAAACATCCCGACAAACTGATCGGCTTCGCTGTGCACAGTCCGCAGCGGGAAACAGGCCGGCTGCGCGCGATGCTATTCGAGGAAGTGCAGTCGATGGGCCTGAAAGGGGTAAAATCCGACGGCCATCCCTCCCGCGAAATGCTGGATGCCGTCGCCGATCTCAAGATCCCCGTTATGTACACTCCGGAAAGCCGCGACCTGATCCAGTCGACGAGCGAGCGCGCGGAGAGGCGCGACTATACGCTGGAGGTCATACGCGCCGGGCCTCCGGCAGAGTCCTATCACATGATGGCGATGCTCTATCCCACCGTCAATTTTATATTGCCCCATCTCGGCAGCTACCGATCCGTGACCTGGTGGGCACAGATCAATGCGATTGATCTGGTCAAGCGGTATCCGAATGTTTATGTTGAAACCTCCGGAGTGCTGTCACACAAGTACCTCGAAATGGCAGCGCTGGAACTGCCCGCCGATAAGTTGCTCTTCGGTACTTATGCGCCGGAATTGGACCCGCGTGTAGAGATTTACGCGGTCAAGCTGCTGAAGTTGCCTGCCCAGAAGGAAGCTCAAGTTTTAGGTGGAAACGTTCAGAGGCTCTTTGGGCTCTAGACAGAGCCGTTCTCCGCGCGATGGCGAACTAGTCCATCGGGTAAAGGCTGCAGCCTCCATCCACGAGCAGCGTCGTGCCGGTCAGGTAATCCGAGGCGGCAGAGCAGAGAAAGATGAAGGCGTCCGCCACCGACTCCGGCGGCTGGAGGTAGCCGAGCGGAATCGCCTTTTCGGCGCGGCGGCGATAATCAGGTTCGGTATCCCATTGCCGCTTGGCCATGCCTACCGCCACAATGCCGGGGGCGATGGAATTCACGCGAATTCCCTTCCCTGCCAGTTCCCGCGCCATGCCTCGCATCAGCATCTTGATGCCGCTCTTGCTGACGTTGTAAGGCGTGATGTCGGGCCAGGGCGTGTCCTGCACCCACGAGGACGTGAAAATAATTTTACCCTTGATTCCCCCCGCCACCATCGAGCGGGCCGCGGCTTGTGCGACCAGAAATGCGCTGCGCAGATTCACCCGCAGGATGCGGTCCCAATCCTGATCAGGGTAATCCAGAATCGAACAGGACTGGGCGATGCCGGCATGGCAGAGCGCCACGTCGACGCGGCCGAAGGACTGTAGGGTTTTTTCGACGAGGAGCCGCGCGCCCTCGGTGGTCGCCACGTCTGCGCGGACGTAGGCGCACCGCTCAGCGGGACAGCCGGACGCTTGCATCCACTTCTCCGCTTCCTCTTCCGGCACGAGGTCATTGATCGCCACGCACGCCGCATGGTCAAGCAACTTCTGCGCGACCACTTTTCCAATGGCGCCCAGACCCCCGGTAATCAGGATGGCCTTGCCTTGAAGACAATCCCGAGCGAATGTCATGGTTCTCCCTCGCTAGAATGGATTCCGACCTTAGCCGAGAACGGCGATTATAAACCCAAACACCAATTCGCTGGACAACGCCCGCGGACCGGATGAATGGGGCTTTACTTTCCGGACGTTCTTTGATATTCGGCTGCTGACAGTCATGCGGAGTGAGCGGAACTATGAAAATCACTGACATCAAAACCATCGTCGTTAACGCGCAAATGCGCAATTGGGTGTTCGTCAAAGTAGTAACCGACGTCCCGGGGCTCTACGGTTGGGGCGAAGGGACTCTGGAGTGGAAAACGCGCGCCGTCGTTGGCTGCGTGGAAGATTTCAAACCCTTACTGCTTGGGCGAGACCCCACGCGCATCGAGTTCTTGTGGCAAATCATGTATCGGCACTCTTTTTGGCGGCCGGGGGTTCTCGGAGGGACCGCGATCTCGGCGATTGAGCAAGCGTGCTGGGACATCACCGGAAAATCGCTGGGTGTTCCCGTCTACAAGCTTCTGGGTGGACGCGTCCGCGACAAGGTGAGAATGTACACCCACCTCGGCATGGGTCAGATGAAAGCGGTGTATGAAACTTCCGAAGTGGGGCCGCTCATCGAACGCGCCCGCGAATTGTGGATAAAGGGCTACAGAGCGGTAAAGGTCGTCATTGTCCCGCTTTCAGAGCCGCTCATGGGACTGCCCGCCGTGCGACATTTTGCCCATCTCATGGGCAGTTTGCGCGAGGCCCTTGGTGATGAGGTGGACATTATGATCGATTTCCATGGCCGCACCACCACTGGCCAGGCCATTGAGTACATTCGCGCCGTAGAGGAATTTCACCCCTTTTTTTGTGAAGAGCCGGTTCCGCCCGAGCAGCCCGACGCCCTGCTGGAGGTCCGACGCAGCGTGCGTGTGCCCATTGCCACGGGCGAGCGGCTGGCCACGCGTTGGGATTTCCGTCGCGTTTGCGAGCTCCAGGCCTGTCACGTCCTGCAACCGGACCTCTGCCATTGCGGCGGCTTGCTGGAAGCCCGCAGGATTGCGGCGATGGGTGAAACCTACCTGATGGGAATCGCGCCGCACAACCCCAACGGCCCCGTGGCCAACGTCGTCGCTCTACACTTCGATCTTGCCACGCCCAATTTCCTGATTCAGGAGGACATGGTGGGCGACGTCCCCTGGCGCTTCGACGTGGTGCAAACAAAACTGCGGGCTGAGAACGGATACTGGTTGCCGCTCGAGGAACCGGGACTAGGTGTTGAGATCAACGAAGCCGAAGCGAAGAAGCACCCCTTCGAGCAGGAGGTCCTCGAGCAGATTTCTTTCCACCCCGATGGGTCGGTAGCGGAATGGTGAGCAATCATTTCTGGTTGGGGATGGCGGTGATTCTCGCGAGCGGCCTGCTGAACGGCGGGTTTGCGCTGCCCATGAAATACTCCCGCTGTTGGAAGTGGGAGAACACGTGGCTGGTCTTCTCGCTGGTAGGGATACTTCTGCTTCCCTGGACGCTGGCCGTGGGGCTAGTGCCAGGACTCACGCACGTCTATGCAGGCGTACCCTTACGCGCGCTGATGCTGCCCATGCTCTTCGGCCTGCTCTGGGGGATTGCCCAAGTAACTTTCGGAATCAGTTTGAAGCTGGTCGGTGTCGCTTTGACCTTCGCCGTCGTCTCGGGTCTCGCCAGTCTTTCCGGATCGCTCGTACCGCTGCTGGCCTTTCATCCCGAGGACCTGTTCCGCCCGCGCGGACTCCTCTTACTGCTCAGCATCCCCTTTCTGATCGTAGGCTTGATTCTCTATGCCTACGCTGGCCGCGGAAGGGAGAAGGAGCAGGCCACCGCCGACGCCGGGCCCGCGCATGGGAAGAGCGAGTTTGCCACCGGCATGGCCCTGTGCATCTTCACCGGAGTCTTCGGTTCGAGTTACAACCTGGGATTCGTTTTTGGCGGCGAGGTGATTCGCTCGAGCCTGCGGCAAGGCGCCGGACCGTTGACCTCCACCTATGCCATCTGGGCCATAGTGCTGGGGGCGGGCTTCATTCCGAACCTGGTTTACTGTGTTTACCTGCTGGTAAGGAATCGCACGGCGAACCGGTTCGGCGAGAGCGGCTGGCCCCGGGAAACCGTCTTCGCCCTGGCGATGGCGCTCGCCTGGGGCGGAGGAGTGCTGAGTTACGGAATCGGCGCTACGCTCATCGGCGCCTACGGAACGTCGGTGGGTTACATGCTGTTCATCGCCGCAAGCATCCTCTTCGCCAATGCGTTCGGATGGCTGACCGGAGAGTGGAAGGGAACAAGCACCCGCACCCGGAAGCTTTTGCTCGCCGCCGTCGCCTTCATCCTGGCGGCGGTCATCGTCCTGAATCTCGGCGGCCTTCTCTGACCACCCAAGTTGTAGGGGTGCGCCTGACCACCCGAGTTGTAGGGGTACGGCATGCCGTACCCTTTTCATTTTTGGCGCGCGATCGAACCAAGAGGGTACGGCAAGCCGTACCCCTACAATCCGGAAGCAAGCGTGCGCATCGATGGACGCCCTTTCGAACCAGCTAACACCGCACAGGTGGGCCGCAACCCAAGGCGTGGCATGGCCATCCTGGCCATGAACATCACGGGCAGAGCCCGCCCTGAGCTTGCCGAAGGGACGCCCGTGCCACGTCTTGTAGGGGCTGGGCTTGCCCTGCCCCGGGCCGAACAGCGTTCGGCCGGCGGCGTGCCACGGGCGTCCCGCCCGTGAAAGGGCACGGCCAAGATTGGCCGTGGCACATTTTGGTTGCGCGCGTGGCGCATAAGTCCCGGCGATTTTTGTCGGGATGTATGCGGCCTTCAAAGGTAGTAAGATGGCCGGGGTGCCTCGGCAGAAACCCGACGACGGGCCGTGGTCGAGTTGGGAATTTTATTTTCTGAACGCTAAATCCCTGCTCTCGATGGAGCGAATGTTGTGTCCGCATACATGCCAAAATGCGGCACGTATGCGCCACCCGCGATGGACGCCCTTTCGAACCAGCTAACACCGCACAGGTGGGCCGCAACCCAAGGCGTGGCATGGCCATCCTGGCCATGAACATCACGGGCAGAGCCCGCCCTGAGCTTGCCGAAGGGACGCCCGTGCCACGTCTTGTACGGGCTGGGCTTGCCCTGCCCCGGGCCGAACAGCGTTCGGCCGGCGGCGTGCCACGGGCGTCCCGCCCGTGAAAGGGCACGGCCAAGATGGCCGTGGCACATTTTGGTTGCGCGCGTGGCGCATACGTCCCGGCGCTTTTTGTCGGGATGTATGCGGCTTTCAAAAGTAGTAAGATGGCCGGGGTGACTCGGCAAAAACCCCGACGACGGGCCGTGGTCGAGTTAGATATCTTATTTTCTGAACGATGATTCCGTGCTCTCGATGGACCGTTGTGATCGCATACATGCCAAAATGCGGCACGTATGCCCCCCCGCGGAGAAACACTGAGGATTGAAAATGACCAAATCACGGAAGCTGACTACGGACGGAGTGGTTCGCTTGTACCTTAAGGAAAGGAAGAGGCCCAAGCTGACGATTCAGAAATTGGACAAAAAAACGATCCTAATAGAAGGAAGCGCCAAGGCGCTTGAGTTTCTTGGGGAGTTTGTGCTTGCGCACTCGCGAGCAGATACCTTTGACTGCGGCAATGGGTTGGATCCGAAGGGGGCAGGCAGCGCTTGGTTTACAAAGGAATCCACCCTCGGATTCTACTTGCATAGGCTTCCATGTCGCATACGAGGTAGACACTTTGCGAAGGGCAGCAGGTAGCGCGGAGGTAGGCGCATTTTGCCTTCCTCTGATTCTTAACATGGTAACGTACACATATCTATTAATACCCGATGGCGAAAAGCCGGTCGAGGAACCCAAAGTACGCGCACCTCTGCAATGCAATACCGTGATTTCTGGTTTTTTAGCAAGAATATTGTGCAATTTCCCGAAAGGGACCCCTCACCCGTCCCGCGCCGGCTGGTGAAAACGCCGGCCGCGGTCCACCCTCTCCCCTGGGGAGAGGGCTATGATTCTTCTTTGGATGCGGCCATGCCGCGCTGCGCTACCCGCTTCCATGTGGATGAGACGACCGGACTCAGCCACACCATTCATGCCGTGTGCGGAGCAGTGGGTTTAGGGTGCTAACATGAGACATGTAGAACGTTTGCTCGTGCCGATCATCTTGGTTTCGGTCGTGGCCACCCTAACCATCCGGGCGTGGTGGCTTTGGCATGCTACAGCGCGACAGCCTGCGGTGCCACGCTGGAGGTCTGGTGCCTTCTTTTCCGGGCTCGCTGCAGTGTCTCTCGCCTTTATGATCTTCGTGGGAATTGCTGGTTATGCCCAAATCTCAGGCGGACTTGGGTACAACTTTGCCCCCGCTACTTTATGGGCTCGAGTCGACCTCTGGCTTTGTCTCGTGGGCCTGACATGTGCGGCTCTAGGGAGGGGGCCTGGCAGGGGCATCGTACTGATCGGAGCGCTGGTTATGTTGGGGATTTGGCTCGGACTGTGCTTATCCACGTGAGCGCGGGGCTGCACACCGATGCAACCACAGGGTGGTCCCATGCTGCGTGCGCAAATATTCCAGGTGTCTCATGCCATTAACACTGCTAGTAACGCTCCTCATATTACTGATCGTCCTTGCAGCGGGGTTCGCCTCATACCAGGGGTGGAGAGACTGGCTTCCCCGGCGCCTGGATCCAGCGGAACGGTTGTGGCGGAAGATGGCAACCTTCCTTGCTCTCCTGCTCGTTTCGGTTGCCTTGTTGACCTGGGTCGGATACGGAATTCATAACGCAATAATTGGGGGGGACAAAGGGGGAAACGCTGCGACGGTGACGCTAATTAAGATGGGGAACACCTTATCGTTTCTTGGAGTGATTGTTGGTTTGGCAGGCAAAGGACGGGGACGATGGGCGGCAGTAATCCTAGGAAGTCTCAGCCTATTCCTATGGTTCTGCCAAGGAATGAGCCTATAGTTAAAGCTTGCGCCTCAGCAGGTAGCGCGGAGGTGGGCGTCGTTTGCCCTCCTCCGCGGTTCTTAACATGGTAACGTACACACGTCTATTAATACCCGAGGCGAAAAACCGCAGAAGAACGTAAAGTACGCGTACCTCTGCGCTACCCGCTGAACCTTTTGGCGATCCTTTTGGGGAGTCATCAAGTAGCAATATGGGGGCGGCAGTGCTCCTCTATACAAACCAAATGAGAGATGAGAACTCAATAGCACCCCTGAATAACCCGGGTGCAGCCGATGTAGCTCAAGGGATTGCGGCTGGAGCCTCGGCAGCGGGGAACGCCGGCTTTTGCGCGGCAACGGCAAGACAATAATCACAAGCGCAGGGTGTTGGGCGACCAATGGAAACTCTATCTGCAGGGCACGGGCGGTCTCCATGGATAAGGGTTCCTTTGGTTTTTCTCATACACCAGTCGCTCGCCACCTGGGGGGTGATTCTTGCTGCCCCCTGGGTGATTCTTCTTTTCGGTGAGTTGGCCTCGCACTTCGGGTGGAAACTTCACATGTCCCAAGCGCGGTGGGAACTGTATGGGACACCATACTTCCCTGCGCAAGTGGGCTTGGCGCTCTCTGTCGGATGGATATTGGGCGGGACGCTTCAACACCGATCGGTGGTCTGGGTTTGGATATTTCCATTCCTAGCCCTATTTTCAGCTTTCTTTGGATTTCCGTTAGCCGAAGGCCCATCCTCTGCGTTTATTCTGTATCCTCAGTATGATCACCTTTCGATCGCACAATCCGCAAGCCTAGACTTTTCACACAGGTTGGGCCATTTTTTCGGCAGGGGCAATGGCATTCAGCCATTTGACCAGGTAATCGCAACATTGCCATTCTATTCTGCCGCCGCCTATTCCATGGGGGGGCTGTTGGCGCGCAGTGTGGTGGCCATGCCCAAATTCTTTGAAACGATGAGACATCTCCGGAAGAAACGGCTCATTTTCTTTGTATGTATCCCGTGGTTTTGCCTCAAACTGATATCGAACTGGCAACAAGCCACCTCCCAGAACCCGGTTCTGCGAACTTGGGTCGGCCTGCGCTTCTACCTCCAGGGGTTGTTGATAGCAAGCGTATTCGTAACCTTTGTTCTTGCTATCGCCGTAAGTCTCGTGGGACGGCGAGTTTTTTTAACTCGCTTCTTCTTAAACCCCGGAGAATCACCGCGCGACTAACCGAGCGGGTAGCGCGGAGGTGGGCGTCGTTTGCCCTCCTCCGCGGTTCTTAACATGGTAACGTACACACGTCTATTAATACCCGATGACGAAGAACCGCAGAGGAACGCAAAGTACGCGTACCTCTGCGCTACCTGCTACAGCGCCTCATACGGGTGGATGAGTAACGTGCTGCAAGGGGAGATGCCAACCTCGCCGACACCACCCAGCGCAGATGCCTTAAAGAATTTCCTCAAAGGGGAACGATGCACCGCGGGTGGTATATTTGGAGGCGGCCTACTAGTCGGTTGGAGCAGCGGGGGCCAGGCATTGATGCCATCTGTCGGCTCACCGCAAGTCGGTATCGGTTGTGGCGGTACGTTCTAGGCATTTTGAGAGGCTACAATGATAGATGATGCGAAAGTTACGATTTATGGCCCCTTGATTATCATGCTTCCACTCGGGGTAGGTGTCGTATTGCTTTTTTTCCCACGTCGACTTCAAAAGGTTCTGCTCATGGACAGATGGGGGCCATTTAGGGGGCCCCTATCGGGCTCGAAGTTTAGGCGCAGGCATATCCAGAGCACGCTGTATCTCTGGGAACTTCGATTTGGCGGTGTGCTTGCCCTGCTTTTTGCCGCTTTTATGCTCTACGACTGGGTGGTCTATCATTAGGGTGGGTGGCGCATCCCAAAGAAGCAGGTAGCGCAGAGGTGGGCGTCGTTTGCCCTCCTCCGCGGTTCTTAACATGATAACGTACACATATCTATTAATACCCGATGACGAAGAACCGCAGAGGAACGCGAAGTACGCGTACCTCTGAGCTACCTGCTGTGAGCCCGTTCGGGGTGGACACAGATGAGTACCCGTGCGGCAGTGCCGGGCAAATGGCATCCGCGATTGTCTGGTCGATCACCCATCAGCCTTAACGGGCAATGAGAGTTGAATCCGTGGCTTCTCTGCACCGGTGCCCTGGATTTAAAAGAGTGATCAAGCTGAAATGCCCCGTCTGTGGGAGCGAAGTGCCTGGGACGGTATTACGCTCTGGGACCTTCCCGTGCCCGACCTGCAAAGAGCCAATACGGATACGGGATTCCAGCCCGTTGCTGGTCATTCCGTATGCGGCTTGTGGCTATTCGCTTACGTTCTTAGCAGCGCAGAAAATAGGGCTGAAAGGCTATGGATTGCTCATCGCCACGATCTTTCTGGGCTGTGCTGCCACATTTCTTCTTGGCTTCGTGGTCGTCGGCCTTTTAGGTTGGGTATTCCGCCTCCCTCCGCGGTTGGAGAGGGACCCAGGCCCCGGCTCCGATGACGGAGGGATTTTGCACATCAATTCACCGCCGAGACTCCGAAAGCCCCCGGATTGATCGCAGCGGGTAGCGCATCAGAGTGTGTGTCTTTCACACTCTGCGGCTCTTAATGTGATGAACATACACTGCATTATTAACACAGGGCTTTGATACCTGATGTGGCAATACAGGAGACAGGGAATTGGGAATAGGGAACAGGGAACAGAGGAGGGCTGCAACCATGCCGACGAATCGCGAAGACATTATTGCGGACTTCCAAGAGCACATTCGAAAATCGGGTGGCGCATCGAGCGACTGGTTGGTAGGAACCGCCAAAGACCCGGAAGAGCGGAAAGGCAGGGAATAGCGAATAGGGAACAGAGGAGGCCATCATGCCCAGCAATCGCGCAGACATTACTGCGGACATCGAGGGACACATTCAGAAGTTCGGTGGCGGGATGGGCGACTGGTGCGTAGGAACCGCCAAAGACTCGGAAGAGCGGAAAGGCAGGGAATAGCGAATAGGGAACAGAGGAGGGCTGCAACCATGGCCATTAGCCGCGACGAAATCATTGCCGACTTTGAAGGCCACATTCGGAAATTCGGCGGCGCGTTAGGTGAGTGGTGTGTGGGGACGGCCAAAGACCGTCACGGGACGTTCTTTCAACGGCACCTCGTGGCCGATCTGGGTGACGGATTGATCTACCGCGAAGCTTTCCAAGGGCAGCGGCTAGTGACTAGTGGTTAGTGGCTAGAAGAGCAGTCCCAAGCCATCCGCGACCACTTAAGGACAGGGAATAGGGAATAGGGAACAGAAAAACAGTGGCACGTCGCGAGGCCGAACGCCGTTCGGCCCTACCTGGCGCCGCCCCCGAGCCCGGCAAAATCGTCTTCGTCTACCGCAAGAGCGCATCCCCAGCCGTGGCGCGAACCCCCGCGTGCGTCCATCCAAAACACGTGGCGATGTAAAATCACCGCTGCCGCTGCCCGCCCCCAAATCCGTGGTGAGAAATCCGCTCTAGGGCCATTTATATATCACCCTCGAACAAACCCCTCACCCGTCCCGCCCCGGCTGATGAAAGCGCCGGCGGCGGTCCACCCTCTCCCCTCGGAGAGGGCCGAGTATTCAATTTGTTTCCCAGGGGGCGAGGGTTATGAATTCGCATCAATGCCCCCTCAATTATGGCATTAACAAAAAGCTTCGGAGACACAGACTTTCACTTTTGACTTTTGACTTTTGCGCTTTGCCTTTTGCCTTTCTCTTGCGGCGCTGCCCGCGGATTCGGTAGCGTGAATCTAACGAAGAACCGCAGACCTCAACCCCGGAGGTCTGCGCTACGCTTACTTTCCTTGTGGCTCTGCCGCGCAGCTTGCGAAGTTACCCCTCACCCGTCCCGCCCCGGCTGATGAAAGCGCCGGCGGCGGTCCACCCTCTCCCCTCGGAGAGGGCTAAGTATTCAATTTGTTTCCCAGGGGGCGAGGGTTATGAATTCGCATCAATGCCCCCTCAATTATGGCATTAACAAAAAGCTTCGGAGACACAGACTTTCACTTTTGCCTTTTGCCTTTCTTGTGTCCGCCTACACGCCAAAGTGCGGCACGTATGCGCCACCCGCGTTTCCTGGCATGTGCCCGTCTTATGTCAGTTGTCTGGAAACCCCGGGCGGTTTATGAGGTGGGGGTGCGGGGGTGTGGTGATGAGGCGTGGAGCCAGCACCCCCGGCCAATACAGCGTCGACCGTTGGTAGTTACCGAGAAATTCCTCCCTGACCACGATCGCCGCATTCTGGAGGGCAATCATTTGGGCCTTCCAGCGCCTGAAGATGGACCCATTGGTGTCGACCACAGACATTCGGCTGTATTCGGCGGCCCGATTGAAATCCTCATTCATGCACGCCTCGCGGAATTCCCGGGGGTGAAGGAGAGTGACCGCGCTATTTCCTAATAGCCAGGCGGGACCGTTCCAAGACAGTCCAAGCACCACCAATTGCGCGTCGGCAGGCCAACTGTCAAAATTCTGGAAAGCCGGGTTTTGCTTCAGCGCCCACTCGTTGCCTCCGAGCTTCTTAATCACGGCCGTTTTCATTGAATCATCCGTCAGCTTTAGCTTCGCATACGGTCGGTACCACGTAGCGTCATGGGGCCAGGGCAGCGCCTTCATGGTCTCCCATTCCATTGTCACTTCCGCATCGGAAGCGCCGCGAGGGGGATTGGCACCGCGAACCAGCCATTTCAACTCTTTGGCTTTCGGCAACCCTTGGCTACGTGAGAGCGCCAGACTCGGCGATGGCCCGTTGCCGTTGAAGTCAAGATCGATCCCATAAGCCGTGCCGACACGACCCTTTGAGTCGAGAAACATGTAGTCGTATTGACTGCCACCCTCGAATAGCGCGGTGAACTTCATGAAGTTGTCTTTTACCGACTGATGGATAGACACCTCTCTTCACCTCCGAAAGCAATTGGAATTGATAGGGGAACCCTCAGCTACAGTATACCATAATCCATCCCCAGGACTCGCGGTCTTTGTCCTGGAGCCGGTAGCCATCACGGTCAGTGTTTTTTTGACCGCGGGTTCTTCGCTGGATGACAGGGGATAGGGAACCGGGATTAGGGAACTGAGGAGCCCGCTGCGATCGCCTACATGCCAAAAGGCGGCACGTATGCGCCACCCGCGAGTTACTCCTTAAGAAGAATCTGAGTTGCCGTCGCCGCATCTCTGGGCCCGGACACGGCAGCCATCCGACCGTAGCTCCCCATAGCGTCGATGCTCTTGGGAATCGCAATTTCCATCCAAGCCCTGGCAATGGCAATAACCTCGAGGAGTTCGCGGAGTGTGAATCCTCGAGATGCCTGTCGCTTCACCATGGGGGTACCCCTCCAGAATACGTTTCAACCATCGGTCCGCCGACAACTATCCATGCGTTCGTCCAATCGTCGTCAACCGTCTGTCTCCGGCAAGCAACGGCCCCACAGGATACTGTTGCGCATTGTCGGGGACGCGGCGCATTTTGGCAATGGTACCCGCGTACCATCGCGGTGATCGCCTACATGCCAAAATGCGGCACGTATGCGCCACGCGCGACCGACTCGTAGGGGTACGGCTTGCCGCACCCTTTCCACTTTTGGCGCGCGATTGAACCATGAGGGTACGGCAAGCCGTACCCCTACAATCCGGCGGCCATGCGCATGCCCTCCGAGACGGGTACAATAGGTCTTGAGGTTCTGCCTTGCAGAAGGAATTGCTTCGCCGGGTGGAGGTCGGGGTTCGCGTGCTGGGTGCACTCGCGCTTATTGCCGGCGCCACCTTCTTCTGTTTTCACATCGTCAAGGTCAACGGTGTGACGGCGGCCCTAACTTTCCTTCTGGTGGTGTTGGGAGTCGGTACGCACTGGGGTTTGGCGGAAGCGCTGGCCGCGTCGATTGCCGGGATGCTCTGCCTCAACTATTTCTTTCTGCCGCCCATTGGGTCGTTTACGATTGCCGACCCGCAGAACTGGATCGCGCTTTTTGCCTTTGCGGTGACCGCGGTAATCGCCAGCCATCTTTCCTCCAGCGCCAAAAGGCAAGAGCTCGAAATCAGTCGCCGCCAGCGTGAGATGGAGCAGCTCTACACCTTAAGCCGCAATCTGCTGCTGCTCGACACGCGCGGCCCTCTGGCCCGATTGATTCCCAACCAGGTGGCGCAGGTTTTTGATTTGCAGGGGGTAGCGTACTTCGATCGGGCGACCGACCAGATTCACTGGGCCGGGCCGCAGGACATTCCCGTGGAAGCCAGCCGGCTGCGCGATGCGGCGGTACAAGGGACGGTTTTTCACGATGCCGCGGCGCATACCACCGTGATCCCCATCAGCCTGGGAGGCCCGCCCATTGGCAGCCTGGCCATTCAGGGTACGACGGTGTCGGAGGCGGCTCTCCACTCGATCTCGAACCTGGCGGCGATTACGCTGGAGCGCGCGCACGTGCAGGAGGTGGCCACGCGCGCGGAAGCGGCCCGGCAGAGCGAAGAGTTGAAGTCTACCTTGCTCGACGCCCTGGCGCATGAGTTCAAAACGCCGCTTACCCCCATCAAGGCTGCCGTGACCTCCATGCTATCCGATGGTTGCACTACCCCCAACCATCAGGAACTGCTCCATATCGTGGACGAGGAAACTGACCGGCTGAACACCATGCTGACTGAAGCCATCCAAATATCCCGCATCGAGGGGGGTAAGCTGCGATTGCATCAGAGCCCGCAGTCCATGAGCGGACTGATCCGCGTGCAACTGGACAGGCTGGGGGAGAGCCTGGAAGGGCGGAAAGTAGTGGTGGAGGTTCCCGAAGATCTGCCCCGCGTGAGTGTGGACCCCGAGTTCATCGGAATTGTGATTGGGCAGTTGTTGAACAATGCCCTGCGCTACACCCCGCCCGGCAGCCCTCTCGCCATTCGCAGCCGCGTGGAAGAGGGCGGAATCGTGACCAGCATCGAGGACAGCGGCCCGGGAATTCCCGAGCCTGAGCAGCAGCACGTGTTTGAGAAGTTTTACCGGGGGAAAGAGCATCGCGAGCGGATTCCGGGAACGGGCGTGGGTCTGGCCATTGCCCGGGAAATTGTGCGCGCGCATGGGGGAAAGATTTGGGTGGAGAGCCAGCCCGGCCAAGGCGCCAAGTTTTTGTTTTCCGTCCCCTGCGCGGCGGAACCGTAAATTCCGGGGGTCCGCAGGTAATATAAAGTGCGGTGAGTAGGATGGACTAGCCCTCTCCGAGGGGAGAGGGCTAAGTATTCAATTGGTTCGCATAGTGGCGGGTTACGGTTTGAGAAATTGCGAAAGAGCGTCCAGGCTCTTGATGAGCAAGGCCCGGATTTATCCGCTGGTAAAAGAGTTAACTATGATGGACTAGCCCTCTCCGAGGGGAGAGGGTGGACCGCCGCCGGCGTTTTCATCAGCCGGGGCGGGACGGGTGAGGGGTCAGTTCGCCATGCCAGTACCAACTCCCAGAGTTCGCGAACTACGGCGGCAAGAAACGGCATCAGAAAAGCTTGCGTGGCATCTTTTGCGCGACCGCCGCGCGGGACTCAAGTTTCCTCGCCAGTTTCCCATCGGGAGCTATGTCGTCGATTTCTACTGTTTTGAAGTTCGTCTGGCCGTGGAACTTGACGGAAGCGCGCATTCCCAACCGAACCAGGTTGAGAAGGATCGTGCCAAGGACGCCTACCTGACCCGCCTGGGGATTCGCGTGCTGCGGTTGCCGAACGGACAGGTGATGCAAGATCCTGAGGGGTTCGTGGAGAAGGTCCGCGAATCTGCGCTCAGCCGGATACCGTCGGAAAGACCCCTCACCCGGCCCGCTCCGGCTGGTGAAAGCGCCGGCAGCGGTCCACCCTCTCCCCACGGGAGAGGGCTAAGTATTCAACTTGTTCGCCGCGCGGCCAAGGAGTGGACACCGTGAACGACGCCAGGATTTTAGTGGTTGATGATGAGCCGCAAATCCGCCGGGTGATGCGAACCACCCTGGTGAGCCGCGGGTACGTGGTCAGCGATGCGCGCAGCGGCGAAGAAGCCCTGGAAAAACTCCGCGCCGAGCGCTTTGACCTGGTGCTTCTCGATATGAACATGCCGGGCATGGGGGGAATGGAGGCGTGCCGCGTCATCCGCTCCGAGAGCGATATCCCCATCGTCATTCTCTCCATTCGTAATGCCGAGAAGGATAAAGTTGAAGTCCTGGATGCCGGCGCCGATGATTACGTGACCAAGCCTTTCAGCACGCCGGAGTTGCTGGCGCGCATACGGGCGGCTCTGCGCCGAGCGCCGCTCGCCGGTCCCGGCCTCCCGGAAGTGCTTGACCTGGGCCGCACGGTGATCCATTTCGCCGCCCGCCGGGTTACGGTGGACGACAAGGAAGTGCGCTTGACCCCCAAAGAATTCGACCTCCTGCGCCACCTGGCCAGCAGTCCGGACGTGCCCATCCCGCATGCCAAGCTTCTTCAGGCCGTGTGGGGGCCGGACTACGGTGAAGAAGTTGAGTACCTGCGAGTCTTCGTCAATCAGCTTCGCAAGAAGATCGAGCCCGAACCCTCCCATCCCCAATACCTCCTCACCGAGCCGTGGGTTGGCTACCGGTTTCGCCTGCCGAAAAAGGGTTGACCCCCTGGCTGTTCAGCACCACCCCGGCGCTCAGCGCGCCACCCCTCCTCATCTGAGGAGGGGAGTTCTTTAAAAACTCCCCTCCTGATTCAGGAGGGGTGGCGCCTTGGCGCCGGGGTGGTTATCCGCGCTGGGGTAGTTTTCCGCAGCCTTTCCTGCCCTTCCAACCGCGCGAAGAAGACGGCCCGCGTGGCGAGAAATCCAGGTTAATGAAATCCTGACCAAGTCTTTATGCCTTCTTTATGGGTTTCCGGGCACCATAAGCGTTCGAAGGCTCCGACGAAAACCACCCCAGAAATAAAGTCGGGTCTGGCATGTCCGCTCTCCAGGCTTGGAAATTACGGTCAGGAGATGGACATCACGTGGTTTTCGCGGAATTGAGGTGACACCGCCATGGCGGACTTGGCTTACATCCTGATTGGTGTTCTGTTTTTCGTTGGTTGCTGGATTTTCACACGCATGTGTGAGCGTCTCTAGGGAGGGCTGACCCATGGATTTCATCATTGCCGGCATCGCCGCATTGTTTCTCTTCATTTATCTGATTTACGCCCTATTGCGTCCAGAGGAGTTCTGAGGAGGCTCGCATGACCATGACGGGTTTTGTGTACATTATTGTGTTCTTTTTGTGCCTGTTGGCAGTGACCAAGCCGCTGGGCCTCTACATGGCTCACGTTTTCGAGGGGGAACGCACCTTTCTCCATCCTCTATTGCGGCCCCTGGAACGGTTGATCTACCGGATATGCGGCATCCGGGAAACCTCCGAACAGCGCTGGACGCAATATTCCGCCTCGGTTATTGCCTTTACCCTGGCCGGTTTCATTTTTGTTTATGCCATTCAGCGCCTGCAAGGATGGCTGCCCATTAACCCGATGGGATTCAGCACCGCCCATGCTCCCGGTTATGCCACGCCTATGACCCCGGACCTGGCGTTCAATACCGCCGTGAGCTTCGTAACCAACACCAACTGGCAGGCTTACGGCGGCGAGCAGACGCTCAGCTACCTCACCCAAATGGCCGCGTTGACGGTCCAGAATTTCATGTCCGCCGCCGCCGGCATATCCGTGGCGATCGCGCTGATTCGCGGTTTTGCGCGCAAGGAAATGAACTCCATCGGCAATTTCTGGGTTGACGTGACACGCGCCACGGTGTACGTGCTGCTGCCTCTTGCCTTGGTGTTCGCCCTTTTTCTCTGCGCTCGCGGGGTTCCGCAAACTTTGCGGTCTTACCAAAAAGCCGCGACGGTGGAAGGGGCAACTCAAACCATCGCGGTGGGCCCGGTGGCCGGACAGGAAGCCATCAAGATGCTGGGCACCAATGGCGGCGGCTTTTTCAATGCCAATTCGTCCCATCCCTTTGAGAACCCAACCCCACTCACCAATTTCCTCCAGGTTCTGTCGCTCCTCATGATTTCCTCGGGACTCACCTATACTTTTGGAAGGATGGTGGGTGACACACGCCAAGGCTGGGCGCTGTTCGCCGCCATGGCGTTCCTCTTCTTTGCGGGCGTATTTATCTGCTATCCCTCGGAGCGCGGGGGTAATCCGAACATTGCCCGGTTAGGGGTGGAGACGGCGGCCACTCCCACCGAAGCGGGCGGTAACATGGAGGGTAAGGACGTTCGCTTTGGTATCGCCGGTTCCACCTTGTTTGCGACCGCGACCACCGACGCAAGCTGCGGCGCCGTGAACAGCATGCACGATAGCTATACACCCCTCGGGGGCTTCATCCCCATGTTCAACTTACAGACGGACGAGGTCATTTTCGGCGGAGTCGGGTCCGGTTTATACGGCATGCTGCTGTACGCCATCGTCGGGGTTTTTATTGCCGGACTCATGGTGGGCAGGACGCCGGAGTATATCGGAAAGAAAATCGAGCAAAAGGAAGTGAAAATGGCCATGGTGGCGGTCATTGCCACGGCCTTCTCCATCCTGGTCTTCACGGCGATTTGCGCGGTCATTCCCTTCGCGAAAAACGGTTACTGGAATGCCCCCGGGGCGGCCATCGCGAATCTCGCAAACTCCGGCCCGCATGGTTTCAGCGAGCTCCTTTATACCTTTTCCAGCGCTTCGGAAAATAATGGCAGCGCCTTTGCCGGAATTAACGTCAACACTCCCTGGTATAACCTCATGACCGCACTGGCCATGCTGATTGGGCGTTTCGGCTTCATTCTCCCCAGCCTGGCAATTGCCGGCAGCCTGGTTACCAAAAAGAGAGTGCCCACGACCAGTGGCACGTTCCCGACTCATGGCCCGCTCTTTATCGGCCTCTTGGTGGGGGTGGTGTTGGTGATCGGCGCCTTGACTTTCTTCCCGGCGCTTTCGCTGGGCCCGCTGGTGGAGCACTTTTTCATGCGCGAAGGAAAACTCTTGTCCTCGCTGCTGTTGACAATGGGGAGCTAATTCATGCCAACCACGACTGTAACGCCTCCGGCAACTGACGATTTAACGACCCTCATACCGAAGAAAGTGCTGCGCCCACGTCCCTTGTTCGACCGGCAACTCATGGGGCGCTCCCTCAAGGCGTCGTTTGTAAAGCTGAATCCGGCCACGCTTTTCAAGAACCCGGTGATCTTCGTGGTGGAAGTGGGCGCGACGCTAACGTCAGTGTTCATGATTCGCGACGTATTTATCGGGGCGCCCGGCATCGGCTTTTCGCTGCAAATTTCTCTCTGGCTCTGGTTCACGGTGCTCTTCGCCAACTTTGCCGAGGCCATGGCGGAAGCACGCGGCAAGGCGCAGGCCGACACTCTGCGTAAGGCCCAAACCGATTCCATAGCGCGGCGGATCGTTTCGCCCGGTAAGACGGAAATCGTTCCGGCCTCCAAACTGCGCGCCCAGGACGTGGTCCTCTGCGAGGCCGGTGAAATCATTCCCGGTGACGGCGATGTCATCGAGGGCATCGCCACCGTGGATGAGTCGGTCATCACCGGCGAAAGCGCGCCGGTCATCCGCGAATCGGGTGGAGACCGCAGCGCCGTTACGGGCGGGACCAAAGTCCTCTCCGACCAGATCAAAGTCCGCATCACCTCCAATCCCGGTGAGACGTTCCTCGATCGCATGATCGCCCTGGTGGAAGGGGCGGAGCGCCAGAAGACCCCCAATGAGATCGCGCTGAACATCCTGATTGCCGGGATGACTCTCATCTTCTTGCTGGCGGTGGTGACCTTGCAGCCGTTTGCGGTGTATTCGGTCAACTCCGCCCAGGCGGGAACAGTTCCGAGCGTGGCGGTGCTGGTATCGCTGCTCGTCTGCCTGATTCCCACCACCATCGGCGGCTTGCTTTCCGCCATCGGCATCGCGGGAATGGATCGCGTTATGCAGCACAACGTGCTGGCCATGAGCGGCAAAGCCGTGGAGGCTTCCGGAGACGTCAACACGCTGCTGCTCGACAAGACCGGCACTATCACCCTCGGCAACCGGCAGGCGGTGGAATTTCTTGCCGTCGAGGGGGTCACCGGAGACGAGTTGGGGGACGCGGCGCAACTCGCCAGCCTGGCCGATGAAACTCCCGAAGGGCGCTCGATTGTGGTGCTCGCCAAACAAGTGTACGGCCTCCGGGGGCGCGAGGTTGCTGACAACGAGGCGCACTTCATTCCTTTCTCCGCCTACACACGCATGAGCGGCGTCGACATCGGCCATCGCCAACTGCGCAAAGGCGCAACTGATGCCATTACGCATTTTGTCACCGAGAAAGGCGGGAAAATACCCCCCAACTTCACCGAGATGACGGACCGGATTTCCCGCACGGGAGGCACTCCGCTGGCCGTAGCCGACGGCGCCCGCCTGCTGGGAGTCGTGCACTTGAAAGACATCGTGAAGGGTGGAATGCACGAACGCCTCGACCAGTTGCGGGTGATGGGAATTCGTTCCGTCATGATTACCGGAGACAACCCCCTGACCGCGGCGGCAATCGCCAACGAGGCCGGTGTGGACGACTTCCTCGCGCAAGCCACGCCCAAAGACAAGATGGATTACATCAAGAAAGAACAAGCGCAAGGCCGCATGGTGGCGATGACGGGGGACGGAACCAATGATGCCCCGGCTCTGGCCCAGGCTGATGTGGGGCTGGCAATGAACACGGGCACCATGGCCGCCAAGGAAGCCGGCAACATGGTGGATCTGGACAGCAATCCCACCAAGCTCATCGAGGTGGTGGCCATCGGCAAGCAGTTGCTTATTACCCGCGGCTCGCTGACCACCTTTTCCATCTTGAACGATGTGTCCAAGTACTTCGCCATCATTCCGGCGATGTTCGCAGCCACCTATCCGGAACTTGACAAGCTCAACATCATGCGCCTTCACAATCCCCAAAGCGCTATCCTGGCCGCGGTGATCTTCAATGCGCTGATCATTATCGCTCTCGTCCCCCTGGCCTTGCGTGGGGTGAGATGCAAACCGCAAAGCGCCGCCTCGATGTTGCGCCGTAACCTCTGGATCTACGGATTGGGTGGGTTCATTGCGCCCTTCCCGTGCATCTTTCTGATCGACCGGCTGCTCGGTGTATTGCATTTGGCGTAGGGCCGGGCGGCATTCGGCCGGAGCCGAACGCCGTTGCCCCGACAAGGAGATTCCATGCGCTACCAACTTGCTCCCGCTTTTCGCTTCACCCTGTTGATGACCGTCCTGACGGGGCTGATCTATCCCGTCGTGGTCACGGGCCTTTGCCAACTCCTGTTCCCCCACTCCGCGAACGGAAGTCTGCTGGAAGTTAATGGAAGGATCGTGGGTTCCACTTTGCTTGGCCAAAACTTCAGCAAGCCGGAGTATTTCCACCCTCGGCCGTCGGCTGCCGGCAATGACGGATACGATGCCACCGCTTCCGGCGGGTCCAACCTTGGTCCCACCAATCAGAAATTGATCGATCGAATCAAGGCGGACGTCGCGAAATTCCGCAAAGAGAACCCCGGCTATCAAGGTCCCATTCCTGCGGATATGCTCACAACCTCCGCCAGCGGTTTGGATCCGGACATTAGTCCTGCCTCCGCTCTGGCGCAGGCGCCACGGGTCGCCCGGGCGCGCGGCGTGAGCCTCGAACAGATGCAGCAGGTCATTTCCGCTCGCACCGAAGGGCGCCAACTGGGTTTTTTCGGCGAGCCGCGAGTCAATGTCCTGTTACTAAATCTGGAGTTGGACAAGCGGTTTCCTCTTCACTGATTCAGGGTCAAAATCACGACGTCCATCGTCAAAGGTGTGTTTTTAGGAGCCTCGTAGGCCCTTGGGAGGCCGCCTGGGAACTCACACTTGGAGGTTACCATGGTGAGAATAAGCAGCCTGTTCGCACTGGTCGTGGCACTGTCATCATCTCTGGCATTCGGCCAATCGATGCTCGGCGGTATTCACGGGGTTACACGCGCTGACAATGGATTGCCGCTGCCGGGAGTGCAAGTGTTTGTGCAGCGTGTGGGCGAGAACACCGTCCGTCGCGTCGTCAGCAATGACCACGGAGCTTTCCTGGTTGAAAATCTCCAACCGGGGCGCTACCAATTGACGGCGAGCAAAGAAGGATTCGGAAACTCACCCGAGATCACCGTCGAATGGACAGCGCAACAGAGTTTTGTGGTTGACCTGACTCTCGGACCTGCGCAGGGTCCCAAGGCATCGCCTGATCAGGCCCCCACCGCCGAAACGCACGGACAACCGCCGGCCGGGAATCCCGGCGAAGCACCCCTGACCGATCGGGAAGAACAATTGCTCGCTCGGCTCGACCAATTGGAGCAGCGCTTGGCGGTCTTGGAAGCCAGGGAACCTCAGGCGGCCACCCCGGCTCCCCTGCCGGCTCACCCCACGCCGGTCGCTGCACCGGATAAAGGGGTTGTGCAGGCTGCCGCCCCGGTGACGCCCGTACTCGTAGCCTCCCTGGATGGGCCTGCCCCCTTGAAGCCGCCGGAAAAGCCCAAGGAGCTCGCACTTACGCCCACCCCGGTGACGCCGGCGGCCCTCACGCCACCCGCCGCTTCGCCTGCGGGCGCGGCCGCGGTTATTCCCCCACAGGAGACGACCCCCGCGAAACCCCAAAAGGTGGAACCATTTTCAGACGCCGATTGGACCTGGCTCAACGGCAACCCCCGCACCAAAGATATTTATTGGGACACGAAATTATTTACGCCGGAAATCCGGGCGGATGCGAACTATACCTATGACTTCAACCATCCCGGGGACCACTCAATGGGTGGGTCGAGCGAAATCTTCCGGTCAGGTGAAGTGCAATTGACGCAACTCGGCGTCGGCGGCGACTTCCACTATGCCAACGTTCGCGCCAGGTTGATGACCCAGTTCGGGATGTATTCGGAGACCACGCCCCGCAACGACGCCAGTCCCGGAAACGGCCAATGGGATCTGGACACTGCTTACCGCTACGTTTCGGAAGCCTACGGTGGATATCACTTCGACGTGCTGCACGGGATCAACGTTGATGCCGGGATTTTCATGTCCTATATCGGCCTGTTCAGCTACTACAACTTCGACAATTGGGCCTACCAACCCTCCTACGTTTCCTCCAACACGCCCTGGTTCTTCAATGGTGTGCGCGTACAGATTTTCCCCACCGCCCACCTGAAAATCGAGCCCTGGTTCATCAACGGATGGCAGTCGTATGCCTCGGCCAACGACCGGCCCGGTTTGGGAGGCCAGATTAAGTACACTCCGTACCCGTGGTTGAACATCATTTCCAACAATTACGGCCTGGGCAACGATGATCTGTTGACACCAAATCGCGCTCGCATCCACACGGACAATAGCGAGGAGATCAAATACTACGACCGGCCGCTGAATAGGGGCCTCGACAAGATGGCGGCCTCCTTTACCGAGGACTTAGGTTGTGAATATGGCGGTGGGGTGAGCTGCACGGGCGACCACAAGGGCGGTCCCAAACAGAGTTTCGCCGGCTATATGGTTTACAACCGCTTCTGGTTCCATAAGGATCTGTTCGGCCTGACGCTGGGGGGCGGCCAGATCAACAACCCGGGACGTTACCTGGTGCTCCTCCCCCCCATCAATGGGGAGGGCGCCATATCAGCAGCCACCAATTCACCCTACTTTAATGAAAGTCCCGGCTCCCCTTTCAAAGCCTGGGACAGCTCGATCACCTTTGATTGGATGCCCAAGCAGTACATTACCTTCCGCTGGGAATATGACTATCGCCACGCCAGTGTACCGTATTGGACGGGCCGGGGAGGCATCACGCCTCCGGGGGGCAATAACGGCTACCCCGGCGCCTATGCCTGCCAGAGCGGCGCAGCGGCGTATAACTCGATGAATAACACGGATATGACCCTGCCACAGGCGCAGGTGTTCTGCGCCAACAACGGCAGCAGCGTCTGGTTCCCGGACCTTCGGAGAGATGAGAGCTTCATCGATATCGACATCCTGGTCAAGTTCTAGGAAAGGTTTGGAAAGGGGGTAGTGACTCATTTTGAGGTGCCACGGGCGTCCCGCCCGTGAACGTGCACGGCCAAGATGGCCGTGGCACATCAAAATGAGTCATTACCGGAAAGGGTTTTCCGCCCTTTGCGCAAGCCTGGAGGTTAGGACAACGAGCTATGAGTCTCTATAGCCTCGCCCAGTTGCTTTGCTTCTTCCTGTTGCTGCTGGTCATCACCAAGTCCCTGGGCGCTTACATGGCGCGGGTCTTTGAAGGCCGGCGCACCCTGCTCTCTCGTTTCTTGTTGCCCCTGGAAAAGCTGATCTACCGGCTGGCGGGCATCAAAATAAAGGAACAGCGCTGGACGCAGTATGCCGCCGCGTGCCTCGCCTTCGGCCTCTGGAATTTCCTCCTCTTCTATGTTCTGCAACGCTGGCAGACCTTCCTGCCGCTGAACCCTCAACATTTCGGGACGGCTCACAGCTTCCCGCCTTCCACGCCACTCACCCCCGACCTCGCCTTTAACACCTCGGTCAGCTTCATGACCAACACCAGTTGGCAATCCTATGCGGGGGAAACCACTCTCACCTATCTTTCCCAGATGGCGGGCGTGGCCGTGCAGAGCTTTACGTCGGCAGCCGCCGGCATGGCGGTGGCGTTAGCTTTGGTTCGAGGCTTTGCCCGCGAGCGGACCAGCGCTGTGGGGAATTTCTGGGTGGACCTCACGCGGGCCATTCTCTACGTGTTGCTGCCCCTGTCGCTGGCCGGGGCTCTGCTGCTGGGTTCGCGCGGAGTCATCCAGAATTTTCACCCCTATCAGACCCTGAAAACACTGGAGGGTGTTGCGCAAACGGTTCCGGGAGGTCCGGTTGCTTCTCAGGAGTCGATCAAGCTCCTCAGTTCCGATGGCGGAGGATTCTTCAATGCCAGCTCCGCCCATCCCTTTGAGAATCCCACCCCCTTTACGAACTTCGTGGAGATGCTCCTGATTCTGGCGATTCCCGCCGGGCTGACTCACACCTTCGGCCGAATGGTGCGCGACCGCCGCCAGGGCTGGATGCTGTTTTTCGTAATGTTGGCCCTGCTGGCTGCCGGAAGTCTGGTCGCCACCTCGAGCGAGCAGCGCGGCAATCCGCTTCTGGGCCGGCAGGGTGTGGAGCAATCGGCGCGCGCCGCGAATCCCGGCGGCAATCTCGAAGGTAAAGAGGTGCGCTTTGGGATTGCGGGCTCAGCCCTCTTCTCCGTGGTGAGCACCGCCACGAGCTCGGGAGCGGTTAACAGCATGCACGACAGCTACACGCCGCTCGGCGGGCTGGTTCAGATGTTTAACATCAAGACCGGCGAGGTCATTTTCGGCGGGCCGGGATCAGGTTTGTATGGAATGCTGCTCATCACGCTGGTGGCCGTCTTCATGGGCGGGCTGATGGTGGGCCGAACCCCGGAATACCTGGGAAAGAAAATCATGGCGCGGGAGATGAAGATGGTGATGCTGTCGATGATCGCCTGCTCGGCGTGCATCCTGCTTCTGGCGGCGGCGAGCACGATGATAGGCTTTCGCCCCGCGTCCTACTGGAACCCTCCCGGAGCACCGACCGCCAACCTTGCCAACCCCGGCCCTCACGGATTCAGCGAGATCCTGTACGCCTATGGGAGCGCCACGGGAAACAACGGGAGTTCCTTTGCGGGGCTCAATACCGATACGCCTTGGTACAATCTCACTCTCGGCCTGGCGATGCTGGTCGGCCGGTTCTTCATCATCATTCCGGTGCTGGCCATCGCCGGCAGCCTGGCCATCAAACCCAAGACGCCGGTCACCAGCGGGACACTGCCGACCGATGATCTGCAGTTTTCCCTGCTCCTTCTCGCCACGATCATCGTTGTGGCCGCGCTAACTTTCTTGCCCGCCTTCGCCGTGGGTCCAATCGTAGAGCAATTTTTGATGAACGCCGGCAGGACGTTTCCCCTCTGACTTCCGCAAAGTGACGGGTGAAAATCACGGTCAGTTTGCTCTCGCGGCTCCCGTTCGTTCTTGACAAAGCTTTATAAGCCCCTAGCCCGCATTTCTCACCACGGGCAAACGAACCGAAGTTTGGAGTGCGGCGACTCGTCGCCGCTTTCCATCGCCGCGACTCGTCGCGGCGAATCACCCAGCGCTGACGAGTCAGCGGTAGAAAAAGCGGGAGCGAGCTCCCGCACTCCGAAATTGGCCTCCGTCCGCCCGGACAAGCGGTTCGATCGTGGCGGCCGAAGTTTGGAGTGCGGCGACTCGTCGCCGCTTTCCATCGCCG
>Ga0326728_10001297_pt1 | contig 89341 bp, 67 predicted proteins | sample MB3enrmetagenome_FD_207602 | JGI IMG/M metagenome (GOLD analysis project Ga0326728, IMG submission 207602) | Lab enriched peat soil microbial communities from McLean, Ithaca, NY, United States - MB31MN | ecosystem: Environmental > Terrestrial > Soil > Wetlands > Peat | place: USA: New York... | reverse complement strand
GCGCACGGGAATTATCGCCCGGTTTGCGGCCTGTTTCCGGGACCATCGGCAGGCGGAGCGCACCGAGCACCGGGTGGAGGAGTTGGTGGCGCAGCGGGTGTACGGACTGGCGCTGGGGTATGAAGATTTGAATGATCACCAAGAGTTGCGGCGCAATCCGCTGCTGGGGGTGCTGGTGGGGAAGGCGGACCCGAGCGGCGCGAGCCGGGCCCGCGCCCGCGATCAGGGCAAGGCGCTGGCGGGCAAGAGCACGCTGAACCGGCTGGAGTTGACGGCGGCGGCGGTCCCGGAGAAAGAGCGCTATAAAAAGATCACCTTGGATTTTGCGGCGGTGGACCGGCTGCTGGGAGAGATTTTTGTCCAGGCCCACGGCGCACCGCCGAAGCAGATCATCCTGGACCTGGACAGCACCGACGACCCACTGCACGGAAATCAAGAAGGGCGATTCTTTCACGGCTATTACGGGCACTACTGCTATCTCCCCTTGTACATCTTCTGTGGGGAACACCTGCTGTGCGCGCGGCTGCGCCCGGCGAATATCGATGGCGCGGCGGGCAGCGTGGAGGAACTCGCCCGTCTGGTGAAGCAGTTGCGGCAGGCGTGGCCGGAGGTGCGCATTATCGTGCGCGGCGATTCCGGTTTTGGCCGGGAAGAACTGATGGCTTGGTGCGAGGCCCACCAAGTGCATTTCGTCGTGGGGTTGGCGAAGAATGAGCGCTTGCGGGCGGAGATCGCCGCGGAACTGGCGCAGGCCGCGGAGCATTACCCACGCACGGGCCAAGCGGCGCGGATCTTCAAAGAGTTCAACTATCAAACGCGCGAGAGTTGGTCGCGGGCGCGGCGGGTGGTGGCCAAGGCCGAGCATCTGGAGAAGGGCGCCAACCCGCGCTTTGTGGTGACCTCGTTGCCGAGCGCGGAGTGGGCGGCACAAGCCTTGTACGAAGAGCTGTACTGCGCGCGCGGCGAGATGGAGAATCGCCTCAAAGAACAATTGATGCTGTTCGCGGACCGCACCAGCACGGCCTATCTGCACAGCAATCAAATCCGCTTGTACTTTTCTTCCGTGGCTTACTTGCTGATGCAGGCGCTGCGACGGCTGGGGCTGCAGGGAACCGAGATGGCGAAGGCACAGTGCACCACGCTGCGGCTGAAGCTGTTGAAGATCGGGGCCCTGATCCGGATCACGGTGCGGAAAGTGTGGGTGTCGATGGCCGGAGGATATCCCTACGCGGAACGCTTTCGGCAGGTCTATGCCCAGCTCCAGGCGGTGCCGTTGCGGGCCTGAAAAAGGGGGGTGGGCGGGGGGCTTGGTCACGAAAAATATCCACAGCATGAAGTGTGCCCTTTTCGGCCCGTAAGCCCTTGCCGCTCAGCGGCCCTCCCTACCTTTTTCCGCCCCCTCGTATCATCCGGACACGGCACGGCCCAAAATCGCCGTCCGCCACCAAAATCATGGCCCCGAATCGACCCGCAAATGGCTTGGTGAGAAAAGCGGGTTAGGGCCGAGAAATCTTTCCCAGCACCACGGGTCGGCGCGCGCCGGTGACGCTGGGGAGATTGCCCGGCAGGCCGTGCATCGTGCGGTCAGCGAGCACGGCAAAGGCGATGGCTTCCTTCGCATCCACGTCGAGGCCCACCTGGCTGGAGCGATGCACGCTCAGGCGGGGCAGGAGCTGGGCGAGGCGCGCGACCAGAAGATTATTGTGGGCGCCCCCGCCGGAAATAATGAGGCGGTGAACGGCGATCTTGCCGGGCACGAAGCGCTCCAGCGCGTCGGCAATCGTGCGGGCGGTCAACTCCGTCGCGGTGCGGAGCAAGTCTTCCGGCCGCGCCCCAGGCTTATCGCCGATGGCTGATTGCCGATTGTCGATTCCCCCTGGCTCGCCCATCGCCGATTGTCGATCGTCACTTGGTTCAAACGGTGCTCGCTTCCGCTTCGCGGCGCCGGCCAAAGGCTTCTGGGCGAGGAAGAACTGTTCGATGAAGTGCCGGCCGAATTGCTCGCGCCCGGCGCTCTTGGGAGGCTGCTGGGCAAAAAAGGGAAGGCGAAGCATCTTCGCGAGCAGGGGATCGATCACCCGGCCCTTTACCGCCCACTGCCCCCCGTCGTCGTAGGTTTTTTGACCCTTGGTGATATGCCGCACCAGCCCGTCGATGAGCATGTTTCCGGGGCCCGTGTCAAACCCGAAGACCTGTTCCGGTTCCGCGCCGGCGGGAATCACCGTGAAATTGGCGATGCCGCCGATGTTGAGCGCCACGGTTCCTCTGCTCAAGTCGCACAGGAGCAGATAATCCACCATCGGCACCAGCGGCGCGCCCTGGCCCCCCGCAGCCATGTCGGCCGTGCGGAAATCCGCCACCACCGGCACGCCGGTGCGCTCCGCAATCACCGAAGGCTCGGCGATTTGCAGGGTGCTGGCAATGCTCCTGCCGCCTTCGTGAGTTGGCGCTCCCTGGTGATAAATCGTCTGGCCGTGTGAGCCGATGGCGGCGAGGCCCGAGGGTGGGACGTAGGATTTGCGGCAGACGCGCAGCGCCGCCTCCGCAAACAGCTCCCCCAGAAGAAAATTGAGCTGGCTGATTTCCCCCGCCGTTGCCGGTTCGCCGGCAGCGATGCGCAGAAGCGATTTGCGCACCGGCGCCGCGTAAGGCAGCGTCTCAAACGCCAGCAAGCGCACGCGAGGTTGCGTGGCGGGGCCGGAGATGTGCACCAGCGCCGCGTCAATGCCGTCCATCGACGTCCCGGAAATCAGCCCCACCACCCGGCGTGATCTTTCCGATAATTGTTCAGGCACCCTTCAACTCCTTATTCTTTGTAGGGCCGAATGGCATTCGGCCTCCGGCGGACTCTGTCCTGCGGCGTAGGCCCCCATCCTGTTAATCCTGCGATCTCCTGAAGGGCCCTCCCTCTTCCCGCCCCGGATTGTCGCGAGTATACTCTGCGGCGGCACGCGTTTCTACAGCCGTTCAACGTTTACGGCGAAAAGAAGTTCGTTGAAACTGCGTCCTTCGAACCCCTGGGAGGTGGATCAGTGATGGAGATTTCGTATGGCAACCTGCGCCACTTGCTCTGCATTCTCCTGCTCATCGCGCGGGTCGGAGACGTAGGCACAACATATCTGGTCACACCGACCCTTGCGCTTGAAGCGAATCCGATAGCTCGTAAGCTCGGCTGGAAATTTGCCGTCCTCACGATTGCCGCATGCCTGTTGCCGTATTGGAGTCCGCAGGTGGCTGTGACTGCGCTGATACCTTTCCTCTTCGTGTCTACGTCCAATGCGGGAAAAGTATGGGTGGTGCGAACAATGGGTGAACAAGCCTACTGGGCTTTTTGCCTGGACCTGGCACGCAAAAGCAGACTTTCGCGCCCGTTGCTGGGCGTCGCGGCCTCGTCTTTCTTTATGGTGCTTGCTGGTGGGGTAGTCCTTTTCTTCTGTTCAAGCCCGGCAAATGACTGGGGAATTTGGATTGGCCTGGGTGTAGTGCTCTACGGAGTTGTGATGGGGCTATATGGCGCCCTGTGGATGGTGCGCATGTTTCGCAAGGCGGCAGTGCCCATTGGACAGAGCGTTTGAGCAATTCTAATCACACTCGGGCGGGGGAATCTCCCCGTTTAGACCTCAAGTTTCAAGCCACGCTACTACGCGCTCGTTGGGGACGGTCTTTCCCGTGCGCGAGGCAAGACGTCGCCGGGCCTCTTCCGCATGAAGCGTTTCTGCCTCGACCAACAGGTCCAGTGCGTTGGCGATTAAGGAGGGAGGACTCAGCTCACGCTCTCGCGCGGCCTGCTCGATCCTCGCCTTCAGTTCCTGTGGCAAAATCAGGCCCGAGACTCCACTCATCAGTTTGCCTCCCGACAAATGCTAACATAGCGCGGCTGCCGGAACCAAAGCCGTGCCATGGCCGTCCCGGCCTTGCTCGAGCACGGGCGGGACACCCGTGGCACGGAGTCTTCGCGCGTCACGAAGAATCTCGGGATTACTAGTAGAGAGGTCACGGAGAACAGAGGCCAACGGGCAGGTGAAGATTGTCTCGTTCTCCCGTAATCAAATGCCCGAGTGACCAATGCGGGCGCATCATCTCCTGGGTTCCAAGCTCAGGTCAGGCGCGCGAGCGGGCGATTGCTTTCCGGCCAATCCACACCCATGGCGACTGTGACGATGCACGCATATGCCGCGGCCAAACCGAGACCCTCGGGCGAGAACTTCAGCGTGGGCGGTGGAGGCGAGCCAATGCATGTGAGCGTGGCGCCCACGATCACCGATCCCACGGCCAGCCACTGGTACAAGCGCAAACCGAAGAGAATGGGGGTTTGAGGCTCGCCCCGGTAGGCCTCTTCGGCGAATCGTGAAACTCCGTTGCCGATGAGGTAGATTCCACACACCAGCGAGAGCCGACAACCGGAGATCCACAAGCGCCCCAGTAATAGACCCAGCACCAGGTTGCTCAAGATCGAGTACAACTGCGTGGCGTGGATGGGGATGCCGCTAAGCTCGGCGAGACGAGTGACGCGAGATTGCGCGTGATGAATGCGGATGCCAATCGCTGACCCTGCCGGACCTCCGTGGCAACAACCGTTTACCAGGCAGCGCAGGCGCCCGAGGGCCTGCAGCCAGGGCGCTCCCAGGCAGTACGCAGCCAGGAGCGTCCAGCGTTCCCCGAAGAAGAGGCAAGTTACGCCCACGCCCATCAGCCCTCCGTAAAATCCAAAAGGACGGCGCAGTCGCGATGAGCCTTCCACGCATTGTGCCCAGGCTCCGGCGCTGATGAGGCCGGCAAGCGCTGTGACCAGCGCTTTCCATTCTCGCCCCGGCCCCACGGCGGCAAGGACCACCGCCAACTGGATGAATGCCCCAGCTCCTGCGTAGAAGCCGTGGTTGATTATGCGCACCGTACCCACGCGCCACTCATGCCAGGAGTTCGCAAACCATTCGGTGGCGCGGCGTAACTTTTCCCACGGGCGTTGCGGTTCAAGGAGCAGGGGGGCGATGGCCAGCGCCACCATTACGTCGGCAATGTAGTGCATTCCTGTGGTGATGCAACTTACGGCGATGGCCGCCACGAAGCACCAGCCCACCCACCGGGGCCGATAAAGACGAGCAACAAAAACTGCCCAGATAACGTGAAAGGATGGCAAGGCTGCCACCGGAGCGTCCATGGCGCGCTCCAAACGCAGCAGGTGAGTGCCCCAGTCGTGGCCCGGTACCGCGCCACACGGAGCGGCGGAGGGAACAAACCAATAGAATGGAAACACCACCCCCATGGCTGCCCATCCGGAGATCATGAGTTTCCGGAGGTCGTGGCGGGTTCGCGCGCACCATGGCGACAAAGCCACTGCCACATAGATGCTCTCGTAAACGGGCGTGGTCCAGGGAAAGATCGGCAAGTGATCTTCAAAGGCAAAGGCGAATCGAGTGGCCGGCAACGGCAACCGGATGGTGAACTCGTAAAGGGCGAGCCAGGGAATAATCACGAGGAGCAGAAAGCGGGTTCGTTCCAGGGTGGGCGGCACCGCATCATCATCCGGCGGGAGGAGGGGCAGAGTGCCACCGAAACGGCGGCTGAGATCCAGACGCTCGTAACCCAGCACGAGGGCCGCGCAACCCAAAACCACGCTGGGAGTCACCAGCCACAGTCCGGAAGCGGACTTGGCCATCATCGAAATCCCCAGGCAAACACCTACGAAGCCCGTATAGATGGGATGCGGAAGGAATTGGAACGTCCCACGCGAAACAAGCCGCGAAGGGGGAAAGGCATTCATGGGAAGGCCGCCGCCCAAATGCCACAGTTCAAACATGCCGGTCAACATCAGCCCGAGACCGAGGGCAGCGAACACACCACCCAGAGCAGGACTCCCGTATAAGGGCATGGCGACCTGAGCTTGCGTTACTCCTGCCCAAATGACGAGCAGGCCCGGGAGAATAACAACAAACAGCGCGCCGTAAAGGACCTTTTGCCAGATCATTTCGGCCAACTCACCCTTTCGTGGATGACCCAGCCATCCACGGCCGATCCGTTGGGCAACTCCAACCGCGCACGGCTCCGCCATTTCGACTCGTTCACCTGGAGAAGGCGTGCGGGCAAGGTCTTCCTCACTCCAGGGATCGCGGCGAGCGCGGTGGTTCCCAGCGGACCATCGCGAATGACCAAGGAGCGATCCATCGTGAGAAGCGCTCCGTCCACGAACTTGATTCTCGCGTCTTCGAGGACCGAGGTGCGTGCCGACTCTCCGTTCAAGTAGACGATGCGTCGCGAGAATTCACCTTGCCAGTCGATCCAAACGGCCCAATCGGAGGCGCTCGTAAACCGGCCCCACCGCAGGCTTTCAATCGGAAGCTGCCACGGAGGGATGGTCATGATGAGATTCTCGGCGTATCCGAGCCCGAAGCGACTTCCAAACTGGGCGCGCGCCCGAGGCATGACGCAATGCCATTCGACGGACCCGCAGTCACACCTGAAAACCACCTCGCGCAACCCCACGGAATCAGCTTGCCACAGGGCATCGATGTGGAACGCCTTCGCGCGCCAGGAAATCGAATCACCTTGGATTTTCGGTTCGTTCCGCTCACGGAGCGAGTGCCGCACTTTGATGCGGTTGGCCGTGCTCTCCAGCAGGCTTGCGTAGTAGTGAAGACGAACCACACCCCAATGCATGGCGCCTGTGTAAGCAATTGACGTGTCCCCGGAATCAGTGACGCAGTCCAGGTACCACTTCGACAATCGGAAGGCGGCCATGGCAGGGGATTATCGCACCACGGCTCGGGCCATGGGGCCAGTTCTTTCGAGCTCGGCACCTCTGCGGTTCTTACTGCGGAGTTTAGTTCAATGTACCGTGGCGAAGCAGTCGGCGTTACGGATCGGTGGGCAATGGAAATTTGTCGTTTTCGCTACGGAAGAACCGCGGACAAAATGTAGAAACTCAAGTCGCAGAGCTGCGCTCTGCGCGATCCAGCTTCTCCTTCGGTCGCAGAAAAAGTCTGAAAGAGACAAGAATTTACGGAATTGCAATACAGAGAGAGTGCAAAAACAGCCTTGCCCCATCTGTCAGGTGCACGGAAACAGACGGCCGGCGATGGTGATCCCAACCCCCCTATCACGGGGCGGCGATATTGAACTCTTCATACCGCCGTGCCAGCCGCTCCCAGGCTTTTTTCGAAAAAGGGCCTTTCGGCGGCGCCCATCCTTTTTTCGCAGCGCGAATGCGCGCTTCGCACTGCTCCAGACGCTCGCGCGGGAACTCGTCGGATGCGAACGCTTCCTCGATCCCTCGTCGCATGGCCTGCCACGACTCGTCTTTTTCAACGAGCAGCATGTCGCACCCGGCGTTGAGAGACTGAACTGCCGCCCGCCCCACGTCCAGAATTCCCCGCACGGGCTGGGATTCGAGCTGCGGGGCTATCACCACACCACGATAACCGAGCTTCGCGCGAAGCAATCCCCCCACAACCTGCGAGGAGAGCGCGGCCGACCGTGGGTAATCAAAATCGTAGGCCTTATACGTCGCCACACTCATCAAGACGAGTGGAAGCCGCGGCAGCAATGCGCGGTAGGGGACAAGGTCCGAACGCCAAAGCTCGGCCATCGACCGCCCACTGATTGATAATTCACTATGGGCAGCGGTCGGCACGCTGGCCAGGCCGGGGAAATGTTTTGCGCATGCCAGAATCTTGTGTCGCGAGAGTCCTTCGACAAAGGATGCTCCGCACTCTGCCACCACGCGCGGGTCGGCGCTGCCCAGTGCCTCCTCAGCGAACTCCGACGCGAGGTCGAGGGTGAGTGCAAAATAGGTATTAAATCCCAGAAGTTGTAGCGCCTCGCCGATCAGTTCGCCCGCTTGGCGGGCACACCGCGGGCCCTTGTTCGCCAAGGCCCGCCGCGAAGGCAACGAAGGCAGCAGGGCGCCCAGTGGGTCCGCCTCTCCGGCCTCTGCTTTCAGGGCGAGGATGGGTGGTGCAGGCAGGCTTTGCGAAATCCCGCGGAGCAATTCGTAGAGGGTCTCCGGCGAATGCGGCAATGGTCCCGCTAAGAGAATCCCGCCGGGCGCGAGCCTCCGAAGTTGCTGCTCAAGCGAGGTACCCCAGCGCGGCGCAACGAGCCGCAGCATCAGGAGTTCGCCCGCCGGGTTCTGCCGTTTCATGATTGAATCTGTTTCTTCAGTGCGGCAAGCAGGTTGAGCGCTTCGATGGGCTTCAGGTTGTCGAGGTCGGCATTTTCAATCGCATTCACCACTTCGGCGTTGAGGGGCGTAAAGATGGTGAGTTGCACCGGCCCCGCTTCCGGCGCTTCCTTGTGGGCTGCCAGGCGTTCGCTCAGGCTGTGCTCGCTCTGCTCGTGCCGCGTCAGGATTTCGCGCGCCCGCTCGATGACGGTGATGGGCAAACCCGCCAGGCGCGCCACTTCAATGCCGTAACTCTTGTCCGCGCTCCCGGGTTCGACCTTGCGCAGGAAGATGATGTTCGACCCGGACTCTTTCACCGACACGTGATAGTTCTTCACTCCCGGCAGGAGGTCGGCAAGTTCCGTCAACTCGTGGTAGTGCGTCGCGAAGAGGGTTTTGGCGCGGGTGTGCGTCAACAAATACTCCACTACCGCCCAGGCGATGGCCAGGCCGTCAAACGTGGCCGTGCCGCGGCCGACTTCGTCAAGCAGCACCAGGCTGCGGGGCGTGGCGGTATTCAGAATGGCCGCCGCTTCCGTCATCTCCACCATGAAAGTTGAGCGGCCGCGCGCCAGGTTGTCCGACGCGCCAATGCGCGTAAAGATGCGGTCGAAAATGGGAAGCTTGGCGCGGCCGGCGGGCACAAAACTGCCCATCTGCGCCATCAGGGCAATTTGCGCGGCCTGCCGCAAATAAGTCGATTTCCCGCCCATGTTCGGCCCGGTGACAATCAATAGCAGGTCCGTGCCGCCATTCATGTAGAGATCGTTGGGAATGAACTTGCCGGTTTGCCCTTCCTCCACGATGCGTTCGATGACCGGGTGGCGCCCCTCCTGAATGAGCAGTTCGGCGTCGGCGGAAAATTCCGGACGATGGTATTCACGCTCGGCGGCAAGATGCGCGAAGCAAGTGAGCACGTCAAGTTCCGCCAGCACGCCGGCGGTCTGGCGAATGCGCGCGGCCTCGCCGCCCACCTGACGGCGAATACCGGTGAAGAGGTCGCGCTCGGTGGTGTGGCTGCGCTCTTCCGCATCCAGGATTTTGGCTTCCAGTTCTTTAAGCTCCGGGGTGGTGAAGCGTTCGGCGTTCACCAGCGTCTGCTTGCGCTCGTAATCCGGCGGCGCCAGGTGCAGGTTGGCCTTGGAGATTTCAATGTAGTAGCCGAAGACGTTGTTGAAGCGCACCTTGAGGGAGGCGATGCCGGTGCGGTTGCGCTCACGCAGTTCGATTTGGGCGAGCAGGCGTTTGGAATTCTGGCTGAGGTCGCGCAGTTCGTCGAGTTCGGCGTGATAACCCGTGCGGATCAGTCCGCCCTCGTTCAAGACCACCGGCGGCTCGGGATGAATCGATTTCTCCAGCAATTCGTGGATGTCCGCCAGTTCGTCAAGCTGGGAGTGGAGAACACCAAGGCGGGGGGCCTGGAAACGGCTCAGGTAAGTCCGCAGAATCGGCAGCGGGCGCACCGATTGCTTCAGGGCCAGCATCTCGCGAGCGTTGGCCGTTTCCAGAGTAACCTTGCTGAGCAGGCGTTCGAGGTCCTGGATGGCGCCGAACACTCGGCGTAGCTCTTCGCGAGCGATGGTATTTTTCGTCAGCTCCTCGACGGCATCGAGCCGTGCATTAATCTCCTCGCGGTCGAGTGATGGCCGCAGCATCCAGGCCTTGAGCTTGCGCGCGCCGAGCGAGGTGGCGCAATGGTCGAGGACGCCCAGCAGCGTCGCCGCGCGTGATTCGCCGAACGCCGGGTCCAGCAGTTCCAGGTTGCGTAGCGTGGCGGGATCGAGCAGCAGTGAGTCCTGCTGCTGATAGAACCGGATGCCATCGAGATGCGTCAAGGAACCGCGTTGTGTCTCGCGGACATAGTGGAGGATGGCGCCCGCCGCGGCCACGGCCAAGGGGTGTCCATCCAGGCCGTAACCCGCCAGGGTGGCCACGCGGAAATGGTCGCGCAGCAGGCGCGCGCCGTACTCGTCGCCAAACACCCATTCGTCGAGCGGGGTTTGGGTGACAATTGCCCCGCTGCCCGCCCGGCCTTCGAGCGGGCTGGCCGTGCCCGAAGCCAGCAACAGTTCACTCGGCCGCATGCGGTCCAACTCATCCCGCAATCGCGCCAGGGCCTCGGTGCCGCAAAATTCCGTGGCGCGGAAATCTCCGGTGGAGAGGTCCACCAGGGCCAGGCCCGCCGCTCCGTTGCGCCACACCACCGACGCCAGGTAGTTGTTCTCCCGCGGCTCGAGCACTTGCGAATCAATGGCCGTGCCGGGCGTCACCACGCGCGTTACCTCGCGTTTGACGAGTTTTTTGGCCACGCGAGGGTCTTCCATCTGGTCGCAGATCGCCACGCGAAAGCCCTTCCGAATGAGCTTGGCGATGTAACCCTCGGCGGCATGGTAAGGCACGCCGCACATGGGAATGGCTGTGCCCTTCTCCTTGTTGCGCGAGGTCAGGGTAATCTGGAGTTCTTTCGCGGCCACTACGGCATCTTCAAAAAACAGTTCGTAGAAATCCCCCAGGCGAAAAAGCAGCAAGGCGTTCGGGTGGCGCTGCTTGATGGCGCTGTACTGGCGCATGAGGGGCGTGGAGAATTCTTCCATGGGTGTGGCAGACTCGCCTGTCATTATAGCTTGCCCGGCGCGGGAACCGGCAAGGACGTTTCTACGTTGAGGAGGGTTCCGATGTGGAGGGTTCGGTTTGATTTGACGTGTCGAATAACGACAACGTCTGAGGGTAAGGGATATAGCGCACGTCGGCGAGGTTTCGATACTTCTGGTCGAAATCCAGGCCGTAGCCGACCACGAATACATCGGGGATCTCAAAGCCCACGTAATCCGCTTCCACGGGAATGATGCGGCGCGAGTGCTTATCGAGCAGCGCGGCGAGCTTCAGGCTGGCCGGGTCGTGCGCCCCCAGCACTTCCTGCAAGTAGCCAAAGGTGCGGCCCGTATCGAGGATGTCCTCCACCACCAGCACATCGCGGCCTTCGATGCTGACGTCGAGGTCCTTGGTTATCTTCACCTCTCCCGAGGAGACGGTGCCCGACCCGTAGCTCTGGATGCTCAGAAAATCCACCGTACAGTGGATGGTAATATGCCGGACGAGGTCCGCCATGAAAACCCAGGCGCCCTTCAACACGCCCACCAAGTGCGGGGTGCGGCCCTGGTAATCGCGGGAAATCGCCGCGGCGAGCTCCTTGATGCGGGCTTCAATCTTGGCGGCATCCACCAGAATGGGCAGGTCGGACGCGAGAGGAGGAATGCTCATGTGTGTTCACCGTTGACGCTTCGGAGAGCTATCTGCTAAATTGAAGAATTGCATTTTGCCTTAAAGGAGTGTCCGTGGCAAGCCACAAATCTGCGCTGAAAAGTATCAAGCAAATCAAGAAACGCACCGAACAGAATCAGGTGCACACTTCGCGGCTGCGTAACCAGATGCGAAAGTTTCGCGCCGCATTGAAATCCAAGGACAAAGCCGCCACCCTGGCGCTGCTGAAGCCCACCCTGACCCTGATCGACCACTCGGTCCACAAAGGCATCCTCCATCCTAACACCGCCGCGCGCTACAAGTCGCGGCTGACGCTTGCCTTCAATGCCCTAGCGTGACGTGGTTTGATTCATCGGGACATCTGGCCATTTAAAGGCTGTCCGTGGTCCGTTGTCAGTTGCCAGTGGCTTAAGGCCTTCCGTCTCAGGGTATCTTGCAACGGACAACTGACCACGGACAAATGACAGCTCTTCAATGGCCCAATGACCCGATGACTCAATTGCTTAGCTTTCCGTCGAGGGCAGGGGGACTTCGCCGCCGAGGGCTGCTTCGCCTGAGGATTCCTTGCCCACCACGATTTGCCATACCAGAAACTCCAAGAGGATTCTGGAGTCCTTCCACGAAGACTTGATTCCCAAGTCGGCGCGGCGCACCGCACGCATGGCCTGCAACATTTCCTCGCGGGGATAATTCTTCTGCGTCAGCGGCGCAATTTCCGAGGTCGCATATGGGTTCGCGCCGCGCGACCAGCCGCCGCGGTTTCCATAGCTCGCGACGCCGCGCAGGGCCTGGCGGAACAAGTCGCCAATGCACCAAAGGATAAGTGTTTCCGCCACCTTGCTCGCCAGCAGTTCCCGCAACGTGCCCAGCGCCACGGCGCAATTGCGCTCGCCGATGGCGCGCAGCAGTTTTCCGATTTCGCGCTCTTCGCGGAAGGCGACCATCACCTCCAAATCGTCTGCTTCCACCTGTTTCATGGCCGGGCGCGCGGTGAGCAGTTTTTCGAGTTCCGTGCGCATCCAGAGCAGGTTGACGGCTGAGGGCCCGGCTGCCGCGCGCGAATCCTGGCTAATTTCAAACTTTCCGGCGATTTCTTCCGCGAGGTCGCCCGTGATTTCCACGCCTGCGTGCTGGAGGAATTGCTTCACCCAGCCCGCGGCCTCGCGGCGGTCAGGGGAGCGCAACTCCACGAGCTGAGCTTTTTTCTCGAGCAACTGGATGAAGCGCCGGCGCCGGTCCGGCTCCGTGGCCAGAAACACCACCGTAGAAAAGGGAGAGGGTCGTTCCAGGTACGCGCGCAGCGCGTCCACATCCTCGTCGCCCGCTTGCTTGAAATCTTCCGTATCGGAAATGAGCAGAAAATTGTGGCCGCCCAGCATGGGCATCTGCTCCGCGCCTTCCAGCGCGTGGGGAAGTTGCCCCGCGGCGAATTCCAGTTCTGCCAGGCACCACTGCCGTGAATCCGCAGGAATGGAGTTCACCACCGCTTTGCGGCATTCCTCCTGGAGGAAGCGGTCCGGGCCGCGCAGAAAGTACGCCGCTCCTGCCTGGCCTTTTTGCAGCGCTGTGATGAATTCGGTGGGCCGCATCGAAAAGAGTTTAACGGCTTAGGCCGTAATGCGGAAGCCAAAAGTTGGGTGCTGCGTTCCGGGGGCTGGGAACGGGGTTCCGGACGCCTTCCCCAGCCCCTGTCTTTTGTTGACGCGCTCGCGGGGCGTTGGTAGCATCAAAATTCCGCTGCGAGTGGGCAGCGGTTGTGGGATTCAGGGCATCTAATACATCACAACGCGATATACTGGGCGGCAATCAGGGCACCGGGGGGTCATCATGCAGGATGGGTCGAAGCAACGCTTCGAGGTAATTGTGGTGGGGTCGGGCGCTTCCGGAGGGTGGGCGGCCAAACGCTTGGCCGAAGCCGGGGTGAAGGTGGCGCTGCTCGATTGCGGGCGGCCGCAATCGGACCAGAACTTCACGGAGCACATGCCGGCCTTCGAATTGAAATACCGCGATCGCGTGCCCGAGGTAATTCGCCGCACCCGGCCGATTCAACAGGATTGCTATGCCTGCATGGAGTACAACTACCAATGGTTCTGCAATGATCTCGACGAGCCTTACACAACGGCGCCGGGAACGCAGTTTAGTTGGCAGGGCAGACTGCGCATGGTGGGCGGGCGGACCAACGTTTGGGGGCGAGTCAGCCTGCGGCTGAGCGACCTGGACCTGAAGTCCGCGTCCTTTGACGGTTACGGCGCCGACTGGCCGCTTGCTTACAAAGACCTGGCGCCCTATTACGATCAGGTGGAAGAGTACGTGGGCGTGGCGGGCCGCGCCGAAGGCTATGCCTATCTACCGGACGGCAAGTTTCAGCCGGAAATGGCGATGCGCTGCCCGGAGGTCCATCTCCGCGAGCGGGTGAAGGCAAAACTGGGATGGGTGGTCACACCCACCCGCACCGCCAACATCACGCGCCCCTTGAACGGCCGCGCGCCGTGCCATTACTGCGGCCCCTGCGAGCGCGGGTGCGTCACGCATTCCTATTTCAACTCTTCCTTTACCACCGTGGCCGACGCGCTGGCGAGCGGTCATTGCACGCTGATCCCGAACGCGATGGCCTATCAGGTGCTGATGGATGCGGACCGCAATCGCGCGCGCGGCGTGCTTTACATCGATCGCAACACGCGCGAGGCGAAAGAAGTCGAGGCGTGCGCCGTGGTGCTCTCCGCGCAGGCCCTGGAGTCCGTGCGGATCCTGCTGAACTCGGCCAACCGGCAGTATCCGAAGGGGCTGGCGAACTCCAGCGGCGCTCTGGGCCACTATCTGATGGATCACGTGTTGGGCGGCGGCGCCGTCGGCGAATTTCCGGAGTTGGCCGTCAAGCCCAGCTTGAACGGGCCGCACCGTCCCTGTGGCATCTATGTGGCGCGCTTTCGCAATGTGCCCGGAGCGCGGTCCAAGAAGTTCCTCCGTGGCTATGGCTTCCAGGGGTCGGGCGATTCACACTTCAACTTCACCGCGCCAGGCTTCGGTGCGGCATACAAGAAATCGGTTCTCGACCCCACCACGACTGTGCACTTGGGGGGCTTTGGCGAAAGTCTGGGGCGCTGGGAGAATTACGTCGAGATCGACCCCGGCGTCCGGGACACGTTCGGAATCCCCGTGCTGCGCATACACATGTCCTACGGCGAAAACGAACGCGCCATGGTGCAGGATATGGCCGATAGCGCGGCCGAAATGCTGGAGGCTGCCGGAGCCAGGAACATCCGCCCGCACGTGAAACAGAGCACCCCCGGCTGGGCGATTCATGAGGTGGGCATCGCGCGCATGGGCAACGACCCAAAGAAAACCGTGCTGAACGCTTTCCAGCAAACGCACGACATCAAGAACTTGTTTGTAATGGATGGCGCGGGGTTTCCGTCCACGGGCTGCCAGAACCCCACCTTAACCATCATGGCCCTCACCGTTCGTTCCTGCGATTACCTGATGGAGGAGATGAAGAGAGGCAACGTTTAGGATTTAGGATTCAGGATTTAGGCCTTGGGACTGGCGTCCTAAATCCCAGATCCCAAATCCTAAATCCTACTTTTCCGCCAGATGAAGAACCACGATTTCGGGGTGGTTCCCGGTGCGCATTGTGGGCCCCCAGCCGCCTGTGCCGCTCGACGTGTAGAGGGTGTAATTTCCTTCTGTATACAAGCCGTGGTAATGCTTTCCAAACAATAGCCGGGTGATGAACTGGAGGGGGAAGATCTGGCCTTGATGGACGTGCCCGGATAGCTGCAGGCTGATGCCCGCCGCCTTCGCCTCCGCCACCTGAGTGGGGCTATGGTAGAGCAGGATGGAGGGCAAGGCGGCGTCGAAACCGGGGAGCTTGGCCATCTTCTCCGCAAAGTCCAACGCATGGCCGCGCTGCGGATAGCTGATTCCGATCACCTGCAGGCCATCGACCACCACCCTTTCGTCATCGAGAACCCTCACTGGAGTGGTTTGCAGCGCCGCACACGCGCGCTGCACGCCCAGGTAGGTTTCGTGATTTCCCGTCACAAAGAAAATCCCCTGCGGTGTCACCAGGCGGTTGAGCGGGGCGACCAATGCCTCGAGATTCCCGTCGGCCCCATCGAACAGGTCTCCGGTGATCAACACCATCGCGGGGTTTTGCGCGTTGACCTTGTCCACCACGCGGGCGAGAAAATCCGCGCCCAGGATTCGCCCCAGATGCACGTCGGAAAGCTGCACCAACTTCCTGCCGTGCCAACCGGGCGAGAGGTTTTTGATGGGGACGGTGAGGTTCACCAGGCGCGGGTGGTAGGCGTTGGCGATACCGTAGGCGGAGTAGAGCGCCGTTAATCCCACTGCGGCCAACCCGAACCACAGGGGACGGGGGCTTCCACCGAAAAACCTGGCTGCACCCCACGCGGCCCAAGCGAGCGCGAACGCGGTAAGAAGCGTGAGTCCCACACCCAGCCAAAGGGAGGAGCAGAAATAGAGCACGCGGGTAAGAAGACTGCTACTCCAATGGGCCAGGATGGACGAGGCGATGAAGCTGAGCGGCAGCAGGAAAAGAACTACGGCCAGCGCCGTGCGGTGTTCGAACGCGCTGATGCCAAAGAAAAACAAGACGGATGCGTAGACAAAGTAATGGCCAAGGAAAAGAATCGAAATGGCGATGAGAAGAAAGAAGGGGATAAGAATAAAGCCTCTCGAAGAAGCGCGCAGAGCGCCGGCTCAGGGGTGTTTCTGAGGCTCCACCGCTTTGGGTGTTTGACTGGCGGGTTCCGGCGCCGGCATATGGCACTGGCCGTCGAAGAACCCTCCCGGGTCGACCAGCAGGCAGGGAGTGAAGATGTCGCCCTGCACGACGCCGTGTTCCTTGATTTCCAGACGTTCCTTGGCGTGAACCGTTCCCTTCACTTTGCCCGTAATGCTTACCACGCGCGATTGGATGTCCCCTTCCACTTCTCCCTGGTCGTGCACAACGACGGCGCCGTCAGAAATGATCTCGCCCTTGAAGTGGGCGTTCAGCCGGATCAGCCCGCTCGAGACCTTCATCTTGCCTTCCATCTCGATTCCGGGCTCGAGCCAGCCGACCCAATCGTCCGGCAAGTCGGAGAGTTCGCGACGATGCGTTGTGGGCTTGTTTATGCCGAATGCCATGGAACCCTCCAAAGGGCAGTGGCTAGTGATTAGTGGCTAGTGGCCAGCACCCCCCCACGAGCCACTCACAATTTACCACTATCCACTAACCACTATCCACTAACCACTATCTTTTAACAATCCATTCGTAAATGCGATTCAGGTCTTCCGCGGAAAAATAGCTGATTTCGATTCTTCCGCGCTTTTCATCGCCCTGCACTTTGACGCGCGTGCCCAGGGTGCGTTCCATCTCCAGCACCGCCGCGCGCATGTTGGCGTCGAGCTTGGGCGCTCCACTGGCACCTTTCTTTTTCGCGGCCTTCGACCCGCGCAAGGTGACAAGGTTTTCCACTTGCCGCACCGACAAGCCCTGCTTCACGATCAATTTGGCCAGTTGCAGTTGCGCCGCGGCGGAATCAAGCCCCAGCAGCGCCCGCGCGTGGCCTGCGGAAATGGCCCCCTCCGTGATCATCTGCTGCACTTCCGGGGGCAGGCGCAGCAACCGCAGAGTATTGGTGACGGTGGAGCGGTCGAGTCCCAGGTGCTCGGCGATTTCCTCGTGGCTCAATCCGTGTTTCTGTTGCAGCGCCGCATATCCCTCCGCCGCCTCGAGGGGATTCAGGTCCTCACGCAGCAGGTTTTCGGTCAGCGCCAGTTCCAGCGCATCGCGGTCGCCGATTTCGCGCACCACGGCGGGAATCGTGCTGAGCCCCGCCTGGCGCGCCGCCCGCCATCGCCGCTCGCCCGCGATCAGTTGATAGCGTCCATTGGCGCGGCGCAGCAATACCGGCTGCACCAGTCCGCTGGCGCGAATGGAATCCGCCAGTTCCTTCAGCTTGTCCGCTGAGAAGTTGCGGCGCGGCTGGAAGGGGTTGGCGTCAATCTGGTCAACGGCAACTTCCGCCAGTCCGGCCGTGGTGGTCTCGACGGTGCGCAGCAGCGCGTTAAGCCCGCGCCCCAACGCCTTTCTGGTCATGATTGATGACCTCCTTGGCTAAATCCAGGTAACTGCTGGCGCCCTTGCAATCCGGGTCGTAGAGAAAAATCGGCTTGCCGAAACTCGGCGCCTCCGCCAGCCGCACGTTGCGCGGAATGACGGTGGAAAAAACCTGCTCGCCGAAGAAATCGCGCAAGTCGTCGCGCACCTGGTGGGAAAGATTGGTGCGCTCGTCGTACATGGTCAGCAGGATTCCTTCCACCGCCAGCCGCGGGTTGTGTGAGCGGCGAATGCGAATCAGCGTGTCGATCAATTCGGAGACGCCTTCCAGGGCGAAGTATTCGCATTGCACCGGCACAATCACCGTGTCCGCCGCCACCAGCGCGTTGAGGGTCAGCAGATCGAGCGCCGGCGGGCAATCGAGCAGAATGAAATTGAACTGGTCGCGCAGGCCCTCCATCTTCTTGCGCAGTACCTGTTCGCGCTCCGGTTGGTCCACCAGTTCCACGGAAGCGCCCACCAGATTCTTCTCCGAGGGGATCAGGTGCAAGCCTTCCATCCCACAGGTTACGATCAGGTCCTTGAGCGGCACATCGTGCATCAAAGCGTGGTAAATGGAGCGGCGCGCAGGGTCGCGGGGAAACCCCAGGCCGCCCGTGGTGTTCGCCTGGGGGTCGCAATCGATCACCAGCGTCCACATGTCTTGCTGCGCCAGCGCTGCCCCTAAATTGATGGCCGTCGTGGTCTTGCCGACTCCGCCTTTCTGATTCGCTATCGCAATGACTTTTCCCAAATCTTTCCCCGGCTTTCTGGATTTGCGGTGAATCTAACAGAGCGCGCCGTTTTCCGCAAGTTGCGAGGGGGGGGAAGCATCGGGAGATCGGGTGATCGGATGATCGGGCAATCGGGTCATTTGGTGATCGGGCGGTTGCATTCAGGGGCACTCGGGTGTACGTTTTCGTTCAAGGCAAATCCTGGAAGTGGAAGTTCTGGTGAGTTGCCTTTAAGGTGCGTTATGTGGACGCGCGTCTCCCTCCTCATACTGCTTCTGTGCCCTGCCCCGGCGCTTGCTCAAAGCATCCCAGACTTCTCAGGGGTGTTCCTCCGCAACCATGTAGAGGACGACGGAGTCAATACAATCATTTCAGGGGCCGATGACCCGCTTGTCCTGAACATAATGCAGGGCGCGGATACCCTGAAAGTCATAGAAATGCAAAACGGAGCACAAGCCACAAACGTCTACGATTTAAGGGGCAGGCCCATGATCAATGTGAGCCCTGACGGGGTGCGCAACAAAGATCGGATAAAATTTAAGGACGGCAAGCTAGTGATGAATTCTGAGGTGACCGATCCCAGGTTCTTTACCACCCCCCGCCTGACAAAAGAGACTTGGGAGTTGTCCCCGGACCTGCAAACTCTTACGATCCAGCCTCAGATCGAACCTCGCGGGAGATTGCCACGGGATTTCCACCGAATCGAAACGTATACGCGCCAAACATCATTGCGGGCAGCATTGGAGAAGGTGCAAACGACGTCCGGAATGAACAAATGCAAGAGTGTCCCTCCGTTACCGGGCCACCGCGTCTCTCCCAACATATTCCATGGGATCGACCTCGGATATACGGGATTTGAGGAATTGGGGTGGGACGTGTCATTCGAGGCGCGCCTGGTGGGGGAGTTTTTCGACAATCTAATACGCACGAACTCTTCTGAAAGTATCGAAATCCGTAGGGATGGTAAGCTGGTTCCCACATATTCTGGTTCCCTCACCCTGGAAGTCACGCCCGGCATCAGGCCCCACCCGGGCTGGGAGTTTTCGACTATGGGAGCAATAATGGGCAGAGGGAATAAGCCTCTTCCCGATTGGTTGCAAACCCCGCGCTTTCGCATCAAATGGGTCGGTCCAGAAAATCGGGATTTAGGCGAAGTGCCCTCTAAGTTCAGTCAGCAGCCCTGGTCGGACCTGGCTCCCTTTAAGTGGTACTTGTTGGTAATCCCCGCCCAGGATGTGCCCCTCACGGACAGTCTGGAAATTCATATTCTCTCTCCGACGGGAAATCAACTCGGCTGCATTAGTGGACATATCTAATCCTCGCAATTTCAATTTTCCGCCCCCATAAATTTTTTGCAGGGGCTTACGCTTTCTGGCGATGCGCCATGACATTTAGTCCCCATCATGGTCTCCTATTTATTTTCGGTAGGCTCCAAATCTTTCTTGACATTTAATGTTGAATCGGTAATTATCGATTTGAGTGCTGGCATCCTGCCACCACCATGCGCCTCTCGGATTCTCCCACCACGAGAGGACAAAATACCGAGAGGATAGCTTTTGAGGGCCGAGCGGACGGAGTGCGTTCGGATGCGGCCGAGAGCCCGGCAGGAAGTTCTTCCCTGCGAGGAGATATGAAGATTCAATTTTGCACATCACTACGGGGCGATGATGGGGCTCGCAACTTCCCACCCAGAACGGATGTTGCCCACGGGTGAATTCAGCCTGTGTCAATGGCGGCGCGCCCACACACGAATCAAAGTGCGAACCGCGGCGCGACGCAAAAAGATGTTAAAAATGAAGATTGGTCCTCAGAGTTTACTGAAAACAAAGGGGCAAATAAAGTGGTCCTCAGAGTTTATAGAAAACAAAGAAGTTAACCAATCTTCACGATGAGTCATTGAAAGGAAAGGAGATAGGCCAAGAAAGGCTGAATTATGAAGTATGAAGACTGTGGACGCAAAAGCAGCACATCGGTTCATCGGATAATCGTTGTTTTAGATGGCTCGATGACACGATGGTCCGATGGGCCGATCATCTGATCGCTCCGCGAGGGCTGGCCTCCGCGCATCGTGGGGCGCTTGCTCAGGGGTACAGCAAATACTGGGCGCGGACTTTCTTGAACTTCTCCACGTCCTCCTGCCAGTCGTACCAGATGCGCGAGGGGCTTTCGCCGGCGCGGATGGATTCCAGGACCTTGTGGTTTCCCACCAGATGCAGCGTGCCCTCCAGCTTGAGGTTCTGGGGAGAAAGCCGCTGAAGAGTCGCGAGGAGCTCCACGCCCATTTCCGTGGGCTCGAAGGCTTGACGGTCGATCAAAACGATCTGCACGCCATGGCAAAGCTCGTCAGCGAAAGTACCGGAGAGCGGCTGGAAATCCATGGGCACAAAACGCACCCCCTGGATCTTCTTGCCGTTCAGAAGCGCGGCCAGTTCTCGGGCGTTGATCCAAGGAGCGCCCATCATTTCGAACGGCGTGACGGTGCCGCGGCCCACGCTGACGTTGGCGCCCTCCAGCAGACAGACGCCGGGGTAGAGCGTTTCCTCGGTCAGGTTGCGCAGATTGGGGGAGGGGTTTGTCCACGGTTGGCCGGTCTCATCGAACCAGTCCGTGCGTTGCCAGCCTTGCATCTTGATGACGTGCAGCTTGGTGTTCAGGTGATTTTCATGGTTGAACATCTCCGCGAGTTCACCCACGGTCATCCCGTGGCGAATGGGCATGGGAAAATAGCCGATAAACGAATGCAGATCCGCGTCCAACACAGGGCCATCGACCTCGGCGCCGTTAATGGGGTTCGGCCGGTCGAGGACGTAGAAATCGATCCCCTGTTTCCCCGCCTCTTCCAGGCAATATCCCAGCGTGGTGATATAAGTATAGAAACGCGCGCCGACGTCCTGCATATCAAACACCAGAGCGTCGATGCCCTCCAGCATCTGGGCGCTGGGCCGCTGCACATCACCATACAAACTGTATACGGGCAGGCCGGTGTTGAGGTCGCGGGTGGACTCCACCTTGGCCCCTTCCGCTGCCGAGCCTTCCAGGCCGTGCTCGGGGCTGAACAGAGCCACCAACTTCACGTCCGGAGCATGCGCCAGCAAATCGATAGTGCCTTGGCCATCGCTCGCGCGGCCGGAGGCGTTGGTGATAAGCCCCACATGCTTGCCGGCGAGGGCGGTGAAGTGCTCCGCTTCCAACACATCAATTCCGGTCTTCACGCGGCCATTGCGCAGCCCTTGCACCCGGTAACTCTTCATGAGTTCGAAGTAGCTGGTGAGGGGGCGGCGGCTGTCCAGGATCTGCTGTGCCGAGAGCGGCCCGAGCGCCCCCGCCACCAGCGTGGAAAGCGCCGTCCGCAGGCCCGCCACCTCGCCTTTGTCGTTGGGATGCACGCGGTTGGTGAGCAGAATCACATACGTTTTGGTTACGGGGTCAATCCAGATGGAGGTTCCTGTGTAACCGGTGTGCCCAAACGAGCCCACGGCGAACAGTTCCCCGCGATTCGAGATGTAGAGTTCGCCGAGCCGCGCGCCGCTGTTGGAGGCGAAAGGCGAGTCGATATCCCAGCCCAGCCCGCGCAATACCATCTTGTCAGGAGGAGTCTGGGGCTCCGTCATCTTTTCAACCGACAGCGGGCTGAGAATGCGCGCGCCCTTGTAGACGCCGCCATCGAGCAGCATCTGCGCGAAAATGGATATGTCATCGACGGTGGAGAACAGTCCCGCGTGCCCGGCCACGCCGCCCATAAAACGCGAGGTGGGGTCGTGCACGACGCCCCGCAGCACCGGTCCGCTGTGGCCGTGCTCGTATTGCGTGGGGGCAATGCGCCCGCGGAGCGAGGCAGGTGGCCGGAACATAGTATCCTTCATGCCCAACGGCTTGAAGATGTGCTTCGCGCAGTAGACGTCCAGGGGCTCGCCGGAAACGCGGCGCACAATTTCCCCCAAGGTCTCGAAGTTGATGTCGCTGTAAATGAAGCGCGTGCCGGCAGGCACATTAAGCTTGGCGGCGACGATCATCTTCAGGGCGGTGTCATAGCCCGTCCAGGCGGGTTTAAGTTCCAGGTCCGGGGGCAGGCCGGAATAATGCGTGATCAGTTCCCGGATGGTGACCAACCCTTTGCCGTTACGTTTGAATTCCGGCCAATAATCGCTGACCGGGGCGCTGAGTTCAATTTTGCCCTGCTCCACCAGTTGCATCACCGCCGTCGTGGTGGCCACCACTTTGGTCATCGAGGCCATGTCGAAGATCGTATCCGCGGTCATTGCCTCCCGCGCGGGCACCAGCGCGCGTTCGCCAAAAGCTTTTCGATAGACCACCTGGCCCTCGTGGCCGATCAGGACCACAGCGCCGGGAACCTTTTTGGATTGAATCGCGGCTTCCACAAGCGGAGCAATTCCCTCCAGGCGCTTTTCATTCAAGGCGGGCGCGGAGTGGGCTGCCGTCGCCGCCAGAATCACTGCCCCAACGTACCACGCCGCGGACTTAATCGGGATGAAGGATTGACGAATCACAACGCACTCCTAGTCAATTGCCGATTGTCGATTGCCGATGGACGATTGAAAACCGTCATAGGTGTTTACTTCAAAATTTACGCAGGGCTGGCACGAACCCCCTCTACCGCATGGGCGCAGGGGTCGTCAATTCAAATCACGCCCTCTCTGGAGAACCCTTTTGCTATATACTCACGGGCTCGCGCTGTCAATACGATTGATGATTGCCGGCGGGCGGTTGGCATAATTGGGGCGCGACGCATGACCATTGCCGATGTGAGGATTTTCAATCGGCAATCGTCCACTGAAAGGATCTTGTCCTCATGAAACTCACTCTTGCTGACTGGCTGGTGGTCGGCGCCTACTTTCTGCTCAATCTCATCATTGGGCTCTATTACCGTAAGAAAGGGAGCGCCAGCACGGACGATTTCTTTGTGTCCGGCCGCGAAGTCTCCTGGTGGCTGGCGGGAACTTCCATGGTGGCAACCACCTTTGCGGCGGACACGCCCCTTTGGGTGACGGGCCAGGTGGTGCGTCGTGGCGTGGCCGCCAACTGGTTTTGGTGGAGCTTCCTGCTTAGCGGCATGATGACCGTGTTCTTCTTCGCGCGCATGTGGCGCCGGGCGGAAATCATTACCGACGTGGAGTTGGTCGAGTTGCGCTACGCCGGCAAGCCCGCGGCATTCCTGCGGGGATTTCGCGCGCTTTACTTTGGCATCCTCATCAACTGCATCATTCTGGGATGGGTCAACCTGGCGATGGAGAAGATTCTGGGGATATCACTCAATATCCCCAAGTTCTGGGCGGTGGTGATCTGCATGTTGATCACGGCGATCTACACCTCGATCTCCGGCCTGTGGGGGGTGCTCTGGACGGACCTGGTGCAGTTCATTCTGAAGATGGGCATGTTGATTCTTCTGGCTGTCTATGCGGTGCGCGCCGTGGGCGGCATGGGCGCTCTCAAGACCAAGCTCGCCGCCGTGGACGCGGCGCGTGGCGCCGCGGTGGGGGGTTCCGGATCCATCCTCTCCTTCGTTCCCGATTTGCATTCTCCCTGGATGCCGGTGATGACCTTCCTCGTTTACATCGGCGTGTACTGGTGGTCAGTCTGGTATCCGGGAGCGGAACCCGGCGGCGGCGGCTTTGTGGCGCAGCGCATCTTCTGCGCCAAGGATGAAAAGAACTCTTTGCTGGCCACCCTGTGGTTCAACATCGCCCATTACGCCTTGCGGCCCTGGGCCTGGATTCTGACCGCGCTGACCGTGGTGGTCCTATACCCGCAACTGAGCCTGCCGGGGGCAGACGCCGAGGGCGGATTCGTTCGGGTCTGGGTGGATTACCTGCCCGGAGCTTTTCGCGGCCTGATGCTCGCCGCCTTTGCCGCCGCTTACATGTCCACGGTGGCCACGCAACTCAACTGGGGATCGTCCTACCTGGTGAGCGATTTCTATCGGCGTTTCCTGGCGCGCAATCGCTCTGACCACCACTACGTAGCCGTTTCCAGGATCTCCACCATGGGTCTCATGGTCGTGGCCGCGGCGGTTTCCTACGTCATGCACACGGTGGCGGGTGGTTGGGATATGGTGGTCAACATTGGCGCGGGCACCGGATTAGTGTATTTGCTGCGCTGGTACTGGTGGCGCATCAACGCCTGGTCGGAAATTTCTTCCATGGCCACGGCGGCGACGGTCTCCATCGCGCTGAAAATCCGCAGCCCCTTCCCCGATTCCGACCCGAACCAGTTTGCCAAAAACCTGCTCTTGACCGTCGCACTCACCACCGTGGTGTGGGTGGTCACCACGCTCCTGACACAGCCGGAACCGGAATCCAAACTCCTGGAGTTCTACCGCCGAGTGCGGCCGGGAGTGGCCGGATGGAGGCACATCGCCGTGCTCGCGCCGGAAATCACTCCCACGCAGGATGGCTGGTATAATTTGATGGATTGGGGACTGGGTTGTTTGATGGTTTACATGGTGCTGTTCGCCATCGGTAAACTCCTGTTGGGCTCCACCGGCACCGGCCTGGTGTTCATGGCCATTGCCGCCCTCTCCGGATATATCATCTACTGGGATTTGTCGCGCCGCGGGTGGGAGACGCTATCGGGGAAGGAGTGAAGAAGGTGTCAGGTCTCAGGTGCCAGGTGTCAGGGAAAACCAGGGCGCGAAACCTGGCGCGGGTGGCGCACACATTGCCTATCATGTATGCGCTATCAGTAATTCTAATTCGCACAAATAAAGAAGGCTGGTCCCTGGTTAGTCGGAGTTAGCATTCTCGCAGCCGAGAAATCCGCGATGCTCTCCAAAAAATGGCAGCTTTTCGACTGGATCTTGCTTGGGCTTGTGTGCTACTGGGCTCTCGATACGCCGATATCGGGATACAGGAGCGGGCTCTGGTCCCCTCGCGTGGGTCTTGTGAGTGGCTTCCTGACACTGGCGGTCGGGGGCACCATTGCGCTTCTCACCATTCGATCCAGGCACCATCGATTAGGCCTCCCCACGCCGCGCTCACTCTTGATAGGAGCCATTGCCGGTGGTGTCCTCTCAGCAGGGGGGTTATGGCTGATGCTCGGAAACGAAATGAGCGAAAAGGACCTCATGATGACGGCTCTTTCCTCCAAGCCGATTAGCGAAATCCAGCCGGAAGAAAAAGCCCTTGTCGTGCAATTCCTTCGTAAGGAGATCGCGAGAGACCGTGACTACAAGCAGATCGCTTTACAAACGAAGCCCCCTGAGTTTCCCCTTTTCTCCAATGGCTCGTTCGGCAACGAGGCCATAATGCAGCGGGAAGTCGATTGGTTCCAAAAGGCAGTTGCGCGGGATGCTTCGAACTACGATCAGCACGAGCACAATCTGGAAGAATTCCGGTCCTTAATGATGAAACGGCACGCTGCCTTCCTGGTATCGTTCAACTTGGGAATTCACAGCAAGGAAGAATCGTTTGCAGAGATCCTGTCCCTTGAAAAGCAGTTGCTCGATGCTACGGTCGACTTGTACGGATTCGCCGCTCGGAACCGAGAGAACATTATCTATTTTAATGGAAACTTCATTTCGCACGATCCTGCGGTCTGGAACGCCTTCGCTGAAAAACGGAGAAATTGCATTAGCATATATCAAGGGTTGCGGCCCTCATTGACGAAGTGGCTCTCGGCTTAGGGCTCGCTGGGTGGCTTGATTCTTTGGGGGAGGTGATAATCGCAATTCGCAAATCTTTCAATCACCAATCTGGTGAACAGATAACGGAGCGGGCCAATCCCGCCTCGGCTTCCCTGGATACCAAGTCCACACAGGAAATCCTGCGCATCATTAATCGCGAAGATCATCGTGTGGCGCCGGCGGTTCGCAAGACCCTCCCGCAGATCGCATGCGCCGTTGACATGGCCGTCGAGGCCATCAGGAACGGCGGGCGGCTGGTTTATTTGGGCGCCGGCACCAGCGGACGGCTGGGCGTGCTTGACGCGGCGGAGTGTGTTCCCACTTACGGGACGGACCGCGTGGTGGCCATATTGGGGGGCGCCCCCGCTTCGCTTACCTCCTCGGTGGAGCGCGTCGAGGACGATCCTCAACAGGCCGTAAGGGACTTGAAGAAGATCAGATTTACCCGTCACGACCTTCTGCTGGGAATCTCCGCCAGCGGCGGTGCTCCTTACGTTCTGGGCGGATTGCGTTGGGCGCGCAAGCTGGGCGCGAAGGCGGTGGGCCTTACTTGCAACCCGGCGGCCCCGCTGAAGGCGCTGGCCGATGTCACCATCATTCCGGTTGTGGGGTCGGAAGTGATCACCGGGTCCAGCCGCATGAAGGCCGGGACGGCGCAGAAACTTGTGCTCAACATGATTTCCACGGCGACGATGGTGCGACTGGGACGGGTGCTTTCCAACAGGATGATCAACGTCCAACTGACGAATCAAAAGCTGTGGACGCGCGCCGAGGGAATTGTGATGAAGCTTACCGGCGCCAGCGAGGCCGCGGCCGCCAAGGCATTGAAGGATTCCCGCCGCAACCTGCCCGTGGCGCTTTTGATGGTCTTAAGAAAAATCCCCAGAGCGGAAGCGGCTCGCCGGCTTCAGGAAGGGCCGAGCGTGGCGGCAGTATTGCGGCAGGCGATGGAAGACTGAACCAGTGAGTCAGTGAATCAGTGAGTCATTGGAGGGAATGGTTTATTGAATCGCTGATTCACTGCCCCAGTCTTGGCGGGCAATGATTCACTGGCTCACAGATTCACTGATTCAATTTTAGACTTCCCATGGACAAATTTCGAATAACCGGCGGGCGGCCCTTGGAAGGGCGGGTGCTGATCAGCGGGGCCAAGAATGCGGCGTTGCCGGCCATGACGGCGGCGCTGCTGACGGACCAACGCATTGTTCTCCACAACATCCCGCGCGTGCGCGACATCAGCACGCTGCGCAGCCTGCTGGAAGATCTGGGTGTCGATTCTGCCGTCACGCACGAAGCGCACGGCAATCGCATCGAGATCGAAGCCCGTCAGTTGCTCAATCCCGTGGCGCCTTATGAACTGGTCAAACAAATGCGCGCGTCGGTGTTGGTGCTGGGGCCGCTGGTGGCGCGCTTCGGGCAGGCGCGAGTCTCGTTGCCGGGCGGCTGCGCGATTGGCGTGCGCCCCGTCAACCTCCATCTCAAGGGACTGGAGAAACTTGGGGCTTCCATCCGTTTCGACCATGGCTACGTGGATGCCCGGGCCAACGGCCTGCGCGGAACGGATTTCCACTTCGACACGATTTCCGTGACCGGCACCGAGAATCTCATGATGGCGGCTACGCTTGCCGAGGGAGTTACGGTGCTGGAAAACGCGGCGCGCGAGCCGGAGGTGCAGGACCTGGCGGATTTACTCAACAAGATGGGGGCCCAGATCGAAGGCGCAGGGACACACCAGGTCCGCATCTGTGGCGTCAGCCGGCTGCATGGCGCCGAGCACACGCTGATTCCTGACCGCATTGAAGCCGGAACATTTCTGATTGCGGCGGCGATCACCGGCGGGGAACTTGTGGTGGAACGCTGCAACCCCGGGCACCTCACTGCCGTCCTTGCCAAACTGGACGAGGTGGGCGTGCCCGTGGTACGCGATGCGGGTCAAGGGTCGGAGGTCGGCCAGACGCTCACCGTCAAGGCGGGCGGCAAGCTGCGGGCCCTCGATATGACCACGCAGGAGTACCCCGGTTTCCCCACGGATATGCAAGCCCAATACATGACCCTCATGACGCAGGCGGAGGGTTCTTCCGCGATTACGGAAACCATTTTTGAAAACCGCTTTATGCACTCACTGGAACTGGCGCGCATGGGGGCGGACATCACGGTGAACGGCCGCCGCGCGGTGGTGCGCGGCAAAACTGCCCTGAGCGGCGCGAAAATCCAGGCCTCGGATCTTCGCGCCAGCGCCTCGCTGGTGCTGGCGGGATTGGTGGCGGAAGGCGAAACCCTGATCGACCGCGTCTACCACATTGATCGCGGCTACGAGCGCATCGAAAAGAAGCTTACCCAGGTGGGCGCCCAAATCGCCCGCATCTCTGAATCCGACTGAGCCCCCCAAAATGAAGGATGAAATCTAGGGACGTTAAACTTCCTTTATCTCATTGGTGGGCAATGGATATTAGAATAAGACTCATCGGTAGGTACGCATTTTGATAATATTCTTAGATAAAATTCGTTTGCTCGATCGATGCTTGAGAACCCACCTTTTACGGGGCTCGCCGGGCCATTTTGGTAGGCCTGTGACAAAGCATTGATTTTAAGAGGCTAACAGGAAAGATCTAGGCATTGCCCGCGTTTCAGTCCCACGCAAAAGGCCGGATTTCCCCACCCCAAACTTGCTTCGGGTCAGAACAACCTGTCTCCGAGAATACGTCGGGGCATGTAACGGTGTGCCCGGCGGGGCCAACATTAAGCATCCTTGAATTGTTCCTGCCTCCCAGGTCATCCAGTACTTTAGTGTGGATAATTGTGCTGGAAAGGAGGTAACGACTATGCTATCTTTTAATCGAAAGCCGGCAGGCGCCGGTCCACCGATGCCGTGGCCGCCCCCCGATAGTGAGTAAGAACTACTCGGCCAAGGATGGGCGAGCGCGGCGCATGCGGTGCCTGCCCATCCCCGGCCGGATCTATGCAAAATCTGGGACTGGCCATTAGTTTGTGTGGGTTTCTCCTCGAGGGCGTGCTGATCCTAAGAGGGGCGAGGAATGGAGTGTTTAAAGCGCTCCCGCTTTTTTACTCCTATATCATTTACTGCTTTTGCGGTTTCCTTGGCATGTACCTGATCTATTGGCTGGACCCTCATGTGTATTCATCCGCGTATTGGATGTACTATCTGATCAGCATGCTTGTGGAATTTACCGTCCTTGTCGAGATTTCCGACCAGATATTTCAACCCTTTCCCGCCATCCGCAACCTGGGCCGCGCGCTGACCATCGCAATCACTGCTGTTTTTGGGCTCCTTTACATCTTGCCAACGATTCTGCGGTCTGCCGGAAACAGTCCTGCGCTGCTTGGGTTCACCTTGCGGGCTTCTGTAACCAAGGCTTTCATTCTCCTTGTGTTATTCTATTTGGCGCGACATTATGGTTCCCCATTGGGGAGGAATGTTGGCGGCTTAATGCTCGGCTTCTCCATCTACATGGCCCTCAACATCGCCATGATGGCCAGTGCAAAGGCGTTTGGATCGGCACTGATTGCTCAAACCCTTTGGGTCATGGCGCCTCTTGCCTCTGCCCTGTGTTTGCTGGTGTGGACGATATCCCTTTGGGAACTTGCACCGATGCCCAGCTTGAGTATAGTTTCAACGGCCACGGAAAGCGATTCCGAAATCGTGGCTCTTCAACTAACTCGCTTTAATAGTGAATTGTCCAAGCTCTTGCACAAATGATGACGCTCATCTACGCCGCCATTGCGATCGCCTTTCTCATCCTGGTTCTCGGCCTGTTCAGAAAGACCCGGTCCCACGAACCCGATGAGTGCATACCCCATAAGCCTTCTGCCCCGAGCATCGGGAATGGGCGTTGGCTGGATCTTTCCGAGCGCATCTTTGATCCCTCCGATGCCCGCTGGTTACAGGAAGAACTCGCCTTCCCGAAGTTAGCCAAGGCCCTGAGGATTGAGCGCAAGCGCTTAGCGATCCGTTGGTTGCAAGCCCTGCAGGCATCGTTCGATGACTTGGTGCGGACTCCCGAATTTGCGCCCAGCGAGACTCCCCTGGAAGCCTCTATCGGCAGTTGGGATATGCTGTGGCTCACCATCCGGTTCAAATTCCTGGTTTCTTATGCCTTGCTTGTGGTCAAGTTATTTGGCCCCTACCATCGATTGATCCCATCCTTTTCATGGGTTCCATTTTCACAGGGGAGCGAGCCAAGCTTCCGGCGAGCAGCTTTGGCTGGCAGCCGGAGCTCCCACTGAGCAGTTTACCAACCTGTGAAAACAGTCCTTCTAGGCGAGGTATTCTCAGCCCGCATGGTGAATTTCACGCCACCGCCGTGTCTTCTAGCTCTTTATGTCCTTGAATTCTGGTAAGGGTTTCCCTAAGTATCTCGTAACAATAAGCATCAAAATGGGTTAGGTCGACAGTCCTGCCGTCCTTCTTGGCCCTCCTGTTGCTTCTTCCAAGCGTGAGCTAGGGATGCTACAACGTATTAGTACCGGAAATAGGATGCTTGCGGAGGGAGCCCTCACCGCAGGTTGTCGCTTTTTTGCCGGCTACCCCATAACCCCTGCCTCAGAAGTCTATGAAGTCATGATGCGCGAATTACCTGCGCACGGAGGATTAGCCCTTTCTGCTCCTGACGAAATTTCGTCACTTTGTTACTGCGTGGGCGCAAGCTTGCGTGGTCTAAAGGCGATGACGGCAACCTCGGGTCCGGGATGGGCTTTAATGATTGAGACCGCCCAGTACGCGCTCATGACGGAGACGCCGGTCGTGGTGGCCCTGGTACAACGTCTGGGGCCAAGCACGGGAGGCGCCACCCAGGGAGCTCAAGGGGACATTTGGCTGGCGGAGTTTTCCACTTCCGGGGGCTATACGCTGCCGGTTTTCTCGCCCAGCAACGCCGCGGAGTCCTTTGAACTCGCCGTTCATGCTTTCAATTGGTCGGAAAGGCTGCGGACGCCAGTCCTGCTGCTATCCGATAAGGAAGTCGGTATGACCTCGGAGGTTGTGGATGACGAGGCCCTACAGATTCCCGGTTTAGTGAATCGCAAAATGGCCAGTGACAAAGCCCCTTACGTCCCCTATGCCGCGCAAGAACCGGAGAACGTTCCCGCCTTTGCGGCAGTGGGGGGAGAAATCAAAGCTACAGTGACGGGATCGGCTCACGACTTTCAAGGGCGCCTGCGCAAGAATTCCCCGCAAGTGATCAATGTACTGCAACGTCTTCAGCGCAAGATTGAAGCGCACGCTGAGGAAATGGCGCGGGTGCGGCCGGACCTCGACCCGGACGCACACACCCTGCTGATCAGTTACGGCGTAACTGCGCGCGCTGCCCGCCAGGCCGTGGGCATGCTGCGTTCCGAGGGCGTGCGAGTTTCCTTTCTGCAAATTCAATCCCTGTTCCCCATCCCCCGGAAATGGTTGGATTGGGCGGTTGCCGGCGTGGAAACGGTTTTTGTGGCCGAGGAAAACATGACCGGCCAATATCGCGCTGCCCTTACGCCACACCTTTCCGGCAAACAGATTTACGGCATCAACCGGATCGGCAGCCTGATTTCTCCGAGCGATATTGTCCGTGCGGTGCAGGGGGTGACGGCATGACGCCGGAAGCCCTTTACCTGTCCCCCACCGCCAAACTTCCCTATTGCCGTGGTTGCGGGCACTCGCTGGTGGTGCGCCAACTGAGCAGCGCGCTAGAGCACTTGGGATTGCCGCCGCGATCGATTGTGCTGACCACGGACATCGGCTGCGTGGGACTGGCCGACTCTCTATTTCCTTATTTGCACACCGTTCACACCACGCATGGGCGCTCAACGGCGTTCGCCACCGGCATGGCCCTGGCTGACTCCTTATTGGAGACCCAGGGGCTTAAACCCATCGTCATGATCGGTGATGGCGGGGCGATGATCGGTTTGCTTCACTTGGTACACGCCGCGCAAATGAACGTGGATATCACGGTGCTGGTTCACAACAATTTCATGTTTGGAATGACCGGCGGGCAGCATTCCGCGCTGAGCCCTCTGAACTGGGTCACCGCCACCACGCCGGACGGCAACTGGACCCCTCCGCTGGATTTGCTTTCACTGTTGCGTACCGCTCATGCCAGCTTTTTGGCTCGCCGGCTGGCCACCAGTCAGGAATTAGCCAGCACCATCGCTGACGCCATCAATTTCCCGGGATTCTCCATGGTGGAGATCGTGGAGCTTTGCACGGCTTACGGTACACGCTGGAACAAAGTTAACGGCACTTCGCTCTCGGAGATCATCCTGCGTCAGGGATATGCCCTCGGCGAGGTGGAGACCGAAATGGAACGGCCCACCTTCCGCGAACTCTACCGCCACGAAATGGAATCGGTCCGACCGAAGCGCACAAAGCCTGCGATTCCGCGCATCAACGCCCCAGCCAAACTGGCGGACGAAGTCAGACTGGTATTGGCGGGGACAGCGGGCGAGCGCGTTCAATCCGCTGCCGCGTTGTTATGCCGCGCCGCCCTCGCCGCCGGGCTCCATTCAACGCAGAAAAATGACAATCCGTGCACGCAGGGTTCGGGATTCTCCGTTTCTGAGATTTGCTTGAGCCCCAAGCCCATCGAGTATACGGGGATTGAAAGCCCGGACGTGGTCCTGGTGGTCAGTGAGGATGGCTGGAAGGAACTCGAAGCCAACGGGACGGTGGCAGCATGCCGGGAGGAAACACGCCTGGTGTTGGACTCACAAATCGAAGCAACCCCGCCGAGGGGTTGCGTGGTCCGACTCCCGCTGCGACGGGAAGCCAATCCCCAACGCGCCGCACTGTCGGCGATTGCGGCCTGGCTGGAGAAGAACCTGCTGCTGCCGGCGGAGGCTTGGCAGGCCGTACTGGCGCTTGAACCCGCGGAGCGGCGGGCGGAATCAGTTGCCGCGCTCGAGATCGGCCGCCGCCTGGCGTCTTAGGCCATGGGCGGACGGGACTACCGGGTAACACAACAAGTTTTATCGCAAGAGTTTTGAACAAATACTATCTGCACGACGGAGTGAAAAGATGACTAGAAGCAAGGTAACTATTGACGGGAACGAGGCGGCTGCCCGCGTCGCTTACCGCATCAATGAAGTAATCGCTATCTATCCCATCACGCCTTCTTCTCCCATGGGAGAGTGGGCGGATCAGTGGTCGTCGGAGATCAAACCCAACATCTGGGGCACAGTCCCGCACGTGATCGAGATGCAGAGCGAAGGAGGCGCTGCGGGTGCGCTGCATGGCGCACTCCAGGCCGGATCGCTGGGCGTCACGTTTACGGCCTCACAAGGCCTGCTGCTGATGATTCCCAACATGTTTAAAATCGCCGGAGAGCTGACGGCGACGGTATTGCACGTTACAGCGCGCACCTTGGCCGCGCACGCCCTCTCCATCTTCGGGGACCACAGCGACGTGATGGCGACGCGCTCGACGGGCTTCGGCCTGTTGGCGTCGAATTCTGTCCAGGAAGTGACAGACTTCGCCCTCATCGCGCAGGCTGCCTCGCTCCAGTCGCGCGTTCCCTTCCTGCATTTCTTCGACGGCTTCCGTACGTCTCACGAGGTCGGGAAGGTGGAAGAGTTGACCGACGACGATCTGCGAACGCTCATTCCCACCGAGTTGGTGGAAGCGCATCGCAAGCGCGCCCTTTCGCCCGACCGTCCGGTCCTCCGCGGCACCGCACAGAACCCCGATGTCTTCTTCCAGGCCCGCGAGACGGTGAATCCCTTTTACATTACTTGCCCGGGGATTGTCCAGGACGTGATGGACAAGTTCGCGAGCGTGGTGGGCCGCTCCTACCACTTATTTGACTACGTGGGCGCCCCCGATGCGGAGCGCGTAATCATCATGATGGGCTCCGGCGCCGAAGCCGCGCAGGAGACCGTGGAGTACCTCACGGAGCGCGGCGAGAAGGTGGGCTTGCTCAAAGTCCGCCTCTATCGGCCCTTCTCGATGGAGCATTTCCTTGCCGCTCTTCCCAAGACCGTAAAGAATCTGGCCGTCCTGGACCGCACCAAGGAAGCGGGGGCCGCCGGCGAACCTCTTTACGTCGATGCCATCACCGCCATCAGTGAAGGCTTGGCTGCCGGAAAAGCGCCGTTCGCAACTTTCCCCCGCATCATCGGTGGGCGCTACGGCCTGTCTTCCAAGGAATTCACTCCCGCCATGGTGAAGGCGGTGTTTGACGAAATGCTGAAGCCCACGCCTCTCAACCACTTCACCGTGGGCATCGTTGATGACGTCACGCACACCAGCCTGGAAGTTGACCCCAAGTTCTCCACCGAAGACCCCAAGACCGTGCGCGCCATCTTTTACGGTCTGGGCTCCGATGGCACGGTGGGCGCCAACAAGAACTCCATCAAAATCATCGGTGAAGATACGGACAATTACGCGCAGGGTTACTTTGTGTATGACTCGAAGAAATCCGGTTCCATCACCATTTCCCACCTGCGCTTCGGTCCCAAGCCGATCCACTCCACGTACCTGATTACGCAGGCGAATTTCGTGGCCTGCCACCAGTTCACGTTCCTGGAGCGCTATGATGTGCTCAAGGCCGCCGAACCCGGCGCCGTCTTCCTCCTCAATAGCCCTTACGGACCGGACGAGGTCTGGAACATGATGCCCCGCACCACCCAGCGGCAGATCATTCAGAAGAAGCTGCGCTTCTTTGTGATCGATGCCATCAAGGTGGCCAAAGAAGCCGGCATGGGCGGCCGCATCAACACCGTAATGCAAACCTGCTTCTTCGCCATCAGCGGAGTGCTGCCCCGCGAGGAAGCCATTTCCGCCATCAAGCACGCCATTGAGAAAACCTACGGCCGGCGTGGCGAATCCGTGGTGAAGAAGAACTTTGCCGCGGTGGACGCTTCGCTCGATCATCTCCACGAGGTCAAGGTTCCGGCGGAGGTCAGCAGCAGTTTTGACATGCGCCTCCCGGTTCCAGTTCAGGCGCCGGCATTCGTGCGCGACGTTCTGGCCAAAATCATCGAGGGCGAAGGCGATGCCCTTCCGGTCAGCGCCATGCCCAACGACGGAACCTTCCCCACCGCCACGGCGCAGTGGGAAAAGCGCAACATCGCGCTGGATATCCCCGTCTGGGACGAAGACCTCTGCATCCAGTGCGGCAAGTGCGTGCTGGTGTGCCCGCACGCGGTAATTCGCGCCAAGATTTACGACCCGGCGCTGCTGGCAAAAGCTCCACCCACCTTCAAGTCGGCAGCGGCGCGCTGGAAAGAATTCAAGGAGATGAAATACACGCTGCAAGTGGCGCCGGAGGATTGCACCGGCTGCGCGCTGTGCGTGGAAATCTGCCCGGTCAAATCCAAGAGCGAGGCCAAGCACAAGGCCATCAACATGGCGGACCAGGTGCCGCTGCGCGAGGCGGAGCGCAAAAACTGGGATTTCTTCCTGGAGATTCCGGAAGCCGACCGCCGCACCCTCAGCTTGGGCCAGGTGAAAGACGTCCAGTTGCTGCAACCCCTGTTCGAATTCTCGGGCGCCTGCGCGGGTTGCGGTGAAACTCCCTACATCAAGCTGATGACGCAACTGTTCGGCGATCGCGCGCTGATTGGCAACGCCACCGGCTGCTCATCGATTTACGGCGGCAACCTGCCCACCACACCTTACGCCGTCAACCACGAGGGCCGCGGCCCCACCTGGTCGAACTCGTTGTTTGAAGACAACGCGGAATTCGCGCTGGGCATGCGCCTGGCAATCGACCAGCAAATGCAGTACGCGCGGGAACTCGTCAAGCGGCTGGCGGCGGGCCTGGGCGAGGAACTTGTGCAAGCCCTGCTCAACGCTGATCAAACCACGGAAGCCGGTCTTCGCGAGCAGCGTGAGCGGGTTCAAACTTTGAAGGCCAAGCTGGCGGGAATGTCGACGCTCGAAGCGCGTGACCTGACCAACATTGCCGACACGCTGGTCAAGAAAAGCGTCTGGGCCTTCGGCGGTGACGGCTGGGCTTACGACATCGGGTACGGAGGACTTGACCACGTGCTGGCCAGCGGCCGGAACGTGAACGTCCTGGTCCTCGATACCGAGGTTTACTCCAACACCGGCGGGCAGATGTCGAAAGCCACCCCGCGCGGCGCCGTGGCCAAGTTCGCCGCGGGGGGAAAGCCCCGGCGGAAAAAAGACCTGGGTATGATGGCCGTTAGTTACGGCAACGTTTATGTGGCGCAGGTGGCCATGGGCTCGAGCGACATGCAAACGCTCAAAGCCTTCCTGGAAGCCGACGCCTACGACGGGCCGTCCATCATCATCGCTTACAGCCACTGCATCGCCCACGGCTACGATCTGGTGCATGGGTGCGATCAGCAGAAGGCCGCGGTACAGTCCGGCTACTGGCCGCTGTACCGTTACAATCCTGATCTGGCGAAGCTGGGCAAGAATCCCATGCAGTTGGATTCGCGGGCGCCTTCTTTGCCGCTCGAGAAGTACATTTATAACGAAACTCGTTACACCATGCTCACCCACAGCGATCCGGAAGCCGCTAAGCGTTTGCTGAAGCTCGCGGAGGAAGACGTCCGCGACCGCTGGAGGGACTACCAGAACCTGGCCGCCATGCCGATGAACGGCGCTGCGAAGGAGGTAAAGTAAATGATTGACCTGACCACAAAATACCTAGGCTTTACCCTGAAGAACCCTCTCGTCGTTTCCGCATCGCCGCTTTCGGAAGACGTTGGCAATATCCGGCGCATGGAAGACGCCGGTGCCTCCGCCGTCGTGCTCCCCTCCCTGTTCGAGGAGCAGATCCACGTGGAAAGCAACACGCTGGATCGCTTCCTGTGGCAGGGAACCGATAGCTTTGCGGAATCGTTGACCTACATCCCCGATATGCCAGGGTACCACCTGGGCCCCGACGGCTATCTGGAGCACGTGCGTCGCGCCAAGCAAGCCGTGAAGGTTCCCATCATCGGCAGCCTGAACGGCGTTTCCACGGGCGGCTGGATTGGCTTCGCAAAGAAGATTGAGGAAGCCGGCGCCGACGCCTTGGAACTGAATATCTACTTCATTCCCACCGACGCCGAGATGGGCGGTGACCGGGTGGAACAAATGTACGTAGACCTGGTCTCGCAGGTGAAGGCCAGTATCCACATTCCCGTCGCCGTAAAAATTGGCCCCTACTTCAGCTCGCTGCCCAACACGGCCAAGCGTTTGGACCAGGCCGGCGCGAATGCTCTGGTTCTATTCAACCGCTTCTATCAGCCGGACTTCGACCTGGAAAGCCTGGAAGTTGTTCCCAACCTCATTCTGAGCACGCCGCACGAATTGCTGCTGCGTCTAAACTGGGTGGCGGTTCTTTACGGGAAAATCCAGGCAGACTTGGCGGTGACCGGTGGTGTGCACACCGGCCTCGATGTGCTGAAGTCGATGATGGCCGGCGCGTGCGTGGCCATGATGACGTCGGCATTGCTCAGGAACGGCATCGGCCACTTGGCGACCGTGCAAACCGAGCTTCTAAAATGGATGGAAGACCACGAATACGAGTCCATCCATCAGATGCAAGGGAGCATGAGCCAGCGCGCCGTGGCCGACCCCTCCGCTTTCCAGCGCGCAAACTACGTCAAGGTGCTGAGCTCGTACGCGCTGAAAGCCGGGGCATAGTAGCGGTGGACATGTTAGGCTGCACGATGGGATAGATTTGAGGCCAAGGGCGGGGTCCAACCCCGCCCGAGGTTTTGCAGCGCCTTGCCGCATCCCGGGACCCCGGGATGGCCGCGGACCGGTGCCAGCTTGAACCGACGCTTACCCGCCAGGAACCCAAAATGTTTTCTCCCTCTCGAATCCTTTTCATAAGTTTTGCACTTGTGGCTTTCGCCACGTCGCCCCGGAACAGCTTTCCTCAAAGCCCATCCACCGATTACCGGTCTGAACTTGCCGCCGCCCGTGCGGAACTGATCGAGGCGGACTCCCTTACGATCAAAACACTCGATCTTGGCGAAGTCCGGCCGGGGATAAACCATTTCAGCGCCGTCGTAGTGAACAAGACGGCAAACATCCTCATGCTGGCGGTGGACTTGCGCACTGAACCCGGCCTTTGGTTCTTGAATGTGCAAAGGACGTTTCCGTTTGTAATATGGCCGCATGGCGAAACGACCCTGGACGCCAGTTATGAGTTCGTGCGCCTGACCGATGAATCAACCTTACGGGTCCGATTCTTCTTTCCCGAAGTCAAGGCCGGGGGAGCAACCGATTTCCTCCCACCGTTCTTCGGAAAGACTTATCACCTCGGCAAACAGAATCCCGCCGCCGACGTAACCAACCTCTTCGCCAGACACGATACCCGGCATTTCCAGATTTACGGCGCGAGGACCTCGCCTGCCGCGCAGAATATGGAAGCCATCGGCAACGAGCGCGAGGCCGCGTATGAGAAGATCTCCAAGCTGCTGGGTGTCGAATATCCAGGGCCTATCATTCTTGCCTTATATTCGGACGCGGAAAGCAAGCGACATGACACCCACCACATCGGCGATGGTTTAGCTCGCGGCAATTACATGGTGGAAATTTACGGGAAGGTGGATCCCTATCACGAACTGACCCACGTGCTGGCGGGCCGCCTGGGGGATCCGCCCGCCATGTTTAACGAGGGGTTGGCGGTGTACGTCTCGGAATCGATGGGGGCCGACGCCCTGAAACAACTTGGCTCGCCCGGTCTGAAATTGGACGACGCTGTTGCGGCACACCGGAAGCAAGGACAATTCATCGCGCTGGATGAACTCTCTACGTTTACGGATATTGGGCCAGACTCCAGCCGGCCAACGATCAGCTATCCGGAAGCCGGGTCCTTTGTCAAATTCCTGATCTCAAACTATGGCCTCGAGAAATTCCGGCAGGCGTATAGGTCTCTCGAGAACGACGATAGTGCCGACACGCTTCGAAAAAACCGCGAGACCTTCCAGACAATTTACGGAAAGCTACCCGCCGACATGGAACAGGCGTGGCTCGCAACCCTTCCCTCCGCGAACCGATAATCCACCCACTCTCTTGAGATTTTCCCAGATCTCCGAATTCGGATCTTTTTGGGGAGAAGCCCATCAACCCAAGCTGATGGGTTTCAAAAAAGGTCAAGAGATCGTCAGGCACCCTGCTAGAATGGCAGGTCGAGCTGGGAGACATTACTGTGGCGCGCCTCGTTTACACGTCCGATTTACACGGTGCCCTCGACCTTTACCGCGCGGCGGGCGAAGCCGCCGTGCGCACGCGTGCTGACGCCTTGATCTTCGGCGGGGACCTCTGTCCCGGCTCGCCCACCGGGGCCGCTATGCGCCTCCCCATCGATCAACCGGAGTTCCTTCTCAATCAATTGTCCCCGCTGCTTGGTGACTGGAAGCAGGCGCATCCGGCGCTGCGCATTTTTGCGATCCCCGGCAACGACGACTGCCAAACCGTATTACCAGCGCTCGAAGAACTCGAGATGAATGATCTTATTGAAAACCTGCATCAGGAAACCCGAACCTTGGGCGCCTATACCCTGATGGGCCTTTCTTATGTTCCGCCCACACCCTTTCAATTGAAGGACTTTGAACGCTGGGACGCCGGGCCCGAGATGCATTCCGATTCCTATTCCTATCGCTGCATCATGGGGACCCCGCGCGGCTTCATGGTGATCGAGGATTTCCAGTCGTACCTGGATTCCCTGCCCAGCATCGAGCAGGAACTCCGGCAGCTCCACGTTAATGACCCCGCGCACACCGTGGCGGTGGTCCACGCGCCGCCCTTCAACACGCACTGCGATGTGCTTTTCGATGGCCGCCACATCGGCAGCAAAGCCCTGCGGAGTTGGATTGAGAAAAACCAGCCCCGCCTGACGTTGCACGGGCACATCCACGAAAGCCCCAAACTTTCCGGAACCTTTTTCGACCGCATCGGCCCCACCACCGTCATCAATCCGGGTTGCGACCACACGCGGCCCCACCTGGTTTTCATCGATCTTGATAACGCCGCCGAGATCGAGCATTCCCTCTACGGAAAGAAAGCCGTGAGATAGAAACACCCTCGCTGTCTACAACTCTGCGTCATAAACCCCAAACTGAGCCAGCCGCATTCCCCCCATGCCCCGCCCCCCACCTTCGCTAACCTTATGAATTAATGGCTACTAACACGATGTGAAGCATTGGCCTATTAGCTGCATATCCCGTGTATGGCGAGGTGTCAGTTTTCCGCCATGACCCAGCAAAAGCTTCCCCAACTCCGACGGCTATCGCAGATCCTATTTCTGCTGCTCTTCCTCATCCTGATGATGAAGACGGAGAGCTTCAGCTCGCTGCGCGCCGTGCGCGACGGGGTGCGCCCTCCCTACCCTGTCAGCTTCTTCCTCCAGCTTGACCCCCTTGTAGCTCTTGCCAGCGCCCTTTCCAGCCACACGCTTTATCGCGGACTCCTCTGGAGCCTGGTGATTCTGATCCCCACTTTATTTCTGGGCCGATTCTTTTGCGGGTGGATATGCCCGCTGGGAACGCTGAACCATTTTCTGAGTAGTTGGAAGTCTGAGCGCAAGCGCGGCCCCGAGCGCCTGGAGCGGAACCGTTACAAGAAATGGCAGACTCTGAAGTACTACCTCCTGATTGCCGGATTGGTCTCGGCGCTCTTCGGCGGCTCGCTGATCGGAATCCTGGACCCCATCTCGCTGACGGTGCGGTCGCTGGGAGCGTCCGTGTTCCCGGCGATCAACTACGCGCTGGACGCGATTCTGGGCGCGCTGCATCACTCGACGGTTGCGCCGTTGCGGACGGTCGGCTACGTTGCCCAACTCGTCCTGAACGAAACCCTGCTCAGCTTCCGGCAGCCGCACTACCGCCAGGCGTTCTTCCTGGGAGCGATTTTCATCGCCCTCCTGGTGCTCAACCTGCGCATCACGCGCTTCTGGTGCCGGGCGCTGTGCCCCCTGGGCGCACTGCTGGGAATCGCTTCGCGCTACTCGATTCTGGGACTGGAGAAGCACGCCGGCCTTTGTGACGACTGCAATCACTGCCTGCTGGACTGCCAGGGAGGGGACGATCCCCATCCCCTGGCGAAGTGGCGCAAGGCGGAATGCCACCTGTGCTTCAACTGTGTGGGCGAGTGTCCGGAAAGTGGACTCCGTTTCAAGTTCTTCCCCGCAACCCCCACGAGCATCGACAGCCCCAACTTGCAGCGCCGTCGCGCGCTGGCAGGAGTGGCGGCGGGCGCAGCGCTGTTGCCGATTCTGCGCACGGGCCCGGGATTAGCGGTGGCAAAAGATCCGCGCCTGATTCGTCCACCCGGGGCCCTGGACGAGGGGAGCTTTCTGGCTCGCTGCGTTCGCTGCGGCGAGTGCATGAAGGTGTGCCCCAACAACGCCCTGCAGCCGGCGTTGATGGAAGCGGGCCTGGAAGGCTTGTGGACGCCCGTGCTTGCGCCGCGTATCGGCTACTGCGAACCCAGTTGCGTGCTCTGCGGCGAGGTGTGCCCCACCGGCGCCATCTGGGAAATCACCCCGGCGGAGAAAGCCTGGCTGCCCGCGACCGCCACCAAGGACGCCAAACCCATCCGCCTCGGCACGGCGTTCTACGACCGCGGCCGCTGCCTGCCCTGGGCGATGGCCACCGAATGCATTGTATGTGAGGAGTGGTGCCCCACATCCCCCAAGGCCATCTACCTGCATCCCGTCGAGGTGACGGATCCTGTGGGGAACGTGAAGCAAATTCGGCAGCCTTACATCGATCCTAACCGCTGCGTGGGATGCGGCGCATGCGAGTTCGCGTGCCCGGTCAAAGACCAGCCTGCCGTCTACCTTACCAGCATCGGCGAGAGCCGCTCGAAGACCAACCAGATTCTGCTGAACCGGCAGACGGGAGGTTCGCACACGTGAAAACTCTTGCCCTCACTTTGATCCTCTTCCTTGCCGGCCTGTTGCCAAGTTGCCGCTCCCAAGTTCCTTCGACCGCCGTCGATTTCTTTCCCGCCAGCGGCTCAGTGCCGGGTTGGATGAAGGAAAGTGCGACGAGAGCCTACGATCCCAGCCATTTGTGGGAATACATGGACGGCGATGCGGACAAGTACGTGCACGCGGGCGTGGTGAAGACGCTTACCAGCGACTACCGGTTCAACCGCGTAACCGATGCCTCCCTTGATGTCTACGTGATGGGTGACGCTGCGGGGGCGCGCAAAATCTACGACTCCGAATCGACGGTGGGAAGCCAGCCGCTCGTGTTGGGCGACGCCGGCCGGTACGCCAAAGGCAGCTTGACCTTTCGCCAGGGGCCGTATTTTGTTCGCCTCGTCGCCTACGAGGACTCACCGCCGATGGCCACGGCCCTCACCGCACTGGCCAGCGCACTCAGCGACAGGCTAAATAGTGCCTCCGCCAACAAGTAGAATCCTTCAATAGATTGCTAGGGTGAGGGCACGGTGGCGGAAACTTCGTTCGAGTCCGCGCTTTCCGTAACCCCATCCGCAGCCACGGCCGTAATCACGTAGTAGAATGTCGCACCTGCTGCTACATTCTCATCGATATAAGTGATATCGCTAATCGGCGTGGAATTCAGGGGTGTGGGACCCTCCCCACCCGGGGTCGTTCCCCGGTAGATGTTATAGCCAATGACTCCAGCGGTGGCGCTGGCAGTCCAGGACAGAATCACGTCGTGTGTTCCCGTGCCTGACAGGCTCGCGGTCGCCGCATTGCCGGTGGCATTGGACGCGATACTGAGCGTCGCCGTGCGAACTCCGCCGCCGGAAGGAGTGAACATCACGGCGATCATGCATTGGGCGCCCGCCGCCACGAAATTGCCGCAAGTATCTGTCTCCCCAAAGTCGCTGGCATTGATACCCGTGAAGGTGAGGCTGATGCTCAAGGCGCCGGCACCGGTGTTGGTCAGCGTGGCGGTCTGAGCCGTACTCGTCGTGTCGACGGATTGGTTCCCAAAGGAAAGGCTGGTGGCAGAAAGGCTAACAGTCGATGTGGTGCCGGTCCCGGAAAGGCTCGCCGCTTGGGGACTGCCCCCTCCGCAGGAAAGGGACAACAAGGCAAAGGCTGCGCACGCTGTAACGAAAATGGTCGTGCTCTGGCGCCGGGGCGGCACGGGTATCTTCATACGGCACAGATCTCAAGCACGCGACTGATAAATTTCGGCTCTGACAGGTGCCTTTATATTAGTCGGGTCTCACAAAGTTGTATAGCGGAACTCTTCGCGTCACTGCCCCCCACACCAGCACTAATCCTTCCGTGAAATGGTATGCCGCTTCTGCCCCTACACTGAGATTTCCGTGTAATTCCCCTCCAGCACTGCCGGGCAAGCCGAATCCATCGCTTCCGCACTCTCGCGACTCTTCCCACTTGATGTCCTTAAGTGGAAAAGCATTCCGCCGATAACCTCCTCTGGATGTGAAGAGGTTTGCCGTTTCCGCGAGGTGTTTCTGTAGCCTCGGCGACCGCGCCGAAGACTGACGCACAAGCCTCCCGGCGGCTCGCACTCAGCGCTGAGCACGAGGAGGCGGAGGCATGCTTTGCCCAAGTCATTTTGAGGATCGCCGGAAAAATCCCTGCGGCGGAGGCTCCACCCAACTCGCCCTTTCATTGTTGCTGTTTATCGTGGTCCTTGCTTCTGCTATAGATACCGCAGCGTCTCCGAACCCCACCGCCACGGGAACTGCTCCCATCGCCAGTGTGTCACCCACCAGCCTCACTTTCGCCAGCCAAGCCGTCGGTTCCACCAGCGCGGCTCAGACCATAACGTTGACCAATACCGGCACTGCCGCCTTGAGCATCTCCAGCATCGCGTTCACGGGCGCCAATCCCGCCGACTTTGTGCAAACCAATGGTTGTGGATCAAGTGTGGCGGCAGGGGGCAAATGCACGATCAGCGTCACCTTTAAGCCCACGACGAGTGGATCTCGCACCGCCGCCGTCCACCTCGCCGACAATGCCGTTGGCAGCCCGCAGGCCGTGAGCCTCACCGGCACGGGGACTGTTGCCATCGCCAGCGCATCACCCACCAGCCTCACTTTCGCCAGCCAGGCCGTCGGTTCCACCAGTGCGGCTCAGACCATAACGTTGACCAATACCGGCACTGCCGCCTTGAGCATTTCCAGCATCGCGCTCACGGGCGCCAATCCCGCCGACTTTGTGCAAACCAATGCTTGCGGGTCTAGCGTGGCGGCAGGGGGCAAATGCACGATCAGCGTCACCTTTAAGCCCACGACGAGCGGATCTCGCACCGCCGCCGTCCACCTCACCGACAATGCCGCTGGCAGCCCGCAGGCTGTGAGCCTCACCGGCACGGGGACTGTTCCCATCGCCAGCGTATCACCCACCAGCCTCACCTTCGCCAGCCAAGCCGTCGGTTCCACCAGCGCGGCTCAGACCATAACGTTGACCAATACCGGCACTGCGGCCTTGGGCATTTCCAGCATAGCGCTCACGGGCGCCAATCCCGGCGACTTTGCGGAAACCAATGGTTGTGGATCAAGTGTGGCGGCGGGGGGCAAATGCACGATCAGCGTCACCTCTAAGCCCACTGCGAGCGGATCTCGCACCGCCGCCCTCGCCATCACTGACAACGCCGCCGGCAGCCCGCAGGCCGTGAGCGTCACCGGCACGGGGACTGTTCCCGTTGTCAGCCTGTCACCCACCAGCCTGACTTTTGGGAACGCGCCGGTGGATACGACCAGTTCGCCTTATGCGGTTACTCTGAGAAATACCGGCACCGCGGCATTGAACATCACAAACACCGTCATCACCGGGGCCAACGCCACCGATTTCATTGAAGACGACAGTTGTAGCTCCTCGGTGGCAGCGGGAGGGAACTGCGCAATCGCGATATTGTTCGCGCCCTCCGCCACCGGTCTCCGCACGGCCTCGCTGACCCTCACCGATAATGCCAGCGGCAGCCCGCAGCCCATACCGCTCTCGGGCACGGGAACACACGACGTGATTCTTTCCTGGACCCCCAGCACCACTCCCGGGATCGTGGGCTACAACGTCTTCCGTGGTACGGCCTCGGAGGGGGAAAGCGTGACGCCGCTGAATTCCACGCCTATTAACGGTTCTACCTTTGCAGACGTGAATGTGACGGCGGGGGCGACGTACTACTACGTGGTTACGGCCGTAGCTGCTGATAATGTAACTCAGAGCGGTGACTCGAACGAAGTTTCCGCCACCATACCCTGAACTTAGGCGCTGCTTGTCGCCTCCCAGTTTGCACCAGGCGATTCGGAAGCACTGGGTAAATGGGGGACGCCGCAAGGACTTTTTTTGATCACCCTGAAAGATTCTGCAACCGCCCTCGTCCGGAATTCGAATCGGCCGTCTCCGCCCACTTTGGCAAGCTGCAGCCCGATGGCAGCGCGCCGCGCCTGCTGACCCTGCACGCTTACGGTAGAAAGGGCAAGACGCGTCAGACAGTTGACTGCGCCATCCCGACGATCGTTCCGACAAAGAGTCGCTCTCCAGCCTTTTACTCTTCGGTAAATTATCGCCGCCCGTAATGGCATGGCAAATGCTAGGCTATTATTTGAAAGGCCGTCTCAGGGTGAAAATGCGCAGTTAGGAATAGGCATCAGGCGTCAGGCAGTAGACGGCAGATCCGGGTCAGAAGCCAGGGCTCAGGAGTCGGGTTTGGGGGCTGGATTCGGAACCGCCAATTGCCGATTTACGATTGCTGATTGCCGAGTGCTGGCAGCAGAAGGCTGGTCGTAACAAACCATGAATTAAAGATTTCCTCAGAATATGTTGAAGATAAAAAAGGATTTAGCAGCATTCACATAATTCGTTAGAATTTTCAAGTTGTTGAAATTAAATGAATTAACAATGAAAATCGCATCCCATGGAGATTTCCTCAGAATATGTTGATGATAATAAATATACTTAGCGGTATTTGCTGGGTCCTGTCAAAACTCTCAAATCGTTGAAATTAAGCATGTTAACGCGATTGAGTTGCAAAGTACGCACAAAAAAAAGGGGGATATTTTTTCGGGTTCAACGTCCATAAGCTATTGAAAACAAGTATAGAAAAAATGTCAACTTTATGCTCTGTGTAGAAGTTGCTGAAAACAAATATAGTTATTTCATTCTGTGTATATGTTGATGAAAAGAAATACGGTTATTGAAAGCGAGCGGAGGAAGGAAATTCGGACACCGCTGCTTCGGTCACCGGCGGAATGCTATTAATGGAGATAGGCAGGGAATTTCTCAACTACGAATTATTAAGTCGGAACGGCAAATCATGACTTCTGCTTGCGATTCGACGCGTCGAAGGGTTTTCAATGGCCCGATCTCCCGGTGAACCGATGACCCGCACCAAGGATGGGCCGATGAGCGGGTTCAAAATTCCGGGCGGGGGGGTGGCGGGGGGAAAGGACTTCGGGTATATAGTATTAGTATTTTGAGGTCAGCGGGCTACACCCAGAATTGGCCAAATGTTTTCTTTGAGGAGGCGCCAGGAGCATGCGACAGGTCTCTCGTAAGACTCGGTGGACCGGCCTAGGGGCCAGAGCTATTGCCTTAACCCTGGCGGCCGCGGGATTCTGGGTGCACAACCTGCGGGCCCAATCATCTCTGGAGCCACGTTTCCCTATGACCAAGATCGAGCAGGTGACAGACAACTACCACGGGGTTGAAGTCGTCGACCCCTATCGCTGGCTCGAGGATCAACAAAGTCCCGAGACGCGCGCCTGGATTGATGCGCAGAACAAGCACACGCAATCGCTTCTCGCGGCGTGGCCGGAGAGAGAGCAACTGAAGCGCCGCATGGCGGAGTTACTGAAGATCGATAGCATCAACGTTCCCGTGGAGGAAAACGGCCGCCTCTTCTTCAGCAAAAGAAGTGCGGACCAGGACCAGGGCATTCTCTACGTGAGGAAGAGCCGCGGCGGGGCGGATGAAGTTCTGGTTGACCCCAACCCCATGAGCGAGGACCATACCGTCTCGGTCAACTTCGAAACCGCATCCGATGACGGCACTCTGGTTGCCTACAGCTTGCGGCAGGGTGGCGAGGATGAAACTACGATACACCTGCTGGACGTTGACAAACACACCGAGTTGCCCGACGTGCTCCCCAAGGCGGTCTATTTCACCCTCTCCATCAAACCCGACAAGAGCGGACTGTATTACGCGCGCGGCGGAAAAGCGCCGCGGGTTTACTACCACCCCATGGGCTCCGATCCCGCGCAGGACCCGATGATTTTCGGGGAGGGCTATGGCGCGGACAAGATCGTATCCGTCGACCTCTCGGAGGGCGGGCGCTATCTGATCCTTCATGTCCTGTACGGGTCGGCGATGAACCAGACCGAGATCTATTGGCAAGACCTCCAGGCCCACGGGCCCATCCGACCGCTCGTGAATGACGTTGCCGCCCGGTTCATCGGCGCCGTGGGCGGCGACACGCTTTTTGTGCGGACCAACTGGAAGGCTCCCAAGAACCGGATCCTGGCGATCGACCTGAAGAATCCGGCGCGCGAAAACTGGAAGGAAGTGGTGCCGGAAAGTTCCTCGGTGATCGAAGAGTTCGCCCTGGCCGGAGGGAAGTTCGTGGTTATCTACACGGAAAACGCCAGCTCGCGGATCCGGGTTTTTGATGCCCAAGGAAAGTTCCTTCGCGACGTGCCGCTTCCCGCCATAGGTTCCCTGGCCGGATTCAGTAGCCGTTGGGGGGGTGATCAGGCCTTCTACGGTTACACCTCCTTCCACATCCCCTTTTTGATCCAGCAGTACGATGTGGCCACCGGCAAACAGGAACTGTGGGCGCAGTTGAAGGTGCCGATCCACGCGGAAAGGCTCGAGGTGCAACAGGTGTGGTACGCCTCGAAAGATGGAACCCGCGTGCCCATGTTCATCCTAGCCCAGAAGGGGATAAAGCTGGACGGCGCGCGGCCCACCCTGCTCACCGGGTATGGCGGCTTTAACCTTAATGAATCACCTGGTTATTCGCCGTTGGCAGCGTTGTGGGTGGAGAATGGAGGCGTGTTCGCCCAGGCGAACCTCCGCGGCGGCGGGGAATTCGGTGAGGCGTGGCACCGCGCTGGCATGCTGGAGAAAAAACAGAATGTATTCGACGACTTCCTCTCCGCCGCCGAGTGGCTGATTGAGAATCACTACACTCAACCTTCCCGATTGGCGATCATGGGAGGCAGTAATGGGGGATTGCTGGTGGGGGCGGCGCTCACCCAGCGCCCCGAGCTTTTCCGCGCCGTGCTCTGTTCGCATCCGCTTCTCGATATGCTGCGCTACGAGAAATTCATGGAGGCGCAGTACTGGGTTTCCGAATATGGGTCGGCCGAGGACCCCGCGCAATTCAAGTTTATCGCCGCCTACTCGCCGTACCAGAACGTGAAGCCCGGCGTCAAATATCCCGCTGTGCTTTTCACGAGCGGCGATGGCGACACCCGCGTCGCTCCCCTGCACGCACGCAAGATGGCGGCGCGACTTCAGGCGGCGACGGCGTCGGGCCTTCCCATCCTCATCCGCTACGATACGCAAGCCGGGCATATCAGGGGGAGCCTGCCCATTTCCAAACAGATTGATCAATACACGGATTCCGAGGAATTCCTCATGTGGCAACTCAATATGCATTTGGCGCCCGGGAATCCCTGAGGATGTCCCTGTGGGTGATGAGGGTGGAGGGTAAAGCTTCGTCCGCAGGCTTGAACTCGTCTACAAATGAGTTGAGGTGCGAGGCCTGTTTCCCGCCCCACGCAGCTTTTTAAACGTGACCTGAAATTCGCGCTTGGTGGGTAAGGAAAGGGCGCCCGTGTCACAGCCTTGGAGACAGATTTCGCAGCCGGGGAGACAGCGAAAGGGATGCGCCACGACGGGCTGGCCGGTTTTACGGTCCCATTCAAAGACATCGTGCGGGCAGAAGTTGAGGCATTTCAGGTCGGCGAGGCAGGCATCAGAGTCAATCGTGGGAAACCACGGAAATTTCTCGCGAAGATAGGACAGCAGAGGCATTTTTCTATCCTTCAGGAATCACATGAATAACCGGACCGGTTATTCCCCAGAGGCCCTCAATGGCGTGGCTTATTAGGATCGGCAAGCTCCTTCAACCGCTCGCGGATTCGGTCCAGGATGCCGTCATTGGTCGAGTTACGGATATCCAAGGGAACAAAATGTTTGTCGTCGAATTCCGCGCTGCGCAACACTTTCTTGAAGAGCTTCATCTGCGTTTCTTCCGCGCAAGCGCAGACCAACACGTAAGTGTCGGGATCGTCCTCAGCCGCGCAAAGCACATCTTCAAGGATTCCATTTCCACCCTCGGCGCAAAGCTGCGGGTGCACAGCAGCATAGGAAACGTCAAATTCGGACTCAATTTCAAACGCCAGAGAGTTCATATCAGCGTAACGGAAGGGATCAAGGCCTTTGCAATTGCAAATCAGTGTTTTGACCTTCATCAGAATCCTCCTGAGGCTCCTGCCGCACTGGTTCACTTAGAGCCTTGCAGTGCTTGGCGAGTTGCTCCATGGATCTTCCGGGGCATACATTCATGCATATGAATGGCCACAAACGAAGGTTTTGCGCCGGTCCACTTCCTATGCGAGAAGTCAGTGAAAATAAATCCATTAGCCTCCTTTGGGGGATTTCGGCTAGCCGTTTTTTGTTAAGAGAGAGACTTTTGCCGCAGCAGAAAGTGTCGGCAGGAGGGAAGTGCCAACCCGTCCTTGCGGACTTCATGATGGGCGCATCGTGGCATAAACGCCGAACCCGTGGAGGTTACTTCTCGCTTCAAGCGGCGCAAAAAGGGGGCAGACACACCCGAGGTCTTCCAGGGCAGACACAGGACTTGCCAAGCGGAGGATTGGGAAGTATGCTTCGCAAGTTTCGTGTCGGTCGAGAACACAACGCTCTTCTGCCGTTTCCGCATAGAGCCCTCAGGACTGTGGCGGGCAGGGAAGAGGGTGTATGTTTGGCTTCTGAGAAATAATTGCTTGAGGAGCCGACAATCGGTAGAATACAAGCTGGATAATAGGCTTGTAGAGTTGAGGCCACAGCCCGCTGCCGTGCCAGTGTGCTTATGCGAGTGGTCAGTTCGCCGGGTGCGGCCGGCAGAGCAGGGAGCGACCGCCTGACGGATGCCCGGTCGTATATGGAAAACAACCCGTTCTCTCAAACAACGAAAGTGCAGGACACTCTAGCCAGCCGTAGGCGGAGCACGCGGATTGACTTCGTCACGACGGTGCTCCTTTCAGGCAAGGATGGTGCGGGAACCCCTTTTCGGGAGTTTACGCAGACTGTGACCGTGAACCTGCACGGCTGCAAGGTTCGGACCTCATATCGAATCATGGTGGGCATGCTCGTCACCCTGGAATGTCCCAAGGCCGGGACGTCGGGGAAGGGGGTGTGCGTCCGAGTTTGGGATGCAAAACCGGGAGTTGCGGGGCACGAAATTGCCGTACAGCTTATAAAGCCTCAAAACTTATGGGGGGTACCTAACCCACCCCCTGATTGGGAAGTCGTCGCCAAGTCCATGGTGCAAGGGCGGGCCGTTCAAGCTGAACGCCCAGCGCCATACGCGCCCGCTGCCCTGCCGAACGCGCCAGTACCCGTGGCGCCTCCTGCTGAACGCACGGGACGGTTCCCGGCCCCTGTCCCGCCGAGCCCGCCTGCCCCGGCACCCGCGCCGCCTCTCGCTGAGCGCACGGGACGGTTCCCGGCTCCTGTCCTGCCGAGCCCGCCGGCCCCGGCGCCCGCGCCACCTCTGGCTGAGCGCACGGGGCGGTTCCCGGCCCCTGTCCTGCCGAGCCCGCCTGCCCCGGCGCCCGCGCCACCTCTGGCTGAGCGCACGGGACGGTTCCCGGCCCCTGTCCCGCCGAGCGCACCTGCACCCGTGGCTCCTCCCCCACCGCCGCCGGCGCGACCGGCCCCAGTTGCCGGTCCGACGATCGAGCAGCGGCTCGCCGAGCTCGAGCGGCGCTCCACGCAGTTGGTGGAATCGGTTCTTGATATCATGCGCGGGCAAGCAGAGGAACTTACCCGCAATATCCTGGAGGAATTTCGTCAGCAGGTGGACGCCCTCATCCAGGATGGCGAAGTGCGGCTGCGGCAGGGCCTGCAGCAAGCGTATGAAGAATCGGCGGCTTCCTTGATCGGCCTGCGGACTGATCTGATGGAGCAGATGGCGTCGCGCGGGTCGCAGATCGTTCGCACCACCGAAGATACGTTGCGCACCCGGCTTCGCGGCCAGTTGGCGATTGAGGAAAAGTCAATCCCCGCAAAACCTCCCGAGAAGGTCGCGGAAAAGTAACGAAGCGCTTCATCCCCTTTCCCCATGATCTCTCCCATTTGATATAATGGAAGCGTTGAGGGAGAGGGCTGTCCGTCATTAAGATTGCGAGATTCCGATCGGTCTGGAGTTGGGCTCTGGACGGAATGCTTCTTCGTTATTCTGCCTCTCTTCCCGGCAGAACCGCTGCCTTGAGGGCACCTCGCGGCTCAGACCTCGTGGCTTGCCCCGGACGCATAAGGCAAGGGAGTAAATCCTGAACTACTACCAACTGTGAAAGGGCATTCAAGGGGAATCCGATGGCAACTACTCACGTTGAGCCGAAAGAAGACACGTCACCCGCAGGACGAGCACAGATCATCAACGACCTCAGCATCCAGGTGGCGACGGTAAACGGCTCGGGCAGTCAAACTGCCAATCTCGTTTTGCTCCGGGCGATTTTTCAAATGGGCATTCCGGTTTCAGGAAAGAACCTGTTTCCCTCCAACATCGCCGGCCTCCCAACCTGGTTTACAATCCGGGCATCCAAGCACGGCTACATCGCGCGCCGCAGAGATAGCGAATATATGGTGGCAATGAACCCCGAGACCGCCGAAGAAGATGTGCTGAGCCTCAAGGCGGGCGCGGCCTGCGTTTACGACGAGCGCTTGAACCTCAAGCGCCTGCGGGATGACGTCATTTTCTACCCCGTGCCGTTCGATCAGTTGGTCACGCCGGTGTGCCCGGACGCGCGTTTGCGCAAGCTCGTCCGCAACATGATTTACGACGGTGTCCTGGCGAAACTGTTGGGCATCGAGATGGAGGAAATCCATAAAGCGCTCCAGAAGCAATTCCGCAAGAAAGCCAAGGCCGCGGAATTGAACTGGAACGCCGCGCGCGCCGGTTTTGAATTCACCGAAAAAAACCTGGTGAAAGCTGACCCCTACACCCTGGAGCGCATGGACGAAAATCAGGGCAAGATCCTGATTGAAGGCAACGCCGCCACCGCTCTGGGGGCGATGTTTGCCGGCGTCACGGTGGTGACGTGGTACCCCATCACTCCCTCTTCCACCGTTTGCGAAACGCTCACCGATTACATGAAGCGCTATCGCATCGACAAAGAAACCGGCAAGGCCACCTTTGCCATCGTGCAGGCGGAGGATGAACTCGCAGCGCTGGGCATGGCACTGGGCGCCGGCTGGGCCGGGGCACGCTCCATGACCGCGACGTCCGGGCCGGGCATTTCCCTGATGGCGGAATTTACCGGCTTCGGATACTATGTGGAAATTCCTGCGGTGATCTTCGATATCCAGCGTGTGGGACCGTCCACGGGCCTCCCGACGCGCACCGCGCAGGGCGACATCATCTCCACCGCTCTCCTTTCCCACGGTGACACCAAGCACCCCATGTATCTCCCTTGTTCGCCGAGTGAATGTTTCACCATGGCCATCGACGCGTTTGATCTTGCCGAGGACTTGCAGACGCCCGTGTTCGTGATGACCGACCTCGACTTGGGGATGAACACCTGGATGTCCGACCCTTTCCCCTACCCCACCAAGCCCATGGCGCGCGGCAAGGTACTGAGCGCCGAGGATGTGCGCCGCATGGGCGGCTTTGAGCGATACAAGGACGTGGATGGCGACGGCATCGGCTATCGAACCCTGCCTGGAACGCCCGACCGCCTCTCCGGCTGGTTTGCGCGGGGCAGCGGCCACAATGAAAAAGCCATTTACAGCGAGCGGGCTGACGTCTACGTGAACAATGTGGACCGGCTGGCTCGCAAGTTTGAAAACGCCCGCCACAAGATGCCTGGCCCCGTTATCGTGGATTCGGAAAAACCCGAAGTGGGGATCATCGCCTACGGCACCAGCCACTGGGCCATCGAGGAAAGCCTTGAACAGTTGCGGCGCGAGCACGACATTGACGCCGGCTACTGCCGCTTGCGGGCTTTCCCCTTTTCCCAGGAAGTTCATGACTTTATTAACCGCTACCAGCGCGTATACGTCGTGGATCAAAACCGCGACGCCCAGATGCTCGGCTTGTTCCGCTTGGAATGCAGGGCTGACCAGATCGCCAAGCTCCGTAGCGTTCGCCATTATGACGGCTCCTCGCTTGACGCGCGTTCGGTGACCGATGAAATTGTTTCCCAGGAGGCTCGAGACTAGCATGGCAACTACCACCGTTCCACCTTCTCCATCCGCAAAGACCAACCGCGTCGGATTGGAGATGGCGCACTACAAGGGCAACAAGAGCACGCTCTGCGCGGGGTGTGGCCACAACGCGATATCCGAACGGATCATTGAAGCCTGCTTCGAAATGGGCATTGAGCCCCACCGCGTCGCCAAGCTTTCCGGCATTGGCTGCTCATCCAAAAGCCCCGCCTATTTCCTCAATAGCGCCTACGGCGTGAATGCGGTCCACGGGCGCATGCCGTCGGTGGCCACCGGCGCCTTGCTGGCCAATCGCCACCTCATCGCCATGGGAGTGAGCGGGGATGGCGACACCGCCTCCATCGGTGTCGGGCAGTTCGTGCACCTGATGCGGCGCAACCTCCCCCTCATTTACATCATTGAAGACAATGGCTGCTACGGCCTGACCAAGGGTCAGTTTTCCGCCACCGCCGACGTCGGCTCCAAACTCAAGAACGGGGTTGTCAACGATTTGCCCCCCATCGATACCTGCGCGCTGGCCATTCAACTCGGCGCCACGTATGTCGCCAGATCCTTCTCCGGCGACAAGCGGCAATTGCTGGCGCTCCTCAAGGGGGCGCTCGCTCACAACGGTACCTCCATGCTCGATGTCATCTCTCCCTGTGTGACCTTCAATGACCACGAAGGCTCCACCAAGTCCTACAGCTACGTGAAGGACCACGACGAGCCGGTTGCGGATGTGAGCTTTATTCCGTTCTTTGAAGATATTTCCGTGGACTACGACCCGGGAACAACCACCAGCATTACCCTGCACGACGGGTCGCAAGTGCTGCTGCGCAAGATCAACGCGGAATACGACCCCACCAACAAAGGCGCTGCCTTGCAGATGCTCACCGAGTCCCACGATAAGGGCGAAATTGTGACCGGGCTGTTCTACGTGGATCCCAAGCGGCCCAACTTCATCGACCAGTTGAATGTGTTGGACGAACCCCTGGCCACGCTGCCCGAATCCAAGGTGCGCCCGCCCAAGGAAGTTCTGGACCAGGTGATGCAATCATTGATGTAAACTGTATATAGGACTACTTTTCCCGTCCCGCAAACCAGTTATAAATCCCCAGGGTAATCGCGTCGAGCGTATCTTGGCCGGCCTTGTTGGGGAGGGGATGATTGTTGGTCATAATCGAGAAGACCAGGCGTTTTCCCGAGGGCAAGTCCATGTAACCAGAGAGCGTGTTGACGTGCTCTACCGAGCCGGTTTTGGCGTGAATCTTCCCCTTCACTTCATCCTCTAAGAAACGGTGGGCCAGTGTGCCGTCTATGCCTGACACCGGCAGGGAATCGAAATACGCCTGGAAGTGCGGCGAACGGGCCATGTAGAGGAGCAACTTCACCGCGGCGTGCGGCGCCACCAAGTCTTCTCGGGAAAGCCCCGAGCCATCCGAAAAATACTTTTCGCCGGGCAGGATTTCAACCTGCTGTTCGACAAACGCGTTGAGCGCCTCCAACCCGCCGGCCAAACTTCCGCGGTTATTCTGCACGTGACCCAGCGTTCGCAGCAGCATCTCCACATGCAGGTTCTCGCTTTCCTTGTTGATTACCTTAATCGCCTCGCTCAGCGGGGGGGATGTATGTTCTGCCAGCACCACGCGGCTCGAAAATGGGGGGGCGGGGTTCGGCAAGGAAGCGGCCTCCAGACGCGTGAGGTGGCGAACTTCGATGGGCTCCTCGACGACAATCCCCCGCGCTCGGAGGGCGGCGCGGAATTGTTCCGCCATCAACCGGGGAGGATTCGCGATGGCAATGGTGTCAACACTATCCGCGCTATCGATGGGAATCTGCCCCCAAAGGTCAAGTTCCATCGAACCGGGTTGGCGCTCCAGAATATATTTCTTCTCCGTGCCTTTCGCACTCGTCTGGATATGGTTTCTCAGGAGATAATAATCCGCCACCGGGTCCATGCGGACATCGGCTTCGTCGCCGGCCTTCTGGCCCGGTTTGACATGCAGTGTCAGCAAGTTGTCGTTGAAGGCCAGCGCGGAGACGGGCGCGCCGTAGCCCCAATCGAGATCGTCGGCTGCCCAGTTGGGGGCGAAGGGTTCCCAAACAAAGTAACTGTCGTCAGCCACGAGCTTGCGCACCACCTCGCGCACGCCGCGGGCTTTGACTTGGTCGGCCATTTCCTGAATGAACTTGTCTGCAGGCTGTTGCGGGCCGTGATAGGTGTAAGGGAATGTGCGCACCCCGAGATTTGGGTCGCCCCGTCCCACGAGGTAAAGATCCCACACGCGTCCCTGCGCATCCGGCGCGGCATCGCTTTCCACGGTGGTGTGAAAAATGTAGTCGGGGCCCAGTTTCTCCAGCGCCGCGGCGGTGGTGAACATCTTCATGTTGGAAGCGGGGATAAAGAGATGGTCCGCATCGCGCTCGTAGAGCAGTCTGCCACTCTCCAGTTCCACAACCTGGATGCCCCATGACCCGCGCCGAGCATCACTTGCGGCCAGGATTGCGTCGATCCGCCGATCGAGTTCCGGGTTCGTGCGCTCGTGCCGGGGAGTGGTGGCGGGAGCAGCAGAGTTCCGTGCGACTCCGGCGCCGGCAAGCCCCAACTCGGCAACTTGGCGGGCTTGCTTAGCGAGCAGAGGCGCTGCTGAGATCATCACCAGGCCGGCAAGCAGGAGCAGCGCCCAAAACAGTAATCGATAAGGGGAGTTTGGCGTTTGAGGGTGGCCCATTGTGGGGTCAGCCCAGCAGGCGGGCCACCTCCTTGGCGTAGTAGGTGAGGATAATGTCTGCCCCGGCGCGGCGTATGGAAGTCAAGGCTTCCAGAATCATCCGCTCGCGATCAATCCAACCCAGGCGCGCAGCGGCTTCAATGAGCGAAAACTCGCCGCTGACCTGGTATGCGGCGATGGGCACATCGAACTCGCGGCGCGCGAGGGCAATTATATCAAGATACGGAAGCGCGGGTTTAATCATGATGATGTCCGCGCCTTCTTCCAAATCGAGGGCGATCTCGCGCATCGCCTCACGTTGATTGGCGGGGTCCATCTGATAGGACTTGCGGTCTCCGAACTTGGGAGCGGAATCTGCCGCCTCGCGGAATGGGCCGTAGAATGCCGAGGCGTACTTGGCGGAATAGGCAAGAATCGGCACTTGCGTATGGCCGCGCACATCCAGTTCCGTGCGAATGGCGCCGACGCGGCCATCCATCATGTCGGAAGGCGCGACGATGTCCGCGCCGGCTTCAACCTGGGTCAAGGCGGTTTTGGCCAATAGCGGCAGGGTGGAATCATTGTCGATTTCACCATCCTTGATCAGCCCACAATGGCCATGGCTGGTGTATTCGTCCAGGCAGACATCACAGATTACCATCAGGTCCGGCAAGGCCTTCTTCACCGCGCGCACGGCACGCTGCACAATGCCCTGCGGATCGTATGCGCCCGAGCCCACTTCATCCTTGCTTTCCGGAATGCCAAAGAGAATCACGGCGGCAATGCCGAGGTCAAAGGCGCTCCGGCACTCCTCCACCAGCCAGTCGACGGACCACCGGTAGTTGCCTGGCATCGATTTGATTTCACTCTTAACCTGCGTGCCGGGGCATACAAAGAGCGGGTAAATGAGAGAGCGAACGCTCAGGCGCGTCTCGCGCACGAACCCGCGCAGCGCCTCCGTGCGCCGTAATCGCCGTGGACGGTGGATGGGGAATGGCATGATATCAATACATTATTTCGCGCGGTTTCAGGTTTCCGAAGGTACCGACGTTCGCCAGTGACAGCGCGATGCGGAACTGGCTCTCACGCCGCAGCGGTCCCAGGTCGTAATACTGGTACTCGCCATCGATCGCGAAACACCCGAAATTATAACTGAGTCGAGTGATGACGTGCTGGTTTATCTTCTGTTGAAAGTTGTAATCCATCCCGAATGCGCCGCTCAATCCTCTGTGGTTCGAATCGCCATAGGTCACCACCGTGCCGAGCACGTTAAAGGCGGTTAAGGGCGGCGCCGAGGTGGCCGGCAAACCGGCGGTGGCGGAGGCCAATAGCGAACCAATGTAGGAGGAATGGTTGATGAAGAAATCGGTGAAGGCGACTCCCAGTAACCCGCGTTTCACGTGGGAAGAGATGCCGACATCCAGAACGCCGCCCGCGCCGCTGGGATTCATGTCGGTGCGGATTTCCGTATCGTAGTTTGAAAAGGGGGCGAACTTGAACACGGAATCGATCGGTGAAAACCGCTGCCCGTGTTCGAAAGCGAATCCAGTAAGGTCGATGGTGGAGGCAAAGACGTTGTTTTGGCCGGGTATCAATGCGCCGCCAAAGGTAGGATCAAAGTAATACTTCTGTGAAATACGCCAGGAAAAGATATCCCTCGCCTGGGGAATGTCCGGTGAATTGTCCGGCACGTCTTGCCGGGCCATGATGGTATTGGTCAGCGAATATTCGACCTCGCTGGTCTCCGTGAAAATATCCATGGCGTCGAAGCGGATGATGTCCAGGATATCCTCCGGGTCGTGCGCGCGCACGAGGTGATATTGGATGTCCGGCTCGATCACATGCTTCAGGCGAAAACCCCGATAGGAGTTGGCGAATACTTTTTCCAGGGAAGGGGGACGCAGGTCAAGCTGGATCTCAGCGAGCAACCGATCGACGGGGGTGTGGTCCGGCGCCAGGCTGGCGCCGTAACGCGTGGCGCGGAAGCCCACCGAGGGAATGAAACGGAAATGCCAGAACTCCTTTGGCCGCAGCAGGAGCATCGGATGAAAATCAAGGCGATCATCCAGCAGAGGGAGCGTCAGCCCCGGCTCGGTGCGGCCCACGGCATCAACGGAGGTCTCAAAGGAATAGTAGACAGGTGAGTCGCCTATTTCCCGGTCTTCCCCGGCAAACTGAAAGCTGGGGAGGTGGCGGATGATGACGGCGTTCCCGGGGACCAATTGGGTGGAGAGGAAGTCCTCATACCGTTCGGCGGAGACATTAAAGCTGTAGGCATCCCAATTCTTGGATACAAACCCGGATTGCACGGCTTCCGAACTGACTGCTTCCGTATAAGTGCCCGACCACGTTAATCGGAAGGCCATGGTGTTGACGTAGTCCACGTTGGCAACGGCGCGGAAGCCATCGCCGATGTCATCGTCTTTGCCGAAGCCGTGGATACTTTCGCCCGGGGCGCGAAGCGACTGGATCGAATACTTGTCATTCACGCCAAAGTATTGGACAGTGAAGTCGGCGTTGGGGCTGGGCTTGGCGCGAAATTCTCCGCGCTCCGCCAGTCCGCGCTTGCTGTAATCCTCCACCCCCAGCATCAAATCCGCGCTGGGGTTTATGGCCCAGAAAAATCCGTCGCCAATTATGTAGCCTTTCTGTGTAGAGTTGCCGATGTGGGGAAGCAGGAAGCCGGTCTGCCGGGGTTCGCGCGCAATCGAATCCACTACGATGGGGAAATAAAAGATGGGGATCCCGAGGAAGCGGAAAACGGCGTCGTGGGCCACCAATTTATCCCCGATCGCGACGCGAGCTTGCCGGGCGGAAAGCGACCAACCCTCCTTCGCACAATCGCAGGAGGTCATGCGCCCGTGATCCAGCAGATAAGTATCCTCGTTGAGGCGGTCCACCGTGTCGCCCCAAACGTAAAAGGGATTTTCGGTCTTCAGGACACGCGCCCGGGTATTTCCCTTGGGGTGAACATACCCCACGCCGTTGCTGAACCAACCCTTTTGGGTGCGGATGTTGTAATGGACTTCATCCGCGACAAGATGACTCTTGGGGTCGTCAAACACCACGTGCCCGCGCGCCATCACGTCGCCCGAGGCGTAATCTATGGAAGCTTCGTCCGCAGTCACTCGCATCTCTTCGTAAACAATTTGGACATGGCCGCGCAAATGGGAAGTGTCCCTATCCTTCTCCTGTGAGTCCGCGCGGACCACAGCTTCTTTCCCGGGCCCCGGCGGTTCCAGAGAAACCGGAATCTGCTGGGCGTGCAAATGCGCGGCGAGGGCAAGAAAAAGCATGAGAGCGGCGGGAAGCCGCAAGCCACTACTTCCGGGAAGAGGATGAAGGAGATCCATGAGCACGCAGAATGGCCATTCTACTCGAAAGCACTTTGTTCTTCCGAGTGATTTTGCTAAGATGCCGAGGGATGAGGGAAACGCTGCCTGGAGGACTGATTACTCGCAGTGAAGTGTCCCAAGTGTGGGTTCGTCAGCTTCGCTGGACTTGAGCAATGTAAAAAGTGTGGCTACCCCTTCGTTAAAGCCGCGCCCAAGGGATCTTCTTCCTCGCTGACCTCTTTGTTCCCGGAAGGAGTGCGCTCGATTCCCCGCCCTCCGTCTGAACCCTTGTCCAAACCCCGAGAGAATCCACCCAGTGCTGAGCCGGAGCCGCCAACTCAACAAACGCGACTTCCGGAGACTCCGCCCGCGCGGGCTTCCTCCTCCCAGGAAAACCTGGCCGCGGCCGGTCGCTTGCGCGGGGACGAACCGCCCCAAGATTGGAGAGAAGAATTGTCGGAACGAGTTGAGAACTTCCGCAAGAGGCGAGCTCGTTTGCAGCCAGATGCAAATCCTGCGGCGAATCTCGAGCTAGATTTTGAGGGCCCCGACAAACCCGAGGGTCATCGTTCCCTTGACGACACGCTGGGGTCTCGGCAGGATCGAGATTCGGGCTTCGATATGGAAATCGGCGAATCCCCCGTAGCCCGAGGTGGGGATGGCATGTCTCGTGAGATCCTCCCGCTCGAAGATCCGCGCGATGAGATGATGCAATTCGATGCCGCTCCCGCGGAGGAAGAGGGCATGTCCTTGGGCGAGTCTCTGGCGGAGAGTCCTCCCATGGAAATTATTGTCGACTCGCCCACCGGAAAAGCGCCCGAGGAAGAGGAAGAAGAGGAGGCCGAGGGGATTTACCTCGCGCCATTGGGGCGTCGCTTCGTAGCGGGCTTGGCCGATGCCTTGGTGCTGATTCTGGGGGCAGCCGTGTTTGGGGTAATTTTCTGGCGGTTCTGCGGGCGGTTGTCGCTGGTTCCGCTCAATATCGCGGTTCTGGGATTGGTCGCCGTCATTCTCATCTTTGCTTACTTCGCGGTGTTCACGGCCATTGCTTCCGCCACCCCCGGATTGCTCTGGATGGGATGCGAAATCCGCAATTTGCATGGAGATTACCCGACTGTGCGAGAATCCTTCTGGCGCGCTTTCGGGGTTCTGGTTTCACTCTCGGCGCTCATGTTGGGTTTCGTCTGGGCCTGCGTGGATAGCGACAGTCTCACCTGGCATGATCGCATGTCGGGAACGGCCATTACAGAGGTGTACAGCGCCCCTGATCTCGCCGGCCTGAAAGCGGAAACCTAGGACCCGCTTCGTCGCAGGGTTTGGTAGCAGCCTCACAGGATGACTTCTCCATGGGAAAAGGAAGATTCGTCAATCAGAAGCTCGGCAAGAACGTCAGCCGCAAATTCGATTTGCTAAGGTCAGAACTTGCCGGGCGCCGCAACCGCAAGTCGTTATCCCACACCCTAGGCCCTCCTCCCCCTAAGAAGGGAATCTCCCGGCAAAAGCCATAAAGTGTTTAGAGCCAAGCTATTTTGTTTCAGTCATTTGTTCGGCTCCGGAAGTCAGCGGAAAAGCCTTCCGCCCGTGAAGCTTTCTCTCTCATTTGTGCATCAAACAGAGTGGCGTGTTATACTCTTGAGAATCAGGGCAGTGTAAGCCCCGGGTGAAGGAGCCATCCCAGCATGACAAACCGTATTCGAGCCACACTGATTTCTATCTCTCTCGTACTTATGTCCTACCTTGTTGTGGGGGCATTGCTGGGGAAGAATGACACCTCCTCCGAAAAGACGTATCGCGACCTGGGTGTTTACAGTGAGGTACTGAATCGCATCAAGCAGGAGTACGTGACGGATCCGGATTTGAAAAAGGTCACAGACGGCGCGATCCGGGGGTTGCTCGAGTCGCTGGATCCCTACAGCACTTATCTGACTCCTGAACAGTATCAGGATTACTTGCAGCACCCTGACCCCGGACCGGCGGATGTGGGAATCTTCGCCTCCAAGCGAATGGGATATGCCACGGTCGTGGCAGTTCTTCCGGGAAGCCCCGCAGAAAAAGCTGGCGTCAAGCCCGGCGACCTGATCGACGAGATCGATGGCGTGCCTACCCGCCAATCTTCCGTCTTGCAGCTTCAGCGCCTGATGGCGGGACAACCGGATTCGACCGTGAAGCTCACCCTGGTTCGTGAGAACCGCGTCGAACCCCAGACCACTACGATCACACGCGCCATTCTGACTTACCCGCCAGTTTTCACCAAAATGATGGAGGATGGGACCGGGTACATGCGTGTGGCGACCTTCAACAAAGGGAAGGCGCGCGAGATTGCGGCCAAGATCAAGGAACTCGAATCGCAAGGCGCGCACAAACTTGTTTTGGACTTGCGCAACTGCGCTGGAGGCGATGTGCAGGAGGCGGTCGATACCGTCAGCCTGTTCCTGAATAAGGGTCTGGTGACTTACCTTGCCGGGCAGCGCTTCCCCCGCCAGGATATGGAAGTTCATCCGACAGGTACGGTGTGCACATTGCCCTTGGCAGTGCTCATCAATCAGTCAACTGCCGGTCCGGCGGAGTTGGTGGCCTCCGCGACGCTGGGCAACAAACGCGGCGAAGTGGTCGGCGTGCGTAGCTTTGGCGTGGGTGTTTATCAGAAACCCATCCCCGTCGGCGATGGCTCCGCCCTGCTTCTTGCTGTGGCCAAGTATTACGGGTCGGATGGCAAGGCCATCAACGAAAACGGTGTAACCCCCAGTGTGGTCCAGGCTGCCACGGGGGAGGCTGACAATGCGGATGAGGATAATCAGCCCGAAGGCCCCGAGCAATTCGGCGGTAAAGATGATTTGCAACTTCACAAAGCCATCGAGATTCTGGGCCAGCCCGCAATGCCGGCCAAGGCCGCTTGATCAGTGCAAGGGATACACGGAACTCGCAATTCGAATCTCGAAACTGCATGTCTGAATAGCCGCGTACGAGCTTCTATTTTCGTGTTTCGCTCTTCGCTTTTCGCTTTTCGCTTTCCATTCCTTCTGGTAATAGTCCTCACCGCAAACGCCTGCCATTGGTTTCATCCCCAACCCCTGAGTGAATCAGACCGTCGCGAGCTGGCAACTCGATTCACGAACGTGGTTGCGGAGGCAGGTCGCGCCCAGATTTGGATCAAGCATCCCGCCAAGTTGCACCGTGGGCAAAGTCGCGACAACTCTTTGCAAGTTCTGGCCACTTCGGCGGCCTACCATGCCGTGGTATCGGCGGTGCGGCAAGAGTCGGATAAGGACAAACTGGATTTGGAATTCACGGTGGACACCCTCAGGGGCGGACGGCAGTTGGCCAACCTAAATGTCGCGCAACGTGGCCAGCAGGTTATCCAAATCCATTTGCGGGAAGTGCCCCGACTGCTGCGCGCCGCAATCGTGATCGATGACATGGGCCACGACCTGGAGGCGGCGCACAAGCTACTGGCGCTCGATTATCCCCTCACCTTTTCGGTGTTGCCTTACCTGCGATACACCCAGATTACCGCTGAGGAAGCTCACGGAAGCGGGCGCGAGGTCATGTTGCACCTACCGATGGAACCGGAGGCCAGCGCCCACGCGTCCCCTGGTGAAGGAGCTATTCTTGTCGGGATGAATGCGGCGGAAGTGCTGAGGGTCGTGCAGAATGATCTGGCATCCGTTCCTTATGTGGCGGGAGTGAACAATCACATGGGGTCGCGCGCCACCAAGGATGCAGCCCTGATGACCGATGTCATGAAAATTCTGGCAGACCACGGGTTATATTTCATCGACAGCCGCACAACGGCCGCGAGTATGGCCCTGGAGGCGGCGCGGCGCCAGCGCTTGCCGGCGTTTTATCGGGCAGTCTTTCTGGATGACACGGAAACGGTCCCCTACACGTTGGGTCAGTTGCGTGAATTCCGCCACACCGTGGAGCGAGACGGTGTGGCGCTTGCCATCGGGCACCCGCATGCCACGACCATTGCCGCGCTGGCGAAATTCCTGCCGGAGTTCGACCGGGCGGACATTGAGCTTGTCGTGCCTTCGCAAATCGTCCGTCTACCCGAACTCGCGCACCTGCACCCGCCTGCCAGCAAGAACTGAAACTTTATTTTGAAGCGACCGCTGCCTGTGCCTGGCTCCCCCGAATCCATTGCAGGATCGTGCGGAACTGCCAGCTCGATTCGTTCCCCGGCCACCGCTGGCCACCGTTGTGAGTGGCCAGGTAATCACCGACGTTGGCCGCGCTGTCAGTAGGCCGCGTGGGCTTGATCAGAATGAGGCTTTGCGTGGGGTCATTGATGTCCACAACGCGCATGGCATATTTGTAATTATCCTCGCTGTCCTGCGGAGAGAATACGCCCTCAGAGTTGGGCGGCTGGAGTTTGAAGATCACGTGACTGGCATGGCAAAACACGCAGGCCTTGCCGTCAGGTCCGGGCGTGGCCAGAATGGGCTCGATCTTGGTCACGAAGTAGTTGAAGTCCAGTACGGAACCGGGTTGCACATCCTTAAGTGCCTCACTGAGCTTTTTTCCTTCCAGCACGCTTGTGGCGATCAGCTTCAGGCGCGGATTGTTGTCCTTCTGTAACTGAACCAGAGCGGCGTGGAAGTCCGGCCGCTGCTCAACGTCTTTCACCTTGCGGAGAACATCGAGGGCGGCGGCGCGCGCGTTGGCGCCGTGGTCGCGCAAAGTGGCCAGTATCGTGTCGAGCACGATGGGGTTCGCCAGAAAGTCCGGTACCTTTTGGAATGCCACATTCTTCCCCAGAAAGTACTGCTGATCCTGCGATACGGCGCCGCCCGCAACGCCCAGATGGCGGCGCATGAATTTGGGGTTTCCCACCTCCTCGATGAGGATGGTGCGAGCGGAGCTGCGCAAATTGGCAAATGCGGCCTTCACCAGCGGGGCAGTTTCCGGATCAAAAAGAAAATGCTCCAGGGAAACCCGCAAGGCGGCGCGCTGAACCTCGGGGCTGAGATCGTCCAACCCTGCCAGAAGCTGTCCTCGTAGCGCCGGTTCCTGCATGAGACTCTTGAACGATGAAGCGGCATTGAGGACGCGCGCGTAATTTGCCGGGCGCGGTTGCCGTTGGAGCAGGGACCGCAACGACTCCAGAACCTCCGTCTGTTGTTCCCAGGGAGAGTTGTCCGGGAGTCCAGCGAGTAACGGGAGCACAACCGCCTGGCTGTCCGGGTTGCCATGATTGAGGATTTCGACGACCTGTTTCACCAATTTGGGGTCAGGCGCCGTAGGAGCATCCAGGTTCAGGATTCCTCGCTGCCCATCCTCGTAAACGTAGCGAACCGTCTGCCGCACATCAGCGCTCGGATCCTCTGAGAGTTGGAGCGCGGCAAGAGCGAAGCGCTCGTCGCCGGCGCCACTGAGCGTGCTTCCCGCCTTCAGCACCTCGATTTTCATGGTGTCGTCCGCGCCCTGGAGGCAGGCCAGGAGAGCGGCCTCCAGCTCAGGCCCGGAACTCTTGAAAAAGTGGATGAGATCGCTGTCGTTGCCAATGCGCGTTTGGAAGAAACCATTTTGAACGTCGTACTTGAAGTTCACGGCTTCGCGGTAAGGCGAGTACTCGTAACCAGCGAGGTGTAGGTCGGGCACGCCCGCAACGTACTTGGTAAGCACGGCGGGCAGACCAATGGAAACTGTGTCCGCCCTGAGCGGGGGCAAGGCGTAATGGCGAATGTGAAAGTCCCACAGCGCATTCAGAATGCCTTCGCGCCCCAGGGGAGTGCCCTCGCGCAGCACCTTGGCGAGCACCTGGGCTTGGTCGCGCACTACCGCTTCGTAGCCGTCCCCGATACGGTTCTTGTCCTCATCCGTGCCGGTGGCTCGCACCCAGGCTTCCAGGTAGCCGGTATTCTCGTCGAGCAAGTCATAGATGCTTTCCTGTAAACCCCGACGCACCATCGGGTCCGTCTCAGTGTTGAGGCGGGTGGCAAGCGCTTCGAGAGTGCTCCGGCGCATGGGTTGTTGGTCCACTTGCCAGTAGTACCAGCGCCACAAGCCGGAAGCTGCTTGAAGACGCACGAACGGAACAGGATCGTTCAAATTGTTTTCCAGAGCCGCTAGCAAATCCGCGTCGCCGGTGAGCTCCTTGAAATGTTGGTTGAAAAGACGCGTGGCGCCCCAGCGAGTGCGCGCGTCGGGTGACTTGAGCGCGGCAATCAAGAGCTTGCGTCCGGCGGCAGCAGCGTCCTGCCGCCGCGACAACACCATGCGCAGCGCGTAAGCGGCACTGGTCTGCACCATCTTGCTGGAGTCACCCAGAGCCTGAATCAAAACCGGCATCGAGCCGGGGTCCGCCATGTGTCCGAGCGCACGGGCCGCGGCTTCGCGCGCCAGAGGTTGATCGCTCTTCACCAGCACCTGACGGATCTCGCGCAGCGTGGGCTCCGGCGCGAGGTCCCAGAATTGATCAAGTTGGGCGAGGAGCAACGGCAAATTGCGCGTGGCGAGTTTTGCCGGTGGCGGAGGATACGCCGCGTCCCAGTTTTTGGCTTTGGTCGTTCCCGGATAAAGCGTTGACAGGGACATCACGGCAAACTGCGTCGCCCGAAAGGGAGTGTTAAAGCCTTGATAGACGGGGTCGCCTTCCCAACTGCCTTCCGCACGCTGGGCAGCCAGCATGGCGTGCACCGCCCGTGCCATGCGCCCGTCGGTCTCGGGGCGCCGTCCCGCCACAGCCAGGGCATATACGGCATTATAGGAAATAAAATCCGCGGGCTTGGCTTGCTTGTCAAACGGATACGGCCACGCTCCCTCCGGAGTCTCGTAACTATAGAGTTGATCGATCAGTTTGTCGATTTGCGAAGCATACTTGGTGCGATCCACCGTAGCCAGGAGCTGAATCTTCCAATTCAAGTCGATCATGTTCTCGGGCTTGCGCGCCAGGGCGAGGCGCTCAACGTTGTCACGCTCCCGGAGCCACTGCGGGTCGCTGGTCTGGCGGTAAACCAGGTCAAAAGTTTCCCAGCTCTGCGCGGCGATCTCGAAGGGGCTCACGTTTGGTTCACAGCCGTCGGCCTCGTCCCCCGGCATGGTGGTTACACCTTTGTAGTGAATCTTCAGGAATTCGGCGTAGGGTGTGTCGAAGTGCGGCCGCGGCGCGTCGTGCGTCACATTCTCTTCGAGCGAATGCATGATCAAGGGTATGCGGCTCGACACCGTGCGGGCCGTATAAATGACGCGGACCCAGTTCGTGCCGGGCTCGCCATACAAAGGCCGGGCGTTGTTGTAAAGACGATCGCCAATAAATTCCAGCGCTGGGCGTTGCGTGGGCGCATACCCGTTCTGAACGGCCTTCAGATATCCCCGCATGGTGAATTGCGAGGGGTGACAGGCGATGCACAGTTGCGTTTCCGAATGCTGCATGACGGTCCGTAATGCCACCGAGCCGCGACGCGGGGTGTTGGAAAGCCAGGTATCACCCATATTGATCATGAAATCCATACCCGCGCGCACGGCCTGGTGCGGGTCAGTGTAAGGCGGCACGCCATAGTCATAAGTGTGGAGTTGGAATGCCGGGTGATTGGCGGCGACGCGCACGTAATACTCCTGGCCGGGTTGCAGCGTGCGCGTGCGGAATTTGTAAAGCCCTGGGTAATTCTGCGTTGCTTCTATCTGATAAACGAACTGACCATCGCCAAAGGGGACAACGTCCGGCTTTCCGGCAGCGTCCTTACCAAGCTTGAAGATGTCCACGTCGAGAGGCACGTCGCGGTCAGTGACGTTCAGCACAAAATAGGCAAGCCTCCGTTGCGCCCCGTGATAAGTGAATTTGAACCACTGAAATCCCTTAAGCATTGCCTGGTAGGCGTCTTCGCTGGGGGAGGGCGCGTAAGGCCTTTCGTCGTCGCTGCCATAAATGGTTTGCCCGAACTCGAAAGGCTGGGCGGTTTGCCAGGTATCGTTGGGCGCCGTGGCGATGATGCCGGATTGGTCATTCACAGCGTGGGCCGCCGTGGGCGCCGGCGCCTCGGGAACAAGGTGCATCGTTGCGCCCACGTCCGGCATTTGTACTTTTGCGGGGGCTGAAAGGGTGACGTTGACCTGGCCAGGAGCCCGGGGGTGGAGGGTCAAATAGAAATCCAGGTCAGCCGCATGCAGCCATTTGGATTCGACTTCTCCGCTGGCGTCGTCCACCGTCACCAGCACGGCGTCATTGCCCTGAAGTTGGGCGGGGTCTTTAACCCAAACCGTCAACGCGTAAAGCGCATCGGGACGAACTCGACCCAAATGCATCTGACGAACATTTTGGGAACTGGACTGATCGGCCCGTACAGATCGGCCAACCTGTAACAGCAAGCCGATGACGATCGCCCCGCATGCCAGCAGGAGAAGTCCCCACTGTGCACTTGCCCACTTTCTCGATACCCCCATGCTCCTAACCTCCCAGGCAGACTTCCATTTGTCGAGAAGTACGATTCGTCCTGCGCTCCTATTGACTGCCCCCCAGGAGCTTCTTCCAGCGCGCCCAGGCATCCAGGCGGGCCTGGCGGTTGGCATCGCTCGCGTCCGGAGCCTCTCCGGCGCGCATGAAGCCGTGGCCGGCGCCGTCGTAGGTGACCGGCTCAAAAGTTTTTCCGGCCGCTTTCATCTGCGCGAGAGCATCAGGAAGCGTCGCTCCGATGCGGGCGTCGTTGCCCGCGTAGAAACCGTATACGGGAGCGGTGATGTTCGCCATTGCATCCTTGGGCGGAGGCGGGCCGTAGAATACGAATGCAGCAGCAAGGTCCGTGCGATGCGTCGCAAAGCGGAAGCTCTGGCCCCCGCCCCAGCAGAATCCTGCCACGTAGAGTTTGCCGTTGGAGGCCGGAATCTTGCTGGCATAATCCGCCACGGCGTTCAGGTCCGCGGTGACTTGGTCGGGATTAAGGTGGCTCACGGCCGCGGTCGCTGGACTACCCATGCCTTGGCCCGCTGGGAAGGAGTTACTCCGGCCGCCGTTCGGCCCCATCCCGGATAAAAGGTCAGGCGCCACCGCGATGTAACCGGCTTCCGCCACTTGGTCAGCCAAATCCTGCACCCAATCGGTCATCCCGAAAATCTCATGAATGATCAGCACCACAGGGGTCTTATCCTTCGCCTCGGGGTACACGACGAAAGTCTCCACCGCGCGTCCATCGTGCTTGATGGTGACCCACTCACCATGTCGCGGGGATTTTTCCAGCCGCGCCCGTGCCCAGTCCTGGGCCAAAACGGGTGGTGCGCTTACCAGAAGAAGGAACCACACCATGATGGATCGCATAGCACTCTCCTGATTGTCGGTGTCTTGGAGCCCTGTCTCGACCCGATTTGCAGCTTCGGGTGAAGGCCATAAGATGATACACGCGATGCTTGGGCGCTCGCAAGGCCTGCATGCGACGGCATTGTTTGCGGCTTCGCCGCGGAGCGCTACTATCTTTCCGAATCCATTAAAGTACCCGCCTCAATGAGCAGCACCGCTCGACGCTGAAATCGGTTACAATTAAATTTCACATGATTTCTCCTCAGGGCGGGCAATTTGTCCTCTCCGACTAGCCTCTGGCCGCCAACGTGCAATTTATCAACCGGCGTATTGTCCTGCGGGGTGAAATCACGCACCTTTCGACGGGTTCTGGGCTAGGGACAGTTACTGAGAGGGCTCCCAGAATCTCGCCCCCCCCAGCCCCCAGAAGGTTCCATGTCGCTCGTCAAGAAACCCCGTCTGCGGGAAGTCCGGCGGGTCACCAACCTGCTCCTGAAACTTAAACGCTGTGAATTTATGATGGCAATTTTTCGAGCGGATTTTGGGGAAAACGATTCCGAGGAATGTCGCGAATAAAAGTTTTCCTCAGCAGATGTTGATGATAATAAAGTGGTTGGTTGGATTCACCATGAACCGAGCGAAGCTTCAAGTTGTTGAAAATAAGTAAGTTGTCGTGATTTACTTAAAAGATGGCCAAAAAAAACGGGGATCAATTTTGGGGTTCCGCGTCCATAAGTTATTGAAAATAAGTGTAGAAAAAATGTCGGTTTTCGGCTCTAAGCAGAAGTTTATGAAAACAAAGTTACTTAAAATCATTCTAAGCAGAAGTTGATGAAAGGATAGGTAGTTAGCACAATGTCTGAACACGGGATTTTCCTGCCGGTTGGAGAGTTGGGCGCCAAACACAGGGCTCCGAAAGTGCCACTCTTTTGTCCGGCTGGTATAATCGCGTGCGGTCGGGGACGAGGGACAGCCGAGAGTCCAACAGCCAATCCGTGTTGGTTGCAGAGGCCCTTCCCCATGTTGGCAGGAGGTTCAGGGAATGAATAAAATCATCGCCGTTTTTTTTGTTCTCATTCCAGTGAGCGTTTGTCTCGCGGAAGGTCCGCCACCGCTTCTCCTACAGCATCCCACCCTCAGCGCCGCGCAGATCGCTTTCGTCTATGCGGGCGATCTGTGGATTGTCCCCCGCGCGGGTGGCGTGGCCATGCGGCTGACCAGTGGCATCGGGACGGTGTCGCGGCCGGTTTTCTCGCCGGATGGAAATGACATCGCCTTTACCGGCGATTACAACGGAAACGCGGATGTTTACATCATCCCCGCCCATGGGGGCGAGCCGCGGCGGATCACGTATCATCCTTCGCCTGACTGGGTGGTGGGATGGACACGCGACGGCAAAGAGGTGTTGTTTGCTTCGCCGCGCAACAGTCACGACACCTTCAGTCGCCTGTTCACGATTTCGCGCGATGGCGGATTCCCCACCGAATTACCGCTGCCCATCGCCGCCGAGGGTTCTTACTCGCCGGATGGAAGCCAACTCGCCTACGTGCCCCTCGATCACGCGTTTGAAATCTGGAAGCGCTACCGCGGCGGACGTACTTCTCCCATCTGGATCGCGCAGTTGCGGGATTCCAGCATCACTAAGGTCCCACGGGAAAATTCCAACGACTTCAACCCCATTTGGGTGGATCACCGCATCTTCTTCCTGTCGGACCGCCAGGGCCCGATCACCCTGTTCAGTTACGATACGCGCACCAAGAGCATTACCCGGGTGCTTAAGAACGATGGATTCGACTTCAAGTATGCCAGCGCGGGTCCTGGGGCGATTGTCGTCGAGCAGTTCGGGGCACTTTATCTTTATGACCTGAAAACCGGTAAAGAGCGCAAACTCGATATTCGTGTGGACGCCGATCTTGCGGAAACGCGGCCGCACTTCCTCAACGTCGCCGGCCGAATCACCCACGCTGATCTCTCTCCCACCGGGAAGCGGGCTGTGTTCGAGGCCCGCGGCGAGATCCTTACGGTGCCGGCCGAAAAAGGCGATATCCGCAACATCACGAATACACCCGGCGCTGACGAGCGCAGTCCCGCGTGGTCGCCGGATGGGACCCGCATCGCCTATTTTTCCGATGAATCGGGTGAGTACGCCCTGTACATCAAGAATCAAGATGGCATGGGAGAAGCGCAGAAGATTGACCTTGGAAGTCCCGGGTCGTTTTTCTTCATCCCCTTCTGGTCGCCGGACGGCAAGAAGATCGCCTATGCCGATAAACGCTTGAACCTTTGGTACGTCGATCTTGAGAAAAAGCAACCGGTGCGGGTGTTCCGCGACCGCTTTGCGGAGTCGGAGGACGTTTTCCGGGCGGCATGGTCGCCCGACAGCAAGTGGTTGGCTTACACGCAACAGGAATTGAGCCACATGCGCTCGGTATTCCTGTATTCGCTCGAGACGGGCGAGAGCCACCGCGTTACGGACGGCATGAGCGATTCATTTTCGCCCGTCTTCGACAAGAGCGGAAAGTATCTCTATCTGCTGGCCAGCACCGATGATGGCCCCACCCTGGATGGTTCGATGATGGGCATGAATCGGCCTGTGAGCAGCAGTGTTTACGTCGTCGTTTTGCGCAAGGACTTGCCCTCACCCCTCGCTCCCGAGAGTGATGAGGAGCAGGCAGCGAAACCCGAAACTCCCAAGAGCGAGGGCTCAGGAAAATCCAACCCGCCCCCCACCGTGAAGGTGGATTTCGAAAAGATTGGCCAGCGAATTCTGGCGTTGCCGATTCCGGCCCGGCATTATTTGCAGTTACAGCCCGGGAAGGAAGGCACGCTTTTTATCGAGGAAGGGTCGCGATTTGAGCAAAGAGGTCCGGGCGGGGTGACCGCGTATCGGTTCGATTTGAAAACGAGAAAAGCCGACAAGTTACAGGAGAACCTCTCGGCCTTCATCGTGTCGGCTAATGGGGAGAAAATGCTCTACCGGACATCCGGCGGGTCTGCGAGTGGCGCGCGCGGACAGTCCTGGTTCATCGCATCAATTCCCACTCCCGGAGCCTCCTCGGCGACCGGTGGCGGAGCGACATCCTCTGCCAAGCCTTTGAATCTCGCAGCCATGGAAGTGCGCGTTGACCCGCCGGTGGAGTGGCGGCAGATGTATCACGAAGCGTTCCGATTGGAGCGCGACTTCTTTTATGACGGGGGCTTCCACGGCCTGGACCTGAAGGCCACCGAAAAGGTGTATGAGCCCTACCTTGGGGGAGTGGGGTCGCGGGCTGACCTCAATTACATTTTCCGGGAGGCTTTCGGCAATCTCACCGTAGGTCATATGTACGTCGTGGGCGGCGAGAGTCCGGAAGTGCAGCCGGTCCCCGTCGGGCTTCTGGGCGCCGACTACCGAATCGAGAATGGCCGGTATCGCTTTGCGCGCATCTACGACGGCGAAAACTGGAACCCGCAATTGCGCGCGCCGTTGACGCAGCCCGGCGTGAACGTGGCCGAGGGAGACTACCTGCTCGCCGTTAACGGCCGCGAAGTCCGCAGTAGCAGCAACGTCTACAGCTTCTTCGAAATGACCGCAGATAAATCCGTGGTTCTGCGTCTCGGACCGGACCCCAGTGGCGCCGGCTCGCGGGAAGTGACCGTGGTTCCGGTAGCGAGTGAAGCTGGACTGCGCAAAGGCGCGTGGGTAGAGGACAACCGCCGCAAGGTGGGTCAGCTCAGCCACGGAAAACTGGCCTATATCTATTTGCCGGACACCTCAGTGGGCGGATACACCTACTTCAACCGCTACTTTTTCTCTCAGGCGGGAAAACAAGGCGCGGTGGTTGATGAGCGATTCAATCATGGCGGCATCAACACGGACTACATCATCGACTACCTGCGCCGGACGCTGATGAATTTCCGCACCATGCGCGACGGAGAAGACACCACTACCCCGGTGAGTTTGATCCAGGGGCCCAAGGCGATGATCATCAATGAATACGCGGGCTCCGGCGGCGACGCGATGCCCTGGCATTTTCGGCAGGCACACATCGGCATCCTGGTGGGAAAGCGCACGTGGGGAGGATTGGTGGGATTTGCCGGGCCCAGCGAGGCGCTGATGGATGGCGGCTCCGTGACCGCGCCCAGCCGCGGCTTCTGGACTCCGAATAATGCTTGGGAAGTGGAGAACCACGGCGTGGCGCCGGACGTTGAGGTTGAACTCGACCCCCAAGCGGTGCGTGAGGGCCACGACCCGCAATTGGAAAAGGCCGTTGAGTTGCTGCTTCTGGAACTTGCGAAGCATCCGCTCCCCACCTACCATAAGCCCCCTTATCCGAATTACCACCAAAGTGTGAGCACAGGGGGTCACCCAAGCGCGAATTGAAAAGGAATCTCCTGAGAGCGCTGCGGTGCGCTACCCGCGAATCCCTATCTCTTGCATCAGCTTGTCGGTCTCGCGGTAGGCTTCCGCGACCCACTCGACAATCTTTGCGGGCTCGGGCGAATATTCGAGTTCGATGCTGACGACCCCGTTGAACCCGACCTTCATCAATTGCGCAAGGTAAGGCCGGAAATTCACCACTCCACGTCCCGGCGGTAGATCGCCGTGCTTCTTTCCGTCGCAATCGGAGAAGTGGACGTGGGCAATGCGCCCCTGCAAGTTGGGAACCTCTTCCGCCGGCGTATGGGCCAGCGCCAGGTGCGAGATGTCCAGATTCGCGCGCACGGCAGGATGGTGGAGGTCATCCAGAAAACTCACCATCTTCGCGAGCGTATTCACGATGGAGAGATGGAACGGCTCGAGTTCGATGGCGATTTCCACGCCTAAGCCTTTTGCATAGTCGCCCAGCTCGGAAACGGTTTCCACGGCCCATTTCCATTGGTCGCGAGGGGCGATGACTTCCTGTTGCCAGATGTATTCACCCAGCACCAGCAGCAGGTTCTCCGCCTCGAGTTCGTACACCAGTTCCAGATGTTTCTTGGCACGCTCAACATGGAATCGGCGCACCGGTCCATTGAAGTCCGCAATTCCCAGTGCGCAGCAGCACACACTGATGACGGGCAGCCCGACTTCGCGGCAGGTGTCTTTGATCAACTTCCGCTCTTTAATATCGATTTCCAGGGGATCAGCGAAAATATCGATGGTATCAAATCCGATCTCTTTCGTTTTATGAATGCCTTGCGCCGTCCCCACGGGGGAACCCAGCCATGCGGAATTAATGAGTCCGAGTTTCATGCGTTTTCCTCCTTGATTTCTGCCGGTCGCACCGGCCGATGCTGGTCGAGTGAGCGGTAGCAGGCCTCCACCAGCGCGATCGTGTTGAGATTATCCCGGCCGCTGAGGACGGAGTCGCGGTCCTCTTCCAGGCTGCACAAAAGTTCTCCCATGGTGCCCTCAAAGGCGTCGGGAAACCACACTTGCGGCCAGGTGGGCGAAAGCCAACAGCCGGGCTCATGCTGCGTGGTGAAGCGGATGGTGCTGGGAACGCGGGCGGGATAGCCAGGCCAACCGATCGTGCCTTGCGCCATCCCCGCGGTTCCCTCCACGCGCCATTTGATGTAGATGTCCGCCGCCCCGCCCTCACGCGCCGGCCCGGTCCACACATCATCCCAGGCCGCGGCGCGCAAGCCATTCGCGTATTCCAGGATGTAAAGCACAATGCCGTCACGGTGAGGGAAGTCCAGTCGAGGGTCCGGGCGCGCGCTGGCATAAACAAATTCGGGATCGCCAAAGAGATAGCGGAAAGAATCGAGGTGATGGATGCTCATGAAGACCAGGGTTACTTGCCCGTAATCCTTTGCCCATGGTTGCCAGTGAGGGATGGCGCGCATATCGACCGTGGCAAGGACGGGTTCTCCCAAATATCCCCGCCGCAGCACGGTCTTTAAAGCGCGGATCGACTGGTCGTAGCGCATGTTTTGATTCACACAGAATCGCACGCCGGCCTGCTCGCAAGCCACCACCATTTCTTGCGCTTCCCGGTAATGCGTCGCCAGCGGTTTCTGCGCCAGAATCCCGCGGATGTGCTTGTGCTGAAGCGCCGCGTGCACAATGGCCGGTTGCGCGGCGGGCGGAACCGCGATGTCGAGCACCTCGACCCGTTCGTCTGCCAGGAGTTCCTGCCAGGTGTCATAGACCTTCGGGATGCCTCGCAATTCCGCGGTGGCACGCGCTTGCTCTGCATCCTTGGAGGCAATCGCCACCACGTTGAAGCCCGCATTCTTGTAGGCGACGAGATGAATATCGCGCATGATAAAGCCCGCTCCAATTGCGCCAATCCGAAAATCTTTCTTGCGGGGAGGAACAGGCAGGTGCTCCAAATTAAGGTCAATGTTCATTCGCTACACTCCGTGTGTACGCCCTGCGGGATCGTCGAGGGTCCAAGACGCAAGGCCGGAACCCGGGCGCTGCGCTACGCAGGTGGTCGCCGGGCCAGTGATTTTACGCCGGGCGGCGGCGGAAAGCACTGCCTTCTTTTTCACCACTCTACTAATTCTCTATGGCGCTCCCGTGCTCTACATCCTTGCCGCGCGGCCTTTGATATACTTCCCTTCGCCAGCCAAAGAATCAATCCATCAGGAGGACCCAATGAAATCCCAGCCTTTGGCAAGAACGCCTCTTTATCTACTGATTTCTCTTTTTCTCAGTGTGCTTTGCCGACTGTCGATTGCAGCACCGCCGCCCGCCCCGCAGGCCGGGAAGAGTGACCAAGTCACATTTGTTCACTGCGGCAGGCTGATTGACGAGGTATCGAATGAGCCGCGCCGGAACGCGCTGGTGGAGATTGCCGGCGGCAAGTTCCGCGCCGTCACGAATTACGCGCCGGACTTTGCCAAGCCGGCCGGCGCGGCGTTCATCGACCTTGCGGCGGAAACCTGCCTGCCCGGCCTCGTGGATTCGCACACCCATGTCCTTCTGCAAGGCGACCGGAAGCCGGGACAGTACGACGAGCAGATTCTGAAGTGGTCGCTTCCTTACCGTACCATCCTGGGAACGCAAGCGGCGCGCCGCGCCCTGGAATACGGATTCACCACCATCCGCGACGTGGAAACCGAGGGTGCTTACTATGCGGACGTCTCCATTCGCGACGCCATCAAACAAGGGGTGATTCCCGGGCCGCGCATGGTGGTGGCCACGCGCGCGCTGGACGTCACGGGCGCCTACGCCATACTTGGTTATGACCCAGCTTTGAAGTTACCGCACGGCGTCCAGGTGGTGGACGGGCCCGACGAGTGCCGCAAGGCGGTCCGCGAGCAGATTGGCAACGGGGCCGATTGGATTAAGCTGTATGCCGACCAGCATGTTTCCACCGCGGACGGCGTGGTGCACAGCATTCCCACTTTTACACCCGACGAACTGCACGCCATTGTGGATGAAGCGCACCGAGAACATCACAAGGTGGCGGCGCACGCCATGGGGTTGGAGGGCGTCCACAACGCCGTGGAGGCGGGCGTGGATTCCATCGAGCACGGCGCTTACATCACGGACGACGACCTGAAGACCATGGTGGCGCATGGAACCTGGTACGTGCCGACCCTCTACATCTTCGTTTACGCCGAGGAAATTCGTCAGGCGAGCGGCTTTCCGGGATGGAAAGGTGGAGTGGAGATTCACGCCGAGACGTTTCGGCGGGCTCTCCAGGCAGGCGCGAAAATCGCTTTCGGCACTGACGTGGGGGGCTTCGAGTGGACCATCAATCCGGCAAAGGAGTTTCCGTTAATGGTGAAGTATGGCATGACGCCTGCCCAAGCCCTGCATGCGGCCACAGTTTCCGGCGCAGAACTGGTAGACATGGAGAACCGAATCGGCTCGGTGGAGCCGGGTAAATTTGCGGACCTGGTTGCCGTCACAGGCGATCCCCTGAGTGATGTTCGCATCCTTGAAAACGTCAACTTCGTGATGAAAGAGGGAGTGGCCTACAAGCAGCCAACCCTGATGAATGGGCAGTGACGGCATACAGGCACGAAGCGGCGGATTATTTTGTCCGCGAGCGCGTTGGGGCTCGGGCTGCGGCTTGGCGGAGGTCCACTTGGCTTTCGATGACGGACTTCAAATTTTGCAGGTAAAAGACCCAGGAATTCACCGCTTTGTCGACGGCAGCGGCGGAAGTGAACCCCTGATGGTTCAGCTCAACGAGGGTGCGCCCGCCCTGCGGAGAGAGTTTAAAACGCACCTGGGTTTCCACCTCATCCGTGGGATGCTTCCAGGTAAGGGCCAGAGTGTTGCCGGACGTAAATTCCGTCACCACTCCGTCCACGGGCTCCTGGTTCTTCCAGCGAAAGTGGAATTTGCCCCCAAACTGCGGCTCCAGGATCGCCTGATCAGGGAACCACGCGGTCAGTTTTCCCTGATCGGAGAGATAGCTGAAGACGCTCACCGTGTCGCTGGCCACAAGAATCTGTAAGGTGGCTGAGCGCGTGACGGTTACGGGCCCGGTGTCCGGAGGCTTAACGGGCCGCACGGCGTGCTGCTGCGCAATGGCGTTGCTCCCGGCGCCCAACAAGAAAATCAGGGTTAGCAATTTTGGCATCATCGGCGGGCCTCGTTCTTCTCCAGAAGGTGGATTCGCAAGGGATTGTATGGCAAAGCGTTAGACAGCGCAACGCGCATTACACTTCCCTGCTTGGGATGTGCCGCGGGGCGTCGTATAATCAGCAGCCTGTTGAAAGGGGGAATCATGGATCGTCAAGCGGCGTGGGAACTCCTTTGCGAATACACCAAGAACGAAAACCTCCGGAAGCACGCACTGGCCGTGGAAGCCTTGATGCGCGCGTACGCCCTTAAGTTCGGCGAAGACGAGGAGAAGTGGAGGGTGGTCGGTTTGATCCACGATTTCGATTACGAGATCTATCCGAACGCCCCCGACCACCCCCTGAAGGGGAGCGAGATTCTCAAGGAAAAAGACGTGTCCGAAGAGGTGCGCCGCGCCATTCTCGGCCACGCTGATTACACCGGCGTTCCCCGCGACACGCCTTTGGCCAAAGTGCTTTTTGCTTGTGACGAACTCGCGGGATTCATTACCGCGTGCTCCTTGGTCCGGCCGGACCGGATCGTGAGTCTGGAAGCAAAATCGGTGAGAAAGAGAATGAAGGACAAAGCCTTTGCTCGCTCCGTCAGCCGCGAGGACATCACCAAGGGCGCGGAAGAGTTGGAGGTCCCCCTGGACGAGCACATCACTTTCTGCATCGCCGCCATGCGCGACATCGCCGATCAACTTGGCCTGACGCCCGCCGGCGGTGCTCCCACCGTACCGGCCGCGTCGTAAGGACGTGGATCCGTCTCAGGACGCAGGGGGAAGACCGGAACCGAACCCACCATCCACAACCACTGATGAGCCGGTCATGTAAGCCGCTTCGTCGCTGGCCATAAACGCAGCCACGCGCGCCACTTCCTCCGGGCGGCCGATTCTCTTCAAGGCCTGAAGCTTGGCCGCCGCGGCGCGAGCTGCGGCGGGGTCGGGCTGCTCTTCGAAGTATCCCCACGCCATGCCGGCATCGATGTAACCGGGACAAATGCAGTTGACCCGAATGCCATCCTTCCCGTGGTCAATCGCCATCGCCTTGGTCAGCGCAATGATCGCACCCTTCGTGGCGCAATAGCCCGCGCACATCGGCTCAACAAAAAATCCATTCACCGAGGCCATGTTGATGATGTTTCCGCGGGTCCTGCGCAAGTGGGGCAGAAAGAACTTGGAACAGAGGAAGATGCCGCCCAGGTTCACGGCCATCTGGTGGTTCCACTCTTCCAGCGTCGTCTCTTCCAAAGTTTTGTTGACCTGCACGGCAGCGTTGTTGAACAGGACGTGAATACCGCCGAAAGCTTGCGCGGTTTCGCGCACCAGCCGCTGAACGGAATCGGCGTTCGCCACGTCCACTTCCACCGCCCTGGCCAAGCCGCCCGCGGCGGCAATTTCCTGCGCCGTTTCCTCCGCTCCCGGAAAATTAATGTCTGCCACTACCACCCGCGCGCCTTCTTTGGCGAATTCCTGTGCTGATGCCCGGCCAATTCCTGCGCCGGAACCAGTGATGACCACAATGCGGTCCTTGAGCTTCATGCTTCCTCCCCCTTCCCATGCCACATCACGCCAGCGATTGTCCGTGAGCTTACAATTTTACCTGCTGAAGATAGGTCGGCACTGTAGCGTCCCAGTGGAGTTCCTGTGCAATGCGTTGCCGCAGCGCGTCGCTCGCCTTCGGTTCACCGTGCACCATAAAAGTCCGGCCCGGCGCCTTGCTGAAGCGCTTGAGCCAGGCAAGGATTTCTCCATAATCCGCATGGGCGCTCAGGTCCTCGATGGTCTCAATGCGCGCCCGCACGTGCACTTGGTGGCCGTACATTTTCACAGCCGGAACGCCGGATTGAATCGCCTTCCCGCGTGTTCCCGCCGCCTGAAAACCTACAAACAGGATCGTGTTGCGATGGTCCGGCAGACAACGTTCCAGATGATGAACCACGCGGCCGCCCGTTGCCATACCACTTGCCGAGATGATAATCGTTGGGTAATGCGCGTCGTTGAGCTGCTTGGATTCGTCCACGCTCTTGTCGAAGTGCAAATTGGGCGGCGAGAAGGGCTCAATTCCCTGCTCTTCCAGCGCATCCAATTCGAGGCTGTGGTCCTCCCGGTGCTTATCGTAAAGATGGGTAACGTCGATTGCCATGGGGCTGTCAACGTGGATCGGCAGTGCGTGCATCTTCTTCTCTTCTATCAATTCGCGAAACAAGAAGAGCAACTCCTGCGTGCGTCCCACGGCGAATGAGGGAATCACCACCGTCCCCCCATGGGCGGCGGTGTCCTCAACAATCGAAGCCAGGCGCGCGCCAATATCCTCCTTGGGGTGCAACCGGTCGCCGTATGTGGATTCCAGCAACATATAATCGAACCCATCTTCGGGGACCGCCGGTTCAGGAATGATTAACTGCGGGAAGCGGCCCAGGTCTCCGGAGAAGAGAAGCTTTTTCACTGTCCCGTTTTCCCGGACCGTCACTTCGATCATGCGCGCGCCCAGAATGTGTCCCGCAAAAAACCCCCGCGCCGTGAAGTGCGGCGAAATCTCCACCGGCTCCCAAGATTTCACCGCGCGAAAGTATTCGAGCGACTTGATGGCTTCCTCATAGGTGTAAAGGGGCAGGGCCGGGGCGTGTTTGCTGAACCCTTTCTTGTTGGCAAAGGCCGCATCTTCTTCCTGGAGATGTCCGGAATCCGGCAGCACGATTTTGGCGAGATCCACCGTGGCCGGCGACGTCAGGATCTGGCCGCGAAAGCCGTCCTTCACCAGGCGCGGAATGTATCCGACGTGGTCCAGATGCGCGTGCGTCAGCAACAGCCATTGGATGCTTGCAGGTGGCACGGGCAGCGGATTCCAGTTGCGCAGCCGCAGTTCCTTGTCGCCCTGGAAGAGTCCGCAATCGACCATCAGGCGCTCGCCGCCGGCTTCCAGCAGATACTTCGAGCCGGTCACCGTGCCGGTCGCGCCGAGAAAAGTGAGAGTAGCCATTGATTGTCCTTTGCGTACTACCTCAGAATGATGTGGGGTATCAAATCACCACCGACTCCTGATACTCGCCGAAGACGCGACGCAGGGCATCGGAGATTTCCCCCACGGTGGCGTAGGCCTTGACGGCGTCGAGGATAGCAGGCAACAAGTTGCGGTCAGTGCGTGCGGTCTCCTCCACGGCTCGCAGCGTTGCTTCCACGCGCGCGGCGTCGCGGTGGGCGCGCAGCTTGGCCAGACGCTCCACCTGGGTGCGCTCGATTTCGGGATCGATGCGCATAAGGGGCGGAGAGCTGCGGGTCTCGTCCACATACTGGTTTACGCCCACCACCACACGGTCGCCCCTCTCAATGGTTTTCTGATAGTCATAGGCCGCCTGCTGAATTTCGCGCTGCACGTAGCCCGACTCGATGGCGCGCACCATGCCGCCCAGGGCATCAATCTTGCGCAAGTATTCCCGGGCCTGGGCCTCGATGCCATCGGTGAGTTTTTCGATAACGTAGGAGCCCCCCAGCGGATCGACGGTGTTCGCGACACCGCTTTCCGCAGCCAGAATCTGCTGCGTGCGCAGGGCCAGCAGCGCAGAGGCTTCCGTGGGCAAGGCCAGGGCTTCGTCGCGAGCATTGGTGTGCAGCGACTGCGTCCCGCCCAGCACCGCTGCAAGCGCCTGGAGTGTCACGCGCACGATGTTCACGTCGGGCTGCTGCGCCGTGAGTGTGGAGCCGGCAGTTTGTGTGTGGAAGCGAAACATCCAAGAGCGCGGGTCCCGGGCTTGGAATCGCTCCCGCATGATCCGAGCCCAAAGCCGCCGCGCGGCGCGGAACTTGCTGATTTCTTCTAACAGATCGTTGTGGGCATTGAGGAAGAAGGAGAGGCGCGGGGCAAATTCATCCACCGCCAGGCCCCGTGCCAGTGCGGCTTCCACATAAGCAATGGCATTCGCCAGGGTGAAGGCCACTTCCTGCACGGCGGTTGAGCCCGCTTCGCGAATGTGATAGCCGCTGATGGATATGGTGTTCCAATCGGGAGCACGGTCGCGGCAGAAGGCAAAGATATCCGTCACGATGCGCAACGCGGGGGCGAGTGGGTAAATGTAAGTGCCGCGCGCGATGTATTCTTTCAAAATGTCGTTCTGAACCGTTCCCGACAACCGGGTGAGACTTACGCCTTGCTTTTCGGCCGCGGCGAAATAGAGCGCCAGCAAAATCGCGGCTGTGGCGTTGATGGTCATGGACGCCGAGATGCGGTCGAGGGGGATTCCAGCGAAGAGCATCTCCATGTCCTCGAGAGAGTCGATGGCCACGCCCACCCGGCCCACTTCACCGCGCGCCAGGGGGTGGTCCGAATCCAGCCCAATCTGCGTGGGAAGATCGAAGGCCACGGAGAGCCCTGTTTGCCCTTGCGAAAGCAGATAACGGTAGCGCGCATTCGATTCGCGCGCCGAACCGAAACCCGCATACTGGCGCATGGTCCAGAGGCGGCCGCGATAAAGCGCCGGGTAGACACCTCGCGTGTAAGGGTACTCACCCGGGTAGCCGGCCTCATTCTGGTAGTCCCAGCCCGCAAGGTCCTCAGGCGTGTAGAACCTCTTGAGCTCCATCCCCGAGCCCGTCAGGAATTTCGTTTTGAGTTCCTTATCGTCTTGCGCAGCCATAAAGGGTGACTGAAAAGCACGCCGCCCGATCCCACGCCCAGCAAGCAACGAGAAGTCAACGCACGTTTCGCGCTCTCACAAAAGAATAAAGACAAAGGATCGCCAGGAATACGGTGAATCCCCCAAACATCGTGAAGTGGACCAACCCCTCCTCCGGAGTTTTGCGGTAACTCTCCCACTCTGAATAGGTCAGCGACGCACCCATGAGGGTCAATACCATAAACAAAAGCGCGATGAGCATGTGGAACAAACGCTTCGCGTTGAGAAACCAATAATGGAACAGACTTCCGAGTCGACTCAAAGCCTTCCTTCCCAGCCCGACGCGGGCTCTTCCCTTTCCCGGTACGTTATCGTAAGGACAAAGTGCGGTGCAGTCAAATACGGCTCGCGCTTCCCCTCGCCCGTTGGGCACGCCCATACCGATCCGGGTTGGACAAGCGCTTGTAAATTTACTTTGATTTCACCACGTTACGTGCAGCCACCGGCTTTCGCCTTGACGTCTATCAGCGGCAACCCTAGAATTGAGTTTGCAAGCCACCCTCGATCATCCAGGTGAGCCTTGGAGCTGGACGATAATTTCAAGCGCCTGATCAAAGAATTGGGCGACGCCATCAACGAGTCCCTCTCCGAGTCCGACCGGATTGCGGATGTCATGTCGCGCATCCGCAGTGCCGGCTACGACCTCTTTCTCGTTCTGGAAGTCACCATCGGCTTCAACAAGCGCGGCGAGGTGAATTTGGTTCATCGCCAGAAAATCAGCGCCGATGCGCGGCCCGATCCCGACTTCCACCTGACCACACAAGACACCCAATTCCTTCGCGCCCTGAAAATCGTGGTAGATGAAGACCTTGATTCCTAGTCGTGGAGCGATCTTATTTGCCGCGGTGATGAGCTGCGCAGCATTCCTGCCGGCAGCGGAGCCCCGAGGGGGGGCGCTTACCAACCTTAAGTTGACCGGGCCGGTTACCATCACGCAGAGCACGCGGATTGAACCGGGTCAATATCACGTGGATGTTCAAGACGGTCAGGCGGTCATCGAAATCGCCGCGGACAACATTATCCTGGAAATGACGGGGGTCACGCTGGAAAGCACGGCGCGCCGACCTTGGGAGCGGGTCGGAATCGGCATCCATGCCAGGGGGCGCAGTCATGTTTCCGTGCGCGGCGGCGCCATCCGCGGCTATCGGATCAATGTCTTCCTGGAGGGCGAAGCGGGGAGCGGTTCCGGAATAAAAGTGGTCGGAACCGATGTGAGCGGCAGCCGCGCCCAGCGCTTGCTTTCCACCGATACCCATTTCGAAGCTCAGGACTGGGTGAACATTTTCGATCTGGATGCGTGGGAGACTTACGGGGCGGGGCTGTACTTGAAGAACATCGATGGCGCCTGGATCAAAGACGTGGTTGCGCATGAGGCCCAGAACGGAGTGATGCTGGCACGCACCACTCACGCGACGGTCGAGGGGTGCGATCTTTCGCGAAATTCCGGATGGGGTATCTCCTTGTACGGTTCTTCCGGGGACGATCTTCTGAATAACCACGCTGACTGGGATGTCCGCTGCGAAGGCCGGAGTTACTCTGCCGGGTGTGATTCGGCGGGAATTCTCCTGATGGAGGGAAGCAGCCACAACCGCATTATCGGCAATACCTTTACGTACTCGGGGGACGGATTTTTCCTGAGCAAGTCTCCCACGGGTGCGCCGAGCGACGGGAATTACGTGGCCTTCAACGACGGCAGCGCCTCCCCGCATAACTCCTTTGAGGCCGTATTTACCGTTGGCAACCAGTTCTACCACAATCTTGCCAATCATAGTGATTACGGTTTTTGGCTCAGTTTTTCGCGGGATTCGGCGGTGATCGATAATCACATCGAAGGGTCCAAGCGTGATGGGATTGCCATCGAACACGGGGAGCGAAATCTTTTCGCCCGCAATCAGATCCGCTCCAATGGCGCCGCCGGCATCCACCTATTTCAGAACGCGCCTGTCCCCGACCCCAGCCGAAACTACGTGCTGCTGCAGAACGCCCTGGAGGCGAACCGCATCGGTGTGCTCATCAATCGCACCGAGGATGTTACGATTACAGATAATACATTCTCGAACGATCAGATTGGCATAAAGGTTGAGGACGGGAGCCGGCTGGTCACGGTGCGCGGCAATCATTTCTCGCCTGGTTCGGCCGTGACCGTGGAATCGCAAGATCCCAAAGCCGTGATCGCAGATCCGGAACCCCCTCAGGGCGTGATGCGCTCCAGGCCGTCCAGGTAGGGGCGCAGGGCGGTGGGGACGATGACGGAGCCGTCGGCCTGCTGATAATTTTCGATGATGGCGAGCCAGGTGCGGCCCACGGCCAGCCCGCTGCCGTTCAGGGTGTGCAGCAATTCCGTCTTGCCGGACTTGCCGCGCCGGAAGCGCAGGTTGGCGCGGCGTGCCTGAAAGGCCTCGAAGTTCGAGCAGGAGGAGATTTCCTTATACTCGCGCGCCGCCGGCAGCCAGACCTCCAGGTCGTAGGTCTTGGCAGAGCTGAACCCCAGATCGCCCGTGCATAGCGTGATGACGCGGTAGGGTAGCTCCAACCGCTGGAGAATTTCCTCCGCGTCGTGGGTGAGGCGTTCGAGTTCGTCGTAAGAGTTCTCCGGGAGCGTGAACTTGACCAGTTCCACCTTCTGGAACTGGTGTTGGCGGATGATGCCGCGCGTGTCCTTGCCGTAGGAGCCGGCCTCGCTGCGGAAACAGGCTGTCCAGGCGCAATGCTTCAGCGGAAGCTTCTCGGCCTCCAGCACTTCGTCGCGATAGAGATTCGTCACGGGGACCTCCGCGGTGGGGATCAGCCAATAATCCGTGCCCTCAAGCTTGAACAGGTCCTCCTTGAATTTGGGCAACTGGCCGGTGCCGAAGAGGCTGGCGGAGTTCACCACGAAGGGTGGGAGAATCTCCGTGTAGCCATGCCCGCGGGTATGCATGTCGAGCATGAAGTTGGCGAGCGCCCGCTCCAACCTGGCACCGACCCCCACATACACGGCAAAACGCGCGCCCGCGATCTTGGTGGCGCGTTCGAAATCCAGAATTCCCAGCGCCGGGCCCAGATCCCAATGCGCCTGGGGTTCAAAATCAAACTGGCGCGGCTGGCCCCAGCGGCGGACTTCCTGGTTATCGGCGGAGGTCTGTCCCACGGGCACGCTCGCGTGCGGGACATTGGGAACAAGCCGCAACACCTCGCGGACGCGCTCCTCGCAGGCCTTCGCTTGCTCATCCAGTTCCTGAATCTCGTTGCTGAGGGGCTTCATCTCCGCGATCAAGGCGGAAGCGTCCTGTTTTTGTTTCTTGAGCACGGCAATTTCATCAGAGACTTTGTTGCGCCGCGCCTTGCGTCCTTCGACCTCCATCAGCAACCGGCGACGCTCACGATCCAGCGATTCAAAATCGACGAGCACGTCGGGAAGCCCGCGCTCGCGCATCTTCTGTTTGACCAGTTCCAGGTTGTCGCGGACAAAATTCAGATCCAGCATTTCAGCGTCTCACTCCTTGGCTCGGGCGGGCGGAGCCGCAAAATTCCTGGCCAGAATCAGGAATAGTCAATCTAAACCACCCGAACGAACCTGTCAAACACGGCGGGAAATTGATCGCGGCGAGGGCATTCTGCCTGGGCGAAGTCATGGCCAGGAGGGGCATGCCACCCGGCGTGGAGGACACCTAATCAACTATAATGAGAGGCTAGAGTTGGGAAAGGCTGAATTAATGCGGAATGCCGGGCAGCCGAGGGCTACGTGAAGGCGGGGCCAGAAATGCTTCATCATTGTGCATAAATCCATCCATGAATTCCTGCCAGTGTCAAAGGGATATTGCGAGAGTTTGAAACCTGACGGCGGGCTATTCTTGGCCGCAACTAATTGCAAAGAAAGGACTAATGTTTATGGTTATCGCCGCACCCGCGAAAATTGCGGCTGGCGTGAATTTCCTGGCAGGGATAAAAGCGGACACCTTTTCCACAAAGATTTCCACAAGTAAATTTCCTCTCGAATTAGCAATGACTTAGCGCTCTCGCCAGGCTTCAACCGTGGAGGGTTTCAGCATTTCCCGCACCGATTCAGGGACTCGCGCCCGCACCAATACCTTTCCGTCTTCGTAATGGGTGGAAACCACGGTTCCTGCTCGATGCAGCATCGCCAATTGCTTTCCGTCACTTGGCGAAAGCTCAAAATCCGCTTCCACCACAGGGTCAACGGCAAGCGTGTCGGCAATTTGCTGGCGCAAATTTTCCAAGCCCTCCCCCGTCTGGGCGGAGACCAGTACACTGCGGTCAGCCGCTTCGAGTTTACGCTGCTCCCCGGGGGCCAGCAGGTCCACTTTGTTCCAAACGTGCAGCCGCGGTGTGTCGGCCACGCCCAAATCTTCGAGCAGGGCTTCCACGGCGGCGTCTTGCGCGGCACGTTGTGGGTCAGAAGCGTCCGTAACGTGCAGCAGCAGCCGGGCTTCCTCCAACTCCTCGAGCGTGGCGCGGAAGGCGGCCACCAGGTGGGGCGGCAGTTTGCGAATGAAGCCGACGGTATCGGAAAGCAGCGCCGTGCGGTGAGAGTCCAGCGGCAGCGCGCGGACGGTGGGGTCGAGGGTGGCGAACATGCGCGCGGAAGTGACCACGCCGGCGGAAGTTAGCGCGTTGAAAAGGGTGGACTTGCCGGCGTTGGTGTAACCCACCAGAGCCACGGTGTGAAGATTCTGGTCGCGCCGATGGGCGCGATGCAGAGCGCGCTGCGTACGGACGCGCTCAATGCTTTCGGTCAGAATCCGGATGCGCCGCCGGATGCGTCGCCGGTCATATTCCAACTGCTGTTCGCCGGGACCACGCGTGCCGATGCCGCCACCCAATCGCGAGAGCAACGTCCCGTGCCCGGAAAGCCGGGGCAGCAGATAGTTCAATTGCGCCAGTTCCACCTGGAGTTGGCCTTCGCGGCTGCGTGCCCGGCGGGCGAAGATATCAAGGATGATTTGGGTGCGGTCGACGACCTTCAGGTCCAAAATTTTCTCGAGATTGCGAAGCTGGGTGGGAGTGAGATCGTGGTCAAAAATCACCAAGTCAGCGCCCGCAGCGCGTGCCTGGGTGCGAACTTCATGCACCTTACCGCGCCCCAGCAGGGTGGCCGGATCGGGGTCCGGCGAGCGTTGCGATGCCGTTCCCACCACCCGGGCGCCGGCGCTGGCGGTGAGTTCCTTCAGTTCCCGTAGGGGATCTTCCTCCTCCACGATGCCCACCGTAACGCCATCGCGGCGAGTGGATTCCCAACCGGCCAGAAATGCCTTCTCCAAAACTTGCAGGCGTCGAATGCTTCTATCCCTCCGGGGGCCCAGGGGCTGCGGGCATGGGCATAGCACGGGGCAGCACAACGGTGGCGATCGCGTGCTTAAAAACCATCTGTTCCTGATGGTTGCTTTCCAGAATGACGGAGTACTTGTCAAAACTGCGAATGCGTCCGGTCAACTTGACCCCACTCAACAGGTAAACCGTCACCAGGATTTTTTCCTTGCGGGCGGAATTCAAAAAACCGTCCTGAATGTTCTGCGGTTGCTTTTCCATATTTTTCTCTCTCTTTATATCCTTCGATTTTCCAGGGTCGCCCTGACGTGGACATTACCGTACCGGCATTACTGCGGGTGAAGCAAGCACCCCTTCCCCGGCACTTAACGGTGTCCGCCCCAAGGTCTCCATAATGCGACTTTGAACGCGCAGGTCGTCGCCGAACCCTTCGAACCAGGTGATGTCAGCCTCGCGCCGGAACCAGGTCAACTGGCGTTTGGCATAATGCCGTGTGGCCGCTTGCGTGGCGCTCACGGCTTCCTCGCGGCCCGTCTTTCCTTCCCAAACCAGGCACGCTTGCCGGTAGCCCAAAGCTCCTAGAGGTTTGATGCGCGCCGCGTCCGAAAGGTGAAGCAAGGCTTGCGTTTCTTCCATCAGGCCCGTCGCGAACATGCGCTCCACGCGCTGGTTGATGCGTTGGTAAAGCTGGGCGCGCGGCGGATTCAAGCCGAGTTTTATGATGCGATATCCTTCCAGACCCGCCCGGCCACGCGCGTGCAACGCTGAAAGCGGTTGGCGGGCGAGGACGCAAACCTCCACGGCACGAATTAACTTCTGCGTATCGCGAGGTTGGATGCGTGCCGCCGCTACCGCATCAAGGCGAGACAACAGTCGATGCAGATATTCCCGGCCGTGGCGTTCCACCATGGCGCGCAACCGCTCGCGCAAAGCCTCGGAACGAACCGGCCCCGCAAAGAGTCCCACCAGCAGGGCGCGCAGATAAAGCCCTGTTCCCCCTACGAACACGGGGAGCTTCCCGCGGCCCCGCAAGTCAGCCAAAACCTCCAATGCCTCGCGGCGATAGTCTCCCGCCGTGAAAACGGCGGTTGGTTCCAGGCAATCAAGCAGATGGTGCGCCACGCCGCGCCGCTCGGCGGGAGGCAATTTCCCCGAACCCACGTCAAAGCCGCGATATAACTGCACGGAATCGTAATTCACCACCTCGCCGTTTAGTCCCACAGCCAGCGCCAAGGCCAGCGCGGATTTACCGGCGGCAGTGGGGCCCACGATCGCAATCAATGGATCGTTGCCCGCGCTGGGATTCACAGGGAATGCCACGGCGGAATTCTAGCACACCCCGACAATCTTTTTGGCAATCGGTGGCTGTTTCACCTTATCGCGACCGATCCGCGCAAGCCTTAACTGTCAAGGCAAAGTAGAAAGTTCCTAATCTGAGCAAAGTAGAAAGTTCCGCTTTTCGGTTTCTGGCGGCTAACCGGAGGAGCCCGTAGGGCGACGGAGGTTAGCCGCCAGAAACCGTCGCCCCCTACCCACTGTTGGGCCGGGCGTCGGCCCTCTCCGGTCTCAGAATCATCCGCCACGGGGGACTCTTGTGCAGATGGAAGTGCTCCATCCAGTTGTGGGCGACTTTGGGTCGAGTCTTTTGCGCCTTTACCGGCTTCGGGAGTGGGGGCGTTTTCGGTCGCGCTGGGCACTCCTGCACGGGCAGGTCGTATTGGCGAAACTTCACTGCCAGGCTCCCGTCCAGCCGTTGCTCCACCCGCACCTGGCCCCCACGCAGTCCCGGGCGGATATCCCCCCGCGCGATCTGATAGATCTTTCCCTGATAGCGGATCGTATAGTCGGCGGTCACGAAGCGCTCTTCCACATGACTCAAGATCGCCGCCAGTTGATGCTCCCGGCGCAGCGGTCGATGCGCATCGGTGCTGCCCTCGGGCACCCGGGTGAAGGTCTGGTTCCACTGCGGCAAGTACTCCTGCTCCAGGTAAGCCTGCGCCGCTTCCAAGTTGTGGGCCTGGGCCAAGCGCAGCCCTTTCACCAGCCGGTCCTGGGCCGTGCCGAAGAAGCGTTCGATGCGACCCTTGGCTTGCGGTGAGTGGGCGGCGATCCAGCCGATCCCCAGTTCCCGCAAGGCGCGCCCAATCTGCGTCCATTCTTCCTTGACCGCTTCATCTGCGGCTTCCACCACCGGCCTGTTCACTGTAAACAGGCTGCTCTTGTCGGTGTAAAACTCCACCGGCCGACCCCAACGCTCCAAGTACCCCCATAGCACGCGCAGATTCTCTTCCGTGCTGTCCTGCGCCACAAAACGACCGTAGGCCTGGCTGCTGGCATCATCGATCATCGCCACCAAGTACAGCCGCGGCCCCCGCCCTTCCAGCCAGTCGTGCCCCGAGGTGTCCCACTGCACCATCTCGCCCCGACAACTCCGCCGCGCCC
>Ga0326728_10001296_pt1 | contig 89380 bp, 72 predicted proteins | sample MB3enrmetagenome_FD_207602 | JGI IMG/M metagenome (GOLD analysis project Ga0326728, IMG submission 207602) | Lab enriched peat soil microbial communities from McLean, Ithaca, NY, United States - MB31MN | ecosystem: Environmental > Terrestrial > Soil > Wetlands > Peat | place: USA: New York... | reverse complement strand
TCACTCTTCGCTTGTTACTGAAGTTAATGGAGCGGGAAATGGGATTCGAACCCACGACTTCGACCTTGGCAAGGTCGCACTCTACCACTGAGTTATTCCCGCTCGCCGGTGCTGGACAACGTACCAGCATAGCACAGATTGAATTATAGGAACCCACGCTTTGCACTGTCAAGCGGCACTCAGGGCCGACAGCAATCTCCCTGGAAAGCCCACGGCAGCGCGCGGCTTCCAGGGCGCCACCAGCAGCTTCTCATACGGATTTCGCCGTGCAGGTTGACGAGATCAAGCCGGGCGGGAGCAGCGTCCAGTTAACTGGCGATGAGATCCGCGCGCGATACCGCAGTTCGCTCACGGAAGAGAAACTGGCTAAGCCGGGCGAGATCAACCGCTGCGCGGCCTGTTGGCAGGGCTCGTACTGGACCTGACTACGTATCACCGACATTTCCCACGGCCTTCTTGGTCAAGTAAGCCCCCTGCCCGAGTCCGAACGACGCCAGGATGGTGGTATCCACATCAGGAAGATACACAATAGTGCGGGCTTCGAGCGAGCCCAGGAAATGAAAAACCAGTGCGGCAAACACACCGACGGCCAGGAAAGTCATGGCGAGCATCTGGAAATCGCCGAGGTCAAATTGGTTTGAGTCGTTGGACGTTAGATCGGACCAAAAGCTGGCACTCGTCGCGGAGGATTTGCTGTTCGCCACCCCGGCCGCCACCGCATTCTGAATCTTAGTCACCGTGATTCCTTTGGCGGCGGTAAAGGTGAGTGCACTCATCCCCGAGAGGAGAAAGAGGTTCTGGGGTATATTCACGCCCCCCAGCATGTCTCCTCCGAGTTCCCGAGCCCGAAGCCAGAGGGTTGCCAAGTACGAGATGATGACAATTCCGAACCAGATAACTGTCTGGAACTTGGAATTGCTGAACCGTCCGTCCTCTCCCATGATCAACCTCTGGGGGTGAAAGCCCGAAAGGAGAAAACATACCAACCAAAAGGCGAAGGCCGCACCGAACAATACTAAAACACGGTAACGCACTCCCACCGCAATTACCTTTACAGACATGGTCTCTAGGGTCGTCTGGCCGTTGTCAGTCACGACCAGAACGGAAAGGCGATCGCCCGTATGCAGGTCTTTCAGGCTATCCTGCAAGGCCGTGTCGCGCACCAGGAAATGTTCCGGGGTCATTTGGGGCAACACGACAACGTCCACGGAGAGCCGGTCGCTCGAAACACTCTCGACGCGAACATCATCGAAGGTGGTCGTCCCGGGTGGTTGATCGGCCCGCGCGGCGGGGGCAGCGGCCAGGACAACCGTCAGGATAATCCCCCCTAGACTCAGTGTCTTGTTCAGCATGTGCGCTTCTCTCCTTTTTATTCAAAGTGGGCGGGAAAACACTTTGGCTCCTTTTGGCACTCCAGAATGACCTCGGCACTGTCCCTCTTGGATCCCCGCAGGGACTTTGCCTGCGGAAGGTGCGACGCCCCACTCGCCATCCTCCGGCTTGTTTCTCGGCCCGCGTTTCTGCCCATCATGGGCAACCGAAAGGGTATCAATGCGCAGAATGACAGTCTCGATGGGTTTTCCCGCAGCCTGTAAAGCCCCGCCCTTCCAGCAGCCCCTAAGAGCGACCATGCGTGGTAAGAAACCCGCGCCGGGCACTTCCGTCGGCAGCGGTTCGGAACGACATTTCACGGACTGACCTGGGCGGTCGTGAAGAGTGAAAGAACCTGCCGCAAGCTCTCGGGAAACTGCGCGCCGAGCAGAGCTAGAAGCGGGACGGCGACATAAAGAAGTGTCCTGAGCACCAGCTCACGGCTGAAGTTGATTTGGCCGGGATTGGTGCCGTTTAAGAGGCTCAAAACGGTGTCCCGATCCATCTGTATAAAAATCCAAAACACTGTCCCGATAAAGGACAAGATAACGACCCAATTGAAGAAGAGAAATTCATTTCTCGGCTGAAACGGGTAAGAAGTGACGGCGAGCAGCATGAGCAAAAGTCCGGCGAGAACAAAGTACCCAAGATTTTGAAGCGAGGGAAACACGATGGCCAAAAAGTTAACCAAGCGGCTGACGATGAATTCCTCAACTTGATCGAAGAACTCTTTTGCGCCCGGCGCGGCAGCCGCAGGGGCGCCCTCCGCGTGGTGGGGAGACCAATACCCTTCCATCATTTTTCCCAGTGACTGCGCGAGCCGGAACAGAGCGTGGTGGGCGTGGCAGCGGAACATGAGGGATTGCCGCCAATTGCCTTGGATGCGGCTGGCGCGCTTCTTGCGCACCGTTTCCAGGGGTGAAAGCGGTTCGGCCCGGGAATCGTCCGTCCATTGTAACCGAAGGGCCTCGCAAAGCTGTGACGCGGCGTCTTGGACCAGGGCTTCCCATTCTGGAATCGATTGCCGCAACAATTCGCGCAGGCCTGCATCGCTGTCAGGCGCCTGCGCCAGAGTTTTGGCCGTGCGCACCAGGCGGCCCGCCTGGTCCACCGAGGACTCCAGGGCAGCAAAGATCGAGGGCGGATGGGTAAGATTCATTTTTGCAAGATTCGGCCGGCACTCTCGATAACGCTTGAAGGCAGCGAGCAGCGGATGCCAGGAAAGCCGTTGCAAAAGCACGTGCAGGCTTCGCCAGGCAAATACCAAGCGGAGAAATTCCATGAGGAGGGCCCAATAGACAATGATGAATGCCGCCTCAAATAACCAGTAAAAAGGCCGCGGTTCGAGCGCCCGGACCAATCGCGTATCAAAGAAATAGTGCCCCACCAGTAGGCCCAGAGCCATCAGCAAGGAGTACCACCTCAAGGAAATGACCGAGGAGCTCTCCAAAATGTGCTTCACGCTGTTCTCGATTTCGCGGACTCCGCTGAAAGAGCGCACGTCGAGGGACAAGAAACTCAGCCAGGAATGCGGCCTCTCGGCCGTCCCCGTGGCGCGCAGGCTGTCGATCAGTCGCAGGCGGCGGTAGGAACACAACGCCCAGAGGCACGCCCCCAACGCCACACAGGCAAGCGGCAGGAGGGGTGAAAGGCCGCCACCCAGGTCAAAGGAGCGCAGATGATTGAAGAGCCCGCTGGCCGGAGATGCTTTGACATCCAAAATCCACGTAACGCCCAAAAGCCCAGCGAGAATGAAGACCAATGCGCAGGCGAAAAGCGCGAAAAGAACAACTTCGGGAGCAGACCCGCGCTGGTCAGAGGGGGCTTGGCGAAAGGCAGACACCAGGGTGTGGGCTGCCAGGAGTAATAAGAGAATAGTTATCATCTCGATGCAGGCCGCGACCTCAGGAGTCGCAGTGGTTTGTATGCCGTTGTGCAAAGCTCTCCCCGTCATGAAGGGGAGACAGAAGCCCGCCACGACAACAACATAAAATGCCAACAAGCTCACACAGCCGCAGAGCAGGAACAGACGGCATTCAGACCAATACGCCGGGGAGGCGGTATCTCCCAGGAGGGCGGAAATCAGGCCCCCCCCTCTCTTTTCGGGCCGCCAATATTGGCTAACCATCAGAAGTGAAAAGGTGGAGAGAAAGATGCTAAGGACGATGACCGCGACCACGGAATTCTCCGCATAGATTCCGCGCCCGACGCTGAGCTTCCCCCCATGATTACTGGCATCACCCGATGAAGCCGGTGAGTACGTATAATGGCTGTCGTCCTTCCACCCCAATATCCTGACCGGAAGGGCCTCTCCGTTTCCAATCGCCGTCACCCAGAGGGACGGTTTGTGCTGTTCGGGTGGCGGGGCGTTTGCGCGCACCGCCAGGGGCCTTCCATAATCGACCAACTTTCCCTCTTGACCGAGGAGCGCCAAAGTCGCGTTGTAGACGCCCTCCGCGGCCTGATTCGAGAACTGAAGACGCGATTTACCCCCACCGTAGGCATAGGTCCAAAGCTGCTCGAGATTGAAGAGGGGATAAGGCGTAATGATGATCATGCCGCGGGTGGCGCTATTGACATCCGGGTAGGCATAGAGAAGGTCGGAGTTGAGCGTGAAGAGGACCGTGGCAGGACAATGCTCCCTGACTTCGCGCGCGAGGAAGGTTACATCGCGCACATCGGTGGCGACGATTCCGACGTAGCTGTACTGCTCGCGGGCGATGGTGGAGAGAAGATTTGCGAGCATCAATTCCGCCGACTGAACACTCAAATCTGAAAAGGAGGGAAGGACCTCGCGCGGCTCCGCGGCGCTTTCTTGCGCAAGGGGACCTGAAGCCGGGTTGCGGCTCCCGGTTCCAGGCCCTGCTTGCCCTTGCTGGGGTGTTGCCTTGCTGGCTGCGGCGCGCAAGCGCGAAATGTGCATGGGGAAGGGCAAGCTCAGAATTTCCGGAAGCCTATGCCCATTCTTGCAGCCCCCAGGCGTTCGATAGTCTGCTCCCTTCCCCGGAGCACTTTGATTGGTAAAGTTCTGCCCGTAGGCCGTGTTGCCCTCGGTCAGAATTGCGATCTTCGGAATGCCGAGGCCGGCAATGTAGCAAGCGACAGCTTGAAGCGTTTCATCATCGGGCGGCACGGTGGCCTGAAAGGTCTCATTACGCTGGGCAGCCTGCGAAATCCAACTGGAATCGATAGCTGTGGCCGTCCCGGAAATGATTTGAAATCGCAGGCTGGAGATATTGCTGCGGGACTCACTCCACTTGTCCAAGACAGAGCGTAAGGACACCGCCGAACCCGAGAAAGACGGTCCCATTACACGCACGGGTCCCGAACTCTCTGTTTGGGGAAATCCCGGTGGCAACTCCGCGTGTTTAGGATCCCAAGGATAGAACTGCGCCATCTGCTCGAGCGCGGAAAACATGGCCGCTTTGTGAATTCCCGTGGTGGGAGTCTCTCCGACCAGAAAAACGAACAGGAGCTTCCGGTCTTGCGGATCACGGAAGAGAATCAGGCCGGGCACGGACTCGTAAAGTGTTTCATGCCACGAGGGGACGTTGTCACCGGCCCCATTCCCCTTCTCCAGCCATGGCAAAGCAAAACGGTCAGGCGTGTAACCTGACGCCTCCGCGGCGCTTTCCAAGGACTCGACAAAGCTATCGAAAAAGTGCGGTAAGCGGGAGCTGACAGGGTCAGGCACCGTGGCGATGAGAAAATCGATCCGATAAGCCGCCTCCGATGGGTGGCCCGATGACGTCGCATGATCCCCCTCGCTGCTGAAAAGAAACTCGGCGACGAGGTCTTTCGCAGTGGGGAATCGTAGGCCGGCAGGCGCACCCTCCGGCGATTCAGGCCTGTTTCCGGGTATGTTCGTTGCAGGTGCGGAATTATTCCCGGGGGTGCGGGTCGCCGTCGTCATCGGGTAGAGAAATGCGAAGGCGGCGAACAAGGTGAAAAGGAGCGGCGCTGATTGTCCGGATTTCATGGTTCACGCCAGCAGTTCCTTGAAGAATCCGTTCAGAAGTCGATTGGAGGGGTCATAGGTTTTTCGCGCCTTGGCGAAAACCTTGAGGCGATCTCCCAGACCTTTCTGTCCCTGGGCCGCCGTGATCCTGGCCGTCTGATTCAGCAGCGGAACCCCACCCTGATTGCTGCAAAGTTCGTTGTAGGCGTCCAGGAAAGCTTCCCACCCGGGATTGGCCGTGGAAACTGGATCCACCGTCATGGCATTGCTATCGTAGGAGTAGGACAACAGGGAATTCTGGTCCTTCGCCACACGATAACCAACGCTCAGCATGTTGCTGCGATATCCCTCCTGTTGGTAATAGTCGCGGGAAAATTTGAAATAGCCGGCCAACACCTCGGCAAAACTTGTTTCCGGAAATGCCCAGAAGCTGAAGGTGTAACTGCTATTATTGGCCGGCACGGGATAGCGGATCATCTGCTCGGTGGCGATGCTGAAGTCGGCGCGAATCAAATTGGTCAGCTTAAAACGCCACATGGCGCAGAAGCCGTCAATCACCCCATAGCGAATCGTACGATCCGAAATCTCCGCTTCCACCTTGCGGCAGAACGCCGGCCCCGCCGATCCCCACAGGTAATTGCGCAGCGGCCAAATAACACGGTTGGGAATTCCTGACGCGCCGGGATTGTACTTGCGAAATTCGACAGTGATGAGATTGTCGAAAGGGAAAACGTAATACATCATGGATTCATTGCGGGCGAAAAGCTCGGGCAACTTCTGCACGAAATCCTCCAGGGTGAAGGTTTCGTGGTAAACCGCCATGGGGAGGATAGGGCGCACTCGGAAGGTGGCGGCGGTCACGATTCCGAACAAGCCGTAACTCGACCGAACCTGTTGCAGCAACTCGGGCTGCCTCTCGTCGATTTCCAGAATGTCGCCGGAAGGAAGGACCATCTCGACTTCTGTCGCATACGAGTTCACCTGGCCATATTCGCCGGGCATGGAGCCATCTTTCGTTCCCGCACATGCCGCGCTTCCCATCGAGAGGTTGCCGATTTCGGTATTCACATGAAACTGCAAATTCTCTTTCTCGAGTTCCTGCGCGACGTCGATGTAGAGGGCTCCGGCTTGGGCCGTAACGGTGTCCGCCGTGATCTGCCGGATCTGATTCATCTTGGACATCATGATGAGGGTTCCACCCTCCACCACGCCGCAGGGAGCAGTGGAGTGGTTCGAGCCGATGGCCCGCACGGGCGAGGGATACTTCACGGGGTCTTTTAGAATGGCAACAACATCCGCAGTGGAGTTGGCCTCCACGACCACCTGCGGGTGTGAGACTAAGTCCCCAAACCAGTTTGTGACTGCCGGTGTTGGCATGGAATTTCCTCCTCTGTGGTTCGTTTAACGTCACGCTTGCCTTGACTCAGGTTCCTGGGTTTGCTGGCGCCGGTCTAACGCCCATTTCTCACCGCGCGTGGCGAAGGGCGGCTCGTCCGCGATGAGCAACGAAAAGCCTAAACGTCCTCGCCTTAGCTGCCCATATCGGGAGCCAACGGGTCGTATGTGAGTTGGACGAATTGCGCCGTAAAGGCCAGAAAACGCATCCGGGCCTGCATTTGAATCACGGGATCGTTCGTGCCCGTTACCTGGAAGGAGGCAAGGAATCCCACCAGGTTGCCTGCCGCGGCCAGATCCTCGAAGGTCCGGAATTTCAGATAGCCCAGGCCCACCTGGGTATCAGGCTGGCCGGCTTTGACTTCATAGATGTGACAATAAAGAGTGGTGTAATCCCAGAGCACTTCCTGCAAGCCACGGGGACCGCCGCCGCTATCTTTTTGCATGTACTTTACTCCCTCGAGATAGAAGCGCCTGCCGTCCGGTCGGGAGAATACCAGGTGATACCGCATCTCAGCTTCGCCGGTCGCAGGGTTGACCTCGAGGTAATTGAACCGGCTGTTTTGTGAATCGACGACGTAGCTCACCTGCTCTTCACCGAGGAATTTCGCGAAGTTGATTGAGCCCTGCATTTGGGCCTCATGTTCCGGCGCGTCAATAAACTCGTTGACGTCGCGGGCGGTCATTTTGACATCGAATTTGCAATCTACCCCACCCGTAGGAGCGCCGGTGGCCGGGATCCGGTCCGCGATCGTGAGATCTCCCGCCCAGCCCGGGGTTGGGGTTGTTGCTCCCTCAAAATACCAACCCACCATTTCTTCGCTGAACGTTAAGCTGAGGCCATCGGGAAGGTAGACATCGAGGAAGGGTCGGAGAAGGGCTTCCGTGAGAAGGGCTTTCATGTCGGTCCGCGTCAGCATGTAGTAGAAGCCGAAATTGCCGGCGGAGTCGGAATGAAAGATCCCGAGCGACAAACTGTCCAGGGCGGACGACACGGCGGGTGGAATAACCGTGATGTATTTTCCCACCAGGAAGTCGCTGGAAATCTTGCGGATTTCGTCGTGGAACGAGGTGAAATCGTTCAACTGAAAGTGATCCTGGAGAAAACTGGGCACGGCCAGACCTTCCATCAAACCCATCAGGAGATAGCGGCAGGCCAGGGTGCCGTCGGGCTTGGCGTCAAAGTTCAGATACGCCACGCCGCCCGCATGGTTGGCGTTGGAGATGACGTCCATTCTCCACACGCCTTGCAGGTCTTGGGGGGTAGGGACGGCGCCGGAGGCGTAGAGCGCCAGATGATCACTCACCGTCATCTGATCGAAGCTATGTTTCCGCGTCATGGGGAAGGTGAACTGGCGAACGCCATTCGGATATGCTCCCAGGTAGACACGGCCGATCAGGAGGTCCTGGTTGATCACCTTGAAGATGTCGTAAAACCCCGTCCAGGGTGCGTCCAGGTATTTCAGCAGGATGTATTTCCCCGCTTCGAGCGTCCCCGTGGGCTTCGCCAGGTTGATTTCTTCCAGGCTGTTTCGCGCATGGATGCGATCGTCGGTGTCACTGGTGATTCCCGTGTAGTGGCCGCTGGCGTCTTGGTGGAACTCTTTCTTGAAACCGGTGAAGAGCGCCGAGGACATGACGTTCAAAACATGATCCTTGGGGAAGAAGCCTTTCCAGAACTGGTCGTTGCGAATCGTGCGCGAGGGCACATCAATCTGAGGGGGCCCGCCTTGATTGATGAGGGTGTCGATGTCGAGCGACGTGCAGCGCCGGAAGAGGGGCTCCAACTGCGCCTCACTGTAAGTTGAGACCAGAAGCGGATCGATGGTCGACAAGCTCACGGACTTGTTGGGTTGGGGGTAGGCTTTCCCTTGCAGAGCCTGAATATTCCTCTCCACGGCCCGCTCCGTGAGCGCCGAGATGGTCAGCAAAGGATTCACATTCAGTGCGGAGGGGATAAGCGAACCATCGCAGACAAAGAGTCCTTCGTGGACACTGCCATCTCCGGAGAACACCCTGCCGAACTCGTCTGCGGCTCCGTGGAGATAATCCTCGCCCAACGGGCACCCCCCCAAAGGATGCGCCGTCACCAAGTGCCGGGTGTTGAAGATAGCCCATAGGGGATTGGAGATGAAGTTTGCCTGCTGAGCGCGCGCGTGACGGCGCAGTTCCTCGTTGATGCGCGTGAAAATAATCTCCCGCCCCGCGCCGTCCCACTGAATTTTCATGCTTCCGTCAGGTTCATACCACGGGGCATCGAAGACCATGGTTCCGCGGGCGTCGTCGTGGGCCATCACCAGATAGAACATGGTGTGATTCAACGCTCCGTCAATCCGGTACGGGTGCAAAAGGTCACTGTCGTTGAGAGTGCGCTGCCGCTGGGCGGCCTCATTTCCTGCGTAGGTGTCATCGCCATGCAGAAGTGCGAAGGCCGCTTTCGCTCCTAGAACGTAGGCGCTGGGGAAAGAAAGGTCTTCCACGGTGAAGCGGTCCTCGACCGCTACGTTGCCGTCGTAGGAAATCGCGCTGACAATCGTGGGACCGGGCGGCAACGCTCCTCCTGCCACCGGGGGCTTCAAGCCGTACCCGAGCACGTTGTCGACGTACGTCCCGTTGTAGGCAAGCCCAAAGAAATCTCCGTTGCCGCTGAACCCCGTTCCCAGAACCGGCGACACTGGCAGGCCGTGCATTTCCGACCGCAGCAGGATTTCCGGTGAGTTGATGGCCCCGGCGGCCAGCACCACGTTTTTTGCATCCAAAGTAAATGACTGGCTGGAGAGATCGCTAGCGACGTGCGATCCGTGAATCCGCCACCCTCCTCCCGGGAGCTTTTCAACCCATTCGACCTTGGTCTGGGTGTAGATTTCCGTTCCGGAGCTGCGCGCCAATGGCAAGTAATTCATGTAGAGAGTGTTCTTCGCGCCCACATTGCAGCCCGTGATGCAGTCGCCACAGTTCGTGCAGGGTTTTTGGTCGACCCCATAAGGATTCTTACCATCAATGCTGAAATTTACGTTGATGTTGAGTGCGTATGCATGATTTCCGAACTCGACAGCGCGACGTTCCATGGCCTGCACTTTGGCCAACTCCATCGCTTGAGGGTGCGGGCCCGCCGCGAGCACTTGCCGCGCCCGCAGGTAATAGGGCATCAGGACGTCGCGCGTAATGGTTCGAGGCCAATTCGTCTGCTCGAATACATCGACGTCGGGGATAATGGCAACATTAGCGTTGACCAACGACGTCCCGCCCAGGCCAGACCCCTTGATGACGGAAATATCCTGATAATTCAGAAACTCGTAGAGGCCCAGAGGATTGGTATCATCGCGCACGGCGGCCAAGACGCTGGCTGTCTGGTCGGGGAAAGTCCCCACAGGCCATTCGCGGCCTCGTTCCAACAAGCAAATGGAGGGCTTGGGATTGAGGTTTGCCGAGGCCAACCTGGCGGCGAAGATGGCACCCCCATACCCTGACCCGACGATGATGTAGTCGTACGCTTTCTTCCTATTTGCGAAATCGAGTGCCAGCATGCTCACCCCCTTGGAGATGTTCAAAATCGATGATCAAAGCGGGCGTGCTGACCATCGGCAAGCCGCAATGGTGCGGCGAAGGAAAGCTTTAGATTCCCCGCCATCGTGAGGAAAACCCGAATGACCTTTTTCATTCCGCGCAAGGTTGACTCCCTTTTTCAATAGGTTACAAATGCCGAGGAGCTTCCTTCGCTGTACCCAGGACCACCTTCGGCAGAGTCATGTTGAACGTGCGACTGCAATTTGAACAGCTGAGGTCTCCAACGGACGCGAGAACGACAGTACACTTTCTACCGGATATTTGGATTCGCCTATTGACTTGCCCACCGAGGGGCTTAACTTTGGTACATTGTGGCGTGATAAAAGTCAAGTAAAATATTGCCATGAGATAAGTTAGGGCCGACTCTCAGCTTGAATGTCCCTGTAAGGGAGTTGCTATGCGGAAGTCAGACATCGGTGCCGGATGACAGGTTCGGGGCGTATCGGCTGAGCCTTGAAAGAGGTCGCGGCAGCAGCGACAGCCCGCCGGGGAAGCTGCAGGGAAGGCGCATTTCGATGCCATCATGCACCGTCGGATTCAACATCCGGCCGAACCTCAATTCCGGCAGATAGACTAAAAGTTGGCATGTCAGATTTTACTCTGCCAGAAGACGGCATATGACCGCTCCATTATGGGCGTACCACTGCAAGCTATTGACAAACTGTGGATAAGAGTAATAAAGTCCGAGTGCGGGTTTCCCTTAAACTGAGCTAACAATTCACGCTGGAGCGTAAAGATGCCGAACATTTCAATTGCTGACGGCTATGGGCTCGACGTTCAAGCCACCCTGAACTCGAATTCCGCCTTCGCGAAGTATTTCCAGCAGCCGCCTGCCGTCTCGGTGCTGCAGCAGAATCTCGCCTCGCTTCAGGACGTTCCGCTGGTCGGGTTTCCTCTGAAATCTACGGAAATAGGCCTTGCTTTTACGCAACCCACGGCGCTGGCATCCACGTGCCCCCAGTTTGCGGGCAGCGCAGCAGTCGCGGCAACCCTATGCGTGGTTACGGGCGGGAAACTTTTCGACCCGGACCCATTCGACAATCCCATTGATGTGCCAAGTGGGCACGCCTATTTAGGGCTTGGGGTGAAGGCTACCATCGCGCCAGGAATTAACATCAGCTCAGGGGATCTGACGCTTGGCTTCGCGGTGGGGTCCACGGTATGTATGTCGCACTACCGGTCGTTTGCGACTACCACCACCGCCCCTGCATTCAAGTCCGCGCTTCAGGCGTCCTTACAAAACTATGTTATTCCTTTGAGCCCCGACGATCTTGCCGCCTTGGGGGTCGGCGATGTCGCAATAATCGAAGGATCCGGCTCCCTACAGCTTTCGGGAACGGTCAATTTGTTGACTTCTGTTAATCCTCTCGTGAGTGTCACCTCTGCAACCCTGCCAAGTACGCTTCAGATCCAGGAAGGCGCCTCGATTGACATCACGGCTTCCATTACGATCAAGGGCGACTTACAGATCCGGATTCAAAAAGTCGACGCCGGGACGATCCGCTTGGGGTTTTACAGGAGGCGCGGGGCCGAATTCGCCGTCCAAGTCACCCCCTCGGTGGGCATAACCGCCGGAACAACCAATACAGATTTCATTTCTGCGGTACTCGGCGCCATCGGGCCAAACCCGTTTCCTTTGGGTGACCAGCTTGAAAAAGCTGGACTTACCCAGGAAAAGCAGGAAGCCATCGTGGGCGCCCTCAAGGCAGCAACCCAAAGAAACCTCGCGCTGTCTATCCAAGAAGAACTCCAGGCGCTCTCTTCGCAAGAGGCCGCATTCCTATATGAAATCAGTCTGAATGACTTAGGGCCGGACGGTCACAGTGCAATCCAGGATGCCTTGAGGTTGAACCTTTCCGCCTTGTTGGAATCTGCGCGGTCTTTGCCCCGAGGCATCCGCGAGATTCAGAACCTCATAACAGCTACCCGGACGAAGGGACATTCCCTCAAGATTAACATTCTGGGCATTTACAACTATGCTTCTATAAGCGATCTAACGCTTAAGGGGACGGTGCTGACGGACCCGGCGAGCGGCGAAATCGTAATTACGGATAGTGCCACTGCAACCCACATCTCAGGGGCTATCAACTTTCTGGCCGATTCGGATAAACTTAGAAAGGTACTCGCGCAATCCTTTCTCATAACCGCCGGTTACCGTTGTAGTGGATTGGTCACGCACCCCCCGAGTTTAAAGGCTTCTTACTGGCATTTTGACGAATTTGCCAAGACCGACCACCCGACCATGGCTGCCAATCTCAATGTGCTCAAGAGCTTGGGGCTGATTTCTGGGGCTCAAGAGGAGCAAAGCCTCAGCCACGAGGGAGATTTTGGGCGCTCCACCTTCTATTTGAGTACTGAATATGACGATTCACTCAGCCAGGGCCTCTTCCTTCGAGGCGACGGCCACCCTCGCGGGCTCGATGAGTATGAACAGATCGGCTGTACGGCTCTGCAACTGCTTATTCAACCCGGCGGGGAAGACGAGTTTCGCCTACGAGCCCTTCAAAATGAGGCAATTTGGCAGCAGGTCAAGGAGACGGGCGGCACAGCAGTCAATCTCGAACAGCTTTTCCCGGATCTGCGCCCCGACTCGCAGATTCCCATCATTGCCGGGGACTATGTGCTCATCGAGTGGTGGGCGACCACCATGGCCAGCATGGGCCAGTCGTTGAGCATGGCTAAACACTTTTTTTCTCAGATTCCCCCGCCCGCCCGTGGGAGTCCGGCCTTCGAAAAGGTTCAAACCGACTTATGGCATCAAATGGCGGATGTTGCGAGCAACACGCATGATAGATTCTCCGACCCTTGGGGGCTGTTGGCAATGGACTTAGCCTCGGGGCAGCAATCGATGGCCAGCGCCCAGATTGTATCCTCCGGTTTGACCTTGAGGGTGGGACGAGCGAACACGCTGACTTCCGCGGGGTCCCTTGCGAACGCTGTGTGAGTAGAATTGGGACTGCCACGAAGCGCAGAAATCCTGAAAGACCCGGCTGGCCGACGTTGCCCGCCGCAGCCCCTCCGCTCACGCAAGACCGGGTCCCCAAACCCTGCGAGATAACGTCTCGCTGTGGGCTCCTCTATTGACTGAGGATGACATTTAGGCTATAAACTATATCAAGATAACGGCATTTACTGTAATTGTTCAGGGCAAATATCATCAAAACGCGAGGGTTTAAATGCGCGGCAAGCCGCACATCCCCAGTCTGAAGAGTTTCGTAATTGCGGCTCCTATCCTGCGCGAAATAGAGGCGCAAGCGGGAGGTCCCCCCAAACGCATTCCGATCATTGTGTGCCTAAAGGAGTCAGCGGAGCACCCGGAGTTAGGGGTGCAACCCTCCAAGGAGAAAATCAAGGAGTTTCTGCGTGATAAGAGCGATCAGGTGAGTGAGAGCGACTTCTACGTCTTCGCATCCCTGTTCCCGGAAGATATCAAGAAACTCGCTGAGCTCAAGCAATGGGTCTACCAGCTCTGGATGGACGAAACGACTTACGGTCACCTGCTCAGTTCCACTGACACGGTCAAGGCAACATCATGCTGGCGGACTTTTGACGCGCGCGGCAAGGGCATCACGTGGGCCGTTATGGACACCGGCATAAACGCCGACCACCCACATTTTGGATCATTGAACACTGTGGACAAAACTCTCAGCCGGAACTTCTCGAGCTCCGACGCGCTAGATGATCGAGATGGTCACGGTACCCACGTTGCCGGAATCATTGCCGGAATGTGCCCTCCTTGGGAGGAAGGAAAGCCCTACCGTGCCGCGACCTTTGTGGAGGAGGAGGGGGAGAGCCCTCAAATCGTCGATTTAACCGCATCCCCTACGGCTGTTGCGCCTCTAGCGAAGCTCGTGAATATAAAAGTCCTGGACGACGATGGCACCGGTTCGGCTTCGGCCGCGATACGTGGATTGGAGTACCTTCGCAAGCTGAACGATGCCAGCCTCAGCATCCGGGTGGACGGCGTGAACATGAGCCTCGGCTACCCCTTTGACCCGCAGAGCTACGGTTGCGGTTACAGTCCTTTATGCCAGGAGGTAACCCGTGCGGTCGAATCCGGATTGATTGTCGTTATTTCCTGTGGCAACTGGGGTTACGGCCGAACCACAATGGGGACTGGCGAGCAGGCAGCGGTGGCGGTCGTCTCCTCCATCACCGACCCAGCCAACACTGAAGCTGCCATCAGTGTGGGCTCGGTTCACAAGAGTGCGCCGCATCGGTACGGAGTTTCCTACTTTTCGTCGAAAGGGCCCACCGCGGACGGACGCTTGAAGCCGGATTTGGTAGCGCCGGGGGAGAAGGTCATTTCCTGCCACGCGCATCCGGAGCAAGGTTACCACTATAAAGAGGCAAGTGGGACGAGCGCCGCCGCCCCTCACGTCTCTGGGGCCATTGCGGCTTTTCTCTCGGGGCATCAGGAGTTCCGTGGTGACCCGGAGGGGATAAAACGAATCTTTGTCAAGACCGCCACGGATCTGGGCCGCGACCGGGCTTATCAAGGCGCCGGCATGGTCGATTTGCTGCGGGCAATGATGTCAGTCTGAGAAACAAAGGAGCGCCGCTTATGGCACGTTTTAAGCAGTTTCATGATCCCGAACTCTCGATTTGGCAAGCAGCCGTTGGGGAAGTTGCGGCCCAGGCTGCTGCCGGTGCGCAGGTGCAGGATGTGGGAGCGCCGCGTGTCGCTGCCAGCCGGCCTGATGATATGGACGAAATGTCCTCCGAAGCCGCTGCATACTGCGCGCAGGTAGACACTGGCACGCCCATTTCACAGGCGACCGCAGTTCACCCGGTGACGGAGGGACTGCTCCAAACCGCTGGTTTCTGTTCGCTGACGGCACTCAAAATAGCTAAGGCGAAGATTCTGGGTAACCAACCAGCTACGCAACAATACAAGGATGAGCTTGCCAAGTTTGGGGATTGCGATCCTCGATACTCAGAAGCGGCAGCCAAGTACGCCGAGTACTTCGTAGCCCAGCAAAAGCAGATTCCGTATGTCGTCTACAAGAACTTGAGCGACTTCGTGTTGGACGGCAAGCTCCCCGCCCAAGCCAAGGTGGCTATTGTCGGCGACTGGGGGACCGGCCAGGATGCCGCTAAGCTGGTGCTCCGGCAGATCGCGAACAAAAAACCCGACGTGGTGATTCACCTGGGTGATATCTACTACGCGGGGACCCAATTCGAGGTGACCAACTACTTCTGGCAGCCCTGGAAGCAGATTCTGAACCTTGCCGTCAAACCTATCCTAACTTTTTCCCTGGCAGGCAACCACGATATGTACTCTGGTGGCATTCCCTATTACCAAATGATCCAGCAGCAACTCGGCCAACCGGCCAGCTATTTCTGCTTGCGAAATGCTAATTGGCAGTTTGTGGGCATGGACACCGGCTACCATGACCACAATCCGGCAGGCGGTGGGGCTGGTGCTACATACTTACAGGACACCGAGGTCACCTGGCTGACTGACAAGGTGAACAACGCCGGCGGCCGCAGCAGCATTCTGCTCTCACATCACCAGCTTTTCACGGCGTACGACTCGATCGATGGGAACGAGATCAACCTGCGGCTCTATCCGCAAGTCGCCCCGTTGCTTCCCAAGGTGGCGCTCTGGATTTGGGGCCACGAGCACAACTTCGTGCCCTACGACGCCTACAAGGGCCTCGCGCGAAGTTGCTGCCTTGGTCACGGCGCGTTTCCGGTAGGTATGGACGAAACGCCCTTTGATCCGAAATATCCCGACGTGCCTGTGACCAAGGATGCTGATGGCAATAACATTCGCTTGGGGACAACCGCCGGACTGTACAATCACGGCTATGCAATCATTGAACTCGACGGCCCTACGGGCAAAGTGTCCTACTATCAGGATAGCGATGAGGATACACCCATGCTCCAGCAGTCGCTGACGTAGCGGGGTGCTATCACGACGGAAGCGATGGGCTGGATTTTGGCGGGTACGGAAAAACCGTGGGAGTTGTCATTCTGAGACCGGCGTGACGCCACGCGGATTCGACCCCTTCAGGATCGGACTGCATTGGGGTAGGTTTTCCGGGGGCGCTGCCCCCGGCTATTGAATGTATTCCCCCGCAGGGATCAAGGAAACGAGGAGGCCGTATGGCGCGCCTATCATCACCGATTGAAACGCTCAAAGAACACTATGAGGTAGTCGTGATCGGGTCCGGTTACGGCGCCGCCATCGCTGCGTCGCGTCTGGCGCGGGCCGGAAGACAGGTCTGCGTCCTGGAGCGGGGCCGCGAGTTCCAGCCCGGCGAATACCCCAACCGTTCCCCCGAGGCGGTTGCTGAGATGCAGGCTCACTCGCCGGAAACTCCCCAGTTCGGCTCACGAACAGGGCTCTTCGACTTTCACATCCACCCGGACATTAACGTTTTTGTCGGTTGCGGCCTGGGTGGCACATCCCTGGTCAATGCCAATGTGGCACTGCGAGCTGAGCCTCGCGTATTCGATGACCCTCGTTGGCCACGCGAGCTTCGGAACCCTCAGCCTGTGGACCGGACCGTCGAAATCGATCATGCCACTCCGCTGGAGAATGGCTATGCGCGAGCGGAGGAAATGCTGAAGCCCAATCCTTATCCTCAAGACTCACCGGAACTTCCCAAACTCCGTGCCCTCCAGGAGTCCGCCCAGCATTTGGGCCAGAAGTTCTATCGGCCACCCATCAACGTCAACTTCACCGTCGAAGGCGCGAACCACGTCGGGGTAGAGCAGCACAAATGCTCGGATTGCGGTGATTGCGTAACCGGCTGCAACTACGCAGCCAAGAACACCCTCATCATGAATTACCTGCCGGACGCCGCAAATCATAGCGCGGAGATCTTTACCGAAGTTTCCGTCCGCTGGATCGAACGCAAGAATAACCAGTGGGTCGTCCAGTGTGAGGTGCTCGGAGTAGGGCGGGAGAAATTTAAGGCGCCGATGATTGCCATCACCGCCGACTTGGTAGTTTTAGGAGCTGGGACTCTGGGTTCTACCGAAATTCTGCTTCGGTCGGCGCAGCACGGCCTATCGCTCTCGAACCACCTCGGGGAACGCTTCACCGGCAACGGCGATGTGCTCGCCTTCGGGTACAACACCGGGCAAGTGATTAACGGAGTGGGTTGGGGGCATCACTTGCCAGGGGAGATTCCTCCGGTAGGACCCTGTATCACGGGGATCATCGACATGCGCCACCAGCCCGCACTTGGGGACGGGATGGTCGCCGAAGAAGGATCGGTTCCGGGAGCTCTCGGCGTATTTCTGCCGGGAGCATTTGCCGCCGCGGCGGAGGTGGCTGGCACGCCGGAACCCGTCGCCACGCCGGAACACATCCGGGAAAAAGAGCGTGAGTTGCTGGCCGATTTTGAGGGACCCTATCACGGCGCCGTCGAACGCACGCAGACCTATCTGGTGATGACGCATGACAACGCTAGCGGCCGCATGACTCTGGACGCCCAAGGCAACCTCGCCTTGAACTGGCCAGGCGTGGGAGATCAACCCATATTTCAGCAAGTCAATGAGCGCTTGAAGCAGGCCACCGAGGCGCTGGGCGGCACATTCGTCCACAACCCTCTTTGGAGCAAGCTGCTCCATCGCAATTTGACCACTGTGCACCCGCTGGGTGGGTGCGTCATGGCGGACACCGCCGAGGGAGGAGTGGTCAATCACAAGGGGCAAGTATTCTCGGGGGCCGCGGGGGCAGGCGTTTACGACAGTCTCTATGTGGCGGACGGTTCCGTGATCCCCACCCCCCTCGGAGTCAACCCGCTCCTCACCATCTCGGCGGTGGCGGAGCGATCGGTGGCCCTTCTGGCAGAGGACCGCGGCTGGCAGATCGACTATTCGCTGCCCTCTGCGCCGAAAGTCCCCGCGCTTGTGAAGGCGGGGGTTGAGTTCACGGAAACCATGAAGGGCTATTTCTCTGCACTCGTCAAGACGGCTACGCCGCCGCTCCAGCTCGACCCCAGCTACCAGCAAGGATTCGATCAGGGCGAGACCGGGAACTCGCCGTTCCAATTCACCCTCACCATTGTGAGTGAAGATCTGGACGACATGATTACCAACCTCGCGCACGAGGCGCGAATGGTGGGGACGGTGATGGCGCCTGCCCTATCGCCCAAACCCCTCACCATTACGGAAGGTCGCTTCAACCTCTTCACGGTGGACGCAAATAACGTTGACACCCACAACATGCGCTACCGGATGAAGATGGTGACGGAGGAAGGCCGCATCTTCTACTTCGATGGCTTTAAGGCAACGCACCCCGACAGCGTCTTCCAATCGTGGCCCGCGACATCGACTCTCTACATCACGGTTTACGATGGCGAAAGCGCGGCCAGTCCGATCCTTGGCAAAGGCATTCTCCGGATTGCTCCCGAGGACTTCGCCCGCCAAATAACCACTATGAACATCATCAACGCGGGCAGCCTCAGCGAGCGCGTCAGGGCAGGCGCCAACTTCGCGCGATTCTTTATGGGGCCGTTGTTCGACACTTATGCCGACGAATTCGTCCGTCCCAGCGTGTTCAACGCGAATGCCCCTCCCCGCCAAAAGCGTCCGTTGCGTGCGGGCGTACCCCAGGTGGCGTATTTCAAGGCTTCGGACGGAGTGGGCCTGCGCCTCACGCGCTACCAGGGTGGCGCCAAGGGGCCGGTGATCCTCTCGCACGGGCTGGGCGTCTCCAGCCTGATCTTCTCCATCGACACCATCGAAACCAATCTTCTCGAATACCTCTACGCACATGGCTATGACGTATGGCTGCTCGATTACCGTTCAAGCATCGACCTGCCCGCCGCCACGCTCCAGGCGAGCGGCGACGACGTGGCCACCAAGGACTATCCCGCCGCCGTCAGCAAAGTGCTGGAACTTACCGGCGCGAAGAGTGTCCAAATGGTGGTGCATTGTTGGGGTTCCACTACGTTTTTTATGGCCATGCTGGCCGGGCTCAAAGGCGTGAGGTCAGCCGTGGCGTCGCAAATCGCGACTCAAATCCGTGCCCCGCTCGCCACCCACCTCAAGACCGGTCTGCACCTGCCTTCGTTCCTGAAAGACGTTGGCATCGAATCCCTGACGGCCTATGTGGACAATCATGAAGGCTTATTAGCCAAGGTTTACGATGCGGGCCTGAAGCTCTACCCCCTGGAGCTCAAGAATCGCTGTATGGACGCCACCTGCCATCGCATCACCTTCATGTACGCACCGCTTTATGAGCACGCCAACCTGAATGAAGCGACGCACAATAACCTGCACGAAATGTTTGGTGTGGCCAACATGAAGGCTTTCATGCATCTCGCGCGCCTCACGAACACCGGCCACTTGGTCGACTATAACGGCGGTGAGGTCTACTTGCCCCATCTGGACCGGTTAGCCATCCCCATCACTCTTATCCACGGAGAGCAGAACCAATGCTTCCTTCCTGCCAGCACCGAAATTACGATGAATGACTTGGCCAAGGCCAATGGGAGCAAGCTCTACCAGCGGCACGTGATCCCCGGATACGGTCACATCGACTGCATCTATGGCAAGAATGCGTCGAAGGATGTCTATCCCTTCGTCCTGGAGCACTTGGAGGCAACACAGTAGCGATATCAAGGAGGCGCGATGGGCACAGGCGCAAAGTGGTTTAGGCGAGTCGTTTGGCTTGGGATCCTCTTCAACCTCTGTTTTGCCATTCCTGCGATCTTTGCGCCGGATATGGTGCTGGCGGGTCTCGACCTGCCGCCTGCCACCTCCATGCTTTGGCTTCAGAACGTGGGGATGCTGCTCGTGACGCTCTGCATCTTCTATACGCCTTCGGCGGTCGCTCCGGGACGTTTTCCCACGCACACAAAACTCGTGGTTCTGTCACGCTGGATCGCAGCGGTTTTTTGGTTCATCCTGCTGCGGCAATCTGCCCCGGCGGGCGTCGTCCGGCCACTGCTCTTCACGGACCTCACGCTTGCCGTTGTGCTTCTCCTGTTGTTGAACTCCGCCTTGCCGCCAGAAAATCGCGTGAGCCTGCGCGGCGTGGGAAGCGCCATCGCGGGGTTGGGCGCGTGGGCAAGAGACGAGTGGCACACCGCGTGGGTGAAAGGCGTGCTCGTGGTCGTTTTGGTGGTGGGTGCAGCGGGCGGCTTCGCATTGTGGTATTACCTGCTGCGCGTGCAACCCGACTTTGAGGGAACCACACCTGAGGAGCATTTCAAGCACGGCGCCATCGGCTTGAGTACTGAGAGCCGCCTGCCTTACTATATCTGGCAGGTTCTGCCCACCATGTTTCCGGAGAAGATGCCGCGGCCAGGTGGCTGGGCTTCCTTCGGATTCATCTTCGAGCCCGGCCAGGAGGTCCCCATCGGATTCTCCCTCCGCAAGATTGGCTATCCGGCTCTCGAGGCCAATTGCTCGCTCTGCCACACGAGCACGTATCGTACCTCACCCACCGACACATCGAAGGTGATCCTGGGGGCGCCCGCACACACCCTCGACCTCGAAGCCTTCCAACATTTTCTCTTTGCCTGCGCGAGTGATCCGCGCTTTACTCCCGCCAACGTGCTCAAAGCCATCAACCAAGTTCACCAGACGTCGTGGTTCGAGGGACTCGTCTACCGGTTCGCGATTATCCCGGTCACCAAGCACGGCCTGCTGGAACAGAAGATCGCTTACTCCTGGCAAGACAGCCGGCCGACAGAAGGACGAGGCCGGGTGGACACCTTCAATCCCACCAAGTTCAATGTCTTCCATATGCCTGATGATGGCACCATTGGCACCGTCGACCTGCCGCAGATTTGGAACCAGCGCCCGCGTGAGAATCTGTATCTGCATTGGGACGGCAACAACAACAATCTCCAGGAGCGTAATTACGCCGCCGCCATGGCAGTCGGCGCCACGCCTCAATCCGTAATTCCTGCGAGCTTCAAAGAAGTCACAGACTTTCTGCTGGACTTGCACCCGCCCGCCTTTCCCTTCGCGATTGACCCGGCCAAGGCCGCGCGTGGAAAAGCCCTCTACGAGAGCAAGTGCGCATCCTGCCACGCTTTCGGTTCGCCCCAAACGGGTCAGGTCACGCCGATGGATCTTGTAGCAACCGACCGCCACCGGTTGGACTCTTTCACTGAACCTCTGGTGAATGAATTCCACTCTTACAACACTCCGCCCTTCAAGTTTGACGCTTATCGCAAGACCAACGGCTATAGCAATACTCCCCTGGATGGGGTCTGGGCGCGCGCGCCTTATTTGCACAACGGCTCTGTCCCCACCCTTTGGGACCTGCTGGAGCCCGTCGAGAGGCGGCCGACAGTGTTCTATACGGGTTACGACGTCTATGACCCCAAGAACGTGGGCTTCGTCACCTCCGGCCCCGACGCCGAGAGCGTGGGCTTCAAGTATCAAGTCTGTATGCCGGGAAATTCCAATGTGGGTCACACCTTCGGTACCGAAATGAAGGACGATGAAAAGTGGGATCTGATCGAGTTTATGAAGACGCTTTAGGCAGGATGCTGAAAAAGGGTGCCTGTATGCTGAGCGCAGCACAGCATCTGCACTATTTCCTTGGAAACAAACCTATGCGGATCCTTTGCGAAGTTTACCCTGAGCGCTGCGAACGGGCTGAGGATGACATGATCGGGGCGTTTTTCAGCATCCTCTTGGCACAGACCGTCATATGACCGTGAGGGACTTGCAAAAGGCGCTCGCTGCTTACTGCCTTTTGCCTTACGTCTACTGTCTCCTGTCTCCTGTCTAATGCTTACTGCCTACTACCTACCGCCTTCCGCCGGCGCAATGCGCGTCCCCGCCATACCGTGCAAGGCTTCGGGAATGCGTTCGGGTGAAGTGATAATGGCCAGGCGCCCGCCGCGTTCGAGGTAGGCGAGCGCGGCTTCGATCTTTGGCCCCATGCTGCCCGCCGCGAATTGGCCTTCGCGCAGGTAGCGGCGCGCCTCCAGAACGGTCAGGTTTGCGACGGCGCGTGCCTGGGGTGTGCCGTAGTCGAGCGCCACTTGCTCGACGCCGGTAGAAATCAGAAAGAGTTCCGCTTCCAGTTCCCATGCCAGCAGGCTGGAGACACGATCCTTGTCGATGACCGCGTCGATTCCCACCAGCCGCTCGCGCTTGAAGACCACCGGAATGCCTCCGCCCCCGCAGGCGATCACCAGCGCGTCATGGGCGAGCGCGCCCTGGATGGCGGCGAGTTCCATAATTGACTTCGGTCCCGGTGAGGGCACCACGCGCCGATAGCCGCGGCCGGAGTCCTCCACCATCGTCCACCCCTGCACGGCGCGACGACGTTCCGCCTCCTCCCGGGAATAAAAAGGGCCAACCGGTTTAGTGGGATTGCGCCAGGCGGGGTCGCGCCGCGAAACCAGCACTTGCGTCACCATGGTCACCACCGGCCGCCGCAAACCGTGGCGCTGAAGAGTTTCCTGAAGGATCTGTTGCAGGAGATATCCGATGGTAGCTTGCGTTTCGGCCACGCAAGCATCAAGCGTGAGGGGCGGAACCTGCGCCGCGGCCAATTCCGAGCGCAGCAGCGCGTCGCCCACCTGCGGGCCGTTGCCATGCGTCACCACCACGCGGTAGCCGGCCGCCATCACAGCGGCAATGCCTTCACACGTCTCGCTGAGATTCGCGCGCTGCTCCTCCAGGGTGCCGCGTTCGCCCGGCTTGACCAGAGAATTCCCACCAATGGCCACCACGGCGATAGGCATAACGCGTCTCAGGAGAGCAGGGCCAGGAAAATGGCCTTCTGCATGTGCAGGCGATTTTCCGCCTGGTTGTAAGCAATAGAACGGGGGGAGTCCATGACGTCATCGGTCACTTCCTCGCCGCGCCGCGCCGGTTGGCAATGCATGAAGAGCGCTTGCGGGCCCGCCGTTCGCATCAGTTGGGTATTCACTTGATAAGGGCGAAAGACTTCCTGGCGAGTCTCTGCTTCCTCTTCCTCCTCCTCCACGCCCAGGCTCGTCCAGACATCCGTGTAAACCGCGTCCGCGCCCACCACTGCCTCAGCGGGACTGTGTGTCAGTGTCACGTCGCCGCCCTCGCGTTTGGCATCAGCCACAACCGATCGGTCGGGCTCGTAGCCTGGTGGGGTCGCAATACGCATGCGAACGCCCAACCGCGCCGCGCCGTAGATCAGCGAATGTGCTACGTTGTTGCCATCACCCACCCAGGCAAGAGTCACACTTGCCAGCCTACCCTTGCACTCGGTCAAGGTCAAGTAGTCGCCGAGCGCCTGGCAGGGATGCTCGAAATCGGAAAGGCCGTTGATTACTGGTACTGTGGCGTGCTCCGCCAGCTCAATCACCGTCTGGTGTGAATGCACGCGCGCCATGATGACGTCCACCCAACGAGAAAGGTTGCGCGCCACGTCTTTTACGGCTTCACGCTTGCCCAATCCCACTTCTTCCGCAGCCAGAATTAGCGGGCGTCCGCCCAATTGGCTGATCCCTAGGTCAAATGTCACCCGGGTGCGCAAGCTCGGCTTCTCAAGAACCATCGCCAGCGTCCTGCCTTCCAGGGCGTTATGGTAACGCGCGGGATTAGCCTTGACTGCCAGCGCCAGTTTCAACAGGAAATCAATATCCTGTGGCGTCAGATCGTGGAGTGAGATCAAATGACGATGCGCCAAGGTCGCCGGGCGCAGAGGTGGCGCGGTTTCTTTCTCGGCTGGGGGGACAATTTTGAGTTTACTCATAAAATCTCAATGGCCTCGACGGTATTGAAGCAAGAGGCGGGCCATGAAGCAAGCGGCGCGGCGTCAGTAATCTAACCCATTTGTTTGGAGTATATTAACCGCTAAAGGATGGTTTCGCCAGGCTCGGCCCCTTGAAACTTGGGGATTATCACGCTGGTTGCGGTCAGGTAACAAGCAAGAGAAAGCGGTCGAAGTCGAGAGCCGGTGGTGTGCCTTCTGTTCCCAGCAACGCGCTCCTCAAAACTGCTTTTGCTGCGTTGCTCTGGCTGGAAATCTGACTTTTTTTCCCTATCGAGCCGCACTTTCGGCTATAAATAGACAAATAGACGGGAGGCGACCATGAATCTCACTAGGCGCGATTGTTTGAAAACCATCAGTCAGGGTCTGGCAGCAGGGATTGCGGCCGGCAGTACCAATAGGTTCGCACTGGGCGCGCGGTCGGAGTCGAAAGCGGAAAGCAGCAATCTGAGCATGCCGGGGCTTTATCCCGGACGCGTCTGCGCCATCGAGAATCCCCTCGTACTCGTGTCGGGCAAGTACCAGGCCGAGCAGGTTCAAAAGATGATGCGGCGGGGCATGATGGAGTTGACCGGCGCGGACGGGTGGGTGGACGCTTGGCGCCAATTCTTTGAGCCAGGCGACGTGGTGGGAATCAAGGTCAACCCGGTGGGCCAGCCGTTGGTGATTTCGGATGCGACCGTAGTGCAGGAGATCATTGCGGGATTGGAAGCCGCGGGAATCAAACGCCAGGATATTGTCGTCTACGACCGTTACCGGAAGGAATTCTACTCCGCTGGATTCGACAAGTGGCTGCCGGAGGGCGTCCGAACCTCCTACGCCACCGATGACGTCGATAGCACCCAGCAAAACATCGCAGGTTACGATCCCGATCATTACATGGACATGGCGTTGACGTTGCCGGGCTTTAGCGTGGATAACCTCACCGCGCGCCGCTCCTATGCGGCCCAGTTCATCACGAAGCAGGTCAACAAGCTCATCAACCTGCCCGTCCTGAAGGATCACCAATCGGCCGGAGTCACGATGGCGCTCAAGAACCTATCCCACGGCTTGGTGAACAACGTCAACCGCAGCCACTCCAGCCCCAGCCTGAACGCCTGCAACACCTTCATTCCGGCGGTGGTGGCCCTGCCCGTCATCCGTAACAAAACCGTGCTCCATATCCTCGATGGGGTCAAGGGCCTTTACAACGCCGGGCCAAGTGGACGACCCGAATTCGTTTGGGAGCACCACACTCTGTACTTCTCGACAGACCCGGTGTCACTCGACCACATCGGATGGGAGGTCATTGATGCCAAGCGCGAGTCCGTGGGAATGAAAAAGCTGGTCGAATCGCTTCCGGATAAGAACAGCACCTTTGTGCATCGGCAACCCGAACACGTGGAAATTGCCGGAGCCCTGGGCTTGGGAGTGTGGGACCGCGAGAAAATCGATCTGCGGCAGGTGAAGCTACAGGCGTCCTGACTTGAGCGCATCAAAACGTCATGATGGCGGTATGAAAGCCACACAAAAGCGCGCCACTGCTTAGTTAGATGCCCGCCCCCATCGAGCCTTACAGGTCAAGGCTGCGGTGACGATCCCTCTTGCAATTCAATCTGCATGGTCAGATTCATCAGCGGGGTAACCTCGCTGAACACAGCGAGCATGGATTCCACCAAATCCACGCCCGTGGCGCTGCGCACTTCCTCTTCCGTCATGGGGTAGAAGAGTTGAAATCCCGCCCAGTGATTCTTGGGCGCGGCATCGAGCAGGCGGTGCAGCTTGGTGACGCCAGGAAAATTCTCCTGGGAAAATTGCGCGAGTTCCGTTTCCCAACTGCCGGCGAAGAGGCTGAAGCCTTCGCGCAGGATCAGCCGGCGCAGTTCGTGCTCCACTGGGCTCCCGGAGTGTAGACCTTTCACCAGCCGGTGCCAGTCCCAATCGGGGCGCAACTCGCATTCAGGGGACGAGCGCGGAGCCTTCACGTAACCGCGTTCGACCTGCAATCCGCACTTGAAAAGCTTCTCCTGGGTCTCCACGGAAATGAAGAACTTGGAGCAGCCAAAGCTGACGTGGGAGGAAAGCGGTTTGGCGTCGCGGTCGGCGCGTGGCAGGAAGGCAATCCATTGCCAGAAGACGCCGCGGCCCCAGCGCTCCGTGACGAATCCTTGCTGATAGCGCGCCTCCAACGCCAGCTTCAGAATGCGCGTGATGCGCTCATTCTCTTCGAGATTTCCCACGTGAATGCCGCGGCGGAAATCCAGGAATTCCGGCCTAAAACCAATCGCTGCGGTGGGCAAAGGAAAGGATGCAACGGGGTTCTTCTTCATACCGGCTCCTACGGGCGGGGTGAGTCGGCATGATCGTAACAGCGGCCGCCCGGTTGGGTTCAAGTACTGATTTCTCCCCGCGCTTGGACGCTCTTAGGGAGCCGGCGGGGCTTCAAACCCCACTGAAATCGCCCCCGCCCTGGGTTTGTCCCGTGGCCTTCCAAAACCGTGGTGAGAAACCCGCATTAGCCGAATTCTGGAAAAATACCTGGGGAAAGGATGCGCCCGAGGCACGCAAACCGACTTGGCAATAGTGGGAGAAGGCGCAACAGGCACCGGCTGCTGCGCCCCTCTCTCAACAAATCAGTCTCGATCTGCGCCTTACTCCGGCATCGGGGGCGGAGTAAAGAGAGTATGGAAGAGCCAGAAACCCAGCATGACCAGCAGTATGACCAGCGAAAGCGTCCCCAGTGCGCGAATCGGGACGGTTAACTTCCGCGTCTTCATCTCGATGATCGTTTGAGCTTGAATGGCCGAATCTTCCTTGGCGTCATCCGTCAAGGGAATCCAGTCACTTTCGTTCTTGGTAAGGCTCCGGCGGTACAGGAGTAAGGCGACAAACGCGATCGTGATCACTCCCCAAGCTAAACCCATGGCAGTTAGAAAATCCATAATCCATCCTCCGGAAAAATCAGACACAGTGTCGCTGAGCGAAAGCTGGCCTTCACGGAAGTGAGAAAGCAAGCGGTGTTCCAATCGAGTCCATACAATAAGTTGCTAGGGTAAGAACATCGTTATTGGTTCTGCGGAAGGAGAATATCGGACTCAATGTCGTCGCGCACGACTGTCCGGCGCGAGAAACTCAAGTCGGCCGCAGTCTGCACGGCAGCCGACGCGAGGAAACTGGTCGAATGGGCGGCGCCCCCGCCTCCTTCCAGTAGGGCGTTCATTTGAATAACTTCGGCCGCCGCGGCACAGAGGGTGGCGCGACGCACCGGATGAGGGGGTCACCCAGTAACAAGTCGAGAGCTGTTTCCTGATACCCCATGTGAACAGCATCGGACCTAATGCGCGCCATCCTCCCGATGCTCAAGCTTGACCTCCGAAGCGGCAGGAGGGGGAGGGTTCACTGACGCGGCGGTCGGAGGAGGGGCAGGTGCGACCGCTTTTTCAGTAGACCGGTACTTGGGCTCGCTCACGTAGCCATGCACTGCGTTCGTGTCAATGCGGTTGATGACCAACTCCAGGGGCTGAGGGTAGCCTTCCGGGTGCAAGGTGATCGACTCATACAGATTGACGTGCTTGCGGGAGATCTCCTTGTCATCGACAAGCATCTGCAAATCGCAGTACTCATGCTTGGTGTCGGCTTTGCGCAGGGCGATGCCGATGGGTCCCGTGTGGTGATAAGTCTTTGACTTCTCGAAGCTAAACTCGTAGTAATTCCGCTCACCTTTCTTCTCCAGAGCCACCAGCTCCGCGTGGTTACGAGCAATGTCGCCGCCCAGTTCGGTGCGCGCCGATTGGAGATTCCCTTCCAGGTCAGATTTTGCCTGTTGTAGATTAGCCTGGGTTTCGGCAATCTGCTTTTGGCTTTCCGCCAACTCTTTTTGCTGGTCGCCAAGTTGCTGTTGGATTTGGTTCCAACGCGGGTCCTCGACGGGCGCGCGGTGGGCCACTGCGGAATGGGTGGCATGCCGAGGCGCTTCTCGGGTTGGGGGCGGGAATTGCTCATTCTTCACAGCTTCAGCCTGGGTGTGGGCGGCCTCTTCCTGCGCCAGGGCGGCGCTCAAGGCGTTGACTCTTGCGGTCAAGGCATCTCCTTGACTCTTCGCTTGGGCGAGTGAGGCACGCAACTCTGCGCGTTCAGAGGCCAACTGCTGGGCGGCGTCGTGTTGCAACCACCCATAGCCTGCCGCGGCACCTGCAAGGAGCACGAACACCACGATGGCAATCTTCAGTCCCGTTGAAGACGGTTCTTGGAATTCTTCGACCTGAGAAGATTCCGGATTTAGGGTAGGCTCATGCGACTCACCTGACGGCGCTCGCTCTTCATTCATGGGTCCCTCCTGCTTACGATTTGCCTCGCAGACAAAGGCAGAATTCGAGGAGGCAGATGGAGGGCCATCCGCGCAAAATTATAAGTGCTTGTATTCGAAGGGATTAGGTGAAAGGGCAAATATGGGGCGGGCTGCCGATATGGACAAAACTTCCAGGGTCGAGAAAATTCTTCAAGGTGAAGGGGGAAGGCTGGCAGGTTGCCGGTTCGGGAGCGACCTCCCTTCCCAAACCCGCGGCGTGGACGAGGGATTGGTCTCGTTCGCTTTTCGCCCCCGGGCAACTGCCGCGGCCTCGGGAGTTGGAGTGTGGTAGCATTTCGTCATGTGCCAAATGCGCCCTTCCTTCGCGGCCTTGACCCTCGGGTTGATCGCCCGCCGAGTGAGCGAACCTCAAGGCCGGTTTTGAAACGATGGGAACTAAGGTTCACCAAGAACATAATTTCCAGCTACAATAGTCGCAAGCAGCATTACTCGCCGCTTGCACTTCCGGCGCCTGACCATGATGTGGTACGTGCTTGGCTGGGGGTGGGCTGCCGAGGACATAACGCAGTAGCGGAGGAACACGTGAGACCGAAAGTAGCGACATGTAAAGTATGCGGCTGGCACGGATGGATCATTCGCCATAAACCAGAACATTGCGCACGCTACGTGCAGATCAGACAGATGTACCTTACCGGTATGAGCAGTCGCGAGATTGGACGAAAGCTTGGCACTTCGTTTGAAAACGTGCTCCATGCCCTTAAGGCAGGAAGGGTCAAGACTCGGCCTCCTGGCGGTCTGAATAACCCGACCGGCATAAATGGCCGATTGCCGCGAACCCCTTCGGGTCCGTCTGAAATGCAGAATTCGTAAATCAATCAATGAGTGCAAGGGCGAAGGCGAGCAAGCGGAGCGCGTCTAGCCATAGGGTCCGCAACCTTTTGCCGACCCCGACGGGAAAAGCCGCAAACATCGCCCTGTCGTTATTTTTCCCTTTTGCCTTTTGACCTTTGCCTTTTGACTTCCCCCTTTAGTTTCTAGGGAGCAAACCCCGGCCCTGCAATCTGTGCTGCGTGGCCCCCGCCATGTCGAGCACAACGACAGTCGCCGACTTTCGGGCCGTGGCAATCACCCCGGCAAGTACGGTTCGAGTATTAAGGTAATAGACTGGGTCCGAGGGCAACCGAGGTTTACCAAAATTATAATTTCAAGCTACAATAGTCGTAAGGAGGATTACTCGCTGCTTGGCCTTCCGGCGCTCGACCCCGATGTGATATGCGCTGGGCTTTGGGCGGATTGCCAAGGACATTATTTGGTAGCGGAGGAAGAAACGTGTGGCGGAAAATAGCAACTTGTAAAGTCTGCGGCTGGCACGGATGGATTATTCGCCATCATCCAGAACATTGTGCACGGAATCTACAGATCAGGCAAATGTATCTTGCCGGGATGACCACCCGGGAGATTGGACGAGAGCTGGGCACTTCAAACTCCCTGGTGCTCTATGTCTTGAAGGCGGTAAGGGTCAAGACTCGGCCTCCTGGCGGTCTGAATAACCCGGGCGGCGTAAATGGCCAATCGCGGAAAACCTCTTTGCGTCGGCCCGAAGTGCAGAATTCGCAAATCGATCAACGAGTTCCAGCGCGAAGGCAGCGTGTAGGCGGAAGCCCGCCAATAAGCATAACGCGGACCCAACCTTGAGGTCCGCGACCCGGCGGGGGCAACGAGAAAGCCCGCAGACCTTCAACAGAGGCCTGTGCTCGCTTTTGATTTTTGCGTTTTGCCCTTTGCCTCTTGATTTTCCTCTTAAGCATCTCGCCGGGGAGCGAATCCGGCTCGGCAATCTGCGCTGCGTGCCCCGCGTCGGATCGGCCCATTTTCTTTCTCGGCATTTCATCCCCTTCGCGGTGTGGTTTTCTGGGTTTGGGCTGGGGCGAGCGCCGCTGGCGCCTACACTCCGCGTCCACCTTCACTGCGTCGGCTTCAGTGTGAATTGCTTGACCACCGATGCGCGTCCCAGAACGATGAACGAGAGGACACCCAGCGCCGTGCCATAGGGAAATTCCAGGCAGCCGAGTGCCGCGATGACAATACAGAAGGTTCGTGACTTTCGTCGTTTGATGCACCGCCCAGCCCAGAACCTGGCGATCGCCACCCCTGTCGCGAAGAGGAAGAGCGCCAACCCTATGCCGGCGAAGATCCATCCCATAAAGGCAGGCGGCGGCTCGCCGGATTTGCTGGTTGTAGCCGGCGCGTTGGAGAGAGCTACGCTCATGACGATGCCGATAAACAGGTACAGCAGACCGAAGCAAGAGAAGAAAGCCGCAACGCCGGCCGAAATCATGTAACCCCATGACAAAAGCTTGAGGTGTTCTTCGTCGATGATGGATTGGCGATCAACTTCTTCAGGCATGGATGACCTCCGAATCTGGCAGGCTTAATACAGACTTGGTTTTGAAATCCGCGGACCTTCAACTTAGGCCCGTCCTTAACTCTTGCCTTTTACGTTTTGACCTTTGCCTTTTGACTTTCCGCTTCGGGTTCCAGCGAGGAAATCCCGGCCCTGCAATCTGTCCAACCGTCGCGGGCAGCGTACCAAGCATGGTTCGCCAAAACAAGGGCATTTCTCTCCGGCGGCTGACCTCCACGGCGCACAGACGGCGGTTACTGGTTCGATTTCGCGGCAAACAACCGCAAACTGCGAGGCTGTTGTAGAATATTAAGTGCCTTCCTGGTCAGGTTTGCGTCCGACATCCGCGCCTACCCTTCTTTTTCGGCAACCCAAGGCGGATTGACGAGGTGAATCAGGCATACCTGCCGATACGCCCGGCTGGATGTTCGTGGCATGGGCGGCGAGGGAAAGGCGTTGAGTAGGGCCGAGCCCTGATGCTGAACGATTTTCGCCAACTTTTGCGCCAGAACCGCAATTACCGCTACACCTGGGTCGGCCAGGTAGTCAGTGAGATCGGCGATCACTTCAACAACATTGCCGTGTTCAGCCTGGCGATGGAAACCACCCATTCCGGACTGGTGGTGAGTGGCGTCATGCTGTCACGGGCCGTGCCTGCGGTCATGGCGGGGCCGTTGGCCGGTGTGATCCTCGACCGCTTTGACCGCAAGCGCATCATGATCGCGAGCGACCTGATCCGCGGCGTCGTGGCCCTGGCGTTCGTGCTGACGGTCCACCACTATCAGACTTGGCTACTTTATGGGCTGAGCGCGCTGCTCATGTTTGCGTCGCCGTTCTTCACCAGCGGCCGCACGTCTATTCTGCCGTCCATCACCAGCCGGGAGGAATTGCACACCGCCAATTCCCTAACCCAGACCACGCAATGGACCACGCTGACGATAGGCACCATGGTGGCAGGCTTGAGCGCGGCGAGCCTGGGATACCAGTGGGCCTTCGTTTTGAACTCACTCTCCTTTTTCGGCTCGGCGGCCTGCATCTGGCAATTGCGTGGCGCGGGCGCCTTTCGGGCGCATCGCGAAGCGCTGACGGAAGAACAAGTGGTGCGGCCATGGCATGAGTACAAGGAGGGCCTGCGCTACATGCGCTCATCGCCGCTGATCCTGGGAATTGCCTTGGTCGGCGTGGGCTGGGCCACTGGCGGGGGCGCTGCCCAAATCCTGTTCACCTTGTTTGGCGAGCAGGTTTTCAACCGTGGCCCGGCGGGAATTGGCATCGTGTGGAGCGCCGCGGGAGTGGGCCTGCTGGTGGGCGGGGCCGCGGGCCACGCGATTGGCCGGCGAATCAGCTTCCGCAATTACAAGCGCGCTATTGCCATCTGCTATGTTGTCCACGGCGGGGCCTACGTACTCTTCAGCCAGATGCAGAACTTCGCGGCCGCCCTGTTCTTCATCGCCCTCTCCCGCGCGGGCGTAGCAATAACTTCCGTGCTGAATGTTTCGCAATTGCTGCGGCGCGTTCCGGATGAATTCCGCGGAAGGGTGTTTTCGACGGCGGAATCTCTGACTTGGTCTACCATGATAGTTTCCATGACTGCGGCGGGGATCGCTTCCCAGTATCACAGTCCGCGGACCATCGGGTTTGTGGCGGGCCTCCTCAGCTCGAGCACCGCAATTTTTTGGGGCTGGGCGGATTGGAAGGGAAAACTTCCCGAGCCTGAGCCGCTGACCGTCGAACCCGAGGAAGTGGAGATTCATGGCGAGCCGACGGTGTAAGGGTGAAGTGGTTAGTGGCTAGTGGTCAGTGGCTAGCCACTGACTGCGAATCACTGACCACTATACAGAGCGACATAGATGTATGCGCATTCGACTGTAGCGGCGGTCTCCGACCGCCGGTCGGCGCTCAGAGAGCGCCGCTACAATTCATGTCGCTCTGTATAGTTCTAAGGGGAGGAAAAAATGAGCGAGGCAAAACCCCTTGCCGTGGTGACCGGCGCTTCCAGCGGCATCGGCGCCGTCTTCGCGCGGGCGGTGGCGGCACGGGGTTACGATCTGGCGCTGGTAGCGCGTCGCGAGGACCGTCTGCGACAAATAGCTGATGAACTCGGCAACCACTTCCACGCGAATTGCACGCTGCTGCGCGCGGACCTGACCCGCGAAGCGGAATTACTCAGTGTGGAGGAATTCTTGGCCGGCGCGGCCCATCTTCAGTTGCTGGTGAACAACGCCGGATTCGGCACGCTGGGGCGGTTCTGGGAAGTACCCATCGAGAGCCAGGACGCCATGCATCGCCTGCACGTGCTGGCCACGATGCGCCTTGCGCACGCGGCGCTGCGCGCCCTGACCGCGCGCGGCCAGGGCGCCATCATCAACGTTTCGTCCTCCGCCGCCTTTGTGCCACGCCCCGGCACCACCAGCTATTACGCCACCAAAGCCTGGATCAACTGTTTCACTGAAGGTCTCTATCTGGAGCTGAAAAGCACCGGATCGCAGGTGCGCGTGCAAGCGCTCTGCCCGGGATTCACGCTGACGGAATTTCATGACGTATTGGGAATCGACCGGAAATTCATCTCCAGCGCTTGGTGGATGCCCGCCGAGGACGTGGTGGAGGCCTCGCTCGAAGGTCTGGAAAAGGGAAAGCTTTTCGTGGTGCCGGGATGGCGCTACAAACTGCTCGTATCGCTTATGCGAATGCTGCCGCGGAGAGTGCTGCACTTTGCCCTGACAAATGGGCCGGCCAGCCTGCGGCGCGAGCGGCGGCCTTTGGGGACGCCTCTTAAGTAAAGTCTTCGAGAGGCTGCGCGAGACCGGCCCGAACCTTAGATCCAGAAACCGGCTAATGTGCGTTTGCGTACTGCTGGAGAAACTCGGCCGCGCTCGCCTCTTGAGCTTTCTTGTAGGCCACGCACAGATCGATGCCTTCGAGCACTTGGGCCAGGATGCGCGGTCCTCCGGTATATTTGGTTGAGCGGTCCTGAAAGAAAGTCTCCACGTCCTGGCGATGCAAGGTGTCACAATAGCCCCCAGCGACGAAAGGCACATATGCGCCGGTGTCCGTGGGCAGCTTGGCGACCAGGGCATCCCAATTCTGTTTGATGAAATCGTAGGCAAGTTCGCGCGTTTTTGGCAACTGCGACACCCCGAACAGAATCCCCAGTGATTCTCGATTGTCGAACTCATCGGTCAGGACAATGGGCATGGCCAACTTGGTGATCTCGGGGTCCGGGAAAAGCCCCAGGCTGAAGAGTAAATCCCCGCGGAAGTTCTCCTGCTTTTCTTGTTTGGCCGCGGCGCGCATGCGATCGAACAACTCGCGGTCGCCGTGGCGTGCGGCGGTGGCGAGCACGACTCCCACCATGTCTGGAGCAACGGCTTTATGATCGTCAAGCCAAGCGAGTGCCAGCTTCTTTGCCTTCGCGATCGCCTCCGGGTCGTCTGCCTGGTTAGCCACCGCGCTGAGAATCGACGGACGCAGGAGGCGCGTGTCATCGCTCTCGCCAGGATTCGCCTTCCAGCCCAGAGAACGCGCTCGACCGCCGTAGAGGTCCAGGAGGTACTGGCGATAGCGGGGCAGCAAGTTATCGGGCACCAAATATCTGTCCTGAAGGCCCGTGGTGATCTCCATTGTCTTGGTCACCACTTGGCGCTCTGAATCCGCGGCGAAGGTCGGAGCGAGCCCCAACGCCTTCGCGAGCGGAATCTTGCCATTGCCGGTGAGGGCCGAAATGTCGCCGATGATCGACACTTTCTCGGGAAGGGAGAGCACCCGGGCGTCATCCTTCAGGAGATCGGAAAGCAGGTCCCCCTGATAGAGAGCGCGATAGTACCCGTCAGCGTCGGCGTTCGCCTCCACCCAACCGGGGCAGCTTCCCGCCTTCGAGAGCTGTAGCTCCGCCGACGTCTGTTCGAGCAGTGTGCACTGGCGAGCCTCGCCGGTCCCTGCCGGGTAGCGCACGCATACCGGTACCTTCCAGATTTGGTTTGCCGTTCCCGTGGAGCCGAGAGGAAAGAATCGTTGTTGGGATATGTCGAGCTCAGGCGTGCCACCGTGGCACTTAAGCTGCGCCGTGACCTGCGGCACGCCCGGCTGATTGAGGAAGCTGGAGAAGGCCGAGGCGACACTGCTATCGCCGCCGGCGAGCGCCGCCAGGAACTCGGCGGAGGTGGCGTTCTTCCACGCGTACTTCTCCAGGTAGCGGCGAATCCCCGCGCGGAACTTCTCGGGACCCATGTAGGACTCAAACATATTGAGCAGGGCGGAGCCTTTCTGGTAAGTGATCGAGTCGAAGGCGTTGGCGATGTCGTCATTCGACTCGATCGGCTGGCGCACCGCGCGCGCGCTGACATAGGCGTCGTTATCCATAGCCCCCTGGTAGCCATTCAGTTCCGAGATGTTCATTTTCCACTCGGGGTGGTACTGATTCACATTCTTGTTGGCCATCCAGGTAGCAAACCCTTCGTTCAGCCATATATCGTTCCACCAAGCCGTGGTGACGAGGTCGCCGAACCACTGGTGGGACAATTCGTGAGAGGCGACGCTCACCCATTCGCGCTGGCGCCCCAGCGTGTCTTCGTCGGGTTTGGCCAGAATGATGCCGGCCCCGTAAGTGACCATCGCGGCGTTCTCCATGGCGCCACCGAACAGCGGAACCGCCACCTCATCAAGCTTGTCGTAGGGATAAGGGACGCCGAAGTAGTTCTCGAGCAGGTTCACGATCGTAGGAGTTGTCTCAGCGGCATATTTGGCCTCGGCGCTACGGCCGCGCGGAACTACAATGCGCACGCGGGTGTTCTTTTTGCCCGCTGTCCCGGCGTCCACCAGTTCCATGTCGCCCACGGCCAAGGCCACCAGATAGCTCGGCAAGGGCCTGGTCTCGGCGAACTTCACGGTCTTCATGCCATCGCTCGCTTCGATCTCGGAAATGATCGGCGTGTTCGAGATTCCCACCTGGTCCTTCTTGATGTGCAGGGTCAATTGCCATGGAACCTTGTAGCCCGGCTCGTCGAAACACGGGAATGCCCGGCGGGCATAAATGGCTTCGAATTGCGAGTAGATGTACCACTGGTCGCCGTCTTTCATCTGGAAGATACCTTGCTGGTCTTTGCGGCTGACCTCGCCCTGGTAGGCAACGTGGAGGGTCGCTGGGCCGGGGCCGACGGGTTGACCGAAGTCGAAACCGATGTAGTCCTTGGGCTCGGCGATGACCTTCGCGGCGAGCTTCTTGCCTCCGGAGGTGAACGTGGCGTCCTTCACGGTCAGCTTCTCGGCATTCAGCCAGAGCAGCGGCGTTGCCTTGGCGAATTGCAGGTCGATGTCGATGGCCCCGGTGAATGTGTCCTGGTCCGGGATTTCCGTCAGCTCGAGGCGGTAGCGCACCGGCCCAACCACGTCAGCCGGTAGGCGCAATTTCGGCGGCGCCGTGGATTCCTTCGCCCAGGCACACGAGACGGGAAGAGTTCCCCGGGCGCTCGCCACGATCAACCCTGCTATGATAATTCGACAAAGCCGCTGCATAATTCCCCCTTCAATTAGAGTGAGGGCTGCGCGCAGGCCGCCCGGCGCGGTCATCAAGAAGCCAGCAGGGTTTCTCCCACCTGCCCTGACTCCACGCTGGGGCCTAAAGTGTCCGGCAGTCAACGCCCAAATGAGAGAAGTGCCTCAAGCACAACAGTCTGCCAGAACACGTACCCTAGCGCAATCTGAATCCTGGCACATCGGTTCCCAATCCACTTCGCGAATTCGTTGTAGACCTTTGGGCAGGGTCGGCAGACGTCGCGGACATCGACGGGCTCGCCATCGATCAAACAGGCTCGTCGAGTTCTCAACGGCCACGAGGAGGAGGTTGTGCAAGATGGCCGGCCGCATTGCACGCCGCCCGCAACTTACTATATGCTCGCTCCTTCGGATTTGAAGGGAGGTGTCGCGTGAGAAAGTGGACAGAGTTGGGGGTTTCGCTTCTTGTCATTCAAGTCCTTCTTCCCTTTGGCTTCGCTCAGTCCGGATTGCACGCGCCAACACCCGAGGAGTCGATCAGTATCAAGACCGCCGGCGGCCCGGCGATTTCGCCGGACGGCAAGTACGTTGTCTACAGCGTCAGCGAAGCTGACTGGCAACAGAACGATTATGTCTCCCATCTTTGGCTGGCGGACATGTCAACCGGCCGGGTGTTCCAGTTGACACGAGGGAGCAAGTCGAGCACCAGCGGCGAGTGGTCGCCAGACGGACGCTGGCTGGCATTCATCACGGAACGCGAGGCCGGGGCCAATCTGGAGGCGCCCTCTAGGGTTGAGCAGCCCAAGAAGGAGGACCAGAAGGAGGAGAAGGCTGCCCCGGAAAGCAAGCCTGCCGCCAAGCAGATCTGGCTGATTTCTCCCCTGGGTGGCGAAGCCTGGGAGCTAACCAAACACGAAAAGGATGTGGCCGAATTTCACTGGTCCAAGGACGGTCAGCATATCGCCTTCACGGCCGAGCCCCCCGAGACGAAGGCCGCCAAGGACCGCAAGGAGAAGTATAGCGTTTACGAATTGTTTGAAAAGGATTTCACGCAGAGCCAATTGTGGCTGGTGGACGTTGCTGCCGCCGAAAAATCACAAACCCCGGTGAAGGCCACCGCCCTCACCACCGACAGCAAGCTGAATGTCGGAGACTTCGGGTGGTCACCGGATTCCAGCCGAATCGTCTTCAGCGCGACGCCCAACCCCCTGCTGGCGTTCGGCGAGCAGAGTGATCTCTACCTGCTCGATCTCGGACCCGGCGCGGCCCGCACCGTCCATAAGATCGTGGCGCTCGACGGGCCGGAGACGAACCCGGCATTCTCGCCGGATGGCAAGCAAATCGCCTTTCAGACGGCGCTGGCCCAGCAGTACGACTACTACCTGAACGGCCACATCGCTACCGTGCTGGTGGACGGCGTGCTGGCGCATCCGGCCACCACCGCGGCGGACGTCACCGACCTCACGTCGAAATTCGACGAAGACCCGCGACTGATCGATTGGGGTCCGGACGGCATCTATTTTGCGGCGTTACAGAGGACCTCGGCGCACATCTTCCGCATCGATCCGGCCAGCCACACCATCAGTCGCATCACGGCGCCGAATAATTATCTCGCCGGACGCGTCTCGTTTACGAAGGATTTCAAGCAGATGGCGGTTGCTGCCTCCGACGCCACCCACATGACGGAGATCTTCGTTTCCGCCACCTCACCCTTCGCGCCCCGCAAGCTGACTGACCTGAACGCGCAACTCGCCGGTTTCACCCTGGGCAGCGCAGAGGTCGTCTCCTGGAAAAGCCAGGACGGGGCCGCGGTGGAGGGCGTTCTCCATAAGCCGGCCGACTACGATCCCGGCAAAAAGTACCCGTTGCTGGTGGTGATTCATGGCGGGCCCACCGGCATCTCGCTGCCGGTCCGGAATGCGGCAGACCACTACTATCCCATCCAGGACTTCCTCGCTAAAGGAGCCCTGGTGCTGGAACCTAATTACCGCGGCAGCGCCGGCTATGGAGAGAAGTTCCGCGCACTCAATGTGCGCAACCTGGGCGTAGGTGATATGTGGGACGTGATGAGTGGCGTGGACGCACTGATCGCCCGCGGCCTGGTGGATCCGGCGCGCCTCGGAGCGATGGGGTGGTCCGAGGGTGGCTACATCTCCGCCTTTCTCACCACCCATACGGATCGCTTCAAAGCCATCTCGGTGGGCGCCGGGATCAGTGACTGGATGACCTATTACGTGAACACGGACATCACGCCGTTCACCCGCCAGTACCTGCACGCCACGCCCTGGGACGATCCCGAGATTTATGCGAAGACGTCGCCCATCAGCACCATCAGGCAGGCCCGCACTCCCACCCTCATCCAGCAGGGCGGCAACGACAAGCGCGTGCCCGTGCCCGACAGCTACGAACTCTACCGCGGTCTGCAGGATCAGCACGTGCCCTCGAAGCTGATCTTCTACACCGGTTTCGGCCACGGTATCAACAAGCCCAAGTCGAACCTGGCCGTGCTGCGGGCCAATCTCGATTGGTTCAGCCACTACCTCTGGGGCGAGCCAATTCCCACCGACTCGTCGTTGCTCGGTTCGAGTGAGGCAACCGACAAAGCACCTGACCACATGGGGCAGAATCAGACTCCAGATCCCTAGATCGCCGCGTTCAGCAAACGCTCCGGCTCCAAAGGTGTCGGTTTTGTACCACCTCCTCGGAAGTCAGGGGGTACGTTACCAATCCGCCCGATACCCGTCGTGGGGGGGACAATCTTTGCCTTACCATGCACGAGCAGCGTGTCCTGGGCCAATTCTGCGCGCTGGCGGGGTGGTTAACGCAACCAGCCCGCGAATACCTTCCGAATGCGACGATGCAGGAGTTGAGGGACTTGGGGAAAATCACGGTAGTGAACATCATGTGCAATCCGCGCCCGTGCTCTCAAAGAGCAGAGATGAAGCAGCCTCTAGCCGACGCGGAAAACCCTGGGTGGATTTACCACCATCACCCACAGGGGCATAATGACCGCTTCGCCAAGATGCGACAGGAGGATGCGCATGAGATTTCGCTTCACTGTTGTGATCGTCAGCCTGGCAATTGTCACTTCGTTCGCAGCACCAAGCTCCACACCGCCCGCCGCGTCCCAGAAGCGTGCCATTACCGAAAAGGATCTCTTTGATTTCATCTGGGTTGCCAACCCACAGCTCTAGCCCGACGGCATGCACGTCGCATTCATCCGCGTCAACGTGGACGAGAAGCGCACCGGCTATGAAACCTCCATCTGGACGGCCGCCACCTCCGGCAGGAAGTGCCGGTGTATTGCCCACTTCCCGAATTCGTACTGAATGCGCTCGAAGTCATTCTGCCGCGATCCGAGTATTTCTTTCGGACGGGCCATTCCAAACCTAAGGGTGTGACAAGTTACTGGCAGCGGCGTCTCCAGAAGCTCGTTGTGGGTGCCGGAGTTCCAAGTGGCCATGCCCACCGTTTCAGAATTACATTTGCCGTCGAATTGCTGCTTGCGGGGATTCCCATCGACCGGGTGGCGGCGCTCCTGGGGAATACAAGTATCAAGACCACAGAGAAGCATTACGCCCCGTGGACCCACTCGCGGCAAGTGCAATTGGAATCTGAAGTGAGGAGGGCTCGGCTCGCAGATCCCGTGGTCTTTGCAGAAACGAAGGGCGCACCACAGGTACACGGGACGAGCCAGCACCTCAACTAATTGGATCGAAAGGTCAAAAGATTGGTAGCGGGGGGGAGGATCGAACTCCCGACCTAGGGATTATGAGACCCTCGCTCTACCACTGAGCTACCCCGCCAAGTATTTCCAGCAAAATCCGCGAGCGGCCACACAAACCACCATAGTAGGGTATTCGCGCGCCGGAGGTCAAGAAGGGCAGCACAACCACGGGACATTTGCCAAAAACTGACTCCCTTCTATCCAAAATCTTGCTCCCATTATGCTAACCTGCCAGAAGGTGTGCAAGAATTCGAAAAAGGGGATTTCTACCGGGCCTAACCCAACGAAAACTAAAGTGCGGCAGTGGGCGATTTTCAGTTTTTCAAACCTTCGCCAGCCGTGGGAAAATCGGGAGATGGAGTGAGTTCTGAATCCCCGGCAGGGGCGACATCGTCACGACGGACCGAGCGGGATTCTGATGTCGCTCCTGCCGTGGCTCACCATCTACTCTGCGCTGTGTGCTCCCACGGCTGCTCGCCGTGGGCCACATTATTGCGCCCCGATCCGATGGGGCTTCGGACGACGCCGAAGCGCTTAGGTTAACGCTTATATGGCGCTGCCCCGCTAATTTCTCATTCCTTCGCAAGGCGCGGATAATTTCGCCTTCGGGAGGCACGATGCCCCGCTCGTATCATCCTCAAGCTTGCCATTTTGCCCCTGTTTCTGACATAACGGATAGCCGTCATACGGCTATTCATGCTCAAGAGGAGTTTCAAACCAAATGTTCCTCATGAAGAAGATTGTCTCCCGTTTCCTCTTCCCTTTACCTCTGTCGTTGGAGTTCCTGTTGGTGGGATTGTTACTGCTTTGGTTCACGCGCCGGCAGCGGGCGGGGAAGGCGCTGGTCACCTGCGGCGCGCTGCTGCTTGTGGGACTCAGCAACAACTTCACTTCGAACGCTCTTCTTCGCCCCTTGGAACACCGTTATCCCCCTCTCGTTGTTGGACACGCCGTGGCGGGCGCTCCGGACGTCGCCTTCATCGCGGTTCTGGGCGGATGGGCGGACGACGATCCGGATGTCCCCGCAACCAGCCACATTTCCCCTGACCTGATGGTTCGTTTGATTGAGGGCGTGTGCCTGCAACGCGAGATTCCCGGCAGCAAACTCATCCTTTCGGGAGGCAATGATTCCGCCGAAGGCATGGCGAAAATGGCGGAGGCGCTCGGCGTGAGTGCGGAGGATATTCTGCGGCTTTCTGAGCCGCGTGATACAGAGGAAGAGAGCCAACAAATTGGGTCCATCATTGGCCCCCGGCCATTTATTCTGGTGACCTCGGCCTCACACATGCCCCGCGCCATGGGACTTCTCAGGAAAAGGGGCTTGCAGCCGATTGCCGCTCCCACGGACTACCTCGCTCCCCGCCACCGGTCGGAACCCGACGATTTCGTTCCCGATGCCTATAAGCTTTTCAAGTCGCAAATTGCTTTTTATGAATACCTGGGGCTGGCATGGGAGACCCTGCGGGGGAAGATTTGAGGGAGCGTGTACTTCCAACGGGCCAACTCCGTGGGGAATCCAAACTAAGAACATGCCCGAATGCCCCCTCAGGCGTGCAACCCGGATGTAGCTTTACACCTCTATATGCTTATGGGATAATTGTCTAATCCATGACTTGGCAGGGCAGAAAGGGAATATGAAAAGACACGTCAGCAGGAAGATAGCGGTAGGTATAGGTCTTTATGCAATGTTGGGGGGAGGTTTGTGGGCAGCGAAGAAACCCGCGCTGGCTGCTCCGGCACAAGCTTCCGAGCCGGCTTCCACTGCCTCTCCTAGCGCTCCCGACCACGCCAAGTCTTACTATCACTTTATGCTGGCGCGGCGCTACAAGGAGCTGGCCGGAGTCTACAACCGCCCCGACTACATTGACCGAGCGGTTTCCGAATACAAGCAAGCCATCGCCGCTGATCCTGATTCTCACTTCCTGCGCATTGAACTGGCCGAGCTCTATTGGCGCTCCGGCCACACCACGGAAGGCATTCAGGAAGCTGAGAGCGTGCTGAAGGAGGATCCCGATTACCCCGATGCCCACCGCCTGCTCTCACGCATTTACTTCCACATGCTCGATTCCGCCCAAGGAGATCACAGCGCCGACAAGGAAAGCGTGGCCAAAGCCATCACGCATCTGGAAGCCCTGGCGCGAGTGACGCCCAGTGATACGGAGTCCTTACTGCTTTTGGGGCGGCTGTATCGTGCCAACAACCAGCCCGCCAAGGCGGAAGAGGTGTTTCGCAAAGTCGTGCAGACGGATCCGGATTCAAGTGTGGGGCTTGCCAACCTGGCGGAGATTTACATCCAGCAGGACGCTTTTGACCAGGCCATCGAAGCGCTTAGCAAGATCCCCGAAAACGATATGAGTTCCCAGCTTTTAGGCATGCTGGGTTATTCCTACTCGCAAACCCAGCAATTCGATAAAGCCATTGATACCTATGAGAAGGCGCTGGCGCAGGAGCCCGACAACACCAGCCTTCGGCGCTATTACGCTGACGCGCTCCTGGGCGCCGGCAAAAACACTGCCGCTCGCGTCGAGTTGCAGAAGCTGCTCAAGAGCGAGCCCGAGGACGGATTGAGTTACAAGCGTCTGGCGATGCTCGATCGCGAGGAAGGGCGCTTTGACGAGGCGCGCCAGGAACTCGAAAAGGCCAAGTCTTTGGGTCCGGATGACCCGGACATCCCTTATCAGCAGGCGATGCTGGAGAGTACGGTGGGCAACGACGGCAAGGCCGTTGAGATCCTGCAAGGCCTGGTGAAGCAGTCGGAACGACCCGGAGGCCAGTACACCGTGCCGGAAGCCAACAACCGAGCCCTCTTCCTCGAACGACTGGGTCTGGTGTACCGCGACCAACAGAAGTATCCCCAGGCCATGGACACCTTCAAACAGATTCAGGCGCTGGGATCATTACAAGGTCCCCGCGCGGAGATACTGATCATCGAAACTCTGCGCATCCAGCACCAGCCGGATAAGGCCATGACGGAAGCGGAGGCGGCGGCCAAGACCTATCCCAAGGACCAGGATCTGGCCATCTTGCACGCCACCATGCTGGGCGAAGGGGGGCACGTGGATGAGGCTGTCGCGAAACTTCAACCTTTCCTCACCGGCCGCCCCATCGATCGAGGCGTTTATATTTCCATCGCCCAGATTTATTTGCAGGCCAAGCGCTTCGACGCCGCCGAACAGGCGGTTCAAAAAGCGCTGAATTTGAGCCCGAACCCCGAAGACCAGGAATACGCTCTTTTCGTGCAGGGCTCCATCTTCGAGCGGCAGAAAAAGTACGATCAGGCGGAGGAGACGTTCAAGAAAGTGCTCTCGGTGAACCCGCTGAACTCTAGCGCCTCGAATTATCTCGGCTATATGCTGGCGGACCGCGGCGTGCGTTTGGAAGAGTCGGTCAAGTATATTCAGAAGGCGCTGGAACTCGAGCCGGACAATGGAGCATACCTTGACAGCCTGGGCTGGGCGTACTTTAAGATGGGCCGTTACGACCTGGCGGAGACTCCTTTGGAAAAGGCCGCAACCAAGATCCAGAACGATCCCACCATTCACGAACACTTAGGCAATCTCTATTTGCGCATGGGCAAAACCGCCATGGCGCAGGAGGAGTGGCAGCGCGCCCTGAAGGAATGGCCGGAAGCCGTCTCCAGCGATTTCGACGCCGATCAGGCCAAGCAGCTTCAAAAGCAACTTGATGACCTCAAGAGCCACTCGGTGCATTGAATTGGTTTTACAACCCTCTGCCCTATCCCCCTTTGGGGAGAGGGAAAAAGGATTCTTGGCGTTGGAGCTGTAATCAAGAGTTTCTCTGTGAGCCCGTTTCGCGTTTTTGAGTTAGAATCTACCTGCCTGTACCCGCTCCGTGTTTTTGCCCGCGGAGCCATCTCAGAGAAACTTCGGGTTGGCCGCACGTAAGGCCGCCCGGCTGCGCGCACACATTGCCAAAGACCCTTCGCCTTCGCTCCTTCGCCAAAATCAACACTGGGCTTAAAATCCTCCGCCGGCGGCCCGATGGCTACCACGAAATCCGAACCATTTACCAGACCATCGCCCTGCACGACCGTTTGGGAATCAGCATTTCCAAAGCCGGAAAGGAAATTGCCGTCGAATGCGATAACCCGGCAATTCCCGGCGGGCAGGGCAATTTGGTTTACCGCACGTGCGAAGCGTGGGCGCAGGCTCGCGGCTGGCGCGGTAGGATACAGGTTCAAATCCAGAAGGTGATTCCTCTCGGCAGTGGGCTGGGCGGGGCCAGCACCAATGCTGCCGCCACGATTCTGGGCCTGGAGCGATTGACCGGCGACCGTCTGGACTTCCCCGCGCGCTACAAGCTGGCTGCGGCGCTGGGTTCCGACGTCCCCTTGTTTTTTCTCGGTGGCCGCGTCCTGGGCTGCGGTCGCGGGGAAGAGGTTTATCCTCTCAGCGACCTCCCTTCCCGCGCCTGCCTAGTCATTTTCCCGGGCTTCTCCATTTCCACCGCAGAGGCTTATCGGCAAGCAGGTTTGCGGTTGACAGAACAGGCCGGAACCGCGTACATTGGTAGTTTCGGTGCGTGGCCACAATTTCCCCTAATGAGTTGGGGACCGGCCGAGAACGACTTCGAACCTGTCGTTTTCGCGAGGTGGCCTGAGTTGGCGCGATTGAAGCGCCGGCTTATCCGGGCCGGGGCCGAAGTTGCCTCTTTGACGGGCAGCGGGTCTGCCGTGTTCGCCCTCTTTTCCTCGTCTCGTCAAATGGCCCGCGCCTCGAAACTCATCCCCAAAGGGTGGCTCTTGTTCCCGACACGCACACTGGTGCGCGCCGACTACCACGAAGAGTTATTTGTTCATTGAGTCAACGAGCCATTGATTCATTGAATCATCGGGTCATTGAATCATTGTCAGACTCCCTCAGTGAGGATGAGTGGTTTTTCAATGACCCGATGACCCGATGACTCAATGATTCAATCTTCTTGGGAGGTCGTCCAGTGGTAGGACACATGCCTTTGGAGCATGGAACCCTGGTTCGAATCCAGGCCTCCCAGCCAGGTTTCATATTTAACCGTTCGAACTGTTAAGCAGGCGTGCGAGGATGCCATGAAAAGTCAGAGGGTTAGCCACACGCTGAAAATCTTCACTGGGAATGCCCATCCGGCACTGGCCCGGGAAATCTGCGCGAAACTGGGAGTGCCGCTGGGTAAGGCCCAGGTGGGGCGCTTCCCGGATGGCGAGGTGCGGCTGCAAATCCTCGAGAACGTTCGAGGCGCTGATGTTTTTGTCATCCAGCCCACGTGCCGCCCGGTGAATGACAATCTGGTGGAATTGTTGGTAATGCTCGACGCCCTCAGCCGCGCTTCTGCCTCTCGCATTACCGCCGTGATGCCCTATTTTGCTTACGCCCGGCAGGATCGCAAAGACCGCCCCCGGGTTCCCATTTCCTCCAAGCTGGTGGCCGATTTGTTGACGTCCGCAGGCGCAGACCGGGTGCTGGCGCTCGAACTGCATGCCGGGCAGATCCAGGGTTTCTTCGACATCCCGGTCGATCACCTCTACGCCACACCCGTCACCGTGGCTCATTTCCGCCGCCTGCGGCTGAAGAACCTGGTGGTGGTTTCTCCTGACACCGGGGGCGTGGAACGCGCGCGGGGATTTGCCAAGCGCATCAACTCGCCGTTGGCGATCATCGACAAGCGGCGCGAAGACGCCAATGTGGTGGAAGTGTTCAATGTTATCGGAGAGGTCGAAGGCAAGACGTGCTTGCTTGTCGATGACATGATCGATACGGCGGGAACCTTGCTTCAGGGCGTTCAGGCCTTAAAGGAAAAGGGCGCAGCAAAAATCTATGCCTGCTGTACGCACGGGGTCTTTGCTGCCAATGCCATCGAGAGAATCTGCTCCTCGCCTTTGGAGCAAGTGGTGGCGACCAATTCGATTCCCCTGTCACCGGAGGCGAAGCAGTGCGGTAAGATCAAAGTTCTGAGTGTGGGCAGGTTGCTCGCCGACGCTATCCGCTCCATTCATGATGAGACTTCCGTCAGTAAACTCTTCATTTGAAGGAACGATGCCAGCACGGCCCACACACGGTGATGACAGGCGAAAATCGGAATTCGAAACTCGTGAACTAACCCTAGCATTTCCCTTTTCGAATTCCGGTTTTTGAGTTTCGGTCTTCAAGGAGTGGAAAGCTATGAGTCAAGCATATACCGTTGAAGCAGAGCCGCGCGAGGATTTTGGCAAGAACGCAGCGCGGCGCACCCGGCGCGCGGGACGCATCCCGGGCGTGGTCTATGGAGGGGGCGGTCCGGTCATCCCGGTCACCGTTGACCCGGAGGGAATCCGCGAGGTTCTCCACTCCGAGTCCGGTCAAAACGCTATCTTCACGCTGCAAGTTCGCGGCAAGGCGCCGGCCCGCGCCATGATTCGCGATTGGCAGTCCGAGCCCGTCCGCGGCGGGCTGCTGCATGTGGACTTGGTGCGCATCGCCCTCGACACCAAGTTGAAACTTAAGGTTGCTATCCATGTGACCGGCGAACCACAGGGCGTGAAAGTCCAGGGGGGAATCTTCGAGTTCATGTTGCGCGAGGTGGAAGTGGAGTGCCTTCCGGACGACATCCCGGAAGCCATCACCGTGGACGTGACGCCGCTAACCCTCGGCCAGAACCTGCGCGTGGCGGACCTGCCCATAGGGCCCAAGGTAAAGGTCCTCACCGAGCCGAACCGCGTGGTGGCTCATGTGGTGGTCCTGAAGGTGGAAGAGGAGAAGCCCGCGGAGGTGGTGGCAGAGGCGGCTCCCGCTGAGCCCGAGGTCATTCGCAAGGGCAAGGCGGAAGAGGAAGGCGCCGAGGAAGAAGCCGGCGAAGAAAAGAAAGAGAAAGCCGAGAAGAAAGAGAAAGGCAAGGAGAAGGCGTAGAGGACCGAAACTCGAAACGCGAAATTCGGAACTCGCGCGTGTGCCCGACATTGTCTTGTTATCTGGGCTACGCCAGGCAACTTGCGGACGAAGTACAGTGCGGATCTTGTACCGGCCCCGCCACGTCCCATCGCAAGGAGCGCCGCCAAATAAGCGGCGAGTTTCGAGTTTCAAATTTCGAGTTTCGAGGGTAGCGTGAAGCTGATCGTCGGTTTGGGGAACCCCGGCTACGAGTACCACCTGACGCCCCACAACCTGGGGTTCATGGTGATCGACCGCTTGGCCGACGCTTGCGGCAGGGAATTGTCGCGCCGCGAAGCGCAGGCCCTGACGGCTTCTACGGAGCTGGCGGGCGAACGCGTGGTGCTGGCGAAGCCGCAAACCTACATGAACTTGAGCGGCTTGGCGGTGGCGCGGCTGCTTCAGAATTACGAATTGACGCCGCGCGACCTGCTAGTGCTGGTAGACGAAATCGAATTGCCGTTGGGCATGTTGCGGATCCGGCCCCGCGGCAGCGCCGGAGGGCATAATGGTTTGAAGTCCATCATCGGCGCTCTTGAGGCCGATGATTTCATCCGGCTGCGAATGGGCGTACGGCCGGACCGGCAAGTGGAGGATTACGTTTCCTACCTCCTCAGGCCGTTTCGCCCGGCAGAGACGCAATTGGTCGCGGAGATGCTCGACCACGCCAGTGAGGCTGTCCGGGTCATTCTTTCGGAAGGCGTACAAAAGGCGATGAATCGCTTTAATCGGAGGGTTCCGCCCACCGAGTCGTGAGGTCCCATGCGTAATTACGAAATGATTTTTATCGTCCGGCCCGATGTGGCCGACGACGAAGTTCAAAAGCTCATCACGCAGATGGAGAGCGTGGTTGCATCCGCGGGCGGCAAAGTGGAGAAGGTCGAAAAGATGGGCCGCCGCCGGCTTGCCTACCGCGTTCACAAACAGCGTGAGGGCTTTTACGTTCTCTTCTACGTGCAGGGCACCGGGGACACGGTCAAGGAATTTGAGCGCCGTCTCAAGGTGACCGATGCGGTGATCAAACACCTCACCGTCTGCACGGACGAGATTCTTCAGCGCGGGGAGAAATTCAAAGCCCTGCGGGCCAAGCAGGAGGCCAAGCGCCGCCGGAGCAAGCCTGCTCCCGCGCCCGCTGCGCCCCCCGCTCCCGCGGAGAACGCGCAAGCATAAAGGAGTCAATCACCATGCCAGTTCCCAGAGAAGGCGCGCCCGCCGGCGAACGGCCCCCACGGCGGGAAGGTCCTGGTGGTGGCCGGAAGCAGTATTTTCGCCGCCGCAAGGTCTGTAAGTTTTGCTCAGAGAAAATCGACGTGATCGATTACAAGGACGTGCGCCTGGTCGGCGAGTTCATCGCCGAGCGCGGCAAGATCCTGCCGCGCCGCCTGACGGGCACTTGTTCCACGCACCAGCGCGCGCTGTCGGAAGCCATCAAACGCGCCCGGAATATCGCCCTGCTGCCTTTCGCGGCGGGAGCGTAGGAGAAGCCGGGACACGGGTCACGGGACACGCCACGCACGAAACGGGATAAAGGGACTATTTGTTGGTGTTGATGGTCTGGCGTATTCGCATCCCGTGTCACGAATCCCGTATCCCGTGTCCCGTATCCCGTGTCCCGTAAAGAGGAGTTTCGATATGGAAGTTATCCTTCTTGAGAATATTGATAAGCTTGGAAACCGCGGCCAGTTGGTGAGAGTGGCTGACGGTTACGGCCGCAACTACTTACTGCCCAACAAGCTGGCGGTCGCGGCCACCCCCCAAAACCGCAAGTGGGTGGAGCAGCAGCGAGTCCGCTTCCTCAAACTGGAGGCCAAGGAAAAGGCCGATGCCGCCGATCTCTCCACGCTGCTGGAAGGCGTCAGCGTAACCGTCATCCGTAAGGCGGGTGAAAAGGGCAATCTCTTTGGCTCTGTCACCTCCCTGGACGTAGCCGAAAAGCTCCTGGCCCAGGGTTACCACATCGACAAACGCAAGATCAGTCTCGCCACGCCCATTAAGGTGCTGGGCGAGTACAATGTCCCGGTCAAACTTCACCGTGAAGTGACCGCGACGGTCAAAGTTCTTGTCGAGCCCGACGAGGAGACTAAGGCCAAGCTCAAGGCTGCGGCGGAAGCTCAAGCCAAGGCCACTGCCCACGCTCCTGCCGCCCCCAAGGAAGCTCCCGCCGCCGAAGCTCCGCCGGCGGAAGCCCCGGAGGCCGCCGCAGAAGCTGAACCCGATAACGCTTAGCCGCATTTCTCACCACGCTTGCATGGAGCTAACGGAAGGGCGGGGCTTCGCTGGCTGCGCAAAGACTTCAAAGCACTATCATTCCGAGCCCGCATTTTGGGCGAAGAACCCCCGTAGTTCACTGTGTCCACCGGCCGCCGGGACCTGCCGGGGTCCTTCGCTTCGCTCAGGATGGCAGCAGTGAAGCGTTTTTCCGCAACCTCTGAAGTCCTGGCGAACCTTATGAGCGTCCACGGGAGGTGAGAAATCCGGACTGGCGGCGTACGCGCATCCCCGGGTCGAGCCGGCAGGCCACACACTTTCTCTGTCAACCCGCAAAAAATATCCACAGGCCGGCCAAACTTCTCCACAGGTATTCTGGCTTTTGCACAAGATTTCCGCAGGTTACCTCTGCGCGCAACTTGAGGAAAGATCGGGCAGTGGTACAGTTTGATTTTGTAGCGGCGAGTTTACCTCGCCAAATGGCGGCGTAAAGCCGCCTCTACATCAAAGTCACCCACTACCCAAGATCGTGTAAAATAGAAAATATTGTGATGCCGACTGCGACCGCCAACGACCGATCCGTTCCTCACAACCTCGAAGCGGAACGCGCCCTATTGGGCTCGGTCCTCCTCGATAACGGGGCGCTCAATTTCGCCCTCGAACTTCTGGGCAAAGAGGATTTTTACTCGGAAGCCCATCGCCTCACGTTCGAGAAAATGGGCGAGATCTCGGAGAAGAATCGCACCATCGATTTGGTGACGCTCTCCGAGGAACTGGCCAAAGACGGCTTGCTGGAAAAAGCCGGTGGCGCGGCTTACTTGGCGGCGCTCACCGACGGGGTGCCCATCGGCACGACGGCGGCGATGGGGGAGTACTGCCGGATTGTCAAAGAGAAATCAACGATTCGCCGCTTGATCAATGCCTCGAACAATGTTATCGCCCGCTGCCTGGAAGGCACGGACGACCCCGAGACGCTGATTGACCTGGCGCAAAGCCAGGTTTTCGACATTGCTGAGCAGCGGGTGCAGTCGGGATTCGCGACCATCCGCGAGATCGTCAAGACCAGCTTCGGAAAAATTGATGTCTTGTTCGACCGCGGCCAGCGCGTGACGGGTATCGAGACGGGCCTCGAGGACCTCGATAACATAACCTCCGGCTTGCAGGCCGGCGAACTGGTCGTCATCGCGTCGCGCCCTTCGCTGGGCAAAACCGCGTTGGCGCTGAATATCGCCGCCCATGCGGCCATCAAAAACCGCAAAGTTGTGGGAATGTTTTCGCTCGAAATGAGCAAGGAATCTCTGGTCATCCGCCTGCTTTGCTCCGAGGCGCGGATCGATAGCCATAAGCTCCGCACCGGCTTTTCCAGCCGCGAGGACTGGAACCGCATGACGCCTGCCCTCGGGCGCCTCTCGGAAGCGCCGCTTTACATCGAGGACACGCCGGCTTTGAGCATCATGCAGATTCGCGCCAAGGCCCGCCGGCTGAAAGCCGAAAAGGGACTTGACTTGCTGATTGTCGATTACCTCCAGCTCGTTTCCGGCCAAAGCCGATTTGAGAACCGCACCCAGGAAGTCAGCTACATTTCACGCAGCCTCAAAAGTATCGCCAAGGAACTGAAGGTTCCCGTTCTGGCGCTCTCGCAGTTGAGCCGCGCGCCCGAACAGCGGCCCGGCCAACGCCCGCAGCTTTCCGACTTGCGTGAGTCGGGGTCCATCGAACAGGACGCTGACGTGGTCATCTTCATCTTTCGGGAAAGGAAAGCGGCGGAAGGGCAGGAGGGTGAAGAGGAGTTCGTTCAGGGCGGGTCTGAAACCCACCTGATCATTGGCAAGCAGCGGAATGGCCCCACCGGTGATGTGCCGGTGGTCTTTTTGAAACCTTATGCGAAGTTTGAGAATAAGGTCCACGAAGGCGGCGAGTCCTACACGTGAATCTTCCCACCGATAAACTTCTGCGCCCCACGTGGGTGGAGATTTCCCTCTCCAAGCTGCGCCGCAATTTCCAGCGGATTCGGGAGCTGGCCGGCGCGCGCAAGGTGATGGCGGTGATCAAGGCCGATGCTTACGGCCATGGCGCCGTGCCGGTGTCCAAGTGTCTTGCCGAGTGCGGGGTAGATTGGTTTGGTGTAGCGACCGTCGAGGAAGCATTGGAATTGCGCGCGGCGGGAATCGAGCAGCCTGTCCTTTTGCTCGGCGGGCTTTACATGAGCGACCCGGCCCACCTGATCGAGTACCGGTTGACGCCCTCGATTTCCTCCACCATGCGGCTGGACACCTATGCGGAATGCGCGCGGCGCTATGGCCGGCCCATCGAATTTCACCTGAAGGTCGATTCCGGGCTGGGCCGGCTGGGCTTGCCGCTGGACCGTGTGGCGGCCTTCGTGGACCATTACCGCGAGCTCGAAGGGCTGCAACTGAAAGGGCTCTTTACCCACCTTGCCTCGGCGGAGGATTTGGTGGCCTCCCAAACCGATGAGCAGGGGGAGCGCTTTGCTGCGGCGCTGGCGCAACTGCGCGGCTTGCAGATTGAGCCGGAATGGATTCACGTTTCCAACAGCGCCGCACTGCTGACGGGACGGAAATTCCCCGAAAACCTGGTGCGCATCGGCGCGCTGCTTTACGGCTACTGTATGCCGCTGGTTGTGCCACCGGGGCAGGAGCTCCCCAAAGTGCCGGAGTTCGAACCGGTCCTTACCTTCAAGTCGCGCATTGTTTACATGAAGGACGTCCCCAGCGGCACGCCTTTGGGCTATGTTGCGGCGTTCCACACGCGCCGGCCTTCGCGCATCGCCACGGTGCCCGTCGGTTACGCCGATGGCTTGAGCCACGCGCTCTCCAACCGCGGATACGCCATCGTGCGTGGGCGGCCCGCGCGCATCGTGGGCAGCATCAGTATGGACCTTTCCCTCCTCGACGTCACCGACATTGCGGGGACGAACATCGGCGATGAGGTCATCCTGATTGGGCAGGCAGACCATAGCTCCATCACCGCCGTGGAGATTGCCCAAGTGCTGGACACCGTCCCCTACGAAATCCTCTGCTCTATCGGCAAACGCGTCCCGCGCATTTATGTGGATTGATCTCCCGGCAACCAACACAACAACGCGATAGCTATTCCCTGGAATCCCGCGGCCAGGTTGTTTCCGCTCAGCCACGCGGCGGTGCGAAGTGACGACTGCACATTGGAGATCATGAGGGCTGAGGCCAAGCCGTGTCCCGAGGCGTCTCCGATGGTCAGTGCGAGGCGCCGGTCTGCGAGCGGCGAGAAATCATAGCGATCGGCGCCCAGCGCCCGCAACTGTCGGCATCGCGCGCTGTAATCCGACGTTCCGGACCTCCGGTCCAGTCCCTGCATAAACCGCTGCTGCACGTCGCAGGCCGTCGCCCAATCCCGGCAGACATCCACCACCAGGGCTTCGCTCGTCATTTTCGTTCCCCCACCCGTAAGTCCTTTCAACCCGCTCGAAATCGACATGCCGGTGGCCCGGAGATTTTTTTTGAAATTTATCTTCCCTGATGTCGAGAACCCCCCGCCCGCTCCGACTACTCTATGAAAGCGCAGGAGATCAGCGCTAAAATCCAAGGAGGAGAAACCATGAAGTATATTCTGATGATGACCGGAACGAAAGCGGGCGTGGACGGCTACATGGCGTGGTCGCAGAAGGACATCCAAACGCACTTCGCGCATTTGACGGCATTCAAAAAGGACCTGACCGAGTCCGGGGAATTCGTGACCACGGAGGGCCTGGGGATGCCCCATCAAGCCAAAGTGGTGCGTGCGGGAACAGACGGTACGCCGATCACCGACGGCGTGTTTCCGGAGGCCAAAGAGTTCCTGCTGGGGTACTGGATCGTGGACGTGGAGAGTCCGAAGCGAGCTTATGAGATTGCCGCCCGATTGTCGGCGGGACCGGGTCCCGGCGGCGTGCCGACGAACATGCCCATCGAGGTGAGGGAGATTATGTCCCGGAAGACGGAAGAATACGGTGACCGATAGGGCGAATGAAGAGCAAGCCGAGCATCTGTTGCGCGCACTGGCGCCCCAGGTGCTCGGCGCTGTCATGCGTCGCTTCCACGATTTCGCCGCCGCCGAGGACGCGGTGCAGGAGGCGTTGATCGCGGCCGCGCTCGAATGGCCGCGGGACGGCCTGCCCGCGAATCCTCGTGGCTGGCTGATTCACGTGGCCGCCCGCCGCATGATGGATTACTTGCGCAGCGAGGAGGCGCGCCGTCGCCGGGAAAGCGAATCGGCCGCGCAATCCGCTTGGCCGCCGCCCGAGGCGGGCGCGCAGGATGAAGCCGGCCAGGATGACACGCTGAACCTGTTCTTCATGTGCTGCCATCCTTCGCTCACTTCCTCTTCCGCCATCGCGCTCACCTTGCGCGCGGTCGGCGGCCTGACTACCGCCGAAATCGCCCATGCTTTCCTGGTGCCGGAAGCGACCATGGCGCAGCGCATCAGCCGCGCCAAGCAGACCATCAAGGCTTCCGGCGTGCCTTTCCAGATGCCCACCACCCGGGAACGCGCCCAGCGGCTGAGCGCCGTGCTGCACACGCTCTACCTGATCTTCAGCGAGGGCTACACCGCGAGCGGCGGGCCGCACCTGCAGCGCCTCGAACTCGCCCGCGAGGCCATTCGCCTCGCACGCGCGCTTCACGGTTTGCTTCCCGATGATGGTGAGGTTGCCGGCCTGCTGGCGCTCATGCTGCTCACCGACGCGCGCCGCGCGGCGCGAACCGGCCCTGACGAGGGACTGATCCCGCTCAGCGAGCAGGATCGGACTCTTTGGGACCAGGCGGAGATTGCCGAGGGCGTCGCGCTCCTGACCGCCACTCTTGCCAAGGGCTCGGTTGGAGCTTACCAACTCCAGGCCGCCATCGCCGCCGTCCATGATGAAGCGCCCTGTGCCCAGGATACCGACTGGCCGCAGATCCTGGCGCTCTACGACCTGCTCATGCGCATGTCTGACAATCCCATGGTGGCGCTCAATCACGCCATCGCCGCGGCCATGGTCCACGGCCCGTCCAAAGGACTCGAGCTGCTCCGCGCGCTCGATTCGGACGCGCGAATCACCGGCCACCATCGCCTGCCCGCCGTTCGCGCCCATCTGCTGGAAATGGCCGGCAACCATCAGGCTGCAATCAAACACTTCCGGACCGCCGCCGACCGGGCGACAAGCCTGCCCGAACGGAACTATCTCATCACGCAAGCCGCCCGCCTCAGCGAGACCACGCCAAGCACAGACGGGAAGATTCCAGGCACGGATGAATAAGGAGTCGATGTGCGTCATCAAAAAGGCTGGTCGGAGTTGAAATATATCGCCTTAGCCCCCAGAGCCTCGGCGCCGTAGGCGGGTTCGGAGGATGGCAGATTGCTGTGCGGCGTGGCTCTCGGTAAATCCGCTTGCGACCGCTTAGAGTCTCTCCGCCGGGACGAATTGTCGGCTATGCGCTACTTCATTCAGCGCCCACCCGGCTGCCGCCCAGTAAAGAACTCGGGAAAGACCTTGCGGTAGATGGACATCCCGAGCGCGGCGTGCATGCCGAGCTTCTCCAGTTCTGCAATCTCATCGTCCGTAGTGATTCCTCCCGCGGCGGTAATGGGGAGTTGCGTAACGGCACGCAGGCTGCGAAACCACTCGATGTTCGTTCCTTGCAATCTTCCTTCGCCATCGATGTAGGTGCAGAGGAATCCTGAGCAGTATGGCTCGAGCTGGGGCAGCGCCTGAGCGCTGGTGAGCGGCAGCGTTTCCTTCCATCCCTGAACGGCCACGCGGTCGCCCAATGAATCCACGGCAATCAAGAGTTTTTCGCGCGGCACGGCCGCAGAGAGCACACGCAGAAATTCGTGATTGACGCCCTGCGAGGTGAAGGCGCAACTGCCCACAATGGCCTTGAGCGCCCCGTCTCCCACCACCGCCTGAGCACGCGCTGTGCTGCGGATGCCTCCCCCCACGCGGCAGGGCTTGCGGCGGCAAAACTCACGGACGATTTCCGCGTTGTTTTCCGCCTTGCCCATCGCCGCGTCCAGATCGATCACTTGGATTTCCGGATAGGTTGAGAATTTATCGAGTACGGCAAGCGGGTCCGGCAGCTCGAGAAATTTCTCCTTGCCCTGGACGAGCTGCACAACCTTGCGATCCATCAAGTCGATGCAGGGAATGATCATTAAATCCTTACCGCCACGCCTTGCGTGCGCAGGTACTCTTTCAAACTGCGGATGGAGTGGGTTTCGTAGTGAAAGATCGACGCGGCCAATGCAGCGTCAGCGTAGCCCCGTAGGAAGGCTTCCGCAATATGCGCGGGACTCCCGGCGCCGCCCGAGGCAATAACCGGAATATGTAAGGCACGCGCAACCATGGCTGTCAGCTCACAATCGAAACCCGCTTGCGTGCCGTCAGCGTCCATGGAAGTCAGCAGGACTTCGCCCGCGCCCAACTCCTCCACGCGCCGCGCCCATTCCAGCGCGTCGAGGCCCGTGGGTTTGGTGCCAGCGTGGGTCACAACTTCCCAGCGAGGCGGTTCGCAACCTTGTGAGGCAGGCGATGAATTTCGAATCCTGCGCGCATCAATGGCCACGACGATGGCCTGGCGCCCGTAATTCTCCGCGATGGTCCTGACTACCTCCGGCGTTTCAACTGCGGCGGTGTTGATACCCACTTTATCCGCTCCGGCAGAAAGCAACCGGTGCGCGTCATCGAGCACGCGAACCCCGCCGCCCACGGTGAGCGGTATGAACAGGCGGCGCGCCACCCGCCGGACGGTATCCATCAGCGTGGTGCGACCTTCGCGAGTGGCGGAAATATCGAGCATCACCAGCTCGTCGGCGCCTTCGCGGTTGTACATCTCCGCCAGGTCGCCCGGGTCGCCGGCATCGCGCAGGTTGACAAAGTGGATGCCTTTCACCACCCGGCCGTCTTTGCAGTCAAGACACGGAATGATGCGTTTGGCAAACATAATTGAATAACTTGTCCGTAGTCCGTTGTCAGTTGTCCGTTGCAACGCGACAACCTCAGCCGTTCCATTGCAACGGACAACTGACAACGGACTACGGACAACTCACAAGTTCAAAAAATTACTCAGAACTTTCAGCCCAACCTCCCCTGACTTTTCGGGGTGAAACTGGACAGCCCAGATTTTGTTCATTTCGATCCCCGCGGCAAAGGTTTGGCCATATTCGGTGACGGCGCAAGCTTCAGCCGTGACCGGCCCGTAATAAGAATGGCAGAAGTAAACAAAGCTACCGTCCGCGACTCGACGGAATAATTGTGTTTCGGAGCGGAGAACAAGCTGGCTCCAACCGACGTGGGGAACCTTAAAAACTCCCCGAAAGCGCGTCACGCAACCCGGGAGAATGCCCAAGCCGGGGACGCCGGGCGCTTCCTCGCTCGATTCGTAGAGCGCCTGCAATCCTAGGCAGATGCCGAGAAAAGGTTTTCCCGCGGCGAAGGCCTCCCGCAGCGGCGCCAACATCTGGCGCTCGGCGAGCCCCTTCATCATGGCGCCGAAGTGCCCTTGCCCGGGAAAAATGATTTTTTCCGCAGCCCGCAACGCCGCAGGCTGATCGACCCTTTCGCCCGACAGGCCGAGGTACTCAATCGCCTTAAGCACGGAGCCCACATTCCCCCCGCCGTAGTCGAGGACGGCAATCATAGGAGCCCTTTCGTGCTGGGAAGCTGCGATTGCAAGCGGCGGTCGCGCGAACAAGCAAAGCGCAGCGCGCGCGCAAACGCTTTAAACAGGGCTTCGATGGCGTGGTGGCTGGATCGCCCGTATGCGACCTTGAGGTGTACGTTGGCCGCGGCGGCGGTGGCGAAGCCATGAAAGAAATCTTCCAGCAACTCGATTTGCAAATCGCCCACGTAGCGCACCTTCACGGGTGCCTTCAGCACCAGGTAGGGTCTGCCGCTCAGGTCGACGGCGGCAATCGCCAGGGTTTCATCCATGGGCATCAGGAAATAGCCGGCGCGATTGATTCCCTTTTTTGAACCCAGCGCTTCGCGCAAAAGTTGGCCGAGAACGATGCCCACGTCTTCGACCGTGTGGTGCTGATCGACGTCCAGGTCGCCGTGCGCCTCGAGATCCAGGTCGAAACCACCGTGCCGGGTGAAAAGCTCCAGCATGTGGTCAAGGAAGCGAATGCCCGTCGAAATCTCGTAAGTGCCGCGACCATCCAGATTCAGGCGTCCGCGGATATCGGTCTCGGCGGTTTTGCGATGCAAGGACGCGATGCGCGCTTTCATGCAAACCATCCTGTGGAAGAGTAAGCGACCATGTTTTTCCAAGCCCGTGCGCTATTGCGAGTCTGGATGAGATCTTGGAGGCGCTGAAGTTCAGCCATGAGGCGCAGCGTCTGCGCTTGCGAGCCGATTGTGAATCGCAGGTAACCCTTCAGGTGTGGGTCGTAACTCCAGTCGCGCACCAGGATTTTCTTGCCGCGCAACTGGCGGGCAATATCCGGAGCGTGCTCGCCCACGCGGGTCAGGACGAAATTGGCGGAACTGGGGACGTAGGGAATGTCGTGGGCCTCGAGCCAGCGGCAGAAGCCCGCGCGATTTGCGCGGATGGTCTCCGCATATTTGCGCACCTGAGCGTCGTAGCGAATGGCGATGCAAGCGCACATCAAGGCGAGCGAGTTTATGGCAAAGGGGTTCTGCCCGCGCTGCAGGGGATCGATGAGCTGGGGGTTGGCGAAGAGACAGCCCATGCGGAGCGCCGCCAGGCCGAAGGCCTTGGAAAACGTCCGGGTCACAATCAGGTTCGGATATTTGCGAATCCACGGCAGGACGGTCTGGCCGGAGAAATCCTGATAAGCCTCATCAACCAGCACCACCGTATCGGGAGCAGCCAGTAGAATGGCCTTCAACGCGCCTTTGGGAATCTGCGTGCCGGTGGGATTGTTGGGGTTGGCCAGCGCCACCCAACGCACGTTCTGCTTCTTCAGCACGGCAACGAATTCATCGGTGGGCAAGCGGAAATGTTCATCGTAGCGAATGCGCAGGATTTTCCCGCCCGCCACATTGTGGAAGAATTCATACACAGGAAAAGTTGGCGCAGGAACCAGCAACGTGTCACCGGGATCGACGAACGTGTCGCAGACCATCTTGATCGCGTCGTCGGTGCCATTGGCGAGAAGCATCTCCTCCGGCACGACGCGAAAATAAGCGGCGAGCGTGCGACGCCCTTCGTCGTACTCGGGATAGCGTGTCATCATTTCAGGGTTCAAGGCGCGCCGCAACGCGCGAATGACCTGAGGAGGGCAGCCCACGGTATTCTCGTTAAAGTCCAGCCGCATCTTGCCGCCGCGACCCTCTTGGGGCGGGCGGTACTTCTTCAAGGTTTCGATGGCTTGACGGGGTCGAATCATTTGCTAAGTCCTAAGGCGCTCCCAGATGCGTATTGTGGATAGCCCAGCAATAAGGGCAAATGCCCCCGCGATTCCAAGTAGCCCTGTTCCAACTTAACCTACAGATTGCATTGCACTTAACTGCAAAAAACGGTTCGATGGATCCAAACGTTGCGCGTTTCAGGCATTTTGTCGAAATCAGCGCCCAGAATGTATGATTGCCAGCGTCAATTTGTCCAGCGCATGCCGCCCATCTCGCGAACAACCATCCCTCAGCGTTGCGCGACTTTCCCCACAAAGCGCGTCTGGACGGAATACGCGTGCGCTTTCAGGCCTTCGGTGTTTGCCAGCGTGACCAGGGTCTTTTCCAGTCCTGCCAATCCGCGAGGGCTGAGCCGTTGGACGGAAATGGCCTTCACGAAATCAGCGGCGCTCAGGCCACCGCGCAAACGCGCCGCACCGCTGGTGGGAAGAATGTGATTCGTTCCCGAGGCATAATCTCCCGCGGCCACCGGGCTCCACGAGCCCAGAAAGATAGACCCGGCAGACTGCACGCGTCCCAGCAATCCCGTGGCGTCCTCGAAAAGCGTCAGATGCTCGGGCGCCAGCCGATTCACAATGTCGGCAGCCTCTGCCAGGTTGCGGGTGACGATGATGCCGCCCTGAGCGGCAAGCGCCTGGCCCGCGAGCGGCAAATCCAGCCGCGCCACAATTCCCCACGCCGCCGCTTGCACCTGAAGCGCCAATTTGAAGGAAGTGGTGATGAAAATTGCCACGGCATCGGGATCGTGCTCGGCTTGCGCAACCAAATCCGCGGCGATCCACTCGGCGTTGCCGCGGCCACCCACCAGAACCAATTCTGACGGTCCGGCAATGAAATCGATGCCGCACTCGCCCGCCACCAGCTTTTTGGCGGCAGCAACGTAGCGGTTCCCCGGCCCCACGATCTTATCGACGCGCGGCACGGACTCGGTTCCGAAGGCGAAGGCGGCGATGGCCTGCGCTCCGCCCAATCGATAGATTTTCTTTACCCCCAAGAGGTCAGCGGCCACGAGCACGGGCGGGGCAGGCCGCGGAGAGGTCACGATGACTTCACGGACTCCCGCCTCCTGTGCGGGGATGACGCTCATCAGCACAGTGGAAGGCAACGGAAAGCGCCCACCGGGAACATAGCAGGCCACGCGCTCCAGCGGCCGAATGATTTGACCCACGCTGACGCCTGCGCGGGTGAGACACGCCCATTTCCGCGGCAACTGCCGGCGCGCCGCCTTACGGATGTTGGACGCCGCCACTCGCACCGCCTCGGCAAAGTCGTGAGGGACCTCGCGATGGGCGCGGCGAATCTCATCGCGGGATACTGTGAAGCCGGTCTTGCGGAGGTCGAGGCGGTCATACTTCTTCGCGTAGCGCATTAGGGCGCGGTCACCATGGCGCCGGATATCCTCCAGGATGGGGCGGACCACCGCCTCCGCCTCCGCCAAAGTCGTGGAGCGTGCGCGAAGCAGCTTGTCGAGAGCTTTAGTGTTACTGCTGCGAATGATGTCTAACATCAAAGTAGGTTCCAGGTGCCAGGAATCAGGTGTGAGAATCGAAACTCGAAAATCGAAACTCGAAGATCGGCACCTGGTGTACGAGTTTCGAATTTCGATTTTCGACTTTCGGCCTTTCCTGACACCTTCAGACGACGATTTTATTCAGCGGATATTCCACAATGCCTTGTGCATTCGCGGCCTTGAGGCGCGGAATGATTTCGCGCACGGTTTTTTCTTCGATGACGGTGTTGACGGCGACCCAATCGGAATCGCTCAGGGCCGAAATCGTGGGCCGCTTCAAAGCGGGCAGAACCGACAGCACCTTTTCCAGGTCGTCCCGGCGGACGTTAAGCATCAGGCCGACCTTGCCCGCGGCCTCGATGGCCCCTTGCAAGAGCATGATGAGCGTCTCGATTTTCTCGCGTTTCCAGGCATCTTCCCAGGCGCCGGCGTTAGCGATAAGCTTGGTGTTCGATTCCAGCACCGTGTCGACAATGCGCAGCCCATTGGCCCGCAGCGAGGAGCCGGTTTCAGTAACTTCCACGATGGCGTCGGCCAGCACCGGCGGCTTTACTTCCGTGGCGCCCCAGGAAAATTCTACTTTGGCTTTTACCCCGTTCTGCTCCAGGTAACGCCGGGTGACCCCCACCAGTTCCGTGGCGATGATCTTTCCTTGCAGGTCCTTCACGCTCTGGAAAGGGGACTTTTCCGGGACGGCGAGCACCCAGCGAACCTTGCCAAAAGTTTGCTTGGCGTAAACCAGATCAGCCACTTCGATGACGTTGGCTTCGTTTTCCAGAACCCAATCCTTGCCGGTCAGTCCGGCGTCGAGGATGCCGTCCTCGACGTAGCGCGCCATTTCCTGCGCGCGGATCAGCATGCACTCGATCTCCTCATCATCGATGGAGGGAAAATACGAGCGCGAGCTGACGCTGATTTCATAGCCCGCGCGACAAAAAAGTTGCAGCGAGGCTTCTTGCAGGCTTCCTTTGGGCAACCCCAACTTCAACAGGCTCATGTCTGGCTCTCCGGGTGCGTGTGGTAGCGCCGGGCTTTAGCCCGGCATGCGCTTACGTAGCGGCGAGTTTACCTCGCCATGGCGGCGTAAAGCCGCCGCTACGGTATGCCGCCCTAAAGGGCGGCGCCAAGTGCTCATGTCTGGCTCTCCGGGTGCTCCTGGCCGTAGACGCGCGCAGGATCGAATTCACGCTCGAGGATGATTTCCTCCCCTTTAGGGGTCAGCTTGCGGAAGAAACACGAGCGATAGCCCAGGTGGCAGCAGCCCGGGCCGGTCAAATCGGCTTGGATCAGCAGCGCATCCTGGTCGCAGTCCACGCGAATTTCTCTCGCCACTAACCGATGACCGGAAGTCTCACCTTTGGTCCACAACTTCATCCGCGAGCGGCTATAAAAGGTGACATACCCGGAAGCGAGCGTTTGGTTGTAGGCGTCCGCATTCATGTACCCCAGCATCAAGACTTTTCCCGTGTGACGGTCCTGAATGATGGCTGGGATCAGGCCGTTCTCTTGGTATTTAAGTTGCAACATGCGCAGCCCCCCCTTGCTTGAAAATGAAAAAGCCCGCTGATAACCTGTGTCAGCGGGCCGCTTTGCCGATCGCACTTGGTGGTTTAAGCATTCGCCCACTGACACGCCACCCCGAAGCTGTGGTGATGATGGTGGTGTGACAATGTGCGCAACATGGACTTATAGACTACCGTGCCCCTCTCAAACCTGTCAATACAGAATTTGTTTTATGGCCAAGTGGATAGTTCCGAGCCCACCAGCGTACACGGGACACGGGGCACGGGACACGGGGCACGGGGCACGGGGCACGGGAAACGGGACACGGGAAACGGGACACGGTACCCGGGGTTGTTTGCTCGCCTCTCGTCACTCATCACTCGTCACTCCCTAGAGCGCGGGGGGCACTGCGAGGGGGGCGGGAAACGGGAATCGGGACTCGGGGCCGTTTGCTCGCCACTCGTCACTTGTCACTCGTCACTCCCCAGAGCGCCGGGGGCACTGCGAGGGGGGCGGGAATCGAGTTCCCTTCCCTTCTCCGGGGGGAGAAGGTGGCTGAGGGACGAGGCCGGATGAGGGGTTCCTTCCTGCGCTGCTCCCGCGCACGCGCGAAATAAGTTCAAGTCGTCCCCAAGAACCGCCGATCAACGAAGCGGGGGAGTGTCGGGGGCACTGCGAGGGGGCCAAGGACGGGAAACGGGACGCGAGGCTCGTGCTCTCGACTCGTCACTCGCCACGGGTCACTGCATTTCCCGTGCCCCGGATTTGGTCCCGTGTCCCGTGGGCACTGCGAGGGGGCCAAGGGCGGGTAACGGGACACGGAGCTCAGGCAGTCGACTCGCCGCTCGTCACTTGTCACTGAACTTCCCGTGCCCTGGATTTGCTCCCGTGTCCCGTATCCCGAGTCCCGTATCCCGGTTCTCCAACCACTTGTCACCGTCTTCTTCGCGTCCGGCTGCTGGTTCGCGTGAGTGCGCGAGGAAGAGCCACACGGGAACGCACAACACGCGCGGCTGTGCGCTACCCGCTCAGCCCCAGAGGGCCGCAGATTCAGCCCCAACGGGGCGATCTAACAAAGCCCAGGCCAACGGCCCATAAGCGCTAAGATAAAGGCTAGATTCGGCCCTTTTTGAGGGGTTCAGTTTGGCAAAAAAGCAGGATTGAGAAGCTTAACTTAGCGCTTATGGGCCAACGGCCTAGGATTAGACACCATCCCCATTCAATTTCATGAGCCCCAACGGGGCGATCTAACAAAGCCCAGGACGACGGCCTAGGTTTAGATTATCCCCCAATTTTGTCCCCCAACCCTGAAGGGGCGAGATAGGTGTTCTCCCATGCGGCAATCGCTTTCGCAACTCTACGTGAATTACACAACAGGAAATCCATCACCGCGTGGTCAGCTTTCAAGAGGAATTCCGGAAGCTGCTGGACGCGCACGGAATCGCCTACGACGAGCGGAACGTGTGGGATTGAAAAGGATTGTTCCGCCCTTTCAGGGCTCGGGGATCGGTTTGGGTCCCGCTGACCCGGGCCTTCAGCCTGGGCTTCGTTATTTCGCCCCTTTGGGGCTCACCTGCGCACACCCTCTCCGCTGCGGAGAGGGAAAGCCGATTTCGCACGGAGGCGCGTAAAAACTGTGTCTCCCTTCTCCGAGGGGGAGAAGGTGGACCGCGGCGGGCGTTCTCACCAGCCGTCGCGGGCAGGGGGCCCCACGTTCTGCTTGTGGTGGGGATGAGGGGTCTCTTCCGCGGTTGTTCCCAAATAAAGGCGGTATTCAGGGAAAAGCAGGGTAGCGCAAAGGCACGCGTATTCTGCGCTCCTTTGCGGCCGTTCCCCAACTTCATGCGGGTTCATGCGGGCGGGCTCTGGTGGTGATTGGCATTTCCGTTTGAAGAGCCGCGGAGGAGCGCTGAAGGGCGCGCACCTCCTCGCTACCTGCTTTTCTCCATCACCTTTTCTCCCTAAGAACCGGCGGAGCCGTACATCACGGTTCCGGCGCTTTCACCAGCCAGCGCCATAATCCATCAAGAACTTTGGCAAGAGCTGGAAGAGCACCGAGGGAGTGGGGAGGGATTCAAGATTCAAGAGAAGAGTTGGTGCAAATGAACTCCCAGCGCCGGGGCCAGGAGCTGCCGACCGCTTGCGTCCCGCGCTTTTGCCCTCACCCTGTGGCGCGGCGGCGTGCCGAAGCCCGCTGGCGGTCGCGGACGACGTGGCCGAGAGCCCTCAGGGCCGTATTGACCGACTTCCGGTCGGGAAATATCGCGGCGACGTCAGGGTCAAGTACCACCATGATCGTATCTTTTGTAAACCGGTCGGCATATTTCCCGCGTACCCCGCGGGAAAAGTCATATTCCGGCAGCATCTCTTCGGAATTCCGATTAGAGCGTCCCTTCCTCATAGTTGCTCCGTTCCCATGGTGTAGCAGTTCTCGCGCTGATGATTCGAATCTCGTCCTCAACTTCTAAATGTACCACAACTAAGGTTCTGTTCCGGGCAGACCGCCCAATGGTCACAAATCGATCCTCCACGCCCGAGTGCAAAGGGTCGGCAATCGTGACCGAAAGGGTGTCTCGAAACACCGAGGCGGCCTCCTCAAACGAAACACCGTGCTTGCGTAAGTTGGACCGTGCTTTCTTGGGATGCCAGCGAAAAACGGGTTCCATGTTCGTCGTGCCGCCCTCCCGCCTAGCAAGGATGAAACGGTATAAGGTACCATTTCCCTCCCCCAAAGGTGAAGAAACGGTCCGGAACCGTTCTCCCCCCAAAGATGAATGTTAAGAACCGGCGGAGCAGTGCCGTCAAGGTTTCGGCGACTTCCCCAGCCAGCGCAATAGGAAGAAAAGGTGTCAGGTCCTTTATTCTCAACCGCGAAAAGCGAAGAGACTTTAGCTGATCAGGGCAGGCCTCAAAATCCGAAAACCAGAATAACATGGTGTCTGTCCCCGGGTTCCCCCGTGGAATCTTGATCAGTTTGATCGGAGTATTCCAAGCGTCAGACTGTTTTCACGGCAGTCACCCACCAGTTGTGAGGAAAGTTGGGAGTCTTAGTCGGAAATACCGGGAGTTCCCAGCGTCCGTGGTTGGCTTCAGGCTGACCGGCCTGCGTCAGTGCGGCTATCCAGCCGCGCGATGACAGGAAAGACTCGGGGTCGTCCATGGTCCCGATCCAGGGAGCTCCCAATTGCACCTGCATTTCCACCCACGCCTTTGTGTAGGGCGAAGTCAGCATGGCGCTGTTCATGACGTCGAAGCCCAACCGGGTCCCGGGCGCGGATAGCAGCGTGACCGAATCGATAATCTCCGTCGCCGTTTCGTTTGAGAGGTAGAACAGAAAGCCTTCCAGCAGAAAGCACGAAGGCCGGGCTGGGTCGAACCCAGTTTCCACGAGGGCTTCTTTCCAGCTTCCCGTGAGGTCCTTTCGAATGATCCGGCGTTCGCAGACGGCCGTTGCGCCAAGCGACCGCAGGACAGTCTCTTTGTAATCCATAACCGAAGGCTGATCCATCTCGAAAACGCAAACCCCTGCCGGCCATTTGAGCCGGAACGCGCGTGTGTCGAATCCGGCAGCGAGGAATACAACCTGGCGGATCCTATCAAGGCTGGAGGTTTGTTCCAGGAAATCATCAAAGTAGCGGGTGCGCAGTGACATGGTGATGGTGCTGTCTTCGGGACGCTGTGCTATCCAGGACGCCCCCTGCTCTCCCGCCAGCGCTTCCGCCCATGGATCGTGGAATAAACGATCCTCGCGACGGCTCTCCCTGGCGCGTACCGCAGCGGTCCAGCAAGCAGTTGCTGCCAACGCTGAGTTTGAGCCTTCGCATTCGGCCATGGCAACTACCTCCAGGATTTGAAATGGCCCTCATCATATCTGATGAGGTCACCGGATGGCGATCCTGTGAGAGCGCGAAGCGAGGGAGCAAGATTTCTATTCGCCAAGGTACTTACGGATGGATACCTGACTCCCAGCACCCCGACCATTCGTTCTTGGATTTCCAAAGATAGATGCCGTAAATGGGAAGTGGCAAGTAGCAAGCCAAGTGGACGCATCACGGCCTAACCGTTCTTATGGCGACTCATCAAGCTAAAGGGGGCTGCAACTGCGGATTCCCTTGCCCAAAAACCCTGTACCGGGGATCTATTTGGCATTTTTGGCAACGGGAGAGGTTTTGGGCGAGGCGAGTCTCGCGAGGCTCCGGATAGAGTTCTTTTCGTCGGACGGCCTCCTCGCCGTTTCTACGCGGCAGTGGCCCCCACCCCTGCCCGTTCACCTAAAAACGCCAGCACCTTTCCGACTACCAAATCGGCCTGCACCATCGTCAAATCGTGTCCAGCGCCGGGAATGATCTCCGCCTTGACCTGAGGAGCAACACGTTTCAGTCGCCCCACGGCGGCCTGGGCAGAGTAGATCTTCTCATTCTCCCCCACCAGGAAAAGGCAGGGCACCCTGAAGCCTTGCCACGCCTTGTCATCGATGACGGTCGGCCAAGGCGGGCGGGGCAGAGCAAAGAGACGCACGGCCAATTCCACGTCTGCTATGGCCTCCTCGACCAGCGCCCGGCAGGCATCGTTGCCTCGCAACGCATCCCGAAACAACCAGCGGAGTATTCTTTGCAGGGGTTTTCCGACAGGTATGGAGAGGAGCCCCATGCGGGCCATAAAGGCAGATGAAACGGGGAGCACGGTACACGCCGGAGCCAACAGCACCACGCTGCGGAGCCGCCCGGGGAAACGAAGCGCATACTGCCCGGCAAGCCAGCCTCCGTACGAGATACCCAGCAGACTGAGTGGCCCTTCCGGAACCAGCACCGCGAAGACCTCGTCCAGCCAATTGACCAAGTCCTCCGGCTTCGAGATGTCGCGACGATTCAAGCTGAACCCGACGTCACCCAGGGCGTCCAGGGCGTAAGTACGGTGGTGGGCCGATAGGGGCGCGATATTGTGAATCCACATCAGCGAACCACTCCGCCCGCCGGGCAGCAGAACCAGGGGAGGATCGGTGATGCGCCCACTCGCCCGAACGAAAGTCCGCCCGGAAGCAGTTTCAATTGTCATGGTCTCGGACGGGACTGGCCACGCCTTGGCCCTCTCCAGACAGAAAGCCTCATACTCGGCGTTGGCTCGTTCGGACCGAAACGGATAATAGGACTGTCTCGTCATAGCGTCGTTGCCTCCGTTACGTATCACCGTTCGCTTCACGGCAAACCGTACGTGCGAGGCGCGCTGTCTTAGTTGAGGCTTCGGGCTGGGGGGAGGCGCGCGGAAATCCACGAACTCCAGGGGGTGGCGCGAAGGCGCCACCCCTGCATGGATTCCTCGGTGACCGGCCGTGCTCTTTACCCGCGCTTCACGGCGGCGAGGCCCAGGAACTCCGCGGCGCCGCCCAATTCCTCCTCGATGCGGAGCAACTGGTTGTACTTGGCGATGCGGTCGCTGCGGCTGGCGGAACCAGTCTTGATCTGGCCCGTACCCAAGCCGACGGTGAAGTCCGCGATGAAGGCGTCCTCGGTCTCGCCCGAGCGATGCGAGACGACGGAAGTGTAGCCGTGGCGTCGCGCGAGCTCGATAGCGCGGATGGTTTCCGTGACCGTGCCAATCTGGTTCAACTTGATCAAAATCGAATTGGCCACGCCCTCTTCAATACCGCGCGCCAGGCGTTCCGTGTTGGTCACGAAGATATCGTCACCGACGAGCTGAATCTTACTGCCCAGCTCCTTGGTGAGAAGCGCCCAGCCTTCCCAATCGTCCTGCGCCAGGCCGTCCTCAAGGCTGACGATGGGATACTGGCGCACCCAGTCGGCGTAGAGCTTCACCATTTCTTCGGACGATTTCTTCGACTTGTCAGACTTGAAGAAAACGTATTTGCCGTCCTGGAACATTTCGCTGGAAGCGGGGTCGAGGGCGATGGAGATGTCGTGGCCCGGTGAGTAGCCCGCTTTGGTGATGGCTTCCAGCAGCAATTCCACGGCTTCGACATCCGACTTAAGGCTGGGGGCAAAGCCGCCTTCGTCGCCGACGGAGGTATTGTAGCCGCGGTCTTTCAGGACCTTCTTGAGCGTGTGGAACGTCTCCGCGCCCATGCGCAGCGCCTCCGCGAAGCTCTCCGCGCCCACCGGCATGATCATGAATTCTTGAAAGTCCACCGTATTGTCGGCATGGACGCCGCCGTTCAACACGTTCATCTGGGGCACGGGCAGTATGCGCGCTTGCAGTCCGCCCAGATAGCGATAGAGCGGGACGCGCGCCGAGTGCGCCGAGGCGCGGCAAGCTGCCATGGAGACGGCCAGGATGGCGTTCGCTCCCAGCTTGGCCTTGTTGGGGGTACCGTCGAGCGCGATCATGCGCTCGTCGATTTCCGCCTGGTTGCCGGCGTCGTGTCCGCCCAGATCGCGGGCGATCACCGAGTTGATGTTGTCCACGGCTTGCAAGACGCCCTTGCCCATATAGCGGCGCTTGTCGCCGTCGCGCAATTCCACCGCTTCGTGCTCGCCCGTTGAGGCGCCGGAGGGGACCGCCGCGCGACCAAAGGAGCCGTCGCGCAGAAGTACGTCCGCTTCCACGGTGGGATTGCCGCGTGAATCCAGAATTTCTCTTCCTTGAATGAGATCAATTTGTGCCATGCGAATTATTCCTCGATGCGAATTTGAAACGCAAAATTGTAGCACACTACGGCTTCGAAACAACCTGCCAAACCGCAGAGCGGCAATCTGTCTGGTTGGGGGCATTCCCTCTTTTTGTGCCGCGAGCTGCACCGCAGGTTGGTGTTTGAAAATGCGCCGAGTATGTTCATAATGTGGTGAACGCGGCAGAGAGGCTTATTCTTCCGCGCGGGCGCAGGGCGTGGGGGCTGGGGCGCCGGCCCGCGTTCTGGAGAGAAAAGTGGAGGATTGGCGTTCGGGGTTTTCCCGCCCTCCTGGGAGGAAGTGAATGAAACACATTTGGAAAATAATCGTGGTCGTGGTTGTCATCGTCGTGGCGGCGCCGGTGCTCGCCATCCTCGGGATTATTTATGCCCGGCGGGTAAAGCCGAACACGGTGCTGGTGGTACGAATCGAAGACGAGATTCCGGAGCAGACGCCGCAAAACTCCCTCCAGGATTTGTTCAACGGTCCGTCCACGACGGTTACAGATATTACCGAGGGGATCGAGCGCGCGCGGACAGACCCGCACATCACTGTCCTCGAGATCCGGGTGGGTGAGACCTCCCTGGGCATGGGCAAGATTCAGGAGATCCGCGACAGCATTCAGGATTTCAACCGCGCCCGCAAACTCAGTGTCGCTTACCTGGAGTTTGCGACGAACCGATCCTACTACCTGGCGTCGGCCTGCCAGACGCTTGACATGCTTCCCAAGTCCGAGTTCCACCTTCACGGCATGATGGCTTCGACCACGTTCCTGCGCGGCACGTTCGACAAGCTCGGGATTTATCCCGACTTCCTCCATATTGGCGAGTACAAGAACGCCACCAACGTTTACACCGAGAAGAAGTTCACCGCGGCGCATCGAGAGGCGACGAAGGGCCTGGTGGATGACTGGTATCGCCAATTCGTGCAGGGCGTTGCGGCGTCGCGCAACCTGAAGCCGGAAGAGGTGGAGATGCTTATTGCCGCGGGGCCGTATAATTCTGATGCCGCGCCCGCGACGGGTCTGGTGGATCGTGTGGCGTACGGCGACGATGTGGGGAATTTCGTGGACCGCAAGAACCATGGGTATGATCGGCGCATCAGCCTGCACCAATACCTGGACCGAACGGAGAAATTCGCGGTTGATAAGATCGCCGTGATATATGCGGTGGGAGAAATTGGGCCCGGTCGCAGCGTTAGCTCCCCGTGGGGAGAGGACTTGATGGGCTCGGAAACGATCGCCCAGCAGTTTCGCCGCGTCCGGGCTGACGATTTCGTAAAGGCGGTGGTGGTGCGTGTAGATTCGCCCGGCGGCGTCGCCTTCTCTTCCGAAGTGATCCGGCATGAGCTGGAGCTGACGAAAATGGTCAAGCCCGTGGTGGTGTCCATGTCGGATGTTGCGGCCTCCGGTGGGTACTGGCTGGCCATGTCGGCCAACCGAATCATCGCGGAACCTGGTACGATCACCGGTTCCATCGGAGTGCTGATGGGCAAATTCAACATTCACGGGCTCTACGAAAAACTTGGCTTGAGCACGGACTTCGTGGCCACATCGGAGAACTCCACGCTGGAATATCCCTTCCAGAATTTCACCCCAGCGCAACGGGAAATCGTGCTGAGGAATATGCGCGGGACCTACAACGATTTTCTTAACGGTGTGGCGGCGGGGCGCCATCTGAAGGTCGGGGATGTGGATAAAATTGCGCAAGGCCGCGTGTGGACGGGCGAGCGCGCCCGGCAACTCGGCCTGGTCGATGAACTCGGAGGGTTGCACACGGCCATCGCCCGCGCTCGTGAATTAGCCAAGATTCCCGCGGACGAAAAAACAAGCCTGTTGATGCTGCCCCCGCACCGCTCGTTTTTCGAACGTCTGCTGGACTTTTCTGATGATGACAGCGTGTTTGCCCCCACCCCGTCCCTGCAAGTGTGGCTGGGCAAACTGGAGTCAATGGCAAGCTATTCTGTATGGGCGATTCTGCCGGGAGTACCGGAAGTGCAGTAGGCAGTAGGCAGTAGGCAGTGAACGAGGGAAACTATGATCGAATCTGGAACTCGTCCAGGTATCAATTCAATGAAGGGGCACAGAGATCTAAAGGTTTATCAGCTTGCCTACAAACTGGCGATGGATATATTCAAAATCACTCGCACGTTTCCGGAGGACGAGCGCTACTCATTAACCAGTCAGATTCGTCGCTCGTCCCGGAGCGTCGCGGCGAATCTCGCTGAGGGGTACCGCAAGCGACAGTATCGGAGCATGTTCATCAGTAAGGTGGCCGATTGTGATGCCGAGGCAACGGAAACCCAGGTCTGGCTGGACTTCGCGCGGGACTGCGGATATCTGTCTCCTGAATGTTTTCAAGAGCTCATGGCGGGGTATCAGGAACTCGGGCGAATGTTGAACGGCATGATTGCAAAGCCTGAGAGCCTTACCCCGGCATGAATTCAACCTGCCTTGCTGCTTGGTGCCTACTGCCTATTGCCTACTGCTTACTGCCCTACTCCGGTTCTTCGAACATCCTCTGCTCGGGGACCACGACCACAATTCCCGTTTCGGTGACGTGATACTTCTTGCGGTCCTCTTCCAGGTCGTATCCAATCTCGGTGCGTTCGGGGATATGCATATGGCGGTCGATGATGGCGCGACGGATGCGCGAGTAACGGCCGATGTTGACGTGGGAAAACAGTATGGAACTTTCCACTTCCGTGTAGCTGTTGACGCGAACGTCAGGTGATATGACGGAGCCGGTGACGCGTCCGCCGGAAATGATGGAACCCATCGAAACGATGGAATCCACGGCGATTCCCATGCGCCGGCCTTCCTGCGCGAAGACGAATTTTGCGGGTGGGTATTGCCGCTGATAAGTGCGGATGGGCCACGCGGAGTCGTACAGGTTGAAGACCGGCGAAACCGAGACCAAGTCCATGTTGGCTTCGTAGTAGGCCTCAATCGTTCCAATGTCCCGCCAGTAGAGCGCTTCCTTTTTGTTTTCGTCGATAAAATTGTAAGAGTAGACGCAGCGCTTCTCGATGAGCTTGGGGATAACATTTTTGCCAAAGTCATGCTGCGAGTCCGGATCATCGGCGTCCGCCAGCAGGGTGTCCATCAACAGGTCACGGTTGAAGCAATAGATGCCCATGGAGACATGGCTCTTCGCGGGATTGTGCGCGGCCGGTTTGGGGTCAGCAGGCTTCTCCTGCCAGCCCACAATGCGCCCCGTCGAATCAATCTCGCAAACGCCAAAGCGCGATGCTTCCGAGCGGTCGAATTCAATGGTGGCGACGGTCACGCCCGCTCCGGCCCCGACGTGCTGCTTGAGCATTAGTTGGTAATTCATCTTGTAGACATGGTCGCCGGCCAGGATCAGAACGTACTTGCAGGGCTCGCTGCCGATGGAATAGAGGTTCTGATAGATGGCGTCGGCGGTTCCTTGGTACCACTGTGGTCCCACGCGCTTCATGGGCGGCAGCACGGTTACGAATTCCCCGATTTCGTGCCCGAGGATGCTCCACCCTTCGCGCAGGTGGCGGTTCAGGGAAAGCGCTTTATATTGAGTTATAACATAGATGTGACGCAGGTCAGAATTGATGCAATTGGAAAGCGTAATGTCAACGATACGGTAAATACCGCCGAAGGGCACGGCGGGCTTTGCCCGGTCCCGCGTCAGCGGGTGCAGGCGTTCCCCCTCGCCTCCGGCCAGTAGGCAAACAAGCGTATCGCGGACGGCAGTTCGAGCCACCCACTTGGAGGGTAACGACTGCCGGCCCGTTACGGTAAAATCTTGAGAATTGTCTGTCTCTTCCATGGCCTCATTGAGGCATCATTATACCAGAGTCAGGCTTAGGGCTGAACCGCCCTCTGCCAAGCCCAAACCCGGGGCATCACCACCTGCCGGGGTCTGGCTATGCAACCTTAACCCGTTTCGCCGACCTGCTGTGCTATATTCGCCTTCGGGAGATTACCCGCGGGAACTATGCGCCGTACGGACCGCTGCCAATTCGCACCCTATGCCATGCGAGTGGAAGAGTCGCAAGGCCGGCGCTACCCTGAGCCCGCGCACCCTTACCGCAACGATTACGAACGCGATCGCGATCGCATTATCCACTCTCGCGCTTTCCGCCGCTTGGAGAACAAGACGCAGGTTTTCACCCGGCGATATTCCGATCACTTCCGTAATCGCCTGACGCACACGCTGGAGGTCGCACAGATCAGCCGTACGGTGGCGAAGGCGCTGGGTCTGAACACCGACTTGGTGGAGGCGTTAGCTTTGGTGCATGATGTCGGGCACCCGCCGGGCGGCCACTCCGGGGAGTCCGAACTCGACCGGTTGATGCGGCAGCACCACGATGTGTTCGACCACAATCTGCATGCTTTGCGCATCGTCGAATCCTTTGAACAAAAATATGCCGGGTTCCGCGGCCTCAACCTGACTTTCGAAGTCCGTGAGGGCATTATTAAGCACTCGCGGGATTACCTTCCCGCGACCTACCCGGAACTGAAGGAATACCGATTGCAGGAGCGCCCGCCGCTGGAAGCGCAGCTCATCGACGTCGCCGACGAAATTGCTTACAACTGCGCCGATCTCGACGACGGCTACGAAGCCAAACTCCTGACCTTACCGGTCATACGCGAGAGCTTGCCCCTTTTTGATCGGATCTACCGGGAAATGGAAAAGAAGTATCCGGCGGCGAAGGAAAAGCTCAAGTTCAACGAGGCTCTCAAGCGGCTGCTGGACGCGCTGGTAACCGACCTGATTGAATCCACGCGCCGGAGCCTGGCGGGGAAGCGGATCCAATCGCTCGAGCAGGTTCGTGCGTGCCGCACGCGCTTGGTAGTGCTGGGACGGCAAATGGCGCGAGAGAATAAGAAGGTGAAGGAATTCCTCCTGGCTCGACTCTATTCGCATCAAAACGTGAACGCCGAGCGCAAGCGCCTGACCGCCTGCATTCGCAGCCTCTTTGCCTACTACCTGAAACACCCGCGAAGTCTCCCCGCCTTTTACTTCGACGAGTCGCAGCATGAACCCGTGCACCGGGTCGTTTGCGACTACATCGCCGGGATGACGGACCATTACCTGCTGGAGCGGCATGGCAAGCTCCTGGGGGATCTATGAGTCTGCGAAGACAATTGGTGCTGGCCCTGTTGCTGCTCGTCGTCGTGGTGCTGACGGCAGTGGCGGTTTACATGTGCTTCGGGGGGCCGCAGGTCACGCTCCTGGATGCCTTTTACATGGCCGTGATCACGGTCACGACAGTGGGATACACTGAAATCGTCGATACCCACGCCAACCCCGGGCTGCGGCTTTTCAACATCTTCTTCATCCTCATCGGCATCGGCATCATGCTCTACTTCTTTTCTATCTCGACCGCCTTCATCGTGGAAGGTGAACTAAACCACTTTTTTCGGAGACGCAAGATGCAGAAACTGATCCGGGACATGCACGACCACCTCATTATCTGCGGCGCGGGTGAAACCGGCACTTACCTGGTCAAAGAGCTTCTGAAGACCGGCAACGTCTTTGTGGTGATCGATCACGACCAGGAACGCCTGGAAAGAATCAGCCAGCTCGGCGAGGTGCCCGTCCTGAAAGGGGAAGGCGGGGACGAGGAAGTTTTGACGGCCGCCCAAATCCAAAAAGCGCGCGGCTTGGCTTCCGTCCTGCCGGAGGACAAGGACAACCTACTGACGACGGTAACGGCGCGGCTCTTGAATCCTAATCTCCGCATCGTGGCGCGCTGTGCGGAGGCCGGCATGATTGAGAAACTCCTGCGTCACGGCGCCAACTCCGCGATTTCTCCGAATATGATCGGCGGCATGCGTCTGGCTTCCGAACTCATCCGGCCTTCCGTGGTCAGCTTTTTGGATGTGATGCTTCGGGACCAATCGGGAACGATGCGAGTGGAGGAGATCGCGGTCGTCGAGGGCTCCCCCTGGATCGGGAAAAAGCTAATGGAAATGGACCTGCACGGGCGCTACGAGCTTCTGCCTTTGGCGGTTCGCCAGCCCGACGGAGAGATGAAATTCAATCCCCGCGACGACACGGTCATGGCGCGCGGCGACGTTCTGGTGGTCATGGGTGACGTCGCCAACGCCTGGAAGGCTCGCGACGCGGCGGGCAACAAGATCCCCCATCGCGCCGTGTAGGGCCGAACGGCGTTCGGCCTTGGGGCGAGCGCCGCAGGAAGAAAATGTAGCGCAAGGCTCGCTCTCCAGCCTTGCGGCTTTTCAACCGCGCCGTGATCCTGGTGGCGCGGCGGGCCGACGCTCGCTGAAGTGGGAGTTACCTGCCAGCGATGATGCCTAGCACGCGTAGAGGCCCAGGGTCAATCGTACTCCGATTGACCCTGGGTCTCTACCCATGATCACAAGCCCACGGTCAGCAAACCACTGGCCGTGGCTATCCTCTCGAGGAAAGTTATAATTGGTTCTGACAAGACCAGCGGGAGGGCTCAAGGAATTTCAGAATGGACAAGGACACTGCGATTGGCGGGCCGCATGACCGTTTCCCTTCCACTCAGGTATCGCTGCTCGAGGCTGCGGCGACCGGTTGTCCAAGCGAGGCCCTGGACCGGGTGATCGCGCTGTATTGGAAACCCGTCTATCGATACATTCGCCTCAAGTTTGGCAAGAACAACGAAGACGCGAAAGACTTAACCCAGAGCTTTTTCGCCGCCGCGCTTCAGCGCGATTTCTTTGTGCGCTTCGACCCGGTCAAGGCGTCGTTTCGCACCTATCTCCGGATGGGCGTCGAACGCTTCGCTGCCAGCCAGCATGCCGCTGCGAACCGGCAAAAGCGCGGCGGGGGTGTCGAGTTCGAGCCAGTCGAGGAACAGGCAGCTACCACCGAGTCGCCCGAACAGATTTTCGAGCGCGAGTGGCAACGCGAGTTGTTCTCCCTCGCCCTCGGTGACCTGCGCGCGTACTGCGGAGGATACGGTAAGCAGCTCCAATTCCAGATCTTTTAAGCATACGACCTCGCCGCGGGCGAGCGGCCGTCGTACGCTGTCCTCGCTGCGCGTCATGGCATCGCCGAAACCGCCGTGACCAATCATCTTGCCTGGGCGCGTCGCGCCCTACGCGCATTCGTGACCGAACGGCTGCGCGGTGTTACATCCGGCGAGCAGGAGCTGCGCAAGGAGATACGGCTTGTATGGATGTGAGCGACTCCCTCCTGGACCATTTGCGCCATGTGGCGGCGCTACCTGACCTCACGGCAACCCGCTACGAACTCGAATCGGAGATCGGTCGCGGCGGGCTGGGGGTGGTCTACGCGGCGCGCGACCGCCAACTCGGCCGCCGCGTAGCTCTCAAAATCCTCGACTCCGCTCTGGCCGGCGAAGCGCAGATCATCGCGCAGCTCGAACATCCCGCCATCGTGCCCATCTATGAGACCGGCACCCTACCGGACGATCGCGTATTCTACGCGATGAAGCTGGTCACCGGCTCGCGGCTTGACCACTACCTCACTGGATCTCCCTCGCTTGCCGAGCGTCTGCGAGTCATCCGGCGCGTGGGCGAGGCGGTCGCCTTCGCCCACACGCGCGGCGTCATCCACCGTGACCTCAAACCCCAGAACGTGATGGTCGGTGAGTTCGGCGAGGTCTACGTAATGGATTGGGGCGTGGACGCCGTAGCCGGGACGCCCGGGTTTCGCGCCCCCGATGCCCGCCTGGATCAGCGCTCCGACATTTACGCGTTAGGCGCATTGATACAGTTCATGCTCCCACCGTCTCCGCCGCTCGCCCTACGCGCCATCGCCGACAAGGCCATGAAGGCGGATCCCTCCGCCCGATATTCCGATGCCCCGACACTGCTGGCCGATATCGACCGCTTCCAGGAGGGTTCGGCCGTGGAGGCTTGGTCCGAACCCTTGTGGCATCGAGTGCGCCGTTTCGGGGTGCGCAATGCCGTGCTGCTTTGGCTGCTCGCCGCCTATGCCGGCGTGAAGTTCCTACTGTTTCTTCTGCGAAACCTTTAAAGGAATCGCCCCCAATCTGGAATTACATGGTGAGAGGTGCCAACGATGAATAAGATCATGGTCGGACTCGTGTTTGGACTAGTTCTTGGGGCCCTTGACGGCGCAACCGCATGGTTCTACCCGGAAACACACGCTATGATGGCCGGCATCATGGTGGGGTCATCGATCAAGGGTATGGTCGTGGGACTGCTCAGTGGCTGGTTCGCACGCAGGGTGCACTCGATGAAATGGGGAATCGTGGCGGGCGCGGCCCTCGGACTGTTATTCGCTTTTCTTGTGGCCGCTATCGATACGGTGAATGGCAGGCATCCCTACCTGCAGATTATGCTGCCCGGCTTCGTGGTCGGCGCCATCATCGGCTTTTTGATGCAAAGGGTGGGTACGCCCGGTCGTGCCCAAAAGGGGGAAAAATGAAATGCTCGCTCGCGTTGTCGATTGCCATGCTAATCGCCTTCATCGCCAGGGCCCAATCGGACCCATGGGCAGCGCTGCGGGTCTTTGAAGGAAGGTGGGAGGGGCCAACCACGGGCAAGCCAGGAAAGGGATCTACCTCCCGTGAGTATCGGTTCGAGCTCAATGCGCGATTCCTATCTCAGCGCGACAAGTCCGTGTACCAACCCGAAGTTCCGGCAGCAAAGCCCGTGGTGCACGAGGATTTTGGGGTCTTCAGCTACGACACCAACCAGAAAAAGGTAGTGTGGAGACAATTCCACAGTGAGGGGCTGGTCAACGAATACACCCTGGTGTCCGTGAGCGCTGATGAAAAGTCGCTCGAGTTCGTCACGACAAAGATCGAGAACCTTTCGCCGGGATTTCGAGCGAAGAAAGTCTATCGAATCCTTTCCGCGGACGAGATCGTGGAGACGTTCTGGCTGGCGCCCCCCGGCAAGGATTTTGAAGTGTATACGGTGGCGCATCTCAAGCGGGTAAAGTGATCGCGGGACGATCCGCCAAGGCAACGGCCTTGGGATTCGGGGGCGTGGCGCAAGCTCCTCCACAGGCTTGCCGAACGGACACGGAAAATGTCAGGGATTTTTCCACAGTTTTTGCAGCCATAGGCCACGATTTGTGGGCCCTAACGGGCATGCGCACGCAGATGATTCCCGCGCTACCCATGCTCGCCCGCCCTGAATTAGGAGGGGGATTAGCGCGCGCGGAAAGTTCCGTGCAGGGCTTTCCTACGGATAGTAAATTCAGCGGGGTAGCGCAGAGTTTCGTTTCTTAGAAACTCTGCGGCTCTCCCAGCGGTGCGAGCTCTTGCCGCGCCGCAAACAAGATAATCCGAATTTCACGGGCCGCGCCGCCCAAACCACGGCGCGGTGGAAGAGCCGTCCCGATGAATCGGGGCGCTACATCTTTTCTTGCGTGCTTACCCATGCAGTGAGTAGCGCGGGCCTGTTCCTCAAGGTCCGCGGCTCTTCTTGCCGACCGTGCCCAAGTGCCGCGGACCCACAGACGCGCTGCGCCTGCTGACCCACCAGCATCTTACCGGCTGAATGGCGCAAGAAGCAAACCTGCGTTAGGATAGGGTCCCGAGTATGAAACCCATTCGATTGACGGCCCACGCGCTTGAGCAGTGTGTCGAGCGCGGGGCCAAAGAGACGGAAGTCCGCGAAGCCATCCGACGGGGCATACGCGAGCCCGCGAAGCGCGGACGCTTCATGTACCGGCTCAACTTCCAATATGCCGCGAGCTGGCAGGACAAATTCTACGCTATCAAACAGGTTGCGCCAGTCGTGGCCGAAGAGCACAATGAGATAGTGGTGATAACGGTTTACACGTTTTATTTCTGAGAGTGGAGGCAGCGATGCGGATCAGCTATGACGCCGAAGTAGACGCGCTCTATATTCGCTTGCTGGAGGGCGAATACCAGTGCCGCACGCTGCGGCTGACGGACGAAGTGAGTTTGAACATCGGCCCCGGCGAAGAACTGGTGGGCATCGAGGTCCTGGACGCCAAGGACGTATTGGGCAAGGGCTCGCTTCCGACCGTAGTCCTGGATAACGTTCTCGCTGTGGAGGGCGGAACTTAACCAAAACCGTGGCAACCTTTACTGGCGCCAGCAAAACCGGAATCCCACGGCCGGAGACCGCCGGAGCAATGATCGAAATCGACAAGCACGTTCGCCGCCTGAACTCCATGTACCGGGATTACGGGGTCGGCAAGGTCTGCAAAGTTCGCGACGGTCTCTGCAAGGTTGCTTTTGGCAGGTCTCGATTGTGGCGGGGCACAACGGCGCGGCGTCGTGAAACCGGATGATAGAAAATGAAATGGCTGCCCGAAACATGATCGAGGACGAAGCCGTTTTGTTCCAGGAACCGGATAACGACGCGGGGTTTAACCGTGGGCAGTTTGGGCATACTCAAGGTCCAGGGAGGTCACCAGTGTTTCCTCGTCGGTGGGGATGGGCTCCCCATGTTTCCTGAGGCTCTCGATATAGCCGGATACGGCGTCCTCGGCCATTTTTCTGGCTTCGGGCAAGGTGCGGCCGTAAGTGACGCAGCCGGGCAGCACGGGCACCAGGGCGGTGTATCCACCCTCGGGTTCGGGCCGAAGGACAACATTGAAATGGTAGTGTGATTCCTTCATTGGACTTGCCTACTTTATCTCAACAGTATAGGCCCGGTCAAATCAAGGCTCAGCCAATACGTATAGGGCTCATGATCCTCGCGCTTTTCTTCCCTGTCCAGAGCAAGATTGTTGTGACTCAACCTCCGTAAGCCTTCAGTTCTCGGTTTTCAGTTGTCAGCAACAACGGGTGGTAAAGGCGAAGGCTGAGCCCGGACGGGAAGTTCCGTGCAGGGCTTTCCTACGGGTAGGAAAATCCGGCGCCAAACCTCAAAAACTCCACCTGCAAACGGGCATTTGATCCATGTCCGCTGTTTTTATGGTTGCGTTATTGCTAGGATAATACATGGAGAACTATATCGGGCGCGGAATTGCGTACCGTACCAGGAGCCAGGGGACAGGAAACAGGTGTCAGGAGTCGGGGCTCGGGATTGGAGACGGGGGGACGGGATTGCCGATTGCCGATGGACGATTGCGGAAAGCTGAGAGCTGGTTGCTGATGTCTCGCCAGGACGAAAATGCGCAGTTCATGCAATGGATAATTCCAGCCTGCGGCGAATTTACGATTGCCGATTGCCGAAAATCGGCTCATCAGCTCATCGGCCCGTCGATCCATCGGAGGGGCACGGAGTTGGTTTTAGATGGCCCTATGATCCGATGGTCCGACGGCCCGATCACGCGGCTCTCCACGATGTACTAGAAAATAAATGGGGTTAGCGTTTATGGTCAATATGTCTCAGCAGCATATCTCATTCAAATAAAATGAGTTAGCGCGAAAGTCGGGAGTGGGGCTGAAAAGAAGGGGCGGGCTCTCCACGATGTACTAGAAAGAAAAGGGAGTTAGCAATGAATGGCAAAAGCCTTGCAAAAATCTATCTCATTGAAACTAAGATAGTTAGTCTATCCTCGATAGCCAGGGTCATGGGGAAAAAGGGGGGTTAAAAAACCGAGGCAATCTGCTTTAAGTTATTGAAAACAAATATAGATAAAATGTCGTTTTTCCACCTCTCCACGATGTTTATGAAAACAAATGAGTTAGACCTTTCCCTCCACGATGTTGATGAAAAAAAAGGCGTTATTGAACATAGACGCGACGAGTGACAAATGACAGGTGACCAGGAATAGGCAAAGGACGAAGGCTGCGATGCGGGCAGAGCGAGATCCTTCGCGGGTGCTCAGGACGACGGCAATGGGCAGGATGGCATCCGAGCGTTTTCAATGACCCGATGACCCGATGACCCGATGCCCTGGCTGGTAACCGGAGCGACGAACTAAGCGTCCAAGGGTACGAAGTTCTCGAGGCGCGGCAGCAAGTGGCGGTGCGTCGAATCCGGACCATAAAACAACGCATGGATGTACAACAGCAGAGCGGGTTGGGAAAATCGGCGCGGCGGATTTTTCCGGAAGGGGAAATAGCAGAGCTGGCCGCCCACGACTTTGCGGGGATCGTGATAGGAGACGAGCGGCCACAACGCGGGAAAAAATCGGAAACCGGCTTGGGCCAGGGCGTCGTGCCAGCGGTTGCCGGAAGCAGCCGTAACTTCCCCGTAGAGGCGCCAGTTCCACCCTTGGGGGCCCCGGCGCTCCTGGCGGAGAACCTGGCGCGAGATTCGAATCCCTAAGCCCCGGCCGCGGAGCGCGGGATCGACAAAGATGTAGCTCCCAAACACCACGCTGAACGCAGGCACAACCAGGGTGCAGGCGCCTCCTACCAGGCGATCACCCAGATAGGCCGCGAACAAATGCACGGGATTCACGCGTGCCGGGGAGGGGACGATGACCCGCCGCAGCACGCTCGGACTGACACGCTCGTCGGGGTTGAAGCTGCGTTGGTAAAGCCGCAGGTATTCGTCCAATTCGCGGCGCTGCGTATGGCGAAGCAATTGCACGGTGAGTTTGAGCATGGATCCCCTCGCTCCAATTCGATTTGTGAAACCATGCTGGTTTCGAGTATCTTGTATCACAGGCTCGGGGTATCGGGCCAATTACTGGGGAGTGGTGCCGGGCATGTTGAGGAAACTCGGCTGGTTGCTGATCCTGTTGCTGGTCTTCGCCCTCGCCTCAACGGCTCAAGAAGTATTAGATGATGCGGGGTTTGCCCCAATTTTCAATGGGCTGGACTTGGCCGGCTGGCACGCGATGGGGCAGCAGGATTGGCATGCAGAAAACGGAGTTCTTTGGACGGAAGGCAAGGGCGGGTGGTTGCGCTCTGACCAACGCTATGCGGACTTCGCCTTGCGTCTGGAATACCGCCTTTCAAAAGGCGCGGTCAGCGGGATCTTCTTGCGTTCCGCCGAGCAGGGTGATCCCACATTCACGGGGTTGAAAATCGCTCTCCTCGACGATGTCGGGCAGCTCACGGACTTACACAGCACAGGGGCAATCTACGGCGCGGTGATTCCGCTCGACAGCGTGGGCAGGAAGGCCGGCGAGTGGAACCAAGTGGAAATTTCCTGCATCGGTCGCCACCTGACGTTGTTTCTGAACGGGAATCGGATTCATAAAATTGACTTTGACGATCCGGCGTTTGTTTTTGCCGAGAAACGTCCTCTGAGCAAGGTTCCCAACCAAGGCTACATCGGCTTGGAAAGCCGTACCAACCGCGTGGATTTTCGCAGCCTGCGCATTCAAGTCATCAAGCCGGCGGCCTGAGGCAATTCCCACGGACGAAGCTCGAAAATCGAAACTCGGCCCGATTTTCGAATTTCGATTTTCGAATTTCGATTCTTCGGAGGAAGCGATTGTCTAAACTTCGCAGCGAGTCGGAAAGCGGTGTAGGCGCGGTGGTGGTTTTCCTCCTCGTCGTGTTGGCTGCCATTTTCGTAGTGTTGGCATTCAAAGTGACGAGCCGTCAGGGACCCACGATCCTCTTGCCGAAGCCACCCAAAGGCTTGGGCCAGAGAACGGAACTCGTCGTGGATGCAAAGGACGCGAAGCACAACCTGAAGACACTGGCAGTGGAGGTTGTGCAGGATGGGCAGGTCATTCACCAATCCAACCTGGTTATTTCCGCGCGCCCGCATCGCTGGTGGAAGTTCTGGTCCGCAGGGCCCGTGAGCGCCACCACTTGGACGGTTCTGGTGGGCCGCGAGGTGATTCCAGGGCTGAAGGAAGGCCACGCGACCATCCGCATCACGGCCCGCAACGATTCCTGGGGGCGCTTTTTCCGGGGTGGGCGAAGCGACATGAGACTGGACCTGCCGGTGCGGTTCGTGCCGCCCCAGATCGAGGTGTTGACCGCGCAGCATTACATCAATCAGGGCGGCTGCGATATGGCGGTCTTTAAGGTTTCGGCGGGAACCACGGAATCCGGCGTGCAAGTGGGTGATAACTTCTTTCCCAGTTTTCCGGCAAAGGAATCCCAACCGGAAACCCGCCTGTGCATTTTTGCTTATTCGTATAACGTTGATCCTTCCACGGTCCCGCACATTGTGGCTCGCGACGAGGCGGGTAACGAAGCGCTGGCCAGTTTCAACTACAAGGTTTTCCCCAAGAAATTCCATTCTGACACGATCGACCTGGACAAGACTGCGGGCGGGAAATTCCTGGAGAACGTTGTTCCCCCCATTATGAGCCAGTCCCCCGAACTGCGCGACCAGGGAAGCCTGATCAAGAATTTTCTGTTGATCAACGGCCCGCTGCGGCAGGAGGACGCACAAAAGCTGGTGGCGTTTTCGCACCACACCGCCTCAAGGCTTTTGTGGAAGGGGCCGTTCATCCGCTTGCCCGGCAAGACGGAAGCCGGCTTCGCTGACTACCGCACTTACGTCTATGGCGGGCAGGTTGTGGACCATCAAACGCACCTCGGTTTTGACTTGGCCGGATCGGAACACATGCCCGTGCGCGCCGCGAATGACGGCGTCGTCCTGTTTACCGGGTTTCTCGGAATCTATGGCAACGCGGTGGTCATCGACCACGGCTGCGGCATTCAGAGTCTATACGGCCACATGAGCTCCATCACGGTCAAAGAGGGTGATCAGGTGAAAAGGGAGGAGGAGATCGGCCGCACGGGTCAGACAGGGCTGGCAGGTGGCGACCACCTGCATTTCACCATGCTCCTGGATGGAATTCCGGTCAACCCCGTGGAATGGTGGGACCCGCACTGGATTCACGATCGGATTGAGGCGAAGTTGCAGCCGTGAAGAGAAGGCCCGTTGTCCGTTGTCCGTGGTCAATGCAGGTTGAGGTGGACTTTGGTTCAGCGCTTTGCTTTTGTCCCCTGCAAACCCCGATTTCCCAACATGGGGAGCGGGATGTTCCCTATTTCCCTGCAACACGGCTTAAATAGAACTCGAAGAATTTTTCGGGATTTGTGGACAAACCGACTGTCGCATTGACACCGTTGCCATCATCTACTCGTGTAAACCCTTTGTCGTCAACCTCGATGGCGAGATCTTTGGTTTGGCAAAGAGTGGGGTCGAGCACCAGCGCCACGGCCATTGGGTCAAAGAGCGTGGGCGTTTCCCGGTTCCAAAGGTGATAAAGGGCGGCCAGAGAGTTGGTGACCGGCGTGTCTTGATTGAAGACGCGGCTCCGCGCTGCGGCGTCGAGTTTCAGCATGGCCGTCACGTCGAGCGGCGCCATCATGATGGGGATCCCGGAGGAAAAGACCACCTGGGCGGCGGTGGGGTTGGATTTGATGTTCCATTCCGCGTCAGGAGGCGAGCCGGGCTCGTAGCCACGCGCGATGGAGCCTCCCATGAGCGCGATGCGCTTGATCTGTTTCCCCACCAGCGGGTCAGCTTTGAGCAGGGCCGCCACGTTGGTGAGTTCGCCGATGGCGATGAGGGTGATTTGCCCGGGGTAGCGGTGGAACTTGCCACGCAGAAAATCGACGGCGCTTTCCTTAAGAATCTGTGGTCCCACAAAATCATTGGCCCAGGGGGCTTGGTTGATGTCTTGCTTCGGCCCCGGCACGCCGGCCACCACCGGCACCTGCCGCCATTTTCCGCCCGCTTCCCACAGCATCTTGGCGGCGATGCGCGCCCGCGCCGCGGTATCGCCGGAAACAGTGGTAACACCCAGCAATTCAAACTCGGGGCTGTCGATGATCAACGCCAGGGCAAAAGCATCGTCGATATCGGTGCCAATGTCGGTGTCGAGGATGACTGGGATCTTCGCCGGCGCGTCGGCCGCTCCGCAAAAGCAGGCGGTCAAAAGAATTACGGCGAGCAATGCTGTCATGCTTTTCATGCAGATACCCCAATGAATTTGGCTTTTGACTTTCGACTTCTCCCACTACTTCACCACTGGCGCAAGGGCCACGCAAACGAGTCCGATGATGAAGAACCCAAACATCATCGCCAGCAGGCGCTTCGTGCCCGTGCCTGCCCCGGCGAATTCCTTCCATACGAAGACCCCCCAGATTGCCCCCACCATGGTGGCGCCCTGCCCCAGCGCGTATGATGTGGCCGGGCCGATCATCGCAGCATAGGAAGCCACGAAGTTGGAAATCGTTCCCACGGTCCAGAATGCGCCGCCGAGGATTCCCCAGAAGTGCAAGCGGCCGGCGCCCGCAAAGTAATCGGCAAAGCTAACCGGCGGGCCCGCCACCGGCCGGCGCATGACGAGGTAATTGGCCGGAATGTTGCTCGCCAGAATTCCCAGAGCAAACACGACCGCCACGGTATAAGGCCCCAGATGATTTTCGCCGCTGATTCCTTTTGCCACGAAAGGATAGAAGAGGCCCATACCAAATCCACCCAGCAAGCTCAAGACGATTCCCTTCTTGGAAGCCTTGCTGTCCGGCGAGAGCCGGCGGTAAGCCAACGCGTCGAGGACGATCGCCACGCACACCAGCGCCACGCCGCCAAAAAGCAGGAGGGGATTCCCTTTCGGTGTGATGAGGTAGTTGAGCACGGAACCGATCACCAGAGCCAGGCCGATACCCACAGGAAACGCCACCGCCATCCCGGCAATGGCAATCGCACCCACAATCAGGATATTGGCGATGTTGTAAACGATTCCGCCCACGAAAGCGTACGCGAGGTGCGCGCCGTCGGCAGCAGTGAGGTTGCGGAAAAAGCTTTCCGGGCTTGCCGCATCGGTGCGCCCCAACGTCAACCCGACCACTAGGGCAGTCAGCAGTATTCCCCAAACGTAGTCCCAATAGAAAAGTTCGAATCGCCAGCTTCCCGTGGCTTTTTGGGTATTGGGCCAGCTTCCCCAGCAGATCATGCTGAGAATCATCATGGCCAGTGCAACGGCGTAAACCTGCGGAATGAACATGCGGCGCTCCTGCTCGCGCGGACCCGCCCAAACGAGTCTCGAACCTGACTCTCGCCGCTTGAAAGGGCATGCCTTTGGGGGCGAGGCTTGGTGCGAGGAAAATCCTATTCTTCCTCTTCTTCCTCGGCAGAGGGCTTGTGGGCGGCGACGATCTTGTCGGCGATCATCTGCGGGACAATGTCGTAGTGGGACATTTCCATGGCATAGGTCCCACGGCCCTGGGTCATGGACGTGAGGTCGGAAGCGTAAGAGAGCATTTCCGCCAGGGGCACCTGGGCTCTCACCACGGTGGAGCCCCCCTTCGGTTCCATGCCCTGGATGCGGCCGCGCCGGCCATTGAGGTTACCCATGATGTCTCCGGAGTAGTTTTCCGGGACGGTAATCTCCACATTCATGATGGGCTCGAGCAGGCAGGGTTTGGCCTGCTCCATGCATTTCTTGAAGCCCTTGGAGCCCGCCAGCTTGAAGGCGATTTCCGAGGAGTCGACGTCGTGGTAGGAGCCATCGTAGAGGGTCACGCGGAAATCCACCACCGGGTAGCCTGCCAGATACCCTTTGGCTGCGGCCTCGATGATGCCTTTCTCGACCGCGGGGATGAAGTTGCGGGGAATGGCGCCGCCGAAGATGTCGTTTACGAACTCGAAGCCCGAGCCCCGCACCAAAGGCTCCACCTTGATCCAGCAGTCCCCGTACTGGCCGTGGCCGCCGGTCTGTTTCTTGTGCTTGCCCTGCGCGTCGCCCTTGGCGCGAATCGTCTCGCGGTAGGGAATCTTCGGCGCCTTCAACGTGACTTCAATGTTGAACCGCCGCTTGAGCTTCGAGACCGCGACTTCCACGTGCTGCTGTCCCGCGCCGGAGAGCAGGAATTCCTTGGTTTGCGGGTCGCGCGAGAACCGCAACAGCAGATCTTCTTCCAGCATGCGGTGGATGGCGGTAGAGAGTTTGTCCTCGTCGCCTCGCGACTTGGGCTCAATGGCGAACGAGATGGCGGGTTCCGCGAGCTTCACATTGGGGTAAAGGATGGATGCGCCCTTGTCACCGAGGGTGTCACCCGTGAGGGTGTCCTTCAACTTCGCCACCGCACCAATATCGCCCGCGTGGAGCTCGGCTACGGCGCTCTGAGTTTTCCCCTGCACCACGCTGATGTGGGAGAGACGCTCCGAAGAGCCGCGATTGAAGTTGGTCAGATTGGCTTCGTTCTTGACAATCCCTGAGAAGACCTTAAAGTAGCTGACTCGACCTGCAAAGGGATCAGCGACCGTCTTGAACACGTAGGCCGAGACAGGTTGGGCGTCGGCGATCTTGCGCTTGATGGGCTGGCCGCCCTCGTGGTCCAGACCCTCAACCTCTCCTCGCTCCAGGGGCGACGGGAAGTAATCCACCAGGAAATTCAGCAAGCTCTCACTACCGATGTTAAGCACTCCCGCGGTAACCGCCACCGGGTAGATCCGCTTTTCACCAATGGCTTGCTTCAAGCCCGGCACGAGGTCCTCGACGGGGATCGTGCCCTTTTCAAAAAACTCTTCCATCAGCTTGTCGTTGCCTTCCGCCACCATTTCCACCAGCGCTTCGTGGGCCTTGTTGGCGGCGTCCTGAAGGCCAGCAGGAATCTCCGCTTCCTGGCCTTTGCCCGAGCCGTCAGGCTCATAAACGTAAGCCTTCATGCGGACCAGATCGACGAGGCCCCGAAAACTTCTCTCCTCGCCCATGGGCAGTTGCACGGGAATCACGGTTCGGCCGTAAGCGCCGCGCAGGGCTTCGAGGGTGCGCTCAAAGCTGGCGCGGTCGCGATCCAACTGGTTGATCACCAGGGCGCGCGGCAGACCGTACTTATCGCAAAAGCCCCAAACCTTTTCCGTCTGCACTTCGATGCCGGCGACGGCATGGATCAGGAGCAGGGCGGAATCCGCCGCTACGAGCGCCGCCTCAGTTTCATGCATGAAAATGTTGTAGCCCGGGGTATCAATGAAATTGATTTTCGTCTTCCCCCACTCGGCGTAAGCGAGCGAGGCGCTAATGGAAAACTTGCGTTGAATTTCTTCTTCGTCGTAGTCCGTGACCGACGTGCCTTCGTCCACCTTGCCCAGGCGATTCACCATGCCTGCCGTAAAGAGGAGAGCAGAAACAAGCTGCGTCTTTCCGGTATCACCGTGGCCTACCAGTGCCACATTGCGAATGTTTTCGCCGTCGTAGATTTTCACCAGGAACTCCTTAGGAATATGGGACTAACTATACATTTGTGCGGTAGCGCTCAAAGCAAACGTCCATCCTAGCATAGGGTTCAAGTGGCTTCAACGCGTGTCTATACGGGGCGGTATAGTTTGGATTCCGTTTATCCCAGGTACCATCCGATGACAGATTCTTCTACTGCAATCCTGCGGGGGCGTAGGGCCCTTCACGTGTAGGCCGTTTGACCAAGTGCAGCGGGGGCTTCCCCGAACATGGTTCAGGCGTAATCGTGTTTTCTTGTGGTAAGGGCTGTCAGCGACAGATATTGGTAAACCCTTAGGTGTGGAAACGAAATGAGACCGTGGACCCGGGCCTTCCCAAATGGTGCGATCCTTACCATTCCCGCCGCGCGCTGGGATTGGGCCGGGCGTTTGGCGCTCATGCCCTGGGGTAGTGCGCGGAACGCTTGCCGCGGGAGGCAACGCGGCAAGCTTTGAACCAACCGCAGCGGCGTGCCAAACGCCACCAAGCTTTCGAGAGCTGCTGGCTGCGCCTCAACCTATCTCGTGGCCGGAGCTGCTTCCGCCACAGGCGCTTTGCGCCCTGCATCCAGATGGTCATAGTTGAGCACGGCATTAAGCAGGAGCATGAAGCTGCCCTGTGTTTCCTGTCGCCACATGGGATTGTTGGCAAAAAGGACAACGTGGCCCCGACCGAGAGGCACGTCGATAATCGCAGGAGCCCCGGCCAGCTCCGAGCCTCCTGCCAGCATGCCGCTGATCCACAAATCTTTCTCGTCGGCGAAGCGCAGAACGACACGAGGGTAAAGCGCCGGCGGCGGAAGCACGATGCTGTAGAACGCGCGGAATTGTGGGTCGACGTAAAGCTCCTTTTCCGCACGGGTCCGCTGCGGCGGCGGTTCCGGTCGCGTCCAACTGCGCCCTTGCGGTATGTCCGGATCGGTGGTGGAACCGCGTCCGCTGGGACGCTTAGCGGCCTGGTCCTCGTCCAAGAGGCTGTCACCACCGGGCAAGGAAACTTTGAAAACCGGCGCTTGGTTGAAGTACACGCCCACGGATTCGTCATAGCCGTAGGCAATCGGGCTCTTGGCGTCCTCGACATTGGCGCGGAAGATCGCTCCGCGCGCCTGAAGCTGAGGTGTTGGCGTGATGGTGACGGAATCAGTCAAACCTAGTTCCACGGGTAAATGCGTGCTCGAGCCAATCGGAATGAACAACCCGCCTTCTTCCACGAATTGTTTCAGGTGCGCAACGCCTTCAAAACCCAGCCCCCCTCGGATGTCGGGAGATTCGTCGATGCCTCCCCAGTTCGGCGTGACCGCGGATTTCTGCCACGGAATGGGGCCAGCATCCGTGCCGTCGGGCAAGGTACGCTTGGGAAAGCCGGCCAAGAGTTCGCGCAAATCAGAAAAAGTGGGTGGGAATAGAATCACGTCGAATTCTTCACGCAGGTTCGGAGTGGTTCGCACAACCGTGTCCGAGATGTATGTGTAGGGCACGCCGGTTTCTTCGAGCCCCAGGCGAAACCACCCTTCATTTTGCGTACTGGTCCAAGTGTGCAAGAGCGCGAGGCGCGGCACGGCAAGTTCGTGGCGCGCCACGGTGGGCTCTTGCCCGGCGCTTACGACCTCGATGCCGAGCTCATGCGTGGCTTGTTGCAGCCGCATTGCCAAGTCGGGCGCGTTGCCGTCAACCGGGAGAAGGAACGAGCCCGCGGCGAATTTTCTCTCCGCGGCGTCAAACGGTTCCTCCGCGGCGAAAATCTTCGCGTCTTTCAGGCGATACCGCAAACCCGCCAGGTTCGGCTCGGCATTCGCTTGAATGACGTAGCACTTGACCTCGAGGGATTTGCCCTTGATAGCGGGCGGAGCCACGACACCGGAGTTGCTGTTGCGCGCCGGCACGTCGATGAGCGTCATCGGCGCCTTCAAGATGGCCGCGTCGGTGATGCGCAGAGTCTTGACGTTGCGCAGCGGCCCCAGCGTCCATCCGGTGTCATCATAAGGACGCGGGTCGGAGGTCGAGTAGTACTGTGTGTCCAAAAGCATGTCGGCAATACGGCTGTAAGGCTGATCCATGCGGATGATGTAGCTTCCCAGCGGAATCTTGGTCGTTTTTGTCTCTTCCTTCTTGGCGCTGGCTTGGTCTTTTGATTTGTCGGCCGTTCTGCCGGCCATTTCGGTCTGGGTCTTGTCCGCAGGCTTCGCGTCGGTCTTGGGTTCGCTTTCGGCACCCTTCGGCGGCGCAATGGCAACTTCCTTTACTTCAAAGTCCTGCTCGAGCTTGTGTACTTCCGCGCCCTGTCTTTGCAACAGATTGGCAAGCTGCGCGGCGAGCGCCGGGCGGCGCCCATCATTTAAAATGGCCCAAGCTGCCGGGCCCTCCGTGGTAGCCTTGGCGACGG
>Ga0326728_10001295_pt1 | contig 89434 bp, 74 predicted proteins | sample MB3enrmetagenome_FD_207602 | JGI IMG/M metagenome (GOLD analysis project Ga0326728, IMG submission 207602) | Lab enriched peat soil microbial communities from McLean, Ithaca, NY, United States - MB31MN | ecosystem: Environmental > Terrestrial > Soil > Wetlands > Peat | place: USA: New York... | reverse complement strand
CGCGCGCGGCCCTCACCGCCGACCAGATCGCCGAAGAGGCCGAGTTCTTCAGCTTCGGAACCAACGACCTCACCCAGACCACCTTCGGCATCTCCCGCGACGACATCAACAACTTCCTGCCCGCCTATCTCAAGTACGGCATCTTCAAGCAGGACCCCTTCGCCACCCTCGACCAGGCCGGCGTCGGACAGCTTGTCAAGATGGCCACCGCCAAGGGACGCGGCACCCGCCCCGCCCTCAAGGTGGGCATCTGCGGCGAGCATGGCGGCGATCCCGAGTCCGTCAAGTTCTGCCACAAGGTCGGTCTCAACTACGTCTCCTGCTCGCCCTTCCGCCTGCTCACGGCAAGGCTGGCGGCCGCGCAGGCGGCCCTTGAGGAGAAACAAACCGGGCCGGTCCACACCACCAGTTAGCCTGCTACAGTTAGATCAAACCACGAGGGCGCAACCGAAAGGCTGCGCCCTTGTCGCGTCTGGCGGTGCATGGAGGCAAGTCGGGGCTTGCAGGTCAGGGCTTTAGCACCGACATCAAACTTCGGCGATCATCCCGAGCGAAGCGCGCCAAAAGGAGATTTTCAGTTAAGGGTGATGAGCCGTTATCTATTCTTCTCCCAGTGAATGCCGACGCGTCCCGGAAACATTTTCGCGGCCGGGTTCGGGCCGATGTTCTGCAGTACGATCCCGCCGGCGAGACAGATAAGGGACAGCGCCACCACGCGACGCGCAAGTGGGCGCAAGCGCACCGCAGCCAGACCAGCCCCGACTACTGCGCCACCTACCGTAAAGCTCAGTGTGTTCGGGACAATCCAGAGCAAGAGCATCCAGGCCGGAAATGCAAAGACGGACATCTGGCCGAAGAAGCCAGCCACCGCGATGAGAATCCCAATCTTCAACCCGAAGATCGCACCCGCACGAAACCCGCTTACGGAGAGCTTGGTCATCAGCCAGACTAGCAGGATGCTCCATAACAGAAATGCAGCGTACCCCATTGGGATGTACTCAAACATCTTTAGCGGAGATAGGAAGCCCGGCTGGTCCCAGCGGTAAAAGCGTGCCAGAAGCCCGGCATTCATAAAGAAATCCAAACTGATAATGGCGAACCAAGCCAACGTGGTGACCTCGATTAATCGCCTGCGCGAAACGGGAGTGACAACTACCTTTGCGGGTGTCGACATGGAGTTGCGTCTCCTTGCGCGGCTGGCCCGGATTCCCCCCCCCGAAGCTACCACACAGGGGACCGAAGGAGTTCGGGCAACCGCAACTGAGCTAGGATTTACATTATAGAACTTCGTCGTCATGATATCGATATGGCCGAACAGCTCCCCGAAAGTCCGAATGTCATAGTTGCCTTCAAGGCGAGTGGCCCCACGTTCCTGGGTCTCAACTCAGCACGAACTCAAGGGTGCCCCGCGTTCGTCCCGCTGCGGCAGACGGTTAACGAACTCCGCGAAACGGGATCAGACGAGTGCCGAAACATCCTGTTCTAATCGGTTGAGCCGTTCAATTGCCGACTGTGCGGCGGGAGTTCCTTCTTCTTTGACTTTCCGTGCCCGGTCAAGTGCCTGTTCGGCAATGCGGCTGATTTCATGCAGCAGCTTGCGAATCTCCACCTCCAGGCGCCCCCGGCTTTCCTGAATGCGATTGAGAACATCGTTTTGTACGCGCGAGCTGTTCACTTCCAAAAGATGCCGCAGAAACTCCCGGGCATCGTTCGTGATGAGTTTGTGCCCGCCCACAAGCGGCAAAAAGAAGTCGGCGAGCCAGCGCAGCGGCGATGGGGGTTGCGCGGTTCCGATGAAGTCCTCAAATATGAACCTGGAACGGACGCGGAGGCCTTTTTCGGGATCGAGCGCATGGGGCATCCGCGTCAGTTCGCCAAGGCCCGCATCCGCCAGCCTCTTCAGAAAGTTGTTTCCCATCTCCACAAATCGAAGGGCCACGGCGCGATATTGGCGCTCGCCCTCTTCCTGCTCAGGTTTGAGCCAGGGCATAACCTTGCGGCGCGAGATCTCCTGGGCGAGGCGCATCAACCGGCGTCGATAGCGCGGGCCAAAGCCGAGGGGTACGGACGGCAGCATCTCACAGAACTCTGTTTCAGATTCCGTCCACGCGGAACGGAAAAACCGCTGGTGCCGTTCAACGAAGAGGTCCGAAATCCGGTGCAACTCCGCCATAAATAGGAAATCCAGCTCGCGCATGGAGCGCTCAGCCTTGTTGATGGTTTCCTTCATGAGCTCGATGCGCCGTTCGGATTCTTCGATTGGCCGCTGAAGCGCGTCGCGGTCCTCACTGATAATCGCCAGCAGTTGTTCGCTCAAGCGCTGGAGGCCTCGGTCGCAGGCTGCGCGAACGAGATTTCTGCTCGAGTCCTCAACCAGGCTATGCAAGCTCGCCAGCAGTTTCTCCCAATCCCGCAGCGGACCGCGATCTTCCATCCGTTCGGCGGCGCTCACCTCCAGAACTTCGCCCATCGGGCGATGCAGCCGGCGCTCCAGAATCTCGCGTGTAAACTTTGCCGCCGCCGCGCGCTCCGCGTCGCTGGTGCGGTCGGCTTTGTTGATCACCAGGATCAGATCCTGAACCTGCTTGCCAACGGCCTCCACCAGCGCCAGCTCCTCGCCCGCAATCGGGGGATCGGCTCCGACCACAACCAATGCCGCATCGATGTGAGGAATGAACGCCTGCGTGGTTGCCGTATTTCCGGTAAAGACCGAGCCCAAACCCGGCGTGTCCACAAAACACATGCCGGAGGACAACAAGGGGCTGGGCACGAATACCTCCGCGCCGTCCACGGCCTTCTTGTTTTCGGGGTTGAATTCTTCGGTCACGTATTCCTTTAGCTCGCGCAGGTCAATCTCCCGCCAGGCCCCGTCTCGCATGCGAACGCGCGCGTGAGGCTCGTCGCCAAACCGAATCACGGTAGGCGCCGCCGTAACCGGAACAAACCCGGTGGGGAGAACTGCGTGGCCGGCCAGTGCGTTGAGCAGGGTAGACTTGCCGCGCTTGAACTGGCCGACGCAAGCTACATAGAAGCGTCCTTCGGAGACTCGCGCTGCCAGCTCGCGCGCCTCTGCGGCTTGAGGCTCAGCCCCAAGTTCCTGAGCCAGTCCGCCCAGTCGCAACATCCGGGAGGCGCCATCCATACACACGGATCTCTCCGTCGGAAGGCTGCCGTAATCCTGCGCTGTCGAACTGCTGTTATATTCCTGCATCTGTTATCACGCTAGCGACCGAACACCTTTCTGTTGAACGTATCGGATAACCTCGACATCCGACATGGGCGCGTGGTCCAGGTTCCGTCAAATTTACTCAGCTCAAAATCATGTGCGCCCCAATTCCCACTTGCACAGAATAACCCTCCGCTGGCGCACACTGGCAGATAGAAGAAGAGTGGGCGAAGCCACGGTCCAATCTGTCAGGAATGTCCCCGGTCCGTACCCCCTCCGTACCACCCCACCCCCCTCCCCCGATTGGTGCCTCTTACCAGCCCGGAGTTTCCGGTAACCATCAACATATCAATAGCTTAAGAATTTGGCCCGGTAACTGACTGGTAATCATTGCCCGCCGTTTTTCACGTGTAAAGCCTCGATAACCAGAAGAAGGGCATTCTAAAACGGCTTTCAGCCCCGGCGTTGGATGGGGCAGCATGGTCACACCCGGCGCCATCGGCGCACATCTCCTTCAATCGGCAATGCGCGGGGCGGTAGAATCGGGTACACTGTGGGTTGTATAGCTTTGAACCCAGGGACTAGCTAGATTCCTTCTCGAATTCATGTGGTTCATGTGGGGTAGAAAAGAAAAGTGGAAGATGGCTCGAGTTTGGCAGGAGCCGAATGAATACCATGGATCGCCTTACATCGATTTGGGAGATGAAGCGGGCCGCATTCACTTGCAGAATATAAGCAAGAGCCCGCGGATACAGTCCACAGACGCTTGAACCGTCGCCGCAAGGGAACAGAGTTTGCCCCAAGGCGATGGCGCAGGCTTAGAATCAGGCCGCTCTCCTTCGCCCGCGGCGCGTGACGCAATCGAACTCCGGCATCGGGCCGGCAAGCCTGCCCGAGAGGTTGGAGCACGCGGATGGCGGGAGGCGCGGCATTTCGGAGAAGAAAGACATGAAATCGACAAGAGCTGCGCAAGGCAGCGTAGATGTAACCAACCTGACTATTCCAGACGCGGAAGAGATCATCGAAGAAGCCCTCAACGAACTGGCGTTTTCCGCGGACCCCGGCCTGGCGCGCGCTTTGCGCTTCCTGGCGCCTCCCGGCTATCAGGCCATCGTCGAGCTATGTGGCGAAAACGGCCGCAGCAAGCGCCGCAATGCGCCGGCTGATTCGTGGTCGCCGGAAGAGGATGAAGTGCGCATCTACTTTGAGCGCGTCGGTGAGAGCGAGGGCGCTCCGCGCGCCATCCGCGCGCCGCGAGCCTCTGTCGAACCGGCCTTTGACGACGTGGACGACGACAGCCAGGAGGCCGTGATTCCCGCCGACCTGGACGCCCGCGTGAAAGAGCTATGCGCCGCGCTGGCCGAGGCCGAGCGCGGCGGGCACGCCTTCATCGCGCTCAAGTGGTTCCGCGACTCCTTCCTGCCGCGCAAGGCCTTCCGCTGGAATCAGCACCCCGAGTCGCGCCAGGCGGTATTGGCCGAGGCCATCCAGCGCGGCGTCGTGCTCACCAGCAAGATAGCCAATCCCAAGACCCCGGCCTATCCCACCACCACCATCCGCCTCAACCGCGCCGAGGCCGGCGTTCCCGAGGAGGCGCAGCGCTTCCATCCCGTCGCCGTCCACGGCGACTCCATCGCCGAGGCCATCGAAGAGGAACGGGGGAACCTGTGAGCTGCTACTTCCTTGAGGCCACGGCTTTTGCCAAGCTCTTTGTGCAGGAGCAGGGCACCGACGCCCTCATCCGCCTGATGGAAGCCGTCGAGGACAACCGCAAGCTGATCTCGGCCTCCACGCCCCTTGAGGTATACGCGGTCGTCCGGCGGCGCCAGCGGGCCGGCGGCATCTCCGCGGAAGACGCCACCGCCGCGCTCGATATTCTGCGCCTGGAAGCTGCGCGCATGGTGCAGCAGCCGCTAAACCCGGCTGTGCTCGAAGCCGCGCGCCAGCTCCTGGACCGCACCGCGCTGCGCTGGCCCGACACCCTGCAACTGGCCGCCGCCATCGTCGCCCGCGATATGTTCCAAGGTACCGAGATCATCTTCGTTTCCGCCTCGCCGCAGTTGCTCGAAGCGGCCAAGGCGGAAGGGTTTCACGCGATCGACCCAGCCAAGGAGGCGGCGTAAGCCGACAAACAGCGATTGAATTCGTTTATGAGCCGTTCAGGACGAAGCCTCTCGGGCGGGAGTATGATGTGAGCCGGCTCTGAATTTGCAAGAGGAGTTACTGCTCGACATGAAGACTGCGAACATTCTTTCATCGCTTGAACCATTCCCCAACTGCCCCGCCCTCGACGGCTGCCACTGCGTCACCAATTCCCTGGCCAAAATCTTTCACCATGCCGGTCATCCGCTCTCCGAGGAGATATTGCTCGGCCTCGGCGCCGGAATGGGATTCATTTACTGGCAGATGAAGATGGGCGCGGGCACCTACATCTTTGTTGGCGGCAGAGGAAACACCAAGAACTTTTACAAGGATCTTGGCGCCAGGACAGGCGTTAGGATTCGAGAGATTTGCACCTCCAGCGCCAAAAAGTCCGAAGCCGCCCTGTTGGATGCGCTGGCGCGGAAAGAACCTGTAATGCTAGGCGGCGATATGGCCTTTCTGCCCTGGTTTCATATGCCGGAGAACTACCACTTCGGGGGCCACGCTTTTGTGGTCTGCGGCTATGACGGTGGCCGCACGGTTCTCGCTTCGGACATGGACCCGCAGATGGCTGGAGTGAAGAAGGGATTGTATGCTCCGGTAACTCTGGAGCAGCTCGCCAAGGCCAGAAGCTCGCCCTACAAGCCATTTCCGCCGAAGAATCTGCGCCTGGAGTTCGACTTTGCGGGATTTCGCAATCCGGGCAGCAAGGAGATCGTCGCATCCATTGCGCAAGCTGTCGATGCCAGCCTCAATCCCCCGATCAAGAACTTTGGCGTCCCGGGACTGCGCCACACGGCCAAGCAGCTATTGCAGTGGCCGGCTATCTTCAAGGATTTTGACCTGCGAATGAACCTCTTCAACCTCTATGCCTTCATCGAAATCGGCGGCACGGGCGGCGGCTGCTTCCGCCCCATGTACGCACGCTTTCTGGAAGAAGGTGCGAAGATAGCCCGCAAACCAGCGCTGGTCAGCGCCGCGGAGATCTTCCGTCAGTCCGGCGGCAGGTTTACTGAGATTGCGCTGCTGTTTAAGGATGCGGAATCGATGAAAGACATCGAGAAGAAGATTCGTTCCGCCTCCCTGCTGTTCACTGAAATCGCCAACCTGGAAGAGAAGGCCTTCCTGATTCTGAAGCAAGGCATTTGAGCGGCCGCCTCACCCCCGCCTGAAACGATTCGCACGCTCGAACCCGTCGCGCTGGCAGCCAGCTGCATGTTCCAGGGCACCGGAATCATCGTCATTTCCGCCTCGCCGCAATCGCTCGAAGCTGCCCAAGCCGAGGGCTTCCATACCCTCGACGCAGCCGCGGAAGCTGTTGCTTCGGCGAAGGAATCGGAATGGGAGAGCAAACACTGCATCTCGGAGCCGAAATGTCTGCCGCCAGGCGCCGCCGGTTAGTTGTATAATCTGGCCGGCAAGGGAGGCCGCGTGTGCTCGCTTTGAATCTGGTCGGCGGCTGGCTGGGTATGTTGGCCGGTGTACTCTGCGGGGCGATCCTCGGATTGTTCTTCCATCAAGAGGATTGGATGGGCGGATATGCGTCCTATCGAAGACGACTGACGCGGCTCGGCCACATCTCCTTCTTTGGCCTCGGCTTCCTTAACCTCATCTTCGCAGCCACTGCCGGCTTGCTGAATCTTCACGGTCGGAGCCTGAGCATTTCGTCCATGGGCCTGATTGTGGCTGCAATCACGATGCCTATTTGTTGCTTCCTGACTGCTTGGAAAAAGCCGCTTCGCCATCTGTTTCCGATTCCGGTTCTGGCAGCTACAACGGGCATTCTCGCAGTCTTGGTGGAATGGTGGCGGCCATGAGACTTGGCTTGATTGCTATGAGTGGGGTGCGGGCACACAACCCGGAATTGACCGCCCTTGGACTTACACTGCCGGGTTTTGTGGAACGCAATCACGTTATTGCATCGCTCCCAAGTCTAGGGCTGCTGACTCTTGCCGGCCTGACGCCTCCGGCGATCGACACTCGCTACCTGGAAGTGCCGGATATCGCCCAGGTGCCGGGCGTTCCGGAAGAATTCGATGTCGTTGCAATCTCCAGTTTTTCCGCCCAGATCAACGAAGCATACACCCTGGCCGACAGGTACCGGTCCCTCGGGACCAAGGTGATACTGGGGGGCCTGCATGTGAGTGCGGTCCCGGACGAGGCGCGCGCCCATGCCGACGCGATTGTAGTGGGAGAGGGCGAGGCCGTCTGGCCGCGGGTGATGGCCGATTTGGCGGAATCGGGCGGAAGACTCCGGGCAGTATACGATGCGCGAGACAGCAGCTTCGATTTGAACCAGTCTCCGATGCCGCGCTTTGAGCTGCTCGATCCTGAGCGCTACAACCGTCTCACGGTGCAAACGCAAAGAGGCTGTCCGTTTCGATGTGAATTCTGTGCGGCATCTATGCGGATATCCCCCACCTACAAGGTCAAGCCGGTCGAGCGAGTGATGGCCGAAATTCGGGAAATCAAATCTCTTTGGAAACGGCCGTTCATTGAATTCGCCGACGACAATACGTTCGTGAATAAGAGTCATGGAAAGCAATTGGTGCAGGCTTTGGCGCGGGAAGAGGTCCGATGGTTCACAGAGACCGACCTTTCGGTAGCCGACGATCTCGAACTGCTCGGAATGATGAAAGATGCGGGTTGTGCTCAAGTGCTCATCGGTCTCGAGAGCCCAACCTTTTCGTCTTTGGATGGGCTGGAGCAGCGGGCGAATTGGAAAGCTAAGCATGTCGATCAGTACATGGAAGCCATCCGGCGAATTCAGGATCGCGGCATCACCGTGAATGGCTGTTTTGTGTTAGGGCTCGACGGGGCCGGCTTGGAGTCATTCGAGGAAATCTGGAGATTTGTTTGTGAAAGCGGGCTTTACGAAGTGCAGATCACTGTGCAGACCCCTTTTCCCGGAACACCTCTGTATGAGCGGCTCAAACGTGAAGGACGCCTCCTGCGCGAAGGGGCGTGGGAGTTTTGTACGTTGTTCGACGTCAACTTCCTCCCGGCAAAAATGACTGTTGCCGAACTCGAGGTCGGCATTAGAAACCTTGCCGGCCGGATTTATTCCGAGGAATTCACCAAAGAGCGCCGTTCGCGCTTCCACGAAAACTACCGGGCAAAGCGTCGTATAGGGACGCAATGAATCTAGGAGGAAACGCAATGTCTGCAAAGTGGATCAAGCTTCTGTTCATCGCCAGCGGAATCTACGATGTGCTTCTTGGCGTCGTAGCTCTTTTCTTTGGCGCCCAGATCTTTCGGCTGGCTGGAGTCACACTACCGAATCACATGGGGTACGTTCAGTTTCCGGCATTGCTCGTCATCCTCTTTGGCATCATGTTTTTGCTGATTGCCAGAGATCCTTACGGCCGCCGCGAATGGATATTGCTGGGCATGGGCTTGAAGGCTTCTTATTTCGGTCTGGTGTTTTGGCACGAACTCTTTGGGGAGATCCCTAGGCTCTGGATTCCATGGGCTTGGGTGGACCTCGCCTTCTTTCTTCTCTTCTTCGCGGCGTGGAGGAACTTGCGCAAGCAATAAAAATCTGAATTCGTTACTCCCGCCGAAACCGATTCGTCCGCTCGAACTCATCCTGCAACTCCGGCCTGCGCAGGTTCTCGCGCAAGCGGGCGAGCGCTATTCGAGGGCGTTCACAGCCGCTTTGCAAACCTCCGCCAGGCGCCGGATGCCTTGCCTAATCTGTTCCGGAGCGGCGTTGGAGAAGTTCAGGCGCATGAAGCGGTGACCGGGTGTATCCGGGAAAAAGTCCTGCCCCGGCACAAAGAGAACCTTGCGCGCAAGTGCTTCGCGCATCAGTTCGTTGGTGTTCACTCCCACGGGACAGGTGACCCACAGGAACATTCCTCCCTGGGGATGGGTCCACGTGAATCCCGGCGGCATGTGCTCGCTCAGCGCGGCGTCCATGACAGAGAATCGCTCCCCATAGGAACGCCGGATGCGCTCGATGTGCGCGCGGCTGTCGAAGTCCGCAAGATAGCGATGGACGATGCGCTGGTCCAGGCTGGACGTGTGCAGATCGGCGGCCTGCTTGGCGATGGTCAGCTTGCGCCGGATGTGCTCCGCCGCGACAACCCAGCCGACCCGGAGGCCTGGCGCGATGGTCTTTGAGACGGTACTGAGATAGATGACAATACCCTCGGTATCCAGCGACTTGATGGGATTGATTGCCGTCCCTGCGTAGCGCAAAGCCCCATAGGGATCGTCTTCGAGCACGATGAGTTCATAGCGAGCCGCGATGGAATAAAGAAGCCGGCGGCGCTCGGCCGTGAGCGTAACTCCCGTGGGATTCTGAAAACTCGGAATCGTATAGAGGAACCTGGGCCTCTCGCGTTCAATCAAGGCAGGCAGCGCTTCCGGGATGAGGCCGTCGTGATCGGTTGGCGCCGCGGCAAAGCGAGCTCCGTAGGTCTGAAAGGCCTGGATGGCGGCCATGTAAGTCGGGCTCTCGGTGAGGACGCAGTCTCCCGCATCGAGAAAGATCTTTCCCGCCAGATCGAGCGGCTGCTGGGAGCCGGTGGTAATGAGAATATCTTCGGCCGAGCAATCGATCCCCCGTCTGCGGGATTCCGCCGCGAAGGCTTCGCGCAGCGGAGGAAAGCCCTCCGTGGGGCTGTACTGAAGCGCGGCGGCGCCGCCCTCGCTCAAGACCCGCGCGGCGGCGGAGAGTATGTCGTCCACAGGAAACAGCTCCGGCGCGGGAAGGCCGCCGGCAAACGAGATGATCTTCGGCTGCTCGGTGACTTTAAGGATCTCGCGTATGGTCGAGGTGCGCACGGAGTCCATCCTGCGCGCGAACCTGGTGTTCATGCCCTTTCCTCTCAATGGGTTCTGCGTTTCTTCTTGCAAGAATTCCACGCTAATGCCTGTCGAATGAGTTTAACAGCCCGGCCGCGAAAAGGCTGTGATCGCGGCTTGCGGGAGCGCGCAAAGGATGGGGCGCCCAAGCTGTCTCAGGAATCAAGATCAGTTGAGTATGGTGTTGTCGATGAGACGTGTCTGGCCCACCCATGCGGCTACGGCGAAGAGGGTTCCGGGAGCGGTGATTTCCACGGGATCGAGCGTGGCCCAGTCAACGGCTGCAACGTAGTCGATGCGGACTTCGGGGACGGCGGCGAAGGACCGTTGGGCGGCTGCGATGAGCGCGCTGGAGCGGCGCTCGCCTGCGGCTGCGAGTGCTTCGGCCTGGCGGATGGAGCGGCTGAGGACCAGGGCCTGGGAGCGCTCAGCCGCGCTGAGGTAGAGGTTGCGGGAACTGAGGGCCAGGCCGTCCGGCTCGCGGACGATGGGACAGACGACGATTTCGGCCGACAGGCGCAGGTCGGAGACCATGCGGCGCAGGACGGCGACCTGGGCGGCATCCTTCTGGCCGAAGAAGGCGCGGTCGGCTTCGCTGGCGATGAGCAGCTTGGCGACTACGGTGGCCACTCCGCGAAAGTGGCCGGGACGGGACGCGCCGTCAAGGCGGTTGCTCAGGCCTTCGACTTCGACAAACGTGGCTGCGCTGTCGGGATATAGTTCTTCAACTGACGGAGCGAAGATTGCGTCTGCGCCTTCGCCCCTGGCGACTGCGCAGTCGGCGTCGAAGGTGCGCGGATAACGGGCGTAGTCTTCGTTGGGCCCGAACTGAGTAGGGTTAACGAAGATGCTCACGGCAACGCGTCCGCACGAAGCTGCGGCGGCGCGAATCAGCGAAGCGTGGCCGGCGTGCAGTGCGCCCATGGTGGGCACGAGGCCGATCGGATGGTCGCCTTCGTTCCGGGCCGGGCTTCTCAGCGCGCGGGACCACTCGCGAAGTTCAGCTACGGTGCGAAGGACTTCCATCAGACTTTCCGCAGCGCTCCTGCTTTCGGTATTCCGTCCCGATTCGTTTCCAGAACCCTGCGCACGGCCTCGGGAAGGTGATAGCTTTCTTCGTCCGAAGGGAAGGCGCGGCGCTCGACGTCCTCGCGATAGCGATCGATGGCTGCGCGGATCAGCGCGCCGGCGTCGGCGTAGCAGCGAACAAACTTGGCCGTCGGCGCAAAGGTCAGGTTCACCAGATCGTGGAAGACCAGAATCTGGCCGTCGCAATCAGGCCCCGCGCCGATGCCAATGGTGGGAATGGGAAGCTCGGCGGTGAGGTCCGCGGCCACTTCGCGGGGAATGCCTTCCAGCACGATTGCGCCCGCCCCGGCGTCGGCAAGCGCTAGGGCATCGGCCTTCAGCTGCAGGACGGCATCGGCGGTGCGGCCCTGCACGCGAAAGCCGCCCATGCGGTGGATGCTCTGCGGGGTCAGCCCGAGGTGGCCGATAACGGGAATCTCAGCCTCGGTGAGAGCGCGAACGATTTCGAAGCGCGCGCCTTCGATCTTGACGGCTTCGGCGCCGGCCTCCTTGACGAAGCGAATGGCGTTGGCCAGACCTTCGCCGACCGCGCCGTGATAGCTGCCGAAGGGCATGTCGGCCACCACCAGGGCGCGGTGCACGGCGCGGCGCACCGCCCGTGTGTGGTGGAGCATCTCTTCCACCGTGACGGCGAGCGTATTCTCGTGGCCCAGAACCACCATGGCCAGCGAGTCGCCCACCAGCAGCATGTCGATTCCGGCCTCGTCGGCCAGCCGCGAGGTTGCATAGTCGTAGGCGGTCAGCGCGCTGATGGGCTTGCCCTGGCGCTTCATCTCAATGAGCGCGGGCACGGTGACTTTTGAGATGGGGTTGGCGGACAGCGAGGAATCAGCGCCACCGGGGAAATGCGTAAGGCTCATGGTTGTCTCCAGTGCCGCTCCCAAAACGCAGGATGCGACCCGAACAAAGTAAGTATACCTCCGAAGGCGGAGGCCGGCGCAACGGCAGCATACCATTTCTGTCCGTGCGGGCGGAAAAGGGGCCTGGAGGTTAGGTCGCCTTGAGTCTTGCGCCGGTCACAAACAGTGGAAGCCGATCAACCTGTGAAATGCCCTGTTCTCGTCAAGTGAAGCTGTGGATGCCATTTTTCCACATCGCCGGCGACACATCCAAGCCAAGGCTTGCGACAAAAGATGGAGCATCTATGGCGTGTTCGTTCTGCTCCTGATCCTGTCATTTTGATATGCAAGTATGCCGTGCGTCGTAGCAACGCAGGCGGGAAGCAATCTTTCAATCCAATGCTGACCGATTCTGTGCAAGCCATACATACCCACAATCTCTCCGCCCGCCTCAAGAGCCTCTATGCTGATTTGGCCACTCCATCCGTACTTCACCAGCGGTCTTGCAAATGGATCGGCTTCCACTACCCCGCGCGCAATGTTACGTTGCGTAGTGATGCCGTCGGCGGTCGCCGCGAGCGCACTCCCAGTGATCAGGACCACGTTCTGCCGGTCGAAGAACCGGTGGGACTTCCTGGCGTCATAGACCGGAGGCGTCCACGCGATCGCTTTGCCCAGTCCCACATAGACACCGGCCGATGGCTGGAGATTATTAGTCCAATCAAAGCTCGTATAACGCATCACCAGGTCGGTGACCTCGCCCCGCACGTGAATCCGCGCAGTCGGCGAGTACTCGAAACCAGCGCCTACGTCGCTTACGAATCGGTTGATGCCCCCATATATAAATGTAAACGCCGGAGGATTGGGAGCGACGACCTGGGTTATCACATCGTTCCAGTTCAGAACCCCCGGCTGAGCCTTAAGGAAATAACCATAGTGTCTTGCCCTCACTTCAGCCCGGACGCCGAGCAGAAGCTCCGTGGCGCGGCCCCCCGAGATATTGGTTGACCCGCCCGCGCCCGGCGTCACATTCACATTTGCGTCAAGAGCAAAATAACGATTCAAGTTCATAGCTCCGCCGAGCCCTAAGCCGAAAGATGGGATGTGACAGTAGGGTTGCCCGATGCACCCGGTACGGATGTCAGACACGCTCACGCCCACTTCAAACCGTCGAAGATTGTTATCCACCTGCCGCGCCGCAAGCGGCGGAGTGGCGTTGTCCTGCCCGCAAAGCGGGTACGCAAAGATGGCGGAAAACAAGAGAACTAAGATTGGCGCCGGCTGCATATGTGAAGCATAAATCCTCAGACCATGACAGTTGATGAAACATCGCCATGGCGTCCAGCAGACAACAGTAGAGTCCGTCAGGGAATCCTGGCCTGCATCCATGTAAACTCAGAAGGCGGAAACCCCATGCGCCCGGTCGAAGTTGCCCATGACCGAATCCGCGTTTCGCTTGCGGTTCCTTCGTCCCGCGCTGCACACTGGAAGGCAGGATGCTTTCTCCTTTGGCTGCGGGGATTTACGTTGGGATCGGCGCCGCAGGCGCGCTGGGACTGGCGGCCGGCGGCTGCGCCTATGCCGCGCTTTGGCCGGGGTCGCGGATATTCGGCGAGGCTCTGATTGCGCCCGAGCGCCCCGGCGAACTGGCGCTTACCTTCGACGACGGTCCCAACCCCGCCTGGACGCCGCGGCTGCTGGAGGTTCTGGCCAGCCACGATGTGCGGGCGACTTTTTTCCTGGTGGGCAAGTTTGCCCAGGCAGAGCCGGATCTGGTGCGGCGGATTGTGGCGGGCGGGCACCTGATCGGCAACCACTCCTGGAGCCACCCCAACCTGGCGCTCACTTCGGCCAGCCGCGTGCAAGAGGAACTCGCGAGGACCTGTGAAACATTGGAGCAGATTGCGGGCGTGACCGTGCGCTATTTTCGGCCGCCATTCGGGGCGCGCCGGCCCGTGGTCTTTCGCATGGCAGGGTCGCTGGGGATGATGCCGGTGCTGTGGAACGCGATGACCTCCGACTGGAGCGAGCCTTCGGCGGACAGGATTGCGGAGCGGTTAACCAGCCGCATCGGCCGGCTGGGGCGGCGCGGCCGGGCGGCCAACATCGTGCTCCACGACGGCAGCCACCTGGACCGGGGCGCGGATCGGGGACCGTCCGTGGCGGCTGCGGAGCAGCTTGTTGCGCAGTACAAGGATACGCATCGGTTTGTGACGCTGGAGGCGTGGGTGTAGAGCTGCGGACCGGTGGAGGTTCTAGATTTCCCCGGTCTCAAATAGAAGACCTGGGGCACCAGTTTCGCGTTGATTGAATCTCATAAAACCTGGACCACCAGCCCATCCCGGCGCAGGCTGGCCTTCTTTTTGGGGGAACCATTCGGGGACGATACTGACTTCCTCGACCAGTTTGGTCGCGACCCCGAGCGTTAGCTTTTCAGGAGATCGCAGAGTTGATCTCCATCGTCCGCCGATCAGATCGATTGTCGGCACGCCATCACGCGTAGCCTCCTTTTTACCTCGGCGGTAAATGTTCCGGTGGTGATGAACAACCTTTTATCTGTGCGCCCAACCATTGCCCCGCGAAAGTCTCCAATGGCGCCAGCGGAAACGCTCCCCTTGTACTTCTTGCATTGGGAATAAACCTGAAACGAAAGTAGCGCGAGACACAATGCACCTACGCCGTCTATACCACCGTTGCCGCTTCGTCCCGTCACCTCGACCTTCACAAATCCGGATTCCCGTAGTATGCGCTGTACGAGCCGTTCGAATGCGTCCGCCTTGACTTGATTCGATGCGATCTAACGGCAGGAATCTCGTTTGGGAGGATTGTATTATCACCCCGGAAGAGCAGGAGGTTTAGCTGGTACCGATATGCGAGGGGAAATTCCCAGCAGCCGCATGGAGCAAATCCATTTGGCCCTACCGTATTCCATGCCCCTCCGCGATACGCCTCCCGTGCTGGCTGACCCTTTTGCTCCACCACTTATGGCATTTGCGAGATGCGAGTAAAAGTCAGGCTTTCTAACGGATGGCCCATGCTCAATCAGGCGCGTCTGGCGCTGTTTGATGCCGAGGCTTGCGCCGTTTTCTATGAAGGAATCCAGCCTAACCATACTGAATCGCTCTACCGTTGCCGTACTATACTCAAATAAATACTTCGATCGACAAAGGCAAGAAGCAAAGAAACGCTCTATCGAGCTATCGCTGACGCTCTCAAGCTTATCTCGGCTGACAACGCTAAAGCTGGTTCAGACTCTGCCTGGACGATCTACAGTAATAGGGGAAACGCTTTATAAGACGGTGGAGAAAAGGGTGGTTCCCGATGGGAAGACATTCCGGCAGGGCTCGCTCTGGAGAGAGAATCTCAGTTACAAGACGAGCCGGCTTCCGCATGGCAATCGGCGCGCCTGCTGGGCCACAGCGGGATCGGCAGGCTCACGGCGCACGAGATGGGTCGCGGGCCGCCCGGTGTACATTGGAGCCGGCCCATTTAGAATAAGGACTGCTTCCATTTTTCCTTGCGCCGGCCGGCCGGCGGGAAAGCACGCACTCATCTCCATGCATCGCTGGTCCAAGCTCTTCATTCCGACTCTCCGCGAGGCCCCGGCAGACGCCGAAGTGGCCAGCCACAAGTTCCTGCTCCGCGCCGGCTACATTCGCCAGCTCGGCGCGGGCATCTACAACTACCTCTTCCTGGGCCAGCGCTCGGTCAACAAGATCGTCGCCATCGTCCGCGAGGAGATGGACAAGATCGGCCAGGAGTTCTACCTGCCCGGAATCCTGCCCCGCGAACCATGGGAGCAGAGCGGCCGCTGGACGGGCATGGGCGACAACATGTTCCGCCTCACGGACCGCAAGGGCGCGGACCTCTGCCTGGGCATGACCCACGAAGAGATCATGACCACCATTGCCCGCGGCGAACTGCGCAGCTACAAGCAGTTGCCGCAGATCTGGTACCAGATTCAGGCCAAGTTCCGCGACGAGCCGCGCCCCAAGTCGGGCCTGCTGCGCGTGCGCCAGTTCGTCATGAAGGATAGCTACTCCTTCGACATGGACAAGGCCGGCCTGGACAAGAGCTTCGATCTGCACGACGCTGTCTACCGCAGGATCTTCACCCGCTGCGGCCTCAAGTTCGTATCCGTCGAGGCCGATTCCGGCTCCATGGGCGGCTCGCAATCGCAGGAGTTCATGGTCTGCACCGACGCCGGCGAAGACCTGATCGCAAGCTGCCCCGTTTGCGGGTACGCGGCGAATCTGGAAAAGGCCACTTCGCGCCTCGAACCTGTGGTCGAGATGGAGGCTACGGGCGACGGCAAGCCGGAGCTGGTTCGCACGCCGAATTGCGCAGCGATTGCCGACGTGGCCGCGTTCTTCAAGATCTCCGAAGCCTCCGACATCAAGTGCGTGGCCTTAATGGCGAAAGTGTCGGATAACGATGAGGAGACTTCCCTAAAGGTACTGCTGGACACCAAGTCACTAGACAAGGAGTCCTGGGTCCAGGAGTACTTGGCCATGCTAAATTGGCAACCCGTCGCCGCTTTTCTCCGTGGCGATCACTTCGTCAACGAAACGAAGCTGCTCAAGGTTCTGAGCGCTACCGAACTTCGTCCCATGGTGGCCGAAGAGCTGAAAAACTGGTTCGAGGGACCTGCTGGCTACCTGGGGCCCATAGGTCTCGACTCCGCCAAGATAATCAATGACGGTTCACTGAACGTCATCGTCGACTCCGCGCTCGAGGGCCGCAAAAACATGGTCTGCGGCGCAAACCAGCTCGATTACCACCTGCGCAATGTGACGCCAGGGCGCGACTTCGGCTGGACGGTGAGCGCGGACATTCGCAGCGTGAACGAGGGTGAAGGTTGTCCGAAAGAAGGCTGTACTGGCAGGCTGGCCGTCGGCAAGGCGGTCGAGATCGGCCACATCTTCAAGCTCGGCTACAAGTACTCTGAGTCCATGGGGGCGCGCGTTCTGGATGTGAACGGCAAGGAGGTCACACCCATCATGGGCAGCTACGGCATCGGCATCGAGCGCATTCTCACCGCCTCCATCGAACAGGCAAACGACAAGAACGGCTTCTGGCTGCCGGCCTCAATTGCCCCCTTCACTGTGGTAGTTACGGTGACCAACGCATCCGATGCGGCCCTCGCCGAAGTGGGCGAGAAGCTGGCCGCGGAGCTTGAAGCGGCGGGCCTGGACGTGCTGCTCGACGACCGCGACGAGCGCGCCGGCGTCAAATTCAAGGATGCGGACCTGGTCGGCATTCCCTACCGCATCAACGTGGGCAAGAAGGCCTCCGGCGGATTCGTCGAGCTGGTGACGCGCTCCACGGCAACCAGCGTGGATGTGGCGTTGCATGACGCGGTCGCGTCGGTGATGGCCCGCGTCGAGGAAGATGCTCTGTAGACAGCGCTTGAAGTGGGACAGCGGCTCATCAGCTTTTAGCCGCTAGTTTCTAGCTGAGCCTACTTGAACCCGCAACATTGGTCTCCGGCAAGAACCAGCCCCAGCACGGAAAGGCTACGGGCTAGAGGCTGGTGGCTGGGCAAAAGGAAAAACGATGGCAGCGATAGCGGTGGTAATCCGATGGCGAAGGCCCAGGGGAAAGCGTCATTGGGCAAAGCTGCTGCTGCGCATGGGTCTGTTGACGGTCGCGGTTGGCGTGCTAGCGGTCTTTGCCGTCTTCGGTTATTACTACGTTACGTACCGGCACGTTGTGGACGAGCGGCTCAAGCAGCCCATCTTCGCCAACACCGCCAAGATCTATGCCGCGCCGCGCGAGGTTCGCCCCGGGCAGAAGCTCACCGTCCGCCTCATCGCCAATGAATTGCGCGAGGCCGGCTACTCCACCGATGGCGCCGCGAAGATCTCGCAATTGGGCACGTACTCGATGAGAGGGCCCGCAATCACCGTGCGCCCCGGCCCGCAGTCCTATCACTCGCAGGACAGCGCAACCATCCACATCGACTCAGGCTTTGTGGTATCCATCAGCGACGATCGCGGCCAGCCGCTGTCGAGTTATGAACTGGAACCGCTGCTCATCACCGGCCTCAGCAACGACACAAACCGCACCAAGCGCCGGCTGATCGCCTACGACGAGATTCCCTCCAACCTGGTGCAGGCCGTCCTCGCCATCGAGGATCGCCGCTTCTTCGAGCACGGCGGCGTCAACTACGTCAGCATGATCAGCTGGGCCTGGCATGACCTGATCGGCGACCGCAAGCATCGTGGGGGAGCTTCCACGCTGACGATGCAACTGGCGAAGCTGCTCATCGTCGCCGACACCGGCACAATTCAGTACAAGATTTCCCAGATCGCAGTTGCCTTCCAGCTCGAAGAACGCTTCTCGAAGAAACAGATCTTCGAGATGTACGCCAACCAGGTCCCTCTCGGCCAGCGCGGCAGCTTCTCCATCGACGGCTTCGGCGAGGCCTCGCAGGTCTACTTCGGCAAGGATATGCGCCAGCTCGATCTGGCCGAGTGCGCTTTCCTGGCTGGCATCATCCAGCGGCCCAGCTACTTCAATCCCTTCCGCCACCTCGAGCGCACCATCGACCGCCGTAACTTGGTGCTGGACTCGATGGTCGAAACCGGCGCCATTACCAAGGATCAGGCCGAACGCGCCAAGGCCGAGCCGCTCCATCTGACGGAATCCAGCGTAGACGCCAGCGAGGCGCCCTACTTCGTCGATCTGGTGCACGATCAGCTGCTGCAGAAACTCGGCGAGCGCGACTTCAATCGCGAAGGCCTGCGCATTTATACCTCGCTCGATCCCGACTTGCAGCGGGAGGCCACTGCCGCGGTCGATTCCACCATCCACGTGGTGGACGCGCAGGTGGACGCCATGCATAAGCATCACAAGCCGGGCGAGACCTGGGTATATCCGCAGGTGGCGCTGGTGGCGCTCAATCCTCACACCGGCCAGGTGCTGGCGCTGGTGGGCGGGCGCAGCTACGGGGCCTCGCAGTTGAATCACGCGGTCTCCAAGCGGCCCACCGGCTCTATCTTCAAGCCGTTTGTCTATGCCACGGCCTTTGCCACCGCCGTCGAGGGCGCCTTGCTGCCCGGGCAAAGCAAACTCTTCTCGCCGGTCACCATGCTGAAGGATGAGCAGACCACTTACGATGTCGGCACCGTCTACGAGTACACGCCGCGCAACATGCATGGCGAGTATCACGAGGAGGTGACGGCCCGGTACGCCTTGCTGCGATCGCTCAACAACGCCACTATCGGCCTGGCCGCCATGGTGGGCTTCGATCGCGTGGCCGCGCTGGCTCGCGAGGCCGGCGTCAAGAGCGCGCGCGGAACCCCCTCGGTGGCCATCGGCGCCTATGATGCGGCGCCCCTCGAAATGGCCGGCGCATACACCGTCTTCGCCAACAACGGTTTGCATCTGGACCCCTGGATGCTGGCCAGCGTGCGAACACCTACGGGCGACATCATCACCGATTACACGCCTTCTTCGAAGCAGGTGCTGGACCCGCGCGTCGCCTATCTCACCACCAGCCTGATGGAGAACGTGCTCCGCGGCGAGGGAACGGGCGCAGGCGTGCGCGGTATGGGCTTTTACGCGCCCGCCGCGGGCAAAACCGGCACCAGCCATGACGCCTGGTTCGCCGGCTTCACCAGCAACCTGCTGTGCGTTGTCTGGGTCGGCAACGACGACTATACCGACATAAAGATGCAAGGCGCACACGCCGCCGCGCCCATCTGGGCCGAGTTCATGAAGAATGCCGTGGAGTTGCCGCAGTACTCCGACACCCACGGCTTCTCGATGCCCAATGGCGTTGAGGTCGTAAACCTCGACAAGGTCAGCAACCTGCTCAGCGACGAGTCCTGCCCCGACAGTTATGAGGCAGCCTTTCTCGACGGCACCGCGCCCACTGAAACCTGCAACCACTCAGCCGACCACCGCAGCCTGCTGCAAAAGATATTCGGCACGGGCAAGAGCGCGAATTAGGACAGATCGAAAAGTTGTGCCTCTACCCGCCGACCTAGCTGCCGCCAGCCTGGGCCGAATGGAGTGACGTGCGAAATGCACTGTCTTGCCAATGGGAGAACCTTCCGGGCTCAGGGTTAATTGCATAGAACTACAGCAGCAGTTCAACTTTAGGGGTGAAGCTTCCAAGCGGGAATCGGGTCGCTATTTCCCAGCTCTGTGTTGAGTGCAACGTGGAATGCAACGTAGATTGCCCAGGTCGAGAGGTAGGCTACAGCTGTTCCACAGGCCTGAGTCCGCCGGCAGGTCATCTCGTCTCCGCGCCCAAATATCGCGCCGGGGCAGGTATGATCGCCGCTGGTCTCACAGCTTGTTCTTGCGTTCTGTGCGCTGGCGCCTTACTGAAAATACGCCGCATTCTTCGCGGCGAAGTGCGCCTTTTCCGGCGGCAGATCGTCGCCGGGAAAGATCGCGTTCTGTGCGCAGATATCTGCGCAGTTGCCGCAGTCGATGCACTCGTCGGGGTTGATGAAGACCTGGGATACAGTGCCTGCGGCCGGATCGGTCGCCGTGGGCGCAATAGCGGCGGTGGCACATTCTGCTGCACACACAAAGTCCAAAATACAGGCATCGGTAACTACGTAAGCCATAATGAAGAACTCCTCGATTGTTTCTGGGATCGCCTCTGAACGCTCGCTCTGCGATGCGCCCTCATTCCGAGGTTATCGGGCTTTGTGGCAGGCTACCGTGACCAGAATCACATCGGGACGGGAGTGGGGGAATCTGCCTGATTACGGTACGCGGCCAATCTAAACCCTGGCGGAGCGGCTTCCGATCACCCTGTCTGCGGGGCGATTTGCCGATAAATAAACCACGCACAATCAACTTGGATTTCAGCCTTGTGCGATGGATCGAAGATGGCGCTCAGTCGGGCAGCTTCTGCTCCAGGACCTCTTGGGCACGCGCCGCGCGCCACGCGGCTAGCCGTTCGCAGAGCGCCGCGTCGGTAAGGGCGAGAATCTCGGCTGCCAGCAGCGCGGCATTGGCCGCTCCGGGCTTGCCGATGGCCAGAGTGCCGACGGGAACACCCCTGGGCATCTGCACGATCGAAAGCAGCGAATCCAGGCCGTTGAGCGGTGTGGAGGCGATCGGCACGCCCAGCACGGGAAGCAGCGTCTTGGCTGCCACCACACCGGCCAGGTGAGCCGCGCCGCCGGCCCCGGCGATCATCACCCGCAGCCCCCGCGCCCGCGCCGTTTCAACGTATTCGAGGAGCTGATCCGGGGTGCGATGCGCGCTCAACACCCGCGCCTCATGGGGAATCTCAAGCGCGCGCAGGATCTCAACCGCAGCCGAGAGCACCTCGTAGTCGCTCTTGCTGCCCATCACAATGCCAACCAGGGGTTGTTCGCTCATGAGGCTGATTATACGAGAGTTCAGGTTGCAGACCGAAGCCGGATGCGGAAGCTTTTGTCGGCCGGGCATCGTCGCTCAATGCCGGTGCCAGGCCTCCACGGCCACTTCAATCACCGCGAAGAGCACGCTGAGAGCCACCATAAAACCCTTGGCCCGCTGCCAGTTCTGCTCATGCCGCTCCAGGCCCCGCTCCAGATCGGCGATGCGCCCGCCGCCGCCGTCGCCCATCAGGCCGTTCATCTGCGTCTTCAGCACGCTCAAATCGCTTAGCACCTGCGCTTCGAATTCATTCATCATCCGCATCCACTGGACTCCATCCGCCCATCGCTACCAGGAAATCGCCGCTCACGAGTCTAGCGGCAGGTTGATGAACAATGCCGTTGAGAACTGGGAATAGTTCGGCGGCGTCGAACCGTCGTACATCCGTATATAGAACCGGTCGTTGGCGGTTTCACGTGAGAACGTCATGTTGGGCAAAGTGGCGCGTACCACCAGGCCGGGATCCTCCCCCGGCATGAAGGCAAAATCCCGCCGCCGTATCTCAAAGCCGCCGCCCGCGGGCGGAGTCGCGCCGGCGCTGATCGTCACCGTGCTTCCATTCAGCGCGGTCACCGCGAGGCCGGTCAGATTGCCGGGGTAACTGGGAGCGATGGCCGCCGGCAGCCATGCATCCGCGGGCACCGTCGCGCTGGTCTTGATAGCCAGATCGTCGGCCCAGTCGTTGGCGAACGCGATAGCATACTCCACCAGGTCGGGATAACTTGCCCGATAACTCACCTTCACCGTCCGCACCACCACCTCCGCGTTCAGGCTGGTTGAAGGCGCGTTCAACAGCAGCGCGTCGCCCGGCCAGACGTCGGTGGCAAAGCTCGTCCTGTTTCCGCTATAGGTTCCGCTCCACAGCGCGCTGACGCCGGCCGCCGCCTGTTCGATCGCCAAAGCGGCATTCAGGCAGTCCGCGGAGCTGCGCGCCGGAGGATTGGTGACCGAGCCGATCCACACAGCTACCGCGGGCGAGCCGGCCTCTGTCAGCGCCTGCTGGCTGGCGGTGTTTACCGCCCGTCCCACCGCCCTGCCCACGGTGCAGTAACTCACCGCAACCTGCTCGCCGGCCACCGGCGTAAATCCGGTATAGAACACCACCTTGCCGGTGCGTTCAAGGTGGCACTCGGCCGCTTCGGCCAATGTGCCTACCCGCCGCGTATACGGGCCGCCGCTCGGCGGCGTACTCACCACCCAGCCCGATCCAAGATTGGTCAGGTTGAGGGCACGCATGGTTCCAATCAGATTGATGCTGCTGGCTGCCACCACCGTGCACGCCGCGGGCACTCCGGGGATAGCGCCGTCGTACAGCGTCACCGGCATCCCGCCCACCCCATTCACAAACTCCTGAATCTCCAGTTGCAGCTTGCCCGGACTTAGGCTTGTCTGCCCGCCCAAGGTAATTGCCCCGCTATCTCCGAACGACCGGTACATGGCCAGCGCCCGCTCGTTCTCCGCGCAATGCACCCTTACCCGAAGCGTGTATTGGTTGGCCGGATTCACCGCGTAAGCCGTCCCCGCAAGCGTTCCGTCGATGAGCGGCTGCAATGTTACCGCCCCGGCGCCCTGCTGCGCCGCCGCCAGAAAGCCCGCGATGCATGAGGACTGCGTATCCAGACCGATGAAGAAGCCGGCTAGAACTCCGGTGCTCCCCGGTGAAAGAGTTACTCCCACGGCTTCCAGCAGCAACGTCCCGCCCATCTCCACCGGATCGATCCAGGCCAGTACCGCTTCCCCATCGATTCCATTGCCCCCATCCATCACCAGACCGCCCTGGCCAAGCCTGAGGTAATTGGATCCCTCCAGAGCGTCCCACACGCATACATTGAGTTCACTCTCGTTGAAGAGTTCACTGATGATCGTGGACTTGGATGCCGAGGGAAAGAACGGGTCCGCGGCAAGATAGAACTCCGTTGTTACTCCATCGCCCAGAAAGTATTCGGTTACATAGGCAACCGGCTCATGCTCCCCGCAAACCGTTACATCGTTCGCCAATGCGCGTTTGACGCTGGCGGTGAACGCGAGATTGGCCAGGTTCAGGCTGCCGTCGGTCTCATTCAATGTATGCACCGCACCCGGCACAGCCGAGAGCGTCAGCGCCCCATTGACCGCGCGATACGAGGCCCGCGCCTGATTCGCCACTTGTCCGGCGCTCTTGCTCCATGACGCGCCTGGATCGGGAACGAAGTTGCTCACCGCCGCGCCCAGCGAAAGCCCAGTGACAGAGAGCGCCTCCGATCCGCTATGAGTCACCAGGGCGGTCATCAGCGCCCCGGCAGTCTCGCCTGTGGCGCCCGTGCTGGGCGGCATCGGCAACTGGTCCAGGAGCAACTCGTCGCTCACCGCCTGGATGGCAATCCGGTAGCGAGGGCCCTCGATTGCCAGCCCGGCATACTCCGGCAGCGGAGTTACCGCGATGTAACCCGTGAAGTAGATTGTGCCATCGTCGCCTGTCACCGCAATGGGCTGGTTGCGAGCGGGCGTCGCCAGGCTGCCGTTGGCCGGCAGGCTCAGCCATAACTGGCAGATGGAGGGCTCGTTCAGCTTGCGCTCAATTGTCAGCGGCCGCGCTCCATCGAGGGCGGCCGTGTAGTCCTGCCCATGGATCGTAATCTTCATTGTGACTCTCTGACTCGCTGCAAGGTTGTCATCCTGAGCGGAGGTCGCCGCGGCGGCCGAAGTCGAAGGACCTGCGGTTGCTTGTTATCGTGTTGCGCGGCAATTCAGCCTTTGCGGATCAATGATCGACCGGCCTGCTTATACCAACGCCATCGCCGCCGGCAGGAAGCTCCGATAACAGAGCACATGTTCCCCATCCAGTGGATCGGTAACCGGAAGCGCAAGGAACTGTCCCTTGAGCAGCACCCGCGCCTGTGCGTTTTGATGCTTGCCGTCCAGAGGGATGACCGCCTCTTCCGCGCCAACCATGGTCTGCAGACGGGGATAGTGGAAGAAGATCCTCTCTCCCTGGCTGCCCTGCATGACAAACAGCGCCGACCACTCCTGATAGAAACTCCCGCCTTCGCGGTCGACGAATCCAGTTACCGCCTGAAGCTTCGCGCCGGACGCCGGTGCGCCGCCCGGCAACGGCTCGGCAAGTGTAAGTCCAGTCGAGTTTACCTGGGACACCAGTCCAACGTTGAAGGTCACGCGCCGGATGTAGTCCACGTCCGTCAGCGCCTGGCGCACATACGCGCCCGCAACCGGCGCGCCCACAAAGCCCGTCTGCCCGGTGTAATCCAAATCCAGCGCAACGATCGAACCGGACGAGAACTGTGTCAAATCCGTTGCCGCCAGCGCCACAAACCCGGATGTCGATCCGCTTTGCGGAGTTACCGCCGGAGCCGCCTGCGCTCCATCCGCCGCCGGCGCAGCCCCGCTCGCCGGAGCCAGCAGGTTCATGTGCTGCGAACCTGTAGCCAGCGCCATGGTCAGCTTTGTCCAGCTTAGAAACTCCAAGCTCACCTGCGCTTGGAGCGTCTCGCGCACCTGCTCCAGCGTGCCGGCCGGAATGCCCGCCAGCACTGGCGATGTCTTGCTTCCCGGCTTGCGCGTGAACTCTTGAATCCAACCCAGGTCGATCCACGGAGCCGGCGGAGCGTCCAGGCTGAACCCGCCCTGTTCCGCCGGATCGAAGAGCACCGGCGTCTGCGTGGCACGATTCACCGGCGCAAAATACCCTCGAACCCGCCTTGCCACCGGCGCGGGAGCCGAAAACCAATTTGCCGCCATCTACTCCCCCTGCTCCTGGTAGCTGTAGACCATCACCTTGGCCGACCGGCTCAGTTGGTCCCGCTGGACCATAACCGGCCCAAGCCCCGGCTCGTCCCAGAACACCTGCGTCAGCATCGCCGCCGGCGGTGTTGCAGTGTAATTGAGTTTGGGCGTGTAGAAAGGCTGGATCATCGCCACCAGTTCCTCGTCCATCTCACTCAGCGACCGGCCGCGGTCCAGGCCGCCGAAGCTCTGCGTTCCGCAGGTCTGATAGACGATCTCGCACTCTTCGGCCGCCATCGTGGACGCTAAGTCCATATCGACGGCCAGTCCCAGCCAGCGCAGCAAAAACACATCGTTGGGAAGCTGGCTGAAAGGCGCCTCCGCCTCCTCCACCAGAATCCCCGGCCGCACTGTCCCACGCAGCAGAATTGTCCGCTCCGGATTGATCGTGGTCAGCCGCGTCCGCAGCGCCATATAAAACGAGTCTTTCGCATTCTGCATGAGGTTGCTCCGCAACAGAGATCAGGGGTCAGAGATCAGAGATTAGAAAACGGCTTGGCGCATGCTTTCATGTGCGCCAACTTCCGGATTAGTACATTCTTGCAATCCTCTTGCATGGCGATCACCTAACTGTTCTCTGACCCCTGATCTCTGATCTCTGCTTTTATACCGCCTGCTGCCGCGCCTCGCGCAACAGCAACCGGTAGAGATAGACCTGGCCGAAGGCTTCGTTGCAGGCGATCGACTCGATCAGGTAGTCCTGCCCCGCCACCGTGACCGCCAGCGTCATGGCAAACAGAGATTGAGCCGACGCCAAATCCAGCGCATTCACCTGCTGCTGCACGCCGGTTGCCGACACCAGAAGCTCCCACTTCGACTGCCCGCCCTCTTGAAACGCCGGCCGCAGCTTGCGCATGACCACCGGGCTCACCACCACATCGAAGAAGGTCGTCGCCACCAGTCCCAACTCGGACATGCTGGTATCCGTATTCGTGCCCGTCACCCGCAGAAGAGCCGTCGTTCCTGCTACGCTCCGCAGCAGCGCATCGGCCAGCATCTGCGGCGCTCCCACGGGGTTTCGCGGCGCCGTATCGCTCATCGCTCACCCCAGCCTGTTCGCAATGTAAGGACGAAGCCAGGCCTGCACCGTTTCGTCCACCAGCGAACTCGAGAAATACTGCATCTGCATCGTGTCGATCTTGGTCTTGCTGGTGTTCAGCGCCGGCGTGGACTGCGCATTGCGCACAATCTGCGCGCAAGCCGACTTAACGTCGTCGCCGATCGTCGCCAGCCCCGCCGTGTAGGTCACGGCCACTTCGTTGTAAGGCAGTCCCAACACATTCCAGGGCAGCGTCAACTCTCCCGTGTTGGGGTCAAAGTCCACCAGGTTGGGATCGATCGCCGTCCACTGGCCGGGCAGTGAAAACGCCAGCGCAATCTCTAGCAGCGCATCGTTCGGAAGCTCTCCACGCCGCGGCTTCGCATAGCGGCCCGAGATGCTCACGATCGGCGTCGTGGCCGTTCCCAGGGGCGCCAGAGGCAGATAGCTCAGCAACGCAGTCTGCGATCCCTTTGTCAGCCGCAAGCGTTCCGTGTACTGGATCACATTCAGGTCCGGCCGCCTGCAGAAGCTGTTGATCAATGCCGTGGCGGCCGTTATCCAGTCCGCCGTCGTTCCAGCCGGCAATCCATAATTCGGGTAATCCGCTGGCTGCAGATATGCCATACCTTTTCCTTTCAAGAAACAGGGAACAGGGAATAGGGAGTAGGGAGTAGGGAGTAGGGGACGGGAGACAGGGAGCAGAAAACGGCGAGCAGAGTTCCGCTTGGTTCTCTTGTTGTCTTCTGTTCCCTGTTCCCTATTCCCTACTCCCTGCCTTTCGCCTACCGGTCCACCAGAACCTGGTAATGCGCGTAGTTGGCCCCCTTCACCACCGGAGCGCCGAACTTGACCGCCACGTACTGGTAAGTCAGCGAGTTCGGCAGACCAAGCTGGAAGATGCGCGGCGTGGGATCGCCGAGCCAGTGATACTCGATCAGATCCTCGGTCACAATGTAGGCCGGCAACACCGCCGAGCCCGTTCCAGGCGTGCCCGTGTAGCTCAGGCTCCAGTCCGGAATCAGGGGCAGATCGCCCGCCTGCGTGGACAGCATCTTCACCCTGAAGCCGCCCGTGATCTGGTCGGTGTTCAGCACTACGTTGTACTCGGTCTTCATCTCCTGATCGATCAGATCCAGGAGCACCGGATTGGCGTAGATGGCCGTGGGCCGCACATGGAAGCCGTTGCTGGCCACCATCTGCGCCACCGTCGTCTTGATCGTGTCCACGATCTTCATCGCCGTGGTGACGGTGACCGTGTTGCCGCCGGCCGCGATCTGCGGGGCCGCGCCCATGTATTGTGTGGTCGTCGGCGTGCTCAGGCTGGTGTCGTTGCCGTTCCACAGGGCCACGTCGTGCGCAACCATCACGCCGCTCACCGTGTCCACCAGGTCTTTGGCCTGCAGATAGGCGAACTGCTGCTGCTGGTTGCCCAACTCGATGTCGAACAGGTTGTAGTTGATCTGCGAAACGATCGCCTTCAGCGGCACGCTCCGCTCCACCCGCGTCGGAGTTACCGTTGCGGGCACGATGCTGCGCGGATTCACAAAGCCGGCCGTGCCCGGATTCGGAATCGCCGTCTCTTCGAAGAACCGCGACGGATGACCCGTTGCGGGAACCTGCTTGATGCGCTGCCCGAAGGGGCTCGAACGCCGGCAGATGTCGAAAATCTCGGTCTGATACAGGGGAACTTCGATAGCGCCCGGCCCGATAAAATCCGCTGCCGCGTGAATGTCTGCAAAGGTTGCGTTCATAGGCTCTTTCCGCCCCCTCCATGGGGCCGTTGCTTGAGTGATCAGTGAACAGTGGTCAGTGATCAGTTAACGTCGATCAGCAGTCAGGGCAGTGGTCACAAGCAACTGACCACCGATCACTGACAACCGAAAACTGCTTTTACGCGATCGAGCCCGCCCGCAGCAGTTGGCTCTTCACCGCGATGCGCTGTTCCAGGCTCAATCCGGCCAGCGCCGCGTCCAGGGTGCGCACGTCCACCGGACCATCGCCGATTCCGTGCTTGGCCAGCATCTCGGAGGTGACCGCGGGCACCGTCCTGCGCAGCGGATTCAACAGCGTAGGCGCATTCGCGGCCTTTACCTCGGCCAGTTCCCGTTCCGTTTCCGCCAGCTTCTCCGCCAGCTCCGCCTCCCGCCGGCTTTGCTCCACGGTCGCCGAAATTCTCTCCACCTCGCCCGTCAGCGAGCCCGCCGCGGCGACCCGAACCTCAAGCAAGTTCAGCGTTCTCTCCAGCAGGGCCGTTGCCGCCTCCAGCCGCTCCGCAATCTCGTTCTCTTTCGCTTCCATTTCCATGCCGCTCCTCTCCTGTTTGCTGTGAATGTCGTTCATGAATGGCGATCGTGGGCCAACTCGCCAGCCCGCTAACGAAAGAGGCTCCGAAGCGGAGCCTCCTTGCCAACTTGCTGATTTGCTGCCCTTCTAACTCGCCATGCGGAAGCTCGTAGCCCGGTAGGCCGCCTTCTCCCGCAACAGAATCGCCGCTCCGGTAAAAGTCACCCGGATCAGCTTCCACACCTCGGCCCGCATATCCTCAACCCGCGCATCGGCCAGTTCGTAGCTCATCCCCATGGCCTCCGGCGACTGCGCCGCGATGGCCGCGGCCACCTCGGGAAAATCCCGCGCGTACAGGTACCCGCGCACCACCAGCCGCTGCCCGATCAAGTCCGCGTCGGTCAGCAGTCCGATCTTGCGCCGCGCATCGTGGCCGTCCCACCCCGGCCGGTAGTCCACCGCCATGCCCAGCAACGAGGGCAGCGCCTTCTCCGCTGCCTCGCGCGTCAGCATCACCCGATGCCCGCGGGCCCCGGCCGGAGCCTTGTCGCTGGCCGCATTCACCGTCGTCAATACCCCTTCGAACGCCACCCGGTTGGGGTGCCCGTCCACGTGGGGTATTCTTACCGCCATCGCTTCCAATCGCATGCGCTCTCCGCTCCACAAGGGGCCAGGGAACAGAAACCAGTCCCTCAGTCCCTAGTCCCTCAGTCCCCAGCCCCCGTCATCGCCGCCTCACCCGCCAGCGGCGCCGTTCCACCCTGCCCCGGCGGTCCAGGTTCAAGCGGTCCCAGTCCCCGCATCGCCCGCACCTCGTTCACCGTCAGCACGCCGGCCTGGAGCAATTGCACCTGCACCGCCAGCTCCGTCTCCTCGTCCCTGGCGTTCAGATCGTTGAAGACAAACTCGAACTCCCGCCATCCGATGCACTTGCCGAAGAGATCCCGCGTCAGATGCCCGGCCAGCAACAGAGCCAAGGGCGAAATCGCCCCGCGGAATGCCTCGTCGGTCATCTCCGCGGCGGTCGACTGGTTGACGTCCGCCTCCAGCCCCAGCATCAGCGGCGGCAGCCCGAAGGCGTTGGCCACCATGCGAATCAGAAACTCCTGCCAGGCCAGCCGCAGGTCCGCATCCGTACCCTGGGCGAAGCGCAGCACCTCCGGCTTCTGCTCGGTCGAGATCAGCGGCACACGCCCCGTACCCTCGATCTCGTCCTGCCACCACCTGATCAGGCGATCGTGCTGCGCCGGCGTGGCCTCGTTCAGCCACAAGGCATACTGCGCCACCGCGTTCGACGCCAGCTTGCCCGCAAACCGGTGCGCGCTCAGGAACAGGTTCACCGTCTCAAAGGCCACCTCCAGGGGTCCCAGCCCGAAGGGCGTAAAGCTGCGCGGGTTCATGCGCACATAGATCAGCTGGTTGTCGCGCAGATCCACCGCGCTCGATTCCAGCTGCCCGGGCAGCGCCTGCGCATACCGCGGCGTCTCCGCCTGCCCGTCCCAGCGCGCATTGATGCGGATCGACGCGCCGTCCACCGGCCACAGCATCGCCGGCCGCTCCTCGTCGCCCGTCGGCTCCATCTCGATGGCCCCGAACCCGCCCGTCAACGCGTCTTCGATTACCTGCTCGATCAGGGTTCTGAAGCTGTCCGCTGCGTTCGGCTCTTCCAGCGTCCGGCGCAGCGCCCGCAGCCTTCGCTCCGCAAAGGCCACATCCTGCCGCCTCACCCCGCGCCGCACCCGCACCTGCCAGTCCATGGCCGCGATCCGGTCCTTGATTACGTTGATCGCCCGCCGCACCACCGGGGTCTCCGCAAACCGGCGCAGGTTCATCGGCGTCGGCTTGGGCAGCAGCCGTCCCGGAAACTGCACCGGGCTCAGGATCGCGGGCAGCGCGAGGGTCCGTCGCTCCGCCGCAGCGTCCGCCGCGCCCGCCGCCAGCTCCGCTCGCCGCGGCGAGCCGCCTCCACTCGCCTGCCGCCAGATCCTCCGCAACTCTTCTCCTACCCTCACGCGCACCTTCCTTTTCCCGCCGCCCAAAAAAGAAAAAGGCACGGCCCCGGAAAGGGCCATGCCTCGTCTTCGCCAGTGATCAGAGATCAGAGATCAGAGATCGGTTGTCAGTGGTCAGACGAAAGACGTCAATCTGACAGAATGTAACTTTCATCTTTCCATGTACACCCTTGATCGTACCGCGGAGGCGGGAAATTATCCGCAAACCGCCGCCCGGCGGGTAGATCGAGAAATCAGTCATCCGCGGTTGGAAGCCAACAGACAAGACTCTGATTCCTGATCTCTGCCCCCTGAACCCTAAACGCGCAGCTCCCGCCGCGCCGTCTCCGCCACCCGGCCCAGGTCCGAGGTGGTCAGCACCCGGATCTGGTGCTCCTCCATCGTCTCCACGCCAAAGCGGTACATCTCCAGCCGTTCCGGCTCCTCGCCCACCAGCCGTGCCGCGGGCTCAATCACCGCGGTCAGCTCCAGGACGGCCTTCTCCACCCGCTCCACGCCGGCCCGCAATCCCGCCGCCGAAAACGCCAGCACCTTGGCCATCTCCACGCCCGGCTCCAGGCTCACCGCGTGGAACATGCGGATCTGCCCATTGGGCCGGTACCCCACGTCGATCCGCAGCGGATCCCCCGGCCGCGTATACTCCGAGGCCGCAATCCTCTTGCGCAGCAGGTCCCACACCCCGGCCCGTTCGAACTCCGTCCGCATGCGCGCCTGGATGCCGGCGCGTCCGCTCAGCCGCGGGACTCGTTCTCTCGGCGCCGGCTCCACATACAGCCGCATCAGCTCTTCCAACCCCGCCGGAAGACTCTCCGCCAGATAGGCTTTCTGCTCGGTCATCTGCACGTTCAGGGAGAGCGATTCCGTGAGCAGCCGCATCAGATCTCCATCCGGCTCGGCCTGGAAGCGCCGCCTCAGCTCGCTCTCCATGCCCTCAAGGAGCGCGGTGTCCGCCTCCGGATCCAGGCAGCGCACACGGCGCCAGTCGCGGGTAAACCGCACCAGAGGCGCCTCCCGGCTGCCCTGCTCACGCAGGATCACCCCGATATGCACATACTCGTTGCGTACCGCATCCGGCACATACCGGAGCAGTTGAAACTCGCATGCCCGCCGCTCGCTCCCGCTACCCATGACCTGCCCGCCGCCTGTTAGCGCTCCTCATCATCCGCCAGCCGCCTGCCGGCGCTCCTCATGCAAGGCCCGCCGAGGAGCACCAAATGAAACGATTAACCGTAGTTCGCCGCCCGCCGCCCGCTACATCACCCTTTCTGCAATGCTAGTATCCCACCGCGTCCCTTTCCAGCCTTCTTTTTCACCTTTCTCCATCCCGCCCCATTTCGGAAACGGCTTCCGCTCCGACTTCCCGAACCCCTCGATCAACTCCCGGATGCGGCTCCGCCGCTGGAGCAGCTTCTCCACCAGCGCCTCCATCTCGCTCAGGTCGCCTCCATACCATTCAGCCGGTATCTCGTTGGCCGCCGCCCACACCGTCTCCGCCGGCAGAGTCTCCAGCCTCGTCAGCCAGGGCTCGAACGACTCCCATCCGGCGATCTCCCGGTACACATCGTTGCGGTAGTAAACCCCGCGCAGCGGCGCATCCTCAAACTTCCACTCCCCGGCGTGAAAGCAATATCCAAAGTCGATAAATACCGCCCGGTAGCGCTGCTCCCGCTGTTTGCGCGCGAAGACCGCCTGCCGCCCATTGGCGTTCCCAGTCCATTTATCTAGCGCCAGGATGCCGGCAAACTCGCCCAGATTCCGCACCTCGGCCATCTGCTCCTCGGGCAGGTAGTCCACCACCTGGCCCGGCATCAGGCCGCCCACAAACCGCGACCCGAACTGCAACCCCGCCTGGCAGCGCACCCGCGTCCTGCCCAGATCGATCTCCAACTCCGGTGTGTTCTCCACCAGCCAGCTCGAGACCTCCACCAGTTCCGACTCCGGAGCCGACAACCCCACTGCCGCCACCAGCCGCGAGGCCAGAAACTCGTTGGCCAGCACCCTCGAGTGCTGCGGGTTGTTCTGGAACTTCACCACGTACACGTGGCCGTCCGCGCCCAGCATCAACTGGCCCTGCGCACCGCCCCGCATCCGCCGGATCTGCTGCACCGCCAGAACCGCCAAGCCCGTCTCCCCGCCGTTTTCCGATTCTTATCGAATTCTAAGCGCATTGACATGAATTATCTGCAATGCGGCACACAGAGATCGGGGATCGGGGGTCAGTAATCAGGGGTAAGACACTGGCTCTTGGCGTTCCGATTTGGCCGTTGTAGATGGCCAGCGATAGATTCTCAGGCCGAATCGATCTCACTTCACTTCTGATCCCTGTTTTCTGCTCTCTGATCTATGACCCCTGATCTCTGACCCCTGGAGAGCAACTCCGCCCGCGCTCCCAGCCCGATCGCCATGGCCATCACCCGGTCGTCATGGGTTCCGGCCCGCGCCCCGCTTCCCCCATCCGCCAGCCGGACAAAGCTCCGGCATTCGCCCAACAGCCTCCGGCTCTGGAACCGCTCCGGCTGCTCCACAAGGACCGCGCCCAGTTGCCCCAGCATCGCCGGACGGCTCATCGAGGTCGTCAACCACCCCGCCTGCCCCGCCTGACGGTAAATCCGCCGGTATCCGCACACCGTCTCCGCCAGCGCCAGCACGCCGCTGCCGTGGTTGTTCCTCTCCACCACCAGCCACGCCTGGTTGTACTCCGCGGCCAGCGCCGTCGCCAGCCGCGCCAGCTCCAGACCCCCCACGTGGCCGGCAAACTCCGCGCACTGCAAACCCGTCTCCATCTCCAGCACCTGGGCCGCCGAATAGTCTCCCTCGCTGCCGCCCCCGGCCGGGTCCAGGGCCACCAAGTACTCCTTGCCCTTCACCGGCGGCAGCCAAACCTCCAGCTCCCCATTCCGCCGCCGCTCCGCGGGCTCCGGAGCCGTCGCCAGACGCGCCTCGATCGCCGCCAGCTCAAAGACCGAGTTCCCGCTGGCCAGGAAGCAGCTCTCCTCGTCCTCGGCGTACTCCTGCCGCGCCAGCCTGCGAAAGTCGGCCCGTATCTCCCGCCGGTATCCGATCTGCTCCCGGTCCAGGCGCTTCCGCGCCATCAGATCCCGTTCTTCCCCGGTCAGGGTAGCTTCCTCCACCGCCTTCGCCCGGTAGCAGCGCTCCATCCACCACGGAAAGAAGTGCCGCACCATTCCCGTTTCGCCGGCCTTCCGCCACTCCTCGTGGAAGCATCCGCCCACCCCGTCCGGCGTCGACTCCAGAATCAGTTCCGCCCCCGGTGTCATCGCTGCCCGCAGTCCCGCCAGGGTCTCCGCCGCGTCTCCCGGCCAACGCGCCAGCTCCGAGCAGTGCAGGTTCTGCACCGTCAGGCCACGGCCCGCGTTCCGGTCTCCCGCCGTCACCACCCGGTACTGCGAATCCATCTCCGGAAAGACGATCTGGCGTACATTGGCCCGCGAGGTTCTCAGCGGACCCGCCCGCAGCTCCTCTGGCAGCCAGTCCACAAACCGGTGCACGATGCGGAATATCTCCTCCGCCGCCTCCTGCGTGTGCGCCACCTCCAGGGTCAGCGTCCCCGGTTGGGTAATGGTCTTCAGGAAAAACCGCGCCGCCGCCCAGGTTGTCATCCCCATCTGCCGGGCCTTCAGCACGATGTTCCGCTCGCCCCGCCGCCGCTCGAACGCCCTCTGCGCCACATTCGCCTTCAGCGGAGCCGTCCACCCCTCCCTCGTCCTTACCAGCAGAAGCCGCTCGGCCAGCGCCATTCCCACCGTCCGCCCCCTCAGGCTCGCCGGCCGCTGATCCAGAATCCTCCCGAACCGCTCCAGCTCTTCCCTGTCCAGCTCCTCCAGAGACAGATCCCACTCCTGCGCCCCTTCCGCGCCCGCTTCTCCCGCCTTCGCCATGGACCCCCCGCCTCCAACCGCCCCAACCTGGTCGCCGGCAGCAGCCCCGGAAACGCCTGCCGGTGCCTCATTTTCCTTTTCGTTGCGAAATTGCAATGCACCTGATCGTGCGGTTAAAGACCTAGTTCCCCCCGCACCAGTACTTCACCGTGTACGCCGTGCTCGCCGTCAAAGCGGTGTTGGCCGTCAGCGTAACCGCTGTTGTCGATTCGGTCCAGGTCGCCGTCGTCACCCGTCCAACCCCGCTCTGCAGCACGTCCACCACGCAGTTTGCCGAGTTCGTGTGCGTATTCGGAAAGCTCATCGTCGCCAGCGTTCCGGTCGTCGTGCTGGTTCCCGTGGTCAGCGTCACCGTCCCGCTCACCCCGTCGCACACGTGGCCGCTCGCGCAAGTGATCGCCGGACTCGTCCCCGCCGCCGCGCCCGTCGCCAGCGACATCGTGCCCGACCCAATCATGAACTTGCCCGACACAAATCCCGTCGCCGTCGTATTACCGCTCCCCGTCACCGACAGCACCGCGGCTGGGCTCGCCCCGCCGCTCTCCACTGAGAACCCTCCCGTGCCGCTGTTGGTCGAACTGTTGATCACCACCGCGTTCGCCCCGGCTCCGGAGTTGATCAGCGTCTGGCCATTCTGGTAGAAGATCTCCCGGTCCATCGAGTTCACCACATCCGTTAGGCGAAGGTAATTGCTTGCATCTTTCTTCAACTTCCACTCCGAGGTTCCGGCGTAGTTGTTCCACCCCAGGGCGCCGATCTGGTCCGCGCCCGTCCCCGGCTGAATCGTCACGTCCTGCTCCGCCGCCGCGCCGTTTGCAAACGTCGTCGCATTTCCCGTGAACGTCGGCCCGCTCGCCAGCACCACGTTCCCCGTGCCGGTTGCGGATGCCGCAACCGCCAGCGATGGATTGCTGGTCGCATTCGTAACCGTAGGCGCCAGCCAGGAGGGCCAGCTACCAGAGGGCGCCGCAAAGGACGATACCGTTCCTGTACCGCTGCCGCACGCGAATCCAGTGTTTGATATGAGTCCCGCGCCGTTGATCTGCAGGCAGGAGTTCCCGCTGGACGCCGCCGCCCCGGTATCTATCATGCTTGGCGCGGAAAATCCCTCATGCAGCGTCACCCCTGACGTTAGGAAATCGGCTACATCGGTGGTGCTGCTGCCGCTTCCGGTGAAGGCGTTGATTCCAACTCCGTTGTGTTCAACGGCAATGTCGCCGCCATAAGCTCCGGTCGCGCCCCATTGTCCCAATTCCACACCCTGACTGAAACCCGTTATCCCACCACCCGTCGCCGACGAGTTGTAATCCTCGGTCAAATATGTAGGCGTGGAAGTACATCCCTCTCCACAGAGAACACTGTGCCAGCTTCCAAACGGGAAACCGGCGACTCCATTGTAGGTTCCCACCCCCCATATCGCCTGGAGAATGCTTCCGCCCGCAAACCACTGGAAGTTATTGATCTGTGAGCTAACATAGGTGTTGCCGTCCTGCGCCAGCACGATGCCGCCCTCTTGCGTGGCTGCATATCGGTAGGGGTCGCTGCTAAGAGTCGTGCCACCTTCACAGCACCCGACGGTATCCAGTACTCCCGATCCTATCACTCCCCAGTACGCATATCGGCTCGCGTCTTTAACTGAAAGATTTGTAATGTTGTGGGTGTTATTACCGCCGCTGTTTCTGCTCAACTCAACCATTCCGCTGGAAGTAATTCCCGGATAGCACATCGTGTTGGCGATCCATCCCAATGGTCCCAGAGTAATGATGTGCGATGTCTGGCGCTGACTGGGAGTTTGCGGGAACGCGCATGGTTCTGGAAAATCCTCACTGTACGCGCTGAACTCGGGATGCCAGTAGGTATTTGCAAACCAGTTGTCGATGGAGGACGATATTGAGTTATAAGGGTGAACTTCCGCCAGGATGTTCTCGATCTTCTCCGAGTTCATGAACCCGCCGTTATCATTCGGAGAATCTGTCCTCGTATTCCACTTTCCTCCTACCACGATGGTGGAGTACCCGTAGAAAGTCAGATCGGTAAGCTGCGATCCTAAATCCGTGGACCCTGCAAGAATGCCGATGCCGGTGTTCGATCCGAACGAATCGTTGCTGATCTTCTCGAAGTTGATAGAATTGCTGACTCCCGGAGTAGCGTCAATGCAGACAAAGCAATCGTTGAAACTCAATCCCGCGATGGAACCTTGCTCAAGATACGGTGTGCCTCCAAACATAATAAGCTGGTTGCCGTCCGCTGTCTGGCCGTCCCATGCTCCGAATAAGCCGCTTACCGCTCCGCCGTTGCCGTTCTGCACAGCCGCGCCCTGCCAGTTTGTATTGGGATACATGCCCACCTGCACGTAAACTTTCGTTGGAGCCAGCGGAGTCAGGTTCGTGCATTGAGTATTCAGAGAGTTGCCGCACAGATAGTCTCCGAAGACCACCGTCGGCGCTCCAGAGCATCCCGATCCCGTATTGCTCCAGGTGATGCCGGTAACTACTCCAGATGAAACCGTCGCCGTGCCTTTGGCGGTGATGGATACTCCAGACACACCTAGATTCGCTGTATAAGGACTAAGAGCCGCGCAGCCCGTCCCGTTTATGCCCCAAGCGTCTAGGTTCGAGCCATAGCCACCGCCGCCAGCAGCGATTGTGGTGCCGTTGATGGAGCCAGCGGAGACCGTCACAGTTGCTGTAGCGCCGTCGCCGCCCAGAGTCCAGATGTCGAACGTCACCGGAGAAGTGATGCCGTAGCCGGGCTGTACTATGGTTGCGCTTGCTGGCACTCCGCTGGAGTTTGTAGCGACTGTGACTTCAGCTTGTCCGCACCCCCCTAAATCCCACCAGCCATTCGCACAGCCGCCGCTAACCTGGTAAGTAAACAACGTAGAACTTGGCTTGTATCCGGTTCCGCCGCTCACTGTGCAACTTGTCAACTGCCCGTTCGTCGGCGTGCAAGTAACGGTTCCCCCCGATCCGCTACCCGGCTGGCCGTAGTCTCCGCCGTCCTGTGCTCCAGTCAATTCATACATCTGATTGCCAAAAGGATCGAGGCCGACGGAAGCCAGCAGATAGTCCCCAGCAGGAACCGTGCAGTTCGTAGACCCATTTGTAGCCGCAGTTGCCTGACAAGCATTGAGAGGAGAAGTATCATCCGTTCCGTATGTGTAAGTGATGGTGCCCGTCGCGCCGCCTGTATTTGTCTTGCCCAGCGTTACATGAGAAGCATCCGTATACCCCGTAATCGGCGAGCAGTTCAAGGGCAGCGTCGCAAAAATGGCTGCACCCGATCCTTGAATGCAGATCGCGTGCTTCCCATCTCCCATCAACGATGTAAAAGGGGCCGAGGAATCATACAGGATATTGCTTGCGGCACCGATGCTCCCGGTGGTGGAAGATAGCATGTCGGTCTTGGCGCCAAATGCCAGCACGCTGTACGTGGTCACTGCAGCGTTGGCGCTGGCCGCTTGATGGCCAGTAGGCAGGTCGCTACTGGTATTCAGAGGCCCAGCCATCGTCTGCGGAGTGCTCTGGGTAGAGGAAACGCCGCCCAGGTTTGCCAGCGCGCCGGCCGCGCTCGAAGCCCCTGTCCCTCCCGCCGCAACCGGAACCGTATTCATGCCGCTGATGGTCGCGCTGTTGCCTGGGTAAAAGGCGATTTGACCGGCCGTTCCCGAGTTTATCGTGCCCGTGACGCTGCTCGAGCCAGAACCGCAGGCTGATCCCGTGTTCGAGATATAGCCAGAGTCGTCGACCTGCAGACAGTCGAGACCGCTGCTCGCCGCAAGTCCCGGAAACTTGATTGCGTTCGTTCCCGTGAAACTTGCATACAACGTGCCGCTCCCGCCGCCGTAGATGTTGAACCCCGTCCCGGATCCGGACTCGTAGTTGATGCGCACCACGCCCGAGGGATTGGAGGCATTGATATACGTATCGCCGCTGTTGGTGCTCTGGTAAGCCTTGAAGCTGTCCAGGCCGCCCGTGGCCGAATTCAGCGCCCAGTTGTTACTCTGGTCTTTTACCAGGTACCACTGGCTATTTCCGTTCCAATCCTTGTAGATCAGCGATTCCTTTTGGCTCGTAGTTAATCCCGCCCAAAGAAACTGGTCGATCTCCGCATCCGCCTGGTTCTTCACTATTGTCGAACTGGCGAACGTCGACGTCCCGCCCACCTCAAGCGTCCCGTTGAATTGCGCACTCCCGGCGTTGTTGATCGTCGCCACCGTTGTCACGCTCGCTCCTCCGGACCCGATGACCACACCTCCCGTCCCCGAGTTGTTCGAGCCGTTCAGCACCACTGCGCCAGTTCCAGCCGCATTCAATACACTCTGGTTGTTTGTGCTGCCTGCCGTGGCAATCTCGGCCACTGCGCTTGGCGCGGTGGTCTGATTCGATCCGGAAAAACTTATCGTTGGCTGCGAGGTATACGATCCTCCGGGATTTGTTACTGTAACAATTGAAACCGCATATCCCCCGGGGCAATTCAAGGAAATGGTCGGCGCCATAACTGCCGTAGCCGCCGCGCCCGCGCCGCCTCCGCCTGAAAACGCAATGGTTGGCGGAGTCGCTGAACTATAGCATCCACCATTGTTCACCATCACGTTCGTAACCGTGTTGGCCGTGGCGTTGAGGTATTGCTCGATGATAAGCCTATCGACGTTGTTCAGTTCATCCAGAATCTCGTAGAACTGAGCCCCCGCCGTCGCATCGCTCAAGCCCATCGTCCAGCGGTAGCCGTAGTCCGTCTGGTACCGGTTCAACAGTCCCCGCTCGTTCCCCAAACCAATCCCGATGCGGTAGTGGTTGGTCAGCGTGCTGTCCTGCTGGCTCCCATACCAATCCCCATTCAAGCCGTTGAAACTCCGGTGAAATGTATCCAGAAAGCTGTTGCGCGTGCCGTTGTCCGTCAGATGCCCCGTGTACATCGCTCCGCCGGTGATCCAGCTGTTGTACGCGCTGCCTGCATCCGCCACCACCTGATTGGTCGAGTTTTCGTTGCGCAGACCCACAATCATGTTGTCTTGCGCATTCACTCCCAGGTGCAATGCGGTGCTGCACCCCTCCACATCTCCGCCGGTGAAGGTGTTTCCATCCCCCTGCCGCAGGTTGATCCCATAGGTGCCGGCGATCGGGTTGCCCCCGCTCACCGGGCAATCGATGTGCAAGCGCACAAACGTGCTCGCATTCATCCAGTCCGTAATTGCCGCATTCGCGATCTGGTGCCCGATGCCGTTCACGGCCTCCAGGAAGCCGGTAAACTCCAGATCGGTGAATGTCCCGCCGGCATAGTTGCCGGTGCCGTCGATGGTCATGCCCGTCTGGTTCTGATTGCCCAGGAAGTAACTGCTCTCAAGATGCAGTTCCTGTGCCCGGTAGGCATAGAACCCTGTAGTCGCGCTTGCCGATCCCGTGGTATTGATGGCCACGTTGTCCATCCGGAAGCCCGAAGTATCCAGGGCATAAGTTGGATCGCCTACCTGGATCGCATTGCCGGCGCCGGAGTACAGCAGGACAGTCCCGCCTTGAGTACCGCTTGCTCCGCTGATCCCGCGCAGCGAGCAGCCATGCAGAACCACATTGCGCACCCCCGCCGGAACAATGATCCGGCTGGCCGTCGAGATCGTGGCGCAGGGCAGCAAGACCACTGCGTTGGCCGTCGATATTGTCAGGTTCGATCCCATCGACTGGGTTCCCGTAAAGTTGCGCGCGTCGCACGTGCCGCCATAACTTGCGCTCACCGTTCCCAGGCAGGCCTGTAACTTGGCGCCAAAGTCCACGCCGGGAAACTGGTCCACCGCGTAGGCAGCTCCGGCCGGGCTGTTTGCCGCCAGGGCGCTGTAACTCCCTCCGCCCGGCAATGTCCCTCCGCCCCCATCCAGCTGCGTTCCATAACTCCCCGATTGCGCCGCGTTCCAAACCGTGTAACCGCCGTTGCCCTTCAGGAGATTCCCATCGAAGAACGTCATGTTCTGCCCACCGATCAGGTTCACCGGCGCGGCCGTATCCCAGGTTCCTGCCGCGTTGATGCTGGCCGTTGTCGTTCCCGAGCAACCCGCCCCGCCCGCGGTCACCGCAATCGTCCCTATCGACCCATCGCTGTTCACGCCCGCCGTCGCCTGCGCCGTGCAACTCCCGCTGAACGTCAATGGAACCTGCGTCCCATATGGATCGAATCCCAGTCCATGCTCCGGCCCCACCGTCACCCCGGTCACCGCGCCGCCTGAGGCGGTCACTGTCAATTGTGGCTGCACTGCGTTCCACACCGGCAGCACCACCGCATTGCGCACCGTCCAGCCCTGTTGCGCGCCCGAAAGATCCAGCACCATACCGGTCGGCGGCTCGGCGGTTGCCGCCGAGTTCCCTGCCGCCGCCACCACGTTATCCAGGACAGTGTTCGAGCCTGCCGCAGCCGTAAATGCGTGCGTCGCCTGGATGGTGATATTCTCCCAGCGGTTTGAATCCGAATTCAGTCCCGCGGGCGTCGTCACCGGCAATGCGGGAATCGCGATGCCCGTATTCAGCCCGCGAATATCGATATTCCGGAACTCGCTCCACTGCGGCCACTGTGCCAGATACAGTCCGCATGTATGCGTCGAGTGTGCGCCTGGATATTGCGCGGCCATGGGGTCCACGCCCGTCGCCGCAATCTCTAGGTTCTCAATCTGCGCCACTCGCAGGCCGTTCCCGCCCGTGCCCGTGGCCGCCGGCATCGCAATCGCGCAATTGCCCACCGCCCATCCCGCGCCCGTCCCTGCCGTCCCCGTCAGTCCGCTCCCGCCGGGCGAAAAGATCGAGTTTCTCTCCACCAGCCGGCTCGCCTGGCAGCTTCCCGCCGGCGCGCGCCCCTCGGCTGGAGAGCACGAAATATCCAGGCTCTGATCCACATAGATCGTCAGATCGTGAATCCGCGTGTAGCTCACCAGATTCACGGCGTCCGTCCCGCTCGCCAGCACATCCTGGCCAGGAAATCCCATCAGCGCCGAAACCTGCTTGCCCAAACCGCCGATCGACTGTCCCACCCAGTTCAGAGACCGCGTCTTGCACGTCCCCTGAGGAATCGTCAGCGCCACCCCATGCGCCTGCGCATAGTTCAGCGCCGCCTGCAGAGCATTGGTATCGTCCGCCGCTCCATCGCACACGGCGCCGAATTCCTTCACGCTCCGTTCAGTCTGCTGCGCGCCTGCCGGCCGCAGATCCGTTACGTGCACGCCATTCGGATTCGTGAAACCGTCGCTCCCCGCATACGCCGGGGGAATCTCCATCGCCCCGCTGTTTCCCGCCGAGTTCATCGCCGCTTGAAGTGTCGTCTGCGAGCTTCCCGCCACCGGCGATTGCACTCCATTCACCGACGGCGTTACCAGGGCTCCCGTCATGTTTCCGCCCGACAACGGAACCGCCTGGCTGAACGTCGTATCCACATAGTGCTTGTCCGCCGCCTGCAAAGGCTGCGTCGGATCCCCGCTCAGATAAAGCGGCCCGGTCAATGTTCCGCCCGATGCCGTCAGCAGACTCCCCGTCAGTTCCGCGATCGCCTGGTCCACATATGCCTTGCTCACCGCCTGCACGGCCTGCGCCGCCGGCATCAGTTGCGCCTGCACCTGAGCCAGGCTTGCCTGCGCCGCTGCCGGCACCACCCAGTACTGGGTGTTCGTCGTCCCGTCGCTCATGTAGAACACTGCCGTGTAATAAAGCCCCGCCGGCATCGCTCCCAGGTTCGGGGCCAGATTCACGCTCACAAATCCATCCGGCGCAATCGCCACTGTCGTACTATCTGCGGCCACCGCCTGCCCGTTTGCGGTCGTAAATGCCGGCCAGCTCACCACCACTGTTCCGGTACCCGCCTGACCATTCGCCAGATACACTGTCCCCTGAACCGTCGTCGTGCTCACCGCCTGCGCGTTGGCCACACAGACGATCGCCGTCCCCAACAGGCACAGTCCCAGTCCTGCACGTAGTTTCAGTCCCATCCATATGCCGGCGCCGCGCAACCACTCGTTCTTCGTGAGCTTCATCCCTGTCTCATCCTTCTTCTCGGGGAGCGCCAGAAACACTCCATCCGTCTCTCGCCGCTCGTCCGGCAAAGTCAACTTTCCGATCCATCGGCGACCCTCTTCGCGGCCGCCTTCATTCCCATTACCCCGCCGCACAAACCGCGCTTCTCACTCCCCTGCAATCTACTCCTATTGCTAGGCTCCGGAAACCATGATCCCCAGCCCGCCGCGGCGAAGTTCTTCATAGGTGGGATGGCAAACCGGGGCCCCAGCGATAGGTCTTCGTCGCTGGGGTGGCTACCGGGGGTAAAACCGCGCGTCGCCGTCAGCCTTCCGGTTCCCGGCTTCCGGCGTTCGTCTCCGCAGTCGTCTCTATCACCGGTTCCTGCCACTCCGGCTCGGCTGCCAGCGCCAGCGCTACGCTCCATCCATGCCGGCTCTTCCCGGCATTCTCTTGTGCCGGTTCCAACTCCGCAAGCGATAACAACAGCTTCGTGCTGTTCAAATCGCCCTTGAGCGCCCCTTGCAAGAGCGAGTCGGCAATCTTCCCGCTGTTCTTGCCAACTGCCTTGCCCGCAGCCTTGCGGAGGGTCTTCACGCCTTTCCCCGCGCATCCGGGCCGCCCCGGCTTCTTCCGGTTCGGTCGTACCTGCGTCTTGCCTACCAGTTTCAGCTTCTTCTGCTGTGGATCGGCCATCCGTCCGCCATTCCCAGCCCATCGTTCCACGGTCTTTCGCACCACCCATGGAAAGGCGTCAGCGACAACTCCGCACCGGAGCTGCCCTCTAACACACTGTCTGAAATGCCGTTCCCAATTCTTCTTCTTCCACGCCTGCGAACCCGCGGAGATGGCCCAGAGAAGTTCAGGAAAGCTTCTTGTTCTCTCCCCTGTTCAGTCTTTTCGCTTCGAATGTTCTAAGCTTAACCAATTACTCCGGAATCATCGGCAAGTCGCAAAAAACTGCCTTCCCATTTGTTTTCAATCACTTAACAACTACTCGTCTCCGCCCATTCTTTGACAGCAAGCCCAAAAGGGAACAAATTGCACTACAAAAGAGCAAAGAATCCCAAAATGACTCCAACATCGCTCTCACAGAATCCTCCTCAATCTCGGCCACGCACTCTGAACCCTCCTGCCATAATCTCAATATGCTGGTCCTCGCCTCAGCCTCCCCCCGCCGCCGCGAACTCCTCGCCCAGGCCGGCTTCTCCTTCGAGGTTCATCCCGCCCACATCCCCGAAGATCCCAACCCCAACGAAGATCCCACTTCCTACGTCACCCGCATCGCCCGCGAGAAAGCCCAGGCCGTCTTCGCCCAGCTCTCCGCGCCCAAAGGGTGCCCGCCCACATCCGCCCCCGGCCTAGCCGTCTTGGGCGCCGATACCACCGTCACCCTCGACAACCGCATCCTCGGCAAGCCCTCGGACCCCGCCGACGCTGCTCGCATCTTGCGCTTGCTCTCTGGCCGCACCCACCGCGTCATCACCGGCGTCGCCCTGGTCACCGCCAACTCGACCGAAGTAGCCGCCGAAGTCACCGCCGTCCATTTCCTCACCCTCTCCGACGAAGAGATAGCCTCCTACATCGCCACCGGCGAACCCATGGATAAAGCCGGCGCTTACGCCATCCAGGGCCGCGCAGCCCGCTGGATCTCCCGCATCAAAGGCGACTACTTCAACGTGGTCGGCTTGCCCCTCGTTCTCGTCTCCGCCCTCCTGGAATCTGGCCAAATCCCCACAACTACCGCTAACTCGCTAACAGCAGAGGCTCCGCAACGCGGAGCCTCTGCGCCAACTCGCTGATTTACCAGCCCCTAGGTGCCCCACCTTCGCTGTCATCCTGAGCGAAGGTCGCCGCGGCGACCGAGTCGAAGCACCTGCAACCCGTACCTTCGGCTAGTGCGGGTTTGGCTCTTGCATTCCGATGAGGCCGGGATCGCCAGCCCGCTATCCCCGCCATGCGGGTTCTAACCCCCTGCCTCGCGCCTTCAACTCCAGCCTATCCCCGTCACATCCATCCGGCACACACGCCACGGCTGCGCTTTTCTTGCTATACTTCCTCTTCTTCCCAGCAAAGGAGAAATCCTGTGCGCAAAACCTCCATTCTGCGCCCCATACTCCTGCTTCTCGCTCTTGCATCTCCGGCCCTCCTGCTTGCCCAGTTCCAGCAGCCCACCGACGAAGAGCTCAAGATGACCGCCGACCCCAAGGCCCCCGGCGCGGCAGCCGTCTACCTATACCGCGAGGAAACAGCCGACGACGCGCTCCACTTTCACAGTTACTACGAGCGCATCAAAGTGCTCACTGAGAAGGGAAAGGAACTGGCCACTATTCGCATTCCGTACGAGCATGGCGAGTTGCAAGTGAAAGGCATCGCGGGCCGCACCATCCACGCCGATGGAACCGTCGTCCCGCTGACCGCCAAGCCCGCGAATCTGGTGGACATGAAGAGCGCCGATTATCAGGTCAACACCATGGTCTTCACCCTGCCCAGCGTCGAGGTGGGCAGCATCCTCGAGTACAGGTTGGACATCCGCTACGACGACAGCGCGGTTATTTCGCCCACTTGGCATATTCAGCAGCCGTACTTCGTTCACAAGGCCCATTACATGTTCAATCCCGCGCCAACGGGCGGTTGGCATGCCATTACGAATAGCCGCGGCCAACTGCTCAACCAACTCATGTGCGCTGCCATCGGCGTCCCCGCTTCGGCGGTGGCTCATAGCATCAATGGCCGCTATACCGTCGATCTGTCCGACATTCCCCCAACCCCCGCCGAGGACTGGATGCCGCCGCTCAACACGATCAATCAGCGCGTCGAGTTCTACTACACCTTTGTTCGCTCCGGAAAGGAATTCTGGGATGCCGAGGGCAAACGCTGGGCTAAAGAAGCCGAGCGTTTCACCAATCCGAGCGGGCAGATCACAAGAACCGTCGCGGAGATCGTTAGACCCGAGGACACCGAGGAAGAACAGGCCCGCAAGATCTACGCGGCGGTGATGAAACTCGACAACACCGACTTCAGCCGCAAGAAATCGGAAGCCGAGCGCAAGGCCGAGAAGCTTAAGCCCATCAAGAATGCCGAGGACGTTTGGAAAGAGCAGAGCGGATCGGGCGACGAGATCGCCCTGCTCTACGTCGCCTTGGCCCGGGCCGCCGGCCTGAAGGTCTGGCCCTTTCAGGTGGTCGACCGCAGCCGCGCCATGTTCGATGCCAACTATCTGAGCGTCAACCAGTTGGACGACTACATCGCGGTGATTGAACTCCCCGGTAAAGAGGTTTTCCTCGATCCCGGCCAGAAGATGTGCCCCTTTGGCGCCCTGCACTGGAAGCACACTCTCGCCTCCGGTTTGCGGCTTTCCGATAAGGGGGCGATCATCGACCGCACGCCCGCCAATACTTACATAACCGCGGTTGTAAAGCGCGTCGGCGATATAGCGATCGGCCCCGACGGCTCCGTAAAGGGAACGGTTAACGTCGCCATGAACGGCCCGGATGCGCTCCACTGGCGGCAACTGGCGCTTGAGAACGACACCGAAGAGATGAAGAAACGGTTCAACGAATACCTCCGTGCAGAGTTGCCCGATGGCGTATATGCGGACTTCGAGCGCTTCACGGGCCTAGACGATCCCAATCTCGACCTGATCGCCACATTTACGGTCCACGGCAGCCTGGGAACGGCGACGGGCAAGCGTGCCTTCCTTCCCGCGATGTTCTTCGAGTCCCGCGCCAGCCATCCTTTCGTGGCGCAGGACAAGCGCGTGACCCCCATCGACGTCCACTACGCCAAGATGGACGTGGACGACGTTGTCTATCGTCTGCCGGCTGGATTCACCGTCGAGAGCGCGCCGCAAACCGCGGACCTCACATGGCCCAATGCCGCCATGCTCAGAATCATCACCACGCCAAAGGAAGGCTCGATCGAGGTCAAGCGCATCCTCGCCCACAACTACACTCTCCTAGGGCCCAAGGACTACAACGATCTGCATGGCTTCTACCTGAAGGTCGCCGCCGCCGACCAGCAGCAACTCGTGCTCATGCGCGACGCTGAAGCGAAAGGAAAATGATGCCATCTGCGCGCAGTATTTCTCCTTCCTTCGTCAGAAACGCCGCAATGCGGCGTCAGTCCTGGGTCCGCAACGCGCTTCTGCTTCTGGCCATGGCCTTGCCAGCTCTGCTCCATGCACAGTTCCAGCAGCCCACCGACGAAGAGCTCAAGATGACCGCCGACCCCAAAGCCCCCGGCGCGGCAGCCGTCTACCTATACCGCGAGGACGTCACCGACGATCCTGACAACCTCCACAGCTACTACGACCGCATCAAGGTGCTTACGGAGAAGGGACAGGAACTGGCCACTGTCCGGATTCCCTATGAACACGGTGTCGAAAGAGTCACTGAGATCCGGGGCCGCACGATCCACGCCGACGGGACCATCATTCCCTTCAAGGCCAAGCCATCCGACCTGATGGACTTCAAGGGCAAGAACTTGGAGCTCAACACCGTGACTTTCACTTTGCCCAGCGCTGAGGTCGGCAGCATCCTTGAATATCGTCTGGAGGTCAGTCTCCCCGTCAACAGAGTCTCCGAGCCGACGTGGAACATCCAGCAAAGGTACTTCGTCCACAAGGAGCATTTCGCCTTTATTCACGGGGTGTCCGGTATCAACTATGTCAAGAACAGCCAGGGCCAGCCCCTCGACCGGCTCCTTTACTCCTCCCGGTTGCCCCAAGGCGCCAAAGTGAATTTCGACCGGGGCAAGGCCCTGTTCAGTATCGACCTGACCGATGTTCCTGCCGCGCCCGAAGAGGACTGGATGCCGCCGATCAACACCCTCAACTGGCGTGTGGAGTTCTATTACACCGAAACGGATTCGGGAGTCAAGTTCTGGGAGGATGCCGGCAAGCGGTGGGCCAAAGAGGCGCTGGAATTCACCAGTCCCTCCGGAGCTCTCACTAAGGCAGTCGCCGGCATCGTCGCGCCAACTGACACAGACGAGCAGAAGGCCCAGAAAATCTATGCTGCCGTAGAGAAGCTCGACAACACCGACTTCAGCCGCGAGAAGTCGGAGGTGGAGCGCAAGAGGGAGAAGCTGAGGAACGTCCACAAAGCGGAGGATATCTGGAAACAGCAGAGCGGCTCGGCGAACGAAATTGCGCTTCTCTATGTCGCCCTCGCCCGTGCAACGGGGCTCAATGTCTGGCCCGTCGAGGTGGTTAATCGCAACCGCGCCATCTTCGATCTCCGCTATCTGTCCCTATCGCAATTGGACGATTTCCTCGTTGTCGCCAACATCGGCGGGAGGGAGGTCTACCTCGACCCAGGACAAAAGATGTGCCCTTACGGCATCCTCCACTGGAAGCATACCTTCGCGTCAGGTTTCCGGCTTACCGGCAGCGGCGCTGTCCACGCCACCACTCCCGGCAGCAGCTCCGAAAGTGAGGTCGTTCAGCGCGTTGCCGACCTCACCGTCGATGAACAGGGCAACCTCAAAGGAACTGCGCGCTTTACAATGGCCGGTCAGGAGGCTCTCCACTGGCGGCAGTTGGCCCTAGAAAACGACCAGGAGGAGGTCAAGAAACAGTTTAGTGAGTCGATGCGCGATTCCCTGCCTGATGGGGTCAGTGCCGACTTCGATCACTTCCTCGGCCTCGACGACTCCACCGTCAACCTCATTGGCTTTGTCAAAATCTCCGGCAACCTGGCCACGGCCACTGGAAAGCATCTCTTTCTGCCCGGCCTCTTCTTTGAATCCCAGGCCAAGCACCCCTTCGTCGCACAAGACATACGCCTCACTCCGGTCGACGTGCACTACGCGAAGATGTTGCAGGATGATGTCATTTATCACCTGCCTTCTAGCTTCACTGTCGAAAGCGCCCCGAAGACAGATGATCTCTCCTGGCCCGGCTATGCCACGCTCAAGATCGGCTCCACAATGAATGCCAACTCAGTTGAAGTGATCCGTGCCTTTGTCCAGAACTTTGCCCTGCTCGATCCCAAGGTTTACAACGACCTCCACGACTTTTATCTGAAGGTAGCCGCCGCGGATCAACAGCAACTCGTACTCACACGCGCCACGGCAGGAAAAGGAAACTGACTATGCGCATTCCTTCCATCGTCTTCTTACGCGCTCTGGTAATCGCTCTCCTGGCGCTGGTGTGCAGTCCCGCCCATGCAGGCATGTTTGGCAAGAACAACCAGCCGGTCCCGCAGTGGGGTCTCGACGCCGCCAAGACTCCCACGCCCGCTTATGACACGGATGCCGCCGCGGTGATCCTCTTCGATGAGTACGTCGAATCCGTTGACGGCCAAGGCCGCGCCGTGGAGCGCGAACGCGAAGCCATCCGCATCCTCAAGCCGCAGGGCCGCGGCGACACCTGCGAAGTCTCCTACGATGCGGACGAGAAGGTCAACTACTTCCGCGTCTGGACCATCGCTGCCGACGAGAAGCAGTACCAGGCCCAGGACACGGACTTTGTCGAGCATGGCGATACCGGAATCCCCATCATGCTCTCCACAGCCAAGGCCCGCATCGCCCATCCTCCCGCCGTCGATGTCGGCGCGGTTGAGATCTGCGAGTCTGAAGAGTTGCTCGAACCCTATATCCAGGAAAAGGACTGGCACATCCAGAGCGGCATCCCCGTGGTCTTCCAGGCGCTCGAAGTGGACCTGCCGGCCGGTCGCGCCCACGCCGAATCCTGGCACAGATTCCAGCCCGTGAAGCCGGTCGAGGTCGCTCCCAACCATTGGCGCTGGGAGGTGAAGGACATGCACGCCCTCATTCTCCGCGATGTGCGCTCCGCCCCCGAATGGCAAGCGCTGTCCGCGCGCATGTGCGTCCAATGGGGCGATGCCGCCGTGGAGGGCAAAGACAGCCAGTGGCGCGCCATCGGACAATGGTTCACCACGCTTGAGGCCAACCGCCCCGATCCATCCCCGGAGATTGCCGCCCAGGCTCAAACTCTCATCGCCGGAGCGCCGGATTTCTATACCAAGCTCAGCCGCATCGCCGAGTACATCCAGAAAAACATCCGCTACTTCATCGTCATGCGCGGCATCGGCGGCCTCCAGGCCAATCGCGCCGCTGACATCTTCCGCAACCGCTATGGCGACTGCAAGGACAAGACCACCCTCGTCATCTCCATGCTCCAGGCTATCGGCATCCACGCTGTTTATATGCCCGTGGACGATCGCCGCGGCGTCGTCGATCCCGACGAACCATCTCTCTACGGCAACCACATGGTTGCCGCCATCGAGGTTCCGGCGGACGTGCGGGATCCGCGCCTCAAAGCCATCGTCAAGGCCAAGGACGGCAAGCGCTATCTCATCTTCGATCCCACTAACGAGCGCACGCCGATCGGAAATCTGCCCTCCTACCTGCAGGGCGGCTACGGCACTCTTGCCGCCGGCCCCTCCAGTCAGATCGTCGCCCTGCCGGTCCTCGACCCAGACGCCAACGGCACCGAACAGAAAGGTTCCTTCACGCTATCGGAGGACGGCACCCTCTCCGGCGCTGTCGATGCCTTCCATACCGGGCCGGAAGGAGCCGATCTTCGCCTTTTCCTCAAGTACACGGATGAGAAGGAGCGACGCGAATTCTGGGAACACTATGTGGCCGAAACCCTTCCCGGCGTTGTCCTCGACGCCTTCCAGTTCATCCAGCCGGCGGCTCTCGACAAGCCTCTTGAATTCCATTACAAAGTCACGGCGCGCCAGTACGCCCATACCGCGGGTCCGCTGATTCTGGTCCGTCCGCGTGTAGTCGGCACACTCGCGCGGCCTTTTGACGACAAACCGCGCACTCTCCCCATTGACCTGCCCGCCTCTGGCCGCTGGCGCGACAGCTTCGACATTACCCTTCCTCCCGGCTATGTCGTCGATGAGACCCCTGACCCGGTCAACCTCGACCTCGACTTTGCCAGCTACCACTCTTCGGTCTCGGCCAAAGGCAACCTGCTCCACTACGAGCGAGAATATGTCGTCCGCCAGGTCGAGCTTCCACCCGAGAAAGCCGCCGACTTCCGCCGCCTCGAAAGCGCCATCCTCGCCGACGAAAAAGGCGCCGCCGTCCTCAAGAAACAGTAAAAGCCTGAGAATCTGCTGGGTGCCCCACCCTCGCCGCGTTTTTGCAGTTGCGGCTAGGGTGGGGTAGCTCGATGCAGGGATTACGGAAACAGTGAGAATGCTCCAAGCGCTTGGGAATCTCCCTCATCGCTCTCTCCCGCTCTCCAATGCGGGCGGAGGACCACGCGCTCCTGTCCAACGCCGAAGGTAGGCTCCGTCTTCAAGAGGCGAGCTTGAGCTGCCGCAAAGAAAGAAGGCCGCCCGCAATCTCAATTCCCTGGATTACTTCGGTTCTGCGCGATCCTGGCCCTGTTCGTCTTTGTGCAGCTTGAAGTAGTCGGTCTGCTCGCGCAGTAGGCGTGTGGCCTGGTCGGCTAGGTCCTCGGCGCTCTCGATGGCTTCTTTGCGGGCCAGGTCGAAACCCGGTTCTCCGGCGAGTGCGCGCAAAATGCCCAACCAGCGCTCGACGGCCGCGGGCAGCGGCTTCAGCGATTTGCGAATATCGGCGTGGCGATCGGAGTAGACGTCGAGGTTGGAGCCAAACTCGTCCATGAGAGCGGTAAAGTCCTGAAGCTCATCGTCGAGGCGGTGGCTGCGGGCGGCGGACTTGGCGCGGTTGGTGAGCCCCTTGAGAACGTCGGCGTGTTCGTTGAGGAACTTTGTATAGAGGCTGACACGCTCATCCGGATCGATGCCGGCCTCCCGGATCTGTTCGATCTGAGCTTCAGTGAGGGGCTCACGCTTCTCCTTTTGCGCGGCCAAAGGCGTGCATACAAGCAGACCGATCGGAATCGCGGCAATCCAGCGCAGGGGGCGCATCGGCTCACACTCCAGCGTTCCCATTGAAGCACAGAGTGCGAGACCGGGAAAAGAGCAATCGGCTATTTGCGGAAGACCTGCATCAAGGTTTCGTTCTGGGCCTGGTTCACCTGTGCCAACGTCTGCTCCACCAGTGGGCGGTCTTCAAGGCTGCTGTTGTGGAGCATCTCGGTGAGCCGGAAGGCGGTGTGACGAAGCAGGATCTCGGCGCTCTTGAGTCGCTTGTCGTCGTCGGACACGGAAAGATGGATTTTTTTTGCCAGCAACTGGATCTGCTTCAGCATCTCGGTTGCCTTTGCCACGTCGCCTGCGGCATATTCCCGGAGGCTGAACTCGGTCATCTCATGAACCAGTTCCGCGTAAAGGAAGCACTGTTCGCGTGGTTGCGCCTGGCCGGCCTTGGCTTCCAGAGCATCGATGCTCTGTTGATCGGGAATCTTGTCGTCCAACCCGGAGGCGCAGGCCGGGACCGCGGAGACGGTGAGCAGGACGAGGACTGCGAATGGAACCCTGGACCGCATAAGGAACCTCCGCTGAAGCGCCGTAAAGCGGGTTCCCAATTCATGGGGCCTTGCCAACTGGAAATCCGCATTACCCCAGGCCGTGACTATAGGACGATTCGATGAGAAATTGCAAGCGAAAAAACATTGATTTCACCACCTCAAAGGCTGAAGAACGATGAATCGAGGTCTTCTAGCTCACTTTTATAAAATCGCCAGTCTCACGGTTTGTTTTCAAGCAATTTGAGGCGTTGGCGAGCCTGCCATTCCTGATCGGGGAATTTACCGGCGGACGAATCCAAAAAGTGATGGTAGTAGGTCGCCGCCGCCGCTTTCTGGTGAAGCGTGTCGTATGCGGTTGCCCACAGGAAGTAGCTAGAGGGGACCTCGGGAAGGTATTTTGACCGCATCGTAAGCGCGTGCAGGGTGATGGATGGCTGATTCGTTCGCGAAGCGGCAAAAGCCAGGCCGCTCCAGCCGTCGGCGTTGGCTGGGTCAAGCTGCGTAGCCTTGTTGAAGACGGCGAAGGCTTGAGTGTACTTGAACTGGCGGATCAGGTTCTGGCCGTGATCGATCAGCAAGGCTGGGTCGTTGGGGCTGGACGCGAGCAGCCCGATATAGAGCAGGTCGGAGCCGGCCGCGTCCCCGGCCTCGGCCAGAACCTCAGCCAGCATGCGCGTGATGGCGGGGTCGGCGGGGTTGGCGTCGTGGAGCTTTTGGATCAGTGGGAGGGCCTCGGCTTTGTCCTGGGCGGCCAGCACGGCGGCCAGTTGCGCGGTGAGGGCAGGGTCGGCGGGGGATTGCTCAAGGGCCGCATGCAGCAGGGTTTCGGCCTCGGGATAGAGTTTGCGTGCGATCAGCAGGTGGGCCAAACCTGCGTTGGCGGGGGCGGATTTGGGATCCTTGGCGAGGACGCGGCGGTAGGCGGTTTCAGCGGCTGCGTACTCCCCGGCCTGGTCGGCCAGGTTGGCGGCCAGCAGCGTGTCGTCCAGGGTTTCGGGGGTGAGCTTGAGGGCCTCCAGCAGGTCGTTGGAGGCCTCGGTTGTGTCGGTATTGCGATCGATCCGGGCCAGGGCGCGCCAGGCGCGGGCTTTCATGGCGGGGCCTGCGTCGCCGGGGTCAAGGCTCGTTGCCGCCGCTAGTTCCGGACGGGCATCGTCGAGTTTGTTTTGGCGGGCCAGGACCAGCCCCAGCGAGAGATGGGCCAAAAACGATTGCGGATTGGCCTCGATGGCGCGGCGGTAAAGGCTGGCCGCATCGTCGAGGCGGTTCTCAGCGTCGGCTGCGTAGCCCAGGTCGAAGAGGGCGCGCGCGGCGGTGGGGTGGGCGGCAATCCAGGGCTCGAGCTTGGCCTGGGCAGCTTTCCAATCGGATTTCTCCAGGTCAGCTTCGGCGCCCGCCACTGGCTCGCTGACGGGCTCGGATGCGGCGGCGGAAGCGGGCTGGGTCTGCTTTTCCTGGTTCGCAGCTGAGTCCTGGGCGAACCCGGCCGCCGAGGCAACGAGCTGGGCGAGCAGGATGAGCAAGACGAAACGAAACACGGAATACCTCATTGAACAGTTTAACGGGGCGGAGTTCGGCGGCAACGAATTGGACGGCTGTAGCTTCGACGCGCCTCGGCCGGGAAGGAAATCGAACTGGGTTCCGGCGGTAGTCATTGGGCTGGATTGGCTGCGTGGATGGTGGACAGTCGAGGAAAAGCGCCCATGCGGCATGAAAAAATGTTGGATTGTTGCGGTGCGAAGAGGGGTTAAAGGAGTATTCTCTCGCCTAGGCTGTTGGAACCATCCCCAAAGAAAGGCACAACTGAAACATGCGTAATCTCAAGTCCCTCACTGTGGCAGCCTTCGCGCTGCTGACGTTCCTGCTCCTGGCGCCTGCAACCCAGGCGCACGCCCAGTTCCCCGCATACCTTCACGCCATCTCCGACCTGCGCTCGGCCCGCGCATACCTGCAGATGGACACCCGGCCGGATCAGCAAGGCTCCCGCGACTATGCGATCAAAGAGATCAGCCGCGCCATCGACGACATGAAAAAGGCCGCGGTGGAAGATAACAAGAATCCGTGGCGCACCCCGCCGCCCCAGAGCGGAGGCAATCCGAATTGGCCGATCCACTCGGCGGTAAGGCTGCTGAGAGAGGCGCGCCACGACGCTGAGAGCGGGCGGGATGCCCCTGAGAACGTCGGGCTGCAAGTCCGCTCCATCGAGCACATCGACAAGGCACTCCAGGCCCTGAAGCCTTGGCTTTAAGAGGCCGCAGTGCGGTAGCTGTTTAGGATCGATACGAGGCGGCAGCGGACCGGCCGATTCGCTGCCGCCTTGAAGTCTGGAGCAGATCGGGCAGCTGCGTCAGCTGCCGGGCTTGAGGCCAGTTTCGTCAGCGGCCTTCGCAATCCAGTCCAGCCGGTCGCTGTTGTCGCTGGCATCAATCTGAACCTGGTCGCCCGCGTTCCCGTCGCAGAGACTTCCTGCTGCCTGGCAAGCCTACAAGCAGCAAGAAACCTGCCGGCACGGAAGCCCGCAAACAGTGGCGGCGCAATCTGCTTTTAAAAGAAGCCGGTTCGCAGGTGTTCAGAAACCTCGCGAAAGCGCCCAGGAAGTCTCCAGAGTGGCGCAATACATCTCGAAAATGATCCCCTTTGCGACTCCCGCGGGCCGTCCTTCGCGCTGCGGCCATCGGCTCACCAGGCCAAATCCCCCTGCGTTGCGGTGAATTCAAGCAAGTTTCCGGTCCCTCCATCAATCTCTCCTAACCGCACCCGCAAAACTCGTGTCTAATGCTTAGCATGGGCAAGAACGACCACGAGACGATCAAGGCGGTTCTCGAGGGAGATAAGGAGGCCTATGGGGCGCTGGTGGTGCGCCATAGCCAAAGCCTTTTCCGCGTCGCATTCCGTATTACCGGCAATGAATTCGACGCGGAAGACGTGGTGCAGGAAGCCTTCTTGCGCGGGTATCAGAAGCTGGAGAGCTTTCAGTCCCGTTCGAAATTCGGCACCTGGATCTACCGGATAGCGGTGCGCTGCGCGCTGGATAGGATCGCCGGCCGCCAAGCGGATGATTCCAGCCGTGTCGCCGAAGAGGCCGATCCGGAACGGGAACAGGTGCAGGTGGCGGATGAGGCCGCTGGTCCCGACCGCCTGCTGTTGAGCGGCGAGATTGGCGCTTTGCAGGATTTGGCGCTGCGCAGCCTGACGGCTACCGAGCGAGCGGCCTTCGTGCTGCGGCACATGGAAGATTGCACCAGCGAGGAGATTGGCGCCGCGCTGGGTATTCCACCGAACGCGGCCAAACAAGCGGTCTTTCGCGCGGTCAGGAAGTTGCGCGGCCGGTTAGCTCCATTGAGGGTGATGAGATGAAACACTTGGGTGAAGAAGAATTGATAGAGCAGTATTTCAGCAAGGGAGCTGCCGGCTTCGGCCAGCACCTTGACGCTTGTGCGCAGTGCGCCGAGGCCTACGCTGCGCTCCGGAGCGATTTGGACGAGATGGAATTTGCAGCGCCTCCGGCCCGCGACCCCGCATACGGCGAAAGGGTCTGGCAATCGATCGCGCACCTGCTGCCCGCCTATGAAACGCCAAAGCGGAGCTGGCTCGGCATCGGTTTGTGGAAGGGCTTGAGTTATGCGTCCGCCTGCGCCCTGCTGGTTGTGGGGGCCTTCTTCGCGGGCAGTCTGTGGGAGCACAATCGGTCAAGAACAACTGCGGGAAGCAATCCGCCGCAGGCTCCGGAGCATGCGGCGCCGCCCCAGCAACGGATTGTCGTGGTCGTCTTGAGCGATCATCTGGACCGTTCGGAGCGGCTGCTCGTCGAGTTGAAGCACGCCGATGCCGGCAGCGAAGAGATGGTTTCTCCCCTCCGCGACGAGGCCCGGAGTCTTCTGGCCGCCAATCGCATCTGCCAGCAGAACGCCGCCAAGATCGACGATCCGGAGCTGGCCGCGGCGCTCGGTCGTCTGGATCATCTGCTCGATGAGCTGGCCAACCAGCCGGGGGGGGTGAACAGCGCAACTATCACCCGGCTGCAAGAGGAAATGAACGCGGACGGACTGCTCTTTCAGGTGCGCGTTCTGCGTTCCAGGATTCCCGACCAACAGGCGGCCACAACCGCCCAGTCGAAAGAAGGCACAATATGAAAACCGGAGGCATCTTTCATGCCGCTGTTCTAAGTATATTGCTCTTCGCGCCCGTGGCCGGCGTTGCCCAGTTTTCGCCGGAACAAGGCTTTGCGGGAAACGGCGCGCCGGCTGGAATCGACGGTGCCCCGGCCGCATTCAACACGCCTGAAAGCAGTCTCTATGCCGACGGAACGCGCGCCATCAACGAAGGGCGCTGGTCCGATGCGGAGGCAATCTTCGCCAAGGTCGCCAGCCAGCATGGCGAGCACTCCGACGGCGCCCTCTACTGGAAGGCGTATGCAGAGAACAAGCAGGAGCAGGCGAGCCGCGCGCTCGACACCTGCGCCCAGCTGCGCCGCGACTTTCCCTCGAGCAGTTGGGTTCATGAATGCGGCGCGCTGGAGATTGAGATTCACGCCCGAAGCGGAAAGCCCCTTGAACCCAGCGCAGCCCAGGACGACGACCTGAAACTGCTGGCGCTGAACTCGCTGCTGCGCCGGGACGAGCCGCGCGCCCTCGCGGAGATTCAAGAGATTCTCAACGGCGATTCCAGCGAAAAGCTCAAAAAGGAAGCGCTCTTCATCCTCGGCGAGCACTATTCCAATGCCACCTATGCACAGATTGTTCGCCTCAGTTATGTCGAGGGAGATGTGCGCATCGCGCGCGGCGAGCGGAACGAGAAACTCACCGGCGCAACCTGGGAGAAGGCCGTTTCCGATCTTCCTTTGGAAGCGGGCTTCAGCCTAGCGACAGGCGCTGGGCGAGCGGAGATCGAGTTTGAAGACGCCTCGACGCTCTATCTCGGTGAGAACTCGGTTCTCACCTTCAACGATCTGCGCACCACGGCCGGCGTCCCTTACACCCAGCTCGCGCTGCTTACAGGCACTGCGACCCTTCATGTTCGCCCCTACATGCCCGGCGAATTGTTCATTCTGAATACTCCTTCGGATGAACTTATCACGAGATTTCCCCACCAGAGCTATCTGCGGGTCAGCAGCTATCTCGATGCGACCGCGGTTACCCCGCTGGATGGACCATTCCTCCGCCTGTCCCGAATGGGGCCGCAAGCAGTCCTGAGCGGTCAGACGGGGTACTTTCGTGAAGGCAGCCGTGTCGATTCCGCTGCCGCGGGCGATCCGAACGCATTTACCGAATGGGACAAGTGGGTTGCGGATCGCGTTGCCCAGAGAGCGGCGGCAATGGCCGATGGGATGCAAGCCTCGGGACTGACTGCGCCGATCCCCGGCCTGGCGGAGATGAAAGGACAGGGGGCGTTCTTTGATTGTCCGCCTTATGGAACCTGCTGGGAGCCTTCAACGGTGGATGACCGCCAGCCGGCGGGCAACAAACCTTCCGAATCTCAGCCGTCTGTGGCTGAATCGTCCCAGCCGGTCACCGAGACAAAGCAGGCTGGCTCGCGCGCGAGTGCTCCGGTTTACGACCGAAATCTGGAAGCCTTCTTCCCGTGCCTTCCGGCAGCCATTCGTTACCGGACCGAAATCGATCCGCTTACCGGCAGGCAACTGGTGATCGACTCGCCATTTGGCGCCAGCGCGCTCCCCTACGCCTGGGCTGTTTGTCACGATGGAAGCTGGATTCACCAGCGGCATCATTATGTGTGGGTTGTGGGTCACAAGAGACACCACATTGAGCCCGTGCGCTGGGTTAAGAGCGGCCGTACCGTGGCCTTTGTCCCCATCCATCCCTACGACGTAAAAGGCCGCCCTCCCATCAACCGCAAGGAGGAAGCTTTGGCGGTGAACAACAAGAACGGCTTTTCGGTCGAACGGATCAAGTTCGATGCGGACCGTCCGGTCGAGTTTCTCAAGTCGCCTCCAAGAGAGTTTCGCAATGCCCCTTTGGCTCCGCTTTCCCGGACGGACGATCCGCATCTCGAAGCTCACCGGATCAAGGATACGTTCGCGAGCAAGGGCGCCCTTGCCAAGGCGGCGGGCGTCCCGCTTAGCTTCGATCGTAAGTCGCATAGCTTCATGATGGCCCAGCAGGTTATGCGGGGAAACAAGAGCATGACAGTTGCGGCGCCGATCACCAACCATAGCGGCAATCTTCAGTCGCGGTCTCCCAGCGTTAGTGGAGGAGGTAGTTTTCGGGGTAGCGGCGGAAACGGCGGCGGTTCGCATGGTGGTGGAGGCGGTGGCAGTTCCAGCGGCGGCGGTTCGCACGGTGGTGGAGGGGGCGGCGCTTCCACTTCCACTGTTGGCGGTTCCAGCGCAACCAGTGTCAATACCGGCAGTTCCAGTGCCGCTACCACCAGCGGCGGCGGTCATCGCTAGAACCGGCATCTGCCTATAGCGCGGCCTGCGCGCGTCATGCGGCAACCTCGCCAGCCTACGAGATCGGACCGCCCCGTGAGACAATGCCCTCGGCAGCCATCCTTTCCTCTCCAAACTTCCCGGCTGCCGGACGAAACCGCAGATGGCCTTATCCTCAAGCGTTTTGAACCTGCTCTTCGGCCGCCCGCTAGCCACCAGCGAGGAGCGCGCCGAGCACATCGGCCCTGTCGCCGGCATCCCCGTCTTCGGCCTCGACGCCCTCAGCTCCGCCGCCTACGGCCCCGAGGCCGCGCTTACGCTGCTCATCCCGCTGGGCCTGCTAGGCGTACGCTACATCGTTCCCGTAAGCGCCGCCATCATTGCCCTGCTGATCGTCGTCTACTTCAGTTACCGGCAGACCATCGATGCCTATCCCAAAGGCGGCGGCTCTTACACGGTAGCCTCGCAGAACCTGGGTGAAAACGCGGGCCTGCTGGCCGCAGCGGCCCTGATGATCGACTACATCCTCACCGCCGCCGTGGGCATCTCCGCCGGCGTGGGCGCGCTCATCTCCGCCGTTCCCGGCCTTCAGCCCTACACCTTGCAACTTTGTCTGGCCGTGCTGCTTATCCTCACCGTCGTCAACATGCGCGGGGTCCACGACACCGGCGTGGTCTTCATGATTCCCACCTACCTGTTCACCGGCACGCTGCTGATCGTGATCGGCGCCGGCGCATGGCAGGTGTTGCATAGCGGCGGCCATCCGCATCCCGTCACCCCGCTGCCGGCGATTCCCGCGCCCATAGCCCTGGTCAGTTGGTGGCTGATTCTCAAGGTCTTTTCCTCCGGCTGCACGGCCATGACCGGCGTCGAGGCGGTCAGCAACGGCGTGATGGCCTTCCGCGACGACACGCGCAGAAACGCCAAGATCACGCTGACCATCATCATCGTTCTGCTGGCAACGCTGCTGGCCGGCATCGCCCTGCTCTGCCGCGCTTACGGCATTGCCGCCACCAACCCCGACTCGCCCGGCTACGAGAGCGTGCTCTCCATGCTCACTCGCGCGGTGATGGGTCACGGCGTCTTCTACTACGTCACCATCGGCTCAGTGTTGCTGGTGCTGGCTCTCTCCGCCAACACCGCCTTTGCCGATTTTCCCCGCCTCACCCGCGCCATCGCTCTCGACGACTACATGCCCCATGTCTTCCTGCTGCGCGGCCGCCGCCTGCTTTACTCCTGGGGCATCTACGTGCTGGTGGCGCTAACCGCGGTGCTGCTGATTGTTTTTGGCGGCGTCACCGACCGCCTCATTCCGCTCTTCGCCATCGGCGCGTTCATGGCCTTCACCCTCTCGCAGGCCGGCATGGTGATGCACTGGAAGCGCCAGGGCCGCCCGCTGCGCATGGCGGTCAACGCCCTGGGCGCCGTGGCCACCGGCATCACCGCCGTGGTGGTCCTGGTGGCCAAGTTCATGGACGGCGCATGGATCACGGCGCTGCTCATCGTGGCCATGATTCTGCTCATGCGCGCCGTCAAGCGCCACTACCTCCGCGTGGACCGCGAGACCGCTCTCGACCGGCCCATCCTCCCCGCCCACATCGCTGAACCCATCGTCGTGCTGCCCATCGACCGCTGGAGCCGCATCACCGAGAAGGCCCTCAGCTTTGCGCTGGGAATGTCCTCCGATATTCGCTGCCTCCACGTCCAGACCGCCGGAGACCCGGACGAAATCTCCCAGGACTGGGAGAAAGACGTGGCAGCTCCACTGCGCGCCGCCGGCAAGTGCGTTCCCAAACTCGAGATTCTGCAGTCGCCCTTCCGCTACATACTCGCTCCGCTGGTCGATTACATCTTGACCGTCGAGAAGGAGTCCAGCTTCAACAAGATCTGCGTGCTGGTGCCGGAGCTGGTGGTGCGCCATTGGTGGGAGAACCTGCTCCACAACCGCCGCGCTGACATGCTTAAATTCATCCTGCTCATGCGCGGAAACCGCCGCATCGTCATCATCAACATTCCCTGGTACCTGGAAGAGAATTGAGAAGCACGGTCGGCCGGACTGAACGCACAAGCCCGGTCTCCTCGATTCTGGCCGCCCATGGCGGAATTCTTTCCCGCCCGGATTCCCTTCCCGCCCTTAAACGGTCAAATAGGTGCGTAGACGCTCCTACAACCGGTTTCCAGCTGGGGCCTGGAAGTTCATCGAATCCGGGACTTCATCAGGGCAATCGCATGAACTTTTCTTGTTGCCGAGTCAGGTTCCTTTCGCCCTCCAAGCAGGCCATTCCCCGCGCGCCTCCCAGCGGGAGGCGGGGAGAATAGCCCAGGGCCGGGGGGCCCCACGGACAGGCTTTCGTCCGTGGGGTGGGAGGGTGAAGCCCTGGGAACGCGTTTCAGAAGGAAGATACCGCCCCGGAGGGGCGGATCGAATCCTGGTAATGGGCTGGAGCCCCGTTCATGCGTTTGCCCTGCGGACTTCATCGAACCGGGGTGGAGAGGATAGTCTATGAAGGTACAGCATCCCAGTCGCGCCGCCGCCGGGGCACAGCCATGCGAGCGGCAAGCCGGCCAGAGCATGGTATTGAGGAGAGTTTCAAGTTGAAGAGAACGTTACTGCTTTCGATTCTGGCCGTGGTTCCGGCCGCGCTTTTGCCCCTGGCGGCCGCAAGCCAGGTTGCCCCAGCCCGTGGGTCGCGCTCCGCCAGCGAGGGTGAACCTTCTTACAAATACGAGGTCTTTGCCGGATACGGCTACACCAGCCTCAACCAAGTCAACCAGTCGCGCAGCGGCTTGCAGGGCGGCAACATCTCCGTCACCCGCGATTGGGGCAAGCACTTCGGCCTCACCGCCGATGGCGCCTATTACAAGTACCCACTCGTTACCGGCAACCCCGGAGATCCGTCGGTCGATGCCATCCTCTTCGGACCCGTGGTGCGCGCCAAGCTCTACGGAAAGGTCAGCGGGTTCGCTCATGCGCTGCTGGGCGGCGAACACTCCGGCGGTGAAAGCCAGACCCCCAGTGTCTCCTTTGCCGGCGGCATGGGCGGTGGCCTGGAATACCTCCTAGGTCCTCGCCTGTCTCTGCGCGCCTCCGGCGACAACATCGCCTCGTCGTTTTCCCTCACCGGCAATTCGCCTGCCCTTGGATACTCGCCCCATCTGCACTGGAATCCGCGCGCTTCATTCGGCGTCGTGTACAAATTCTGAGTTGAATTCATCGAGGCCGGGTGAGATCGAGCGGCTACCGCACGATGTGACTGCCTCGGCATCCGAATGGATCGGTTGACAGAACATGCGCCGGATGAAAATGGCCTCTCTGTCCAGAGAAGCCATTCTGCTTGGGACTTGTTGTCGGAATCCAACCCGAAATGGAGCCGACGGTCAGACTTGAACTGACGACCTGCTGATTACGAATCAGCTGCTCTACCAACTGAGCTACGTCGGCTTCCTCAATTGATTTTATCCTGGCGTCCGCCGAGCGTAAAGCGGCTATACTGCTGCTCATGCAAGTGAACCCCGCAGAGGATTGGCAAAGGCTCACGGAACACTACCGCGAGATAAGCGACGAAGAACTCCAGGAACTGGCAGCCGATTTCGTCGATCTGACCGAAACAGCGCAGCAGGTCCTGCGCAACGAGATGAGGAATCGCGGCCTGCCTGAGCCGCGAGACGCGGGCGAGACGCGCACGAATTCAGATCGTTTTGCGGCTCCTCGATGGGCCAGCTTTGTCGATCCGGATGCCGGCGCGATCGAATCCAGCGCCCCCGGCGTGAATGAGGAAGACGATCTCCCGCGGGAGTACAGCTGGAAGACAACGCTGTGCGAGTGTGACGAGCTGGAACAGGCGTGGCAGATCTATGAGGTGTTGAAGCGAGCGGGAATCGAGAGCTGGGTCGAGCGACCGGGATCGCGTTATTCATTGGGAATCAGCTATCCCCGCGTCCTGGTCGCCGCCGATCAGCTTGACGAGGCGCGTGAGATTGCCGCCAGGCCCATCCAGCAGGAGATCGTCGATGAACTCCGCCAAGAGCCGCCGGAGTTTGAACCGCCAAAGTGCCCGAAGTGTGGCGCCGAAGACCCGGTGCTGGAGAGCGTGGAGCCGGCCAATGCCTGGCTCTGCGAGGCCTGCGGTAAGCAGTGGACGGAACCGGCGGCAGACTCGAATGAGAAGCCGGGACAGCCCGAGCGGTGAGCCCTCAAAAACGGAAAGAGCCGCCCGGCAACAGGGCAGCTCTCTCCTCAGGGAGAATAGTTCCAACGGAGGCAAAACCATCAGAACTTTCTCGCTGCATAGTAGGAGTATGGGAAGAGCGTGTCAAGGAGAAATCAAGCATCGACTAAGTCATTGTATTTTCAACTAGTTAAATAGTTCTTCCAGAAAACAGTCGGAATCTGCAATTCGATGCATCTTCGCTTCTTGCTCCCGCTAATTTCCGTTATTTCAGCGTGTTTCCTCGGGTTTACACCCAATTTTCCACGGCTCCAAGAGCCATGTTAACTCATCGGTTGCGTCTCGTCGATTGTCGGTGCCGATTCGACCCAAACTTCACTCAGACCGAGGCGAATGAACTCGATGTCGTTGACCGAGGAGACCGGTTTGCCGCGTGCGATGCGGTAAAGAGCGCGGAGGCCGCCGAGGAAGAACGCCAGCAGGATGGCGGCGCTGAACCCGACTACCACCAGCAAGACGATGCCAACCAGCAGCTCGCCGGTCTTGGCCACTTCAGACTCCCCAGACTGGGGGATCGAGGTGAGATCGGCCTCGAAGTGTACGCTGGCCAGCAGTTTGTGGCTCTCCTCTGGAATGGCGTCGCCGCTCACGATGGCCACCAGCGGCCCGCTGCGGCGCACCTCGAGCGACGCCTGATCGGAGTCCATGAGCGGCTTGGGCCAGGGCGGCAGGGCCGTGTCCCCCACCTTGGGGCTGCCCGCCTTAAGAAAGGCACGAATCCTGGTCTCCTGTGCGGCGGCCATCTGCGGCGTAGGGTAGTCGATGATGGTGAGCGTGGCCGGGCCGGAACGCAGCGAGTAGGTTGCGGTTACGGCCTCCGCGCCGTGATCGAAGCCAATAAGGTCCGCCGGCAGCACTCCGCCTGACCCCGCATAACCCGCCGGTCCCAGTGCATAATGGGTCGTCTGCCCGTCCAGCGAAGCCTTGGGCAAGCTGCTCAGGATGGGAGGCGGCAGAGCTTGGCCTCCGCCGGGGACGGGCAACAGCGTGGCCAGCTCGCGCAGCTCGGCTCCGGACATGGGGCCGATGCGAGAGAAATTCGCGTCCACCATCGTGTTGCTCAGCCAGAAGAGCACCCGGTTGTGGTTCGACGTGGCACCCGCGCCGATCTCCTCCTTGGGCCAGCCATTCTGCCGATAGAGCGTATAAGCGCCATAGGCCTCGCTGGCGTCGTGGAAGCGCAGCGCGCGCAGGCTGAGCGTCTCGCCGCTGCGCTTGTAGCTGGCCAGCGCGGCGTCGGTAAAGTCGTACTCCTTGAGCGCCGCGGCGTTCTCCGCATCGGCCTGGGCGGGGTCCGTCACCGTCTTGGGAGGGTCCGCCGCCACCCATCCGGCAAAGGACTCCGGCAGCAGTGGCTTAGGCACGGGCGGAAGCATCAGGTGCGTCGCGCCCTGCGTAGCTGGGGCCTTGGCAGGCGCAGTTTGCGCCTGGGCAGGGACCGCCCCTAGCAACGCAGCCAAACAAATCAATGCTGCTATCCAACGCACCGGAACACGCCCCGTCTTCAGGGTACACGCTTCCGGCGATGCGAGACCATACTCAGGCGATCGTCGGGGCAGCCGGGGGTGGTGAGGGCGGTGGATAAAGAAGGTCTCCGAGCGCCTGGTAGCGCCCGCCGTAGAAGAGCAGGGAGTAATTGCGAACCCAGGTTGCGATGGGGCCGCCAAAGACGATGCCCACGAACAGGGCGACGGCGGCGCCGATGGTGGCTAACAGCACCTCGCCCGCCACGAGAATGACTGCGCCCACGCCGGTTGCGTCTGCCAGCACGGCGTGGAATCCCACGCCTGCCAGCGCCAGAATCCCGAAGAAGATCAGCATGGGAATGGCCAGAACGAGGAACAGGGCAATTCCGGCCAGAATCGGGAGGAACAAGCGCAGCAACAGGTAGACGACAAACTTGCCCGTCTCCGCCTCGATGCGGGAGCGAGCGGCAGCCCACGCCTCCTCAACCGTAGCGTTATCGAGCGCCACATGGGGAAGCATGAAGTCGTGCAGCATCACTTTCACAGCCCAGAGCGCCAGGCAGAGGATGAGCACAACCGGGATGAAGGCGAGCAGCAGAAGGCATCCACTGGCTGGATCGATCTGGCCGCCGGCACACACTTCGCGATAAAGGTCGAAGAACTTGAAGCCGAAGGGAAGCAAAACCGAAACGGCGATGCACAGCAGGAGCAGCCCGATCAGCAGGCTCACCTTGAAGAAGCGCATCGCCTGCTCGCGATAGAGTCTCCATCCCGGCCGAATCTCCCTGGTCTGGGTGACCAGGCAATGGAAGAAGGCGAAGCGGAGCCGGGTGACGAGGTAAAAGACGAAGATGCCGATGGCAAAGCAGACCGGGACGGCAAGCGCGATGAGCGCAATCGCTTCAAGGGGCAGGTGGAATGCCGGGCCGCAGGCGCCGCTGGGCGAAGAAGAATATTTATGCGAGAAGTTGAAGTTGGAATGGGCCGAGACTCCCTCGGTGATGCACGCAACCACCGCCAGCTTCAAATAGGTACCCAACTGGAAAGGGCGAAAGAGCAGGCGGTAGGTCCGGTCGATGGCGGGGGAGATGGCTTGCGAGGCAGTGAGGGCTATCATGGTGCATTCTCCAGTCCGGGTCAGTCTAGCACAGAGTTGAAGCCGCGGTAACTCGCGGCCGTGACTATGCTTTGCAAAGGCCAAGCTAAGGCTCCGACCCCGCGCCAATAGTCTTTGCCACGCGGCCGTCCGCATCCAGAAGCTGAATGGACGGCGTTCCATCCGCCGCAACCTTCAGAACGATGCGGTTGCGGCCTTCGGTGTCCTTTAATTGAAGCACGGCGGACTTGTCATCGGCCCTTCCCAGCATGATGCGCGGATTGTTGCCCGGATGAGCCGCCATGAACTTGTTCCATTCGCCTTCCTGTTCTTTCTCAGGCAGCTTTGAGATTCTCTCATTCGCTTTGATCGCCTCGAGGATGGAGTAGTCTCCAACGTCGTTGATTCGCAGCGTGGTAAACTTCGTTCCGCCCTCCTGCGCCGCATCGATGCTGAATACCTGGTCCTGCATGTACTGATCGAAACTCAAATGAACGTTGGCCTCTTCCAGCTTGCCGCTCTTATCGAGGGAGGAGCCGTAGATCAGCCCTCCGGCTTCGGTCCCCTCGTTGTTGAAGAATAGCGCCCCGGCAGCCTTCCGGTCCGGATGCGGATATTCCTTCCCCTGAACGACGATTCCCGGAAACCGGTCCTGATTTGAGATCACCATTCTCAGCGTTCCGTCCGGCTCAACAACATTGATCCGGTGCACATCGATCTCATCCAAAGTCACCTTGCCTTTGTGAGATGCAAAGCCGCATAGAACCACAGCCGCAAAGGCAAGGGTAAGCAAAGCGGAATAGGCAACAAGAAACCGTTGACCCAACTGACTATTCATGGCAGTTCTCCGAAGATGGAAGCATGGTTTGTTCCAGGTTCTCCCGAAACATACGGGGCAGAAGCTGTTTTTGTTCCATCATTCGGGACAGGAAGACGGCACTCCCGCCCACCAGGCATCGAAGGCCGCCAGCGCCCGCTCGCAGACCATCCGGTGGCGCTCCTGCTTGTCGCGAATCTTCTTGCGCAGTTCCTTGTCCAGCGGCTCCAGCATGTCGAAGGTGATGTTGGCGGGCTGAAAGTCCCTGGGGTCGGCGTGAGTGATGTAGTGGACCAGGGAGCCGAGGGCGCAGGCTCGCGGCGCGGGCGTGGGTTGTTCGCCGCGGGCCAGCGTAGCCGCATAGACACCCGCCAGCAGGCCGGTAGCAATGGACTCCGTGTACCCCTCAACCCCGGAAAGCTGCCCGGCGAACATAAGCCACGGAGCGTTCTTGAGCCGCAGCGTCTCGTCCAGCAGCAGCGGCGCCTGAATATACGTGTTGCGATGAATCTGCCCGTAGCGCAGGAAACGCGCGTTTTCCAAGCCGGGAATGAGGCGCAGCACCCGGGCCTGCTCGGCAAACTTGAGATGGTTCTGGAAGCCGACCAGGTTGTAGCTGTCGGCGCGCAGGTTCTCCTTGCGCAGTTGCACCACGGCCCAGGGGATCTTACCAGTGCGGGGATCGCGTAGCCCCACCGGCTTCATAGGGCCAAAGCGCAGAGTATCCCGGCCTCGCCGGGCCAGGATTTCAATGGGCAGGCAGCCTTCAAAGTACCGGGGTCCCCATGCGCCCGCATTTGGCGCATGGGGTGGGAAGTAATCGAGTTTCTCCCACTCTTTGGCTTCGGCTGGCTCGGCGGTGAGCAGCGCATCCAGAAAGCGATCGTACTCCTCGCGGTTCATGGGGCAGTTGATGTAGTCGGCGTCGCCCTTGTCCCAGCGGGCGGCCATGTAGACCCGCTCCATATCGATGGACTCGGCATCGACGATAGGCGAGATGGAGTCGTAGAAGGCGAGATGGCCGATGCCGGTGATGCGCTCGATCTCGCGGCTCAATGCGTCGGAGGTCAGCGGGCCGGTGGCCAGAATTGTGAGCTCCGCTCCTTTGAGATCTCCGGGAACTGGCGCGCTCAACTGTGTGACCTCTTCGCGGTAGACGCGAATCAGCGACTGGGCGGCAATCGCCTCGGCAATCCGGCGGGAAAACTCGACGCGATCCACGGCCAGCGCGTGCCCGGCGGGGACGGCGGTCTGGTCTGCAATCCTCATCAGCGCCGAACCGGCCCGGCGCATCTCCTGCTTGAGCAGCCAGGGCGCCGTATTCTGCGATTCGCTCTTGAGAGAATTGGAACAGACCAGTTCGCCGAATTCGATCGTCCGGTGGGCAGGGGTCAGGCGCGGCTTGCCGTCCACCAGAGCCCGCATCTCGTAGAGGTCCACCGGGCAACCCAGCCGCGCGGCGGTCAGTGCGGCCTCCGGGCCGGCCAGTCCGCCGCCGATCACGCGAATCCTCACCTCGTTGCCTCGTCGAACCTGGCCGGATCAGTCTCCTGTTCAACCCCGGCAAGCCGCTCAAGCGCCTCGCCGGACACGCGCACATTGCGCCACTCGTCCAGAAACTCGGCTCCCATGGCGCGATAGAAGTCGATCGCCGGCGTGTTCCAGTCCAGCACCTCCCACTGCAAGCGCGGGCAATTCTTCTCCACGGCGATAGCCGCGACCTGCTTGAGCAGCGCCTTGCCGATTCCCAGCCCGCGAAACTCCGGCTGAACAAAGATATCCTCGAGGTAAATCCCTGGGTGGCCCATCCATGTCGAGTAACTGAAAAAGTACAGCGCAAAGCCGGCCGGCTGATCGTCGTGCTCGGCTATCAGGCAGAAAAAGAATGGATTAGGCCCAAAGCCGTCGCGAAGCAAATCAGCCTCTGTCGCGGTCGCCGCGCCCGCTTCCCGCTCGTAGGCGGCCAGCGCCCGGATGAAGGTGAGAATCTGCGCTGCATCTGCGGCGGTCGCCAGTCGAATCGTGGTTGCCATACGCCCATTCTAAAGTGTGATACAGGCCACAAACAGCCGCCTTCTGTGGACACTACGATGGTGAGGTGAACACGGTGGCGCGATCCAACGTGGAATCTCCGGCGGCGGATCTGGCGCCTCCGGCGGGACTCAACGAACCACTCGATTCGGCTTGGAAGCAGAGCCTTCAGGCAGTTCAGACGCGAGGGTTATTGCACCTCTTGCCATGCGCCCTTGTGTTGTACAGTCGATTGGATTTAACTTGAGTATCGTCCACCAGAGTACTCCGAGAGTTTGGTTTTGCGCTGCGGCGCCCTGTATCGGTAGTCGGATATCTGTTGTTGGAAGAGTTTTTGAGCCCGCGGGCAGCTTCCATCCCGCCGCTCCCAAGGAGAAGAATATGAAACGCGCGATTTCACTTTGGCTGGGCCTGCTGGCATTCGCCATTTTGCCTGTGCTTGCGCAGACGCCCGCGCCCACGGGGAAGATTCACGGCCACGTGACCAATCCTACCGGACTACCCGCAAGCAACGGTACGGTGAGCCTCTCCACCGACGGCGGCCACACCTCCAAGTACACCTTCCAGGTTTCCTCGACCGGCGACTTTTCCGGCGAGGCGGCTCCTAGCACGTACACCATCGTCTACCGCGCGCCGGAAACGCCCCCCGACAAGATGGTCGACTTCAAGGATGGCGTCAAAGTCGTGGTCGGCCAGGATGTTGCGCAAGATATCGATATGTCCCGTAAGGAGTTTATCGACACCCTCTCTCCGGAGATGAAGAAGCAGTTGGAGGAGATGAAAAAGCACAACGCCGAAGCCATTAAGACCAACGAAGTGATCAAAGTCCTCAACGCTGACCTGCTGGTTGCCGGCCAGGACATCAAGGACGCCGACGCCGCGGCAGTGACGGCAAAGCAGGCTCTTGGCGCGTCGGCTTCCAGGGCCGATATCGAAGCCAAGGAAGCGGAGATCAAGACCGCCAAATACACCGAAATCGAGACCCTCATGCTGAAGGACACCGCGGCCAAGCCGGACGCCTCCGTATTGTGGATGCGGTTGGCACAGGCGCAGCTCGGCCTGAAGAAGTATGACGAAGCTGAGGCTTCCTTCAAGAAAACCCTTGAACTCGATCCCGCCTCCAAGAAACCGAACGTTGGAGTCCAGGGCACGGCCGAGGCTGGCCTGGGCGAGATCTATGCGCGCGCCGGCAAGGTTCCTGAGGCGAATGCGGCCTATGACGCCGCAGCCAAGGTGGACCCGGCATCGGCGGGCCTCTACCTGAAAAACGAAGCGGTGATCTTCTCCCAGTTGGGCAACACCGATGCCCAGGTGGCTGCGGCGGACGAGGCCATCAAGATCGCTCCCAACCAGGCCCTCGCATACTACCTCAAGGCCAGTGGCCTGGTACAAAAGACCACTCAGGATCCCAAGACGAAGAAGCTCATTGCGCCTCCCGGCTGCCTGGAAGCCTACCAGAAATACCTGGAACTGGATCCGAACGGCCAATATGCCGCTGACGTAAAGGGCATTCTGGTCGGCTTCGAGCAAACCATCGACAACACCTACAAGGCCCCTAAAGCCGGCAAGAAAAACAACTAACCCCGCCTGCTTCCTGCGTGACTGCGAAGGGCGTCCGCCTCGGCGAACGCCCTTCGTGTCTCCGCACCTCCCGAACCCTGCTGTGCCCTGGCCCTCGCGACCCTCTACAATCCAATCCATGAGCCCCGATCTGCCCGGATACGACGAAGCTGCGGCCATGGTTGCCGCATACGGTGCCCGGCTTGCCCGGATGCGGCCTTCATCGGAGCGCGTGGAGCTCGGTCTGGCGGCGGGCCGGGTGCTCGCCCAGCCTCTCTGTGCCGATCGCGACCAGCCTCCGTTTGCCCGCTCCACTCGCGATGGCTTTGCCTGCCGTGCTCTTGAGGCCTCCAGGCACAGGTTCCTTCGCCTCGCCGGAGCCTCCCGTGCCGGCGACGCTCCGGCCGGGCCGCTCACCCAAGGCACGGTCTGGGAGATCATGACCGGCGCTCCGGTTCCCACAGGCGCTGACGCCGTGATGATGATCGAGCACGTCGAGCAGGCCGGCGCCGAGGTCCGGCTGCTCCCGCCCCGCAAAATCAAGAAGGGCGAGAACGTTGTGGCCCAGGGCGCCCAGGCGCTTGCGGGAGACGAACTGCTCTCCGCCGGAACCGCCATCCACTCCGCGCAGATCGCCCTGGCCGCGGCCTGCGGCTACGCTGCGCTTGAGGTCTTCATCCGGCCCCGCGTGGCCATCCTCGCCACCGGCGATGAACTTGTACCCGTCGAGTCCTCGCCCGCTCCCGGCCAGATCCGCAACTCGAACGCCCCCATGCTGGCCGCGATGGTGGAGACCGCGGGTGGCGAGCCTTGGGTTTTGCCCACCGCCGCCGACGATCCCCAATCCCTCGACGCCGCGCTCGCCCAGGCTGCGGACGCCAGCCTGCTGCTCATCACCGGCGGGGTTTCGGCGGGCAAGTTCGACCTGGTAGAGCCGGCTTTGGCTCGCGCCGGCGCTCGCTTCCACTTCACCGGCGTGCGCATTCAGCCCGGCAAGCCACTGGTCTTCGGCGAGCTGCCGGTCAGGAACGCGCCTACCGTCCAAACGGAATTCGGCGCCAAGTGCTTCTTCGGACTTCCCGGCAATCCGGTCTCTTCAGCCGTCACGTTTCTGCTCTTCGCGGCGCCGGTGCTGGCTGCGCTCGCGGGCCGTCTTGAGACCGGTCCACGCTTCACCTTGGCGCGGCTGGCCGCAAAGGCCGCCAAGCACGGCAAACCCGGCCTCACGCGCTTTCTGCCCGCTTCCTGCACCTTCGGCGGAACGGCAAATGATTCCGCCCATGAATTGAGCGATCTGGGTGCCCCATCCTTTCCGCGTTCTTTGCGGAAAGGGTGGGAGTCAACAACACTGCCTCCGGGCCGGATCGATAGCCAGCTCCCCGAAGTCGCGCTGGTTCCCATGCAGGGTTCGGGCGACCTGGCCGCCCTGGCCCGCTCCAACTGCTTCCTGGTCGTGCCCGAAGAGGCCCACAACCTTGACACGGGCGCAATCGTCCGCATTCTGCTTCCCTGAGGATCCCCTATGCCTGAACCCTCGCAGCAGCAGCTCTCGCATTTCAGCGCATCCGGCCAGGCCACCATGGTGGACGTAAGCGCCAAGCAGCCCACCCCGCGCACCGCCGCCGCCTCGGCCTTTGTCGAGCTCTCCGAGGCCGTGTTTGCCGCCCTGCCCGCCAACCCCAAAGGCAACCCGCTCGAGGTGGCACGCTTCGCCGGCATTCAGGCGGCCAAGCGCACCGCCGAGCTAATTCCCATGTGCCATCCGCTCGCCCTTACACACGTAGACGTGCAGGCGGAGATCGTCTCCGGCGGCGTGCGCATCGCGGCAACGGCCTCGACCGCCGGCCCCACTGGCGTCGAGATGGAAGTCCTCACCGCTGCCGCCGTGGCCGCCCTCACCGTCTACGACATGACCAAAGCCCTGGACAAGGCCATCGTCATCCGCAACATTCAGCTCGAAGCCAAATCCGGCGGCAAGAGCGGCGACTTCGTGAGAGCCGCCCAATCTGCCGCGACGGGTTTCCCCGGCAATGAACTGCAGCCAGACCTGTCTCGCCGCCAAAATACGCCAACTCGCTAACTTGCTGGCTTTGTCTCAAACAGCAGCCACAGCCGCTCTGTTCAGGAGAGATCGGCGGCCACGCACAACCGGGTGGCGCCTGTTTCCTATTTCGGCAGGGGCGTCGCTGCGCCTGCGGGCGGCGGACCCTGAGACGGGCCTTGCGGCGGGCGCGCGCCGTCATGGTCGTGGTCGTGTTCATCGGGCGGGATGACGAACGGCTCGGGGTCCAGGTGGCCGCGATGGCAGGTGCCGCAGGTTACGGGCGTGCTGGAGTTTTCCACCATGCTGATGTAGTTGCCGTTGATCTCCTGGGTCATCTTGTACATCAGCCGGGCGGTAGACTTCTGCGCCTTGGAGTCGTCGGAAAAGTTTAGCCGCGGGCGTCCGTTGGGGCCGATGTGGTTGGGGTCCGGCGTGTGGCACGTGTTGCAATGCGCGCCCAACGAGCCCTCCCACTTCTCCATGATCTCGTGAACCTGCTGCCCGGTCAGATTCTTGGGCAGAACCTTCAGGTTGGTGGGCGCGGGATAGGTGCGCGGCGGCGGCGCGCTGCCGGCCGGTGGTTGCGGGGTTTGCGGAGCCTGCGCAGCCGTGACGGCGGCGAAGATAACGGCGGTCAGCAGAGCCGTTGCGGCAACGGCTAGAGACGGGGAAGTCGATTTCAAGCGGAAGGTTTCCTCGCGGGTTGAGATGGTTGAGCCGGTCAACCGAATTCTACCCTAACCCGGCGCAGCCGGAAGCAAAGCGACAGCATATTGGCGCAACAATGGGGCGCATGGCATCTTGATCGACATTGTGTGGGAACGATACAATTCCGGTCCATGAGCCAGAATCCGCAACCCTCCCATTTTGCCAATCAGTTGCTCGCCAGCAAGGAGTTCTTTGAGCGCTCAACCAGCGTCCTCGACGAGGCCGACTCCGGCTTCCGTCCGCGCGACGAAATGATGACTGCGGCGCACCAGGTCGCGCACGCGGCGCAAACCATCGACTGGTTTATCGAAGGCGCCTCACGGCCTGAAGGCTTCGATCTGGATTTTGCGAAGCACGCCAGGGTCATTGCGCAGGTGACCTCTCTCGCCGCCGCCCGCCAGATGCTCGAAGCGGCCTTCGCCAACGCGATCCACTTCATCCGCTCGCACAGCGCCGGCGAACTCGCCCAGCCGTTGCCGCCCGGTCCGGTCATGGGCGGCCAGCCCATCGGCGACATCGTGTGGTCCATCGTCGAGCACACCGCGCATCACCGCGGCGCGCTGACTGTCTATTCGCGCCTGCTCGGAAAAGTCCCACTCATGCCCTACGGCGGCTGAAGCGATTCCCGCCGCCCGGGTGCCGCGGGTGGCCTGCCCCTTGATGTTTCTCTTCCGCTGACCACATTAGGAGGAGGCCGCCCTTGACGCCCACTTTGCTGTTGAGGGCGGGAGTTGGCGATGGACACGTTTGCAGCAGACACAGCTTACGCGGCAGGGACCTACTGTCCAGCGGCGGAGGTGTCGCTGTTAACCTTGTGCCGGGGTCTCGTTTGTTGGCCCTCCGGCTGGTTCTGGGCCAAACTTTTCTTTCATCGGCAAGAGGACTTCGTCCTTGATAAAGTAGTACCCGGCAAGTTCTTGTGTGCCTTCAGCTTGGTCTCGCAGGAATGTAATTTCCAGGAGATACCGCGCCGATCCAAGAATCGCAATTGGCGTTTGCCGAGGATGCTGCCTCGGATTAATGTTGGGCGTGTCTGGCTCATCATCAAAGAGCGCCAGCCCAACAATTCCACCGTGCGTTGCAGCGGAAAAGATCCGATATAGAGAAGGCATGTCTCCCTTCGTCTTTCTAAGCAGATCGCTCGGACTCGAAAACTCGGGTTGATACCAGTAATTCTTCCGAGTCTTGTCAGTAATTAACGCCGTTGCGCGCGCAGTGTCATTGCTCGGAAGTTGCAGGATTGCAGCTTCGATTTCTTTGCGATGCTTGAGTCGAGACTTCTTAGGTACTGAGGAATCATTTACCCGACTCAATTGGAACGCAAAAAGGAACCGGAAGGCCATAAACTCCGAGTTTTCTGGTTCGATTGCGATGGCAAGACAGTTCACGTAAATATCGAGGAGCGTACGAATGAGAATACCGGTCACAGGCGTCCATCCGGCCTCACATAAGTCACGAATTGACCGATGGATCACAACGGCCCGCATGTGAAGATCGGCAAAAGCTTGATACGACACGTGCGGTCGAATCCCTTGAAGTCGAGCTGCCGCACTCTGCACTTTGATGGAATAACGGATGACGATTTCATGGAGTTTGTGCAATTCCTTGCTCAGCGGCCACGGAGGGCCCTTCTCTTCTGATTTTCTCATAGGCAGATTATGGCTCATGGACACCTGTTTGGTTCAGATAATTCTTCGACCTGGCCGGATTCCCCAGCTCCGGATTCTCGGCCTCTGAGATAGCGCGAACCAACCTCCGCCGCCCTCCCCTCATCCCTTGCCGAAATTTACCTCGCGGCAGCGCACAATAATCCTATGGGATGCCTCCACGGGCACGAACCCGCCGCCCAATACCTGCCCCTCCAGGCTTCCCAAAAGCCGACCCCCCACCCCCCCTATACCCCAAGGGGGTATGTTTTCAGCCCTCCGCAGGCTGTCCGATTGTTCATAATCAACAACTTACAGAACGAGTTCATCGCTCCAACAAGCAAAATGTCGTCGTTTTTCGGTCGGTTTTCGGTCCAATTCGAGGGTATTTCGCACCTTTGTTGCCACTTTTTGCGGGTTTGCGGAGGCCCATTTGCGGCGGGACAACGCCATCGAGGAGCACAATCTTCGCCCGGCGCGAAAGAGAAACGCAACGAGGTTTGGAATTGAACTACCCCAGTTGGCTGATCTTCACCTGCAACTTCTCGAAGTCGACGGTGCCCAACCCTCGGGCGGCTGCCATCTCTAGGTAGGGCATCTGTGCGGGGTCGAGGTTCCAATATGCCTTGGCCACGTAGGCGTCGACAGCCACCGGATCGGTTCCGGCGACCAGCGTCTTTTTGAGAGCCACGTCTTCCAGGTTGCCGCCCGTCGGCCCGTTGCGCAGCAGCACGCGGTAGCAATCCATGAGCGTGACCGTGGGCAGCATGAAGGCGGCCAGATCGGCCAGGCTCTGATGAATCTGCTGGTGCAGCCGGTTGCGCTGGCCGCCCAGGATCCCGTACCAGTTCTTCATGCCCAGCGTTGCGCCGGTCAGCAGGTGGTGCTTGGCGACGGGCAGGTTGAAGATCTTGTCGGCCTCCAGGAAGGGCGTGAAGACGGGCCAGCTCTTGAGCACCACACCGCCCATATCGACTTCGCGGAAGCGCTCGGGGTCGGGCAGAATGACTTCTGCGCCCTCGGCGCGGGCGGCGGCCTGAATGCCGGAGCGCTGAAAGCAGCGGCGCGGCTCGTTGCAACTGACGTCGGTGACGATGACTCGCTTGGCGCCGGCCTGCCAGCACTGGCGCACGACCTCGGCGACGACTTCCGGATTCGTGTTGGCGGCCTGGTCCGGGGTGCGGTCCCAGGCGATGTTGGGCTTGAGCACCACCACATCCTGGCGGCTGACGAAGCGCCGGATGCCACCCAGGTCCTCAAGCGCCCGCTGAACCAGGGCCCGCGGCTCCCCGCCTTGCGCACCTGGGGCCGCCGCGGCCGCCGCGGCGGATTTGTCCGTGGGGAACTGAACGACTGTCAGATGCGGAAGCTGGGGATCGGCAGGGGTGCGATGGTCGCGCCGCGCCTGCTCGGCATGCGTCGCGACGGGGTGGAAGCTGCGCTCGCTGAGCCAGACGCCCGCGGCCGCCGCGCCCGCAGCCACGCCGCCCACGCGCAGCAGTTGCAGCAGAGCCTCGCGGCGCGTGAGTCCCGGCGCGTCGGCTTTCTTTTCTTCGGGCTTCTGATCGGTTTCCGTGGCCATCGCCATCCTCCCGGTCAAATCTCCATCCGATGCATCCGTTGCGGATCGTTGGTGCCCAGCCGGTGATCGCCATCGGCTGCGGTGGCGATGTACTGCGGCAGCCGTCCGTCGGCTTCCAGCGTTGCCACGCCCGCCTCGGCGCGCTTGCGCTCGATCATCTGCCAGGCGGTGTGATCCACGGCCACCCGGTCCTCGCCCACGATGAGCGCATTGGGCTGCCAGAGGTACTCGGGGCGAAAGCCGGGACCGCCGTTGTACACCGCGGTCATGGCGTCGCCGATGGTGAAGCGAACCTTGTCGCGGACGGTGGGAATGCAGTTCAGGTCGGCGACGCCCGGGTTGCAGTAGTTGGCGTGCAGTTCATACGGCTGCTGGACGACGCCGTACATGTTCTTCATGGCGAAGGTTATGCCGGCTCCGCTGTGGTCCTTGAGGATGGGCAGGCCAATGACCATGTCGCACTGGCGGGTGAGAATCTTGGCCAGCCTGACGCTGACCCTGCCAAACGCCACCGGCTGATCCTCATATCCACCCACATCGTTGCCGTAGCAGCGGACGCGGCTGGGATCGGTGTTGACGGTCAGTCCGCAAGCTTCGAGGCTGCGGGCGTCGCGCTCCCAGACAAGGATGCTGCCGGCCTTCACGCCGGCCTGCTGCAGCCGTTCGCAGACGGCCAGCACCAGCGCCGCATGAGTCGAAATCCCTCTGCCGCCGAGGCCGTTCACCTTGAGGCCGATGACCTTGTCGACCGGCACGATGCGCTTCCAAGCTTCGACCGGATGATCGCGTCCGGTATAGGCGGCGATGGCGCGGTCGAGCAGATCGAGGACGCGCTTCTCGTCGAGCTGCCCTCCGGGTCCATGCAGCGCAGCATCCCGGGCGATGACCACCTTGGACTTGGCGGCTTCGGCGTGCTGGGCGTTCTGGTCGAGCATGGCGGCCAGCCCCAGCTTGTTCGCCGCGGCGGACGAACCCAGAATCAGAGCTCCCGCAGCTGTGGTCCTGATGAATTCGCGCCGGCTTTTCATGGCCATCTCCTTCTCCGTCAACGCGGCCGGCGCCCCGGCCACAGGGCGCTTACAGTTTCGCTTCCACGCCGTGCGCAAGGGCCAGCAGAGCCTGCGGCGTATCCGGCGTGGACTCATAGGCGACGATACGGACCAGGTAAGGGCCCTTGCGGAAGATCACGCTTTGCGCGTACTCGACTCCGGCATCACCCAACTGGACGGTCTTGGCGTCCTTGGTTTGTCCGGCTTCCAGAATCTTGCGCGCGCCCGCCGCGTCGCCCATGGTGTGAACGTCAACAGTGGCTTCCAACTGGCCCTGGTACTTGTAATCGGAGGTCGCGGTGGAGACGACGCCGGCAGAGGTGTACTGGTCGGCATCGCCGTCGATGTACTGCCAAAGATCCTTGGCCGCAAAGACGCGCGTGTCGCAGGTCTTTTCCCAGCCGGCGACCGCGCCCGAAGCCGGGAACGGGTCGATCGCGCGCTTTTTGCATCCCGTGGCAACGGCCGCGGCAACGATTGCAATCGCCGCGGCGGCAAACATCCATCGTTTTGAGCGAAGCATCGACGGGGTCTCCTTTACTTCCGGTTGAGCAGAATCTGGCTGCTGGGCGAACGGCTTTCGCCGATGCTGGTGACGTAGACGGCGGGGCGCTCTTGGAGCGGGCAGGCAAACTCGCAGGCGCCGCACCCCACGCAGCGGCTGGGATCGACGCGCGGCTGCTTGAGCGTTTTAATGTTGCCGGCCGAGTCGACGACCAGGTTCTCCTGGACGTAGATGGCCTTGGGCGAGACCGGGCACCACTCCTCGCAGACGATGCAGTCGGTGGCCATGGCCCAAGGCAGGCAGCGCCCGCGATCGTAAAACGCCGTCCCCAGGCGGACACGCTGGTCCGCCGCGGAGATGCCAACCCCTACGACCCAGCCTTTCTCCTTGGGCGTGATCAGCCAGATGGCGCCGGTGGGGCAAACCTCGCCGCAGAGGACGCAACTCGGTTCGCAATAGCCGATGCGCGGAACCAGCGTGGGCGTCCATAGCCCCTCGATCCCCGCCTCCTCGAGCGTAGGATGGAGCGCGTTGTTGGGGCAAACCTTCATGCACTCGCCGCAGCGGATGCAGCGGGAGAGGAAATCGGACTCGTCGAGCGCGCCCGGAGGACGCAGCAGGCGCTCATTGCGGCTCTTGCCCAGGCCGGTATTAGCGCGCATCAGCGGCACCACCACCGCTCCGGCTGCCAGACCGGTGAGCGTCCTGCGCCGGCCAAGGTCCGGCGAAGCGACCTCACGCTCCTTGCGGAAGAATCGGAACTGGAGGCTGCCGTGCGGGCAACTGCCCACGCAGTTCATGCACATCAGGCACTCGGCCTTGCGCCAGGGCACGCCGCCGATGGGATCGTCGCCCCCCTGGCAGTTGAGCAAACAGCGGTTGCACTTGTCGCAGGCCGCCGGATCCTTGTGCAGTCCCAGAATCGACCAGCGCGAAACCGCGCCCAGCAACGCGCCCAGCGGGCAGACAGCGCGGCACCACAACCGCGTGACGCGCAAACTGGCGGCGAGAATCGCAACAAAGAGAATACCCAGCACGAGGCCTTGGTGGTAGTGAAGCTGGCGAAGATCGAGCACCGTATAGTGCAGAATCGTATGCAGCGCCTCGCCGGTGGATCTGATCGCCGCGTTGCGGCTGCCTTCGAGCGGCGTGAGCACGGCGCGCGCGGCGGCATTTACGGCGGGAAGAATCGACAGGCCGAAGGAGCGGACCAGCAAACTGAAAGGATCGAGCCATCCGATCGCCGCCGAGCCGAAGCAGGCGGCGACCAAGCCGGCGAGCAGGACGACATACTTGCCCGTCTGCCAGCGCTTGTACCTGTTGGACTCGATGCGCTGCTTGCCCCGTTTTGCCTCAGAGGGCATATTGCCGGCGAAGTGCTGCAGCGTGCCCATGGGGCAGATCCAGCCGCAGAAAAAGCGGCCCAGAAAGAGTGTGGGAACCAGGATGAGCAGGCTCCACAGCAGGCCGCGATAAAGGGCGTGGCTGGCCAGCGCGTTCACCAAGGCCACCAGCGGATCCCACTCGAAGTAGAGGCGCACGGGCGCGCGCAACTGAATCTCGGTTCCGCCGCCGAGAAAGAGATTCAGCGAGGTAAAAAGCAGCAGCGCAAAAAACAGGAGCAGAAAGAAAATCTGCGAGATCCTGCGCCACATCGGCAACCTGGAACGGGCCACGAATCTCCTCCCCACGCCGCGCGCGCGTGCGGTAGCCGTACAAGGTAGATGATTGGCGCTCAGGCAAGCGCCACACAGTGATCTGCATCACCGATTGGCGGTTTTGGGGCGGTGGTTGTGCCCGTCGGTTGTCCAAAAAAATGAGATCGGATCGGGAGAGATGCAGGCTGAGACGTTGTACAACTGCCGAAGGCGCTCGATCAAGGTAGGCCGGCAAGCCGGAAACCCGCCTTGCCGGGCTATCCTGTAGGAACGGCGCTTTCGCAATCGGGAACAGGGACAGATGGAGCAAGCGGAAACGAGAAAAGTCGAGTTGTTCGATACCAGCCTTCGGGACGGGATGCAGCAGCCCAACATCGATATCTCCGTGCCCAATGCCGTAAGCCTCTTGCAGCGCATGGCCGCTTTCGGCGTTCACTATGCCGAGATCGGCTTTGCCGGCGCAAACAAGTTCGTGGCGGATTTGACCGGCGCGCTCTCCGCGGTCGATACGGGCGCCATGAAGCTGGCCCTGTTCGGCAGAACGCGCGGCCGCGGCGCCAAGGTCCAGCAATGGCCCGACGTGCAGTTCATCGTCGCCCATAAAAAGCGCGTTCCCGTCGCCGTTGTGGTCGTCAAATCCCGGCTGCTCGATGTGATGCGGTCGCTCGAGACCACGCCGGAAGAGAACCTGCTGATGGCCTATGAAACCGTCGCGTGCCTTCAGGACCACGGCCTTGAGGTCATCGTGGACCTTGAGCACGCCATGGATGCCGTTTGCGGACGCCGCGAGAACGGCGAGGATTGCGACCGCGATTTCAGCCAGCTCAGCCTGGACTACTTCCACCGGATGACGGAACAATGCGTCCGCCAGCAAGTGAGCCGGTTGGTGGTCTGCGATACCACCGGCGGCGCCAACCCTGAAGAGGTCGCCGAGGCGATCGGCGGGCTGGCGCGGACTTACCCCGAGACCGGATTCGGATTTCACGGCCACACGGATCGCGGGCTTGGAGTCGCCAATGCCCGCGCCGCGATTCTTGCCGGCGCCGTCCAGGTTCAAGGCACGCTGCTGGGAACCGGTGAACGCTGTGGCAACGTCAACCTCACAACCGTGATCGGCAGCATGCAACTCCGGGGCGAAGCTGATTTTGTCCCGCCCGAATCGCTCGCGGGACTCACCAGCCTTGCGCATGCGGCTTACGCGGCTTTCTCGCTCGAAGCGCCGCACGGCGCGCCGATCATTGGTCCCGGCGCTTTTGGCACCTGGGCCGGCATGCATGGCAGCAGCGAACGCAAGAACCCTGGGGCTTACCTGTGGTGCGACCCGGCCAGAGTGGGCGCCAGCCCGGTGATCGGCGTCAACGCCCAGTCGGGAAGGGCCAATATCGTTCTGCTCTCGGAAGCGCTCGGCGTTCCACTCGATTCCGCGCAGGCGCAGGCCTTGATGGACGCCAACCCGGCGATGATCGAAGGCGGCGGCTTCACGGCCAGCGAAGTTTCCTTCCGTCTGGCCTGCATGAAGGTGCTCAAGACTCTCGAAGATCGCTTCAGCATCAAGAGCTGGCGAGTCCTGGATGAATCCGACGAAACCGGGAACAGATATGTTCAGGCTTCGATGCTGTTATCCGTTGGCGACTCCGCCGTGGTCACAACCAGGGCGGAGGGCGCCGGTCCGGTGGATGCGCTGACCAAGGCCATGCGCCATGAACTGGAGAAATGGTACCCGGCTCTTGCCGAGATGCATTTGGGCACCTTCAGCGTCACCGCCCTCGACGTTTCCGCCCACGACACAGCGGCCCACGTCCGCGTCACGGTCAGCTTCAACGCCGACGGCCACGAGCCGTGGATGACCGCGGGGGTGAGCAGCGATTTGAACCAGGCCGCGCTCATGGCCATCGTGGATGGCTTCCACTATTGGCTGCTGAAGACCGCCGAATAGTTGTCTGGGCGGATTCTCACAGCCGATTGATGAGCGAGGCGATGCAGGCCGCGCCGAAGCCGTTGTCGATGTTGACCACAGAGACGTTGGGCGAGCAGGTGTTCAGCATGCCCAGCAGCGCCGCCACGCCGCCAAACGAGGCGCCATAGCCCACGCTGGTTGGCACGGCCAGCACCGGCGCATCCACCAGTCCGCCCACGACGGTGGGCAGCGCGCCCTCCATGCCGGCGCACACAATCAACACGCGGGCGGATTGCAGTGAGTTCTTTTGCGCCAGCAGGCGGTGAATGCCGGCCACGCCGACGTCGGCGATCAGTTCTACCGTGTTGCCCATCAGGCGCACGGTCACCACGGCCTCTTCGGCTACGGGCAAATCGCTGGTACCGGCGCAGACCACGGCGATGGTCCCTTTTCCCGGAGTTGCCGGCGCCTGCATCAGGGTGATGGCGCGGGCGGTCTCATGAAACTCGGCGCGGGGCTCGACCGCGCTGACCGCATCAAACATCTCGCGAGTGGCGTGGGTGGCCAGGACGTTGCCGCCGTGCTGGGTCATGCGGGCAAAGATCGTTGCCACCTGCGCAGCGGTCTTGCCGGCGGCAAAGATCACCTCGGGCATGCCGGTGCGCAGCGCGCGATGGTGATCGAGCTTGGCGAAGCCAATATCCTCGAAGGGCAGACCGCGAAGGCGGTCGAGTGCCTCGCCGACGCCGGTCCGGCCCTCGCGCACTTCGTTCAGCAGCGCTTCGATCCTTGTCCGATCCATCAGCTCTCTTCCTTTCCCCCGGCGTCCGCGTAGGCCTGCATGGCCCGCTGCATCACCTCTTTGAGGGGCACCGAGTGCAGCGTGGCCAGCAGACGGCAGTCCTCATACTCCGGCGATGCATTGGCGATCTTGCCGTTGGGCCAGCGAGCGATCTTGATACACACCTCGCCCCATTCGGTCTGCACTCTGAGAAACTCGCGCGCCAAAGCCAGCTTGTTTTCGAGCCTCCAGCGCAGGCCGATGGTGCTGGTTTCGCGGAAGAGAAGGTCGCGCAGCCTTGGCAGGAGATTGGGGCAGCAGAGCACGGTCAGTTGCACGCCGGTTCGCCCCTTCTTCATCTGCACGGCGGCGCGATAGACGTCCCACGCGCCGGCATCGAGCAGCAGGTCGCTCACATAGGCCAGCACCTGTGGGTTCGAGTCGTCGATGACGGTTTCGATCACCGCTATGGGCTCGGCCGCGGCGGAGTCTTCGCCGTCGCCCGCCGCGGCTTCTTCGGCCGCTTCGCCCACCAGCAGGCGCAGCAGGTTGGGTTCTCCCGGCGTTTCGCGTCCGCCCGCTCCGTAGCCTGTGGCCAGGATGCGCAAGGGCGGAAGCGGCTCGTAGCACACATCCAGCATCCGTAGCACCGCCGCGCCAGTGGGCGTAACCCGCTCCATCGCCTGGCCGGCGGCATAGACAGGCGCGTCCCGCAGCAAGGCCAGCGTGGCCGGCGCCGGCACCGGCAGCGTTCCGTGCTGGCAGACCGCCGTTCCGCTGCCCACGTTCAGGGGCGACGAAAGCCAGCGGGCAACACCGAGCGCTTCGCATCCCGCGGCCGCGCACACGATATCGACAATCGTATCCACCGCGCCCACTTCATGAAAATGCACGCTCCCAATGGGAATGGAATGGATGGCGGCCTCGGCCTCGCCCAGCAGTTGGAAGGCGCGGATGGAACGCTCTTTGACAGCGTCGGAAAGCGCAGCGGAGTTGATGATTTCGAGAATTGTCGACAAGGGCCGATGAGCGGTGTGAGTGTGCGGATGGTCATGCGCGCCGTGCTCATGCGCAGCCGGTAAAGGGTGCGCCTGGTGGGTGTGTGCCTCATGTGCATGCGCCTCATGCTCTTCGTTAGTGTGCTCCGGCTCGATTGTCTGCCGGTCTGGAGTGAGCACGTCAACTTTGGTGGCGGCCAGACCGCCGCGGCTCACCTTGCGCATCTCCAGGCGCGCGCCCACAGTCAGCGCTGCGGCCGCTTCCTCAAGACAGGCAAACGGAACGCCCGCATCCACCAGGGCGCCCAGCAGCATGTCGCCGCTTATGCCGGAAAAACACTCCAAGTATCCGATTCGCATCGCTTTGTGATTCTAAACGGTCGAGGATGCTCCGCGCCGGGCCAGGACTTCCGCCGGCAGAATCGCATTCATGGAGCCGGAGCGGAAGCCGGCGCAGTCCAGGGTCACATATTTGAATCCGGCCTCCCTGAGCGCCGCTGAGATGGAGTCAAGCATCTCGATGGCCAGGGCGCGGGGCAGCTCCGCGCGCGCAATCTCCACGCGGGCCAGCTCACCGTGATGGCGGACGCGCAGCTCGCGAAAGCCCAACTGCTGCAGGCTCTCCTCGGCTCGCTCCACCTGTTCCAGCACCTCGCGGGTTACGGTGCGGCCATACTCGACGCGCGAGGACAGGCAGGGGGCGGCGGGACGATCCCAGAGCGGGTAGCCGGCAGCCTTGGCCAGGGCGCGCACTTCCTGCTTCGTCAGTCCCGCCTCCGCCAGCGGCGCCAGCACGGCGTGCTCTTCGGCGGCGCGCTGGCCGGGACGAAAATCCATCCTGTCGTCGGCATTCATGCCGTAGGCAATGCGGGCATATCCGAGCTTTGCGCCCAGCGCTTCCATGGTTGCGAAGAGCTCGTCCTTGCAATGGAAGCAGCGGTTGGCGTCGTTGCGCGCATATTCGGGCCGGTCCAGTTCTTCGGTGGCCACCACGCGCAGCGGCATCTGCAGCCCGCGGGCAAAGGCGCAGGCCTCCTCCATATCGCGCCGGGCCAGGCTGGGCGAGTCAGCCAGCACGGCCAGCATCCGGGAGCCCAGGATTCGATGCGCCGTGGCCGCCAGAAACGCGGAGTCCACGCCGCCGGAGTAGGCCACCATCAGGCTTCCCAGTTGTTCCAGCCGCGCTTCCAGGGCCAGCAGCTTGGACGCCGTGCCGGTCAGCCCATTGGCAAGCGCATCGGACGGCGCATTGCGGGGGAGCTCCTCTGCTGGCAGATCGGTCTGTGCGATCGCCGCCATAGGGCAGATTATAGCCCGTTCCCGCTCTTGGCCGGCAGCGGCGCTTGCCGCCAGTCCGCCAGCCAATCAACCTTACGCCCACAGACACCACGGTCCGGCATCCTCGCCGGGCCATGCCGACTGGCTTCCGCGCGGAAGCGCAGCTCAGTCTACCGCCTTGCTCATATCCGCATGGGCATGAGCACATAGCGGTACCTGTACTCCGCATCCGGATCTTCAGGCCGCATCTGGCCAGCCGACTGCGAATCCTTGAACTCCAGCCGCACCTCGCCCTCGTTGCCCAGCGCCTTCAAAAAGTCCAGGATGTAGGTGGAGTTGAAGCCGACCATGATCGGATCGCCGGAATACGGCGTATCGATGGTGTCTTCGCTCTCGCCGGATTCCGTTGAACTGGAGCTGATCTTCAGTTCATTCCCCTCCAGCCGCAGCCGGATGGCGCCCGACCGCTCGTCGGCAAATTGCGCCACGCGCTGGATAGCCGCCGACAGCTCGCTTGACCGAACCACGGCAAACTTTGTGTTTTCACGCGGCATCACCGCCTCAAAGTTCGGGAACTGCCCTGACAGCTTGCGCGTGCTCAACGTCCGATGGCCCAAGCGGAAGAAGAGGGTGTGTTCGTCGTCGGCAAATTCCACCTTATCGGCCTCTGAAGCCGAGAGCAACTGCTGCAGCTCTTGTAAAGCCTTGCGAGGAATGAGGATGCGTTTCTCGCCACTGATGCCTTCCAGGATTTCATTCGGCTTCTCGACATACGCCAGCCGGTGGCCGTCCGTGGCTACCATGGCCAATGACTCCGCCTTGATCACTAGCAGAGCCCCGTTCAGCGTGTACCGCGATTCTTCGTTTGAAATGGCGAAGATCGTTCGCGCAATCAGCGTCTTTAGCGCCTGGGATGAAATGCCAGTGGCGGCTACGGCAGGGAACTCCGGCACCTGTGGATAATTGGCTCGCGCCATACCCACCATCTTCGTATTGGAGTGCCCGGAGCGAATCTGCACCCAGTGATTCTCGAGCAGTTTGATCAAGATGTCGCCCTCTGGCAAAAGCTTGACGTAGTCGTAGAGCTTGCGTGCCGGGATTGTGCAGGCGCCAGGCTTCTTTACCTTCACTTCGGTGCTGGTGCGGATCGCCTGATCGAGGTCGGTTGCGGTGATGTTCAAGCAGTTGTTCTCGACCTCGATGAGAAAGTTGGACAGAATCGGAATGGTCGTCTTGCGCTCTACCACGCTTTGCGTTGCGGTAAGCTCCTTCACCAGATCCTGGCGGCTTACGGTAATCTCCATCGTTGCCCCCTGCGCGGCCGGTTTTTCCTCTTCGGTTTCCACGATCGGCATCTACCCGCCTCACTGTGCACCTGCGAGAAAAGCCTGTGTGGGACACATTCCACGCTGGCCACACTTTACAACACTATGCAGTCAGTTGGAAGTGGCTTTCTTTTCTTCTTCTTGATTGTATTCATCTTCACGTCCATCCGTGCGTGGAAAACAGGGACTCTTCTCTGGATTACCTTCTCTCTATTCACATCTCGCTTAAGTCTGATCGACTGCCAGGAACTTGGCTACAGACGATGTCCGGCAAACGTTCAGCTCTAGACTTCCACTTGTACCGCGCGGCGGGTAGTGAGGAAAAGGATAGAAGATTAAAAGAAAGAACAGTAATACCCATAGTTCCCGGAGGAAAAGTGGAAACACTTCCAAAACGATTGTGGGGCAGGGAGTTGACGGGCAGGCAGGTTTTCCAAATCCAGGCTGTGCAATTCTGCGCTTTTGGAAATCCGGTCTGGGAGAGGAGCAACGATACCCGTGTTTCCCACGTCTCCCACAGGCAGGCTGAAAAGGTCTGTGCAAAGGGGATGGTTTATGTGAAAAGCGCGTTCATGATCGCATGTGGCAAGGACTTCGAAATGGCTAGTCCTCCACAGGAGAGCAGCCGACCAGCGCTTGCATAGGGAAGGATGAAGAGGTCGAAATTCTTTCTGGATGAGATCGATTCCCGTCCTTGATGCGCGGCTCGATGGTTTCCCATTCCAGAAAGAGATATGGGCGATGTTTGGGTTGATGGCAGCAGCGGATGGGCAGGACTCCTAGACTCGGATAAGCGGTGGGGGCTTTGTAAATGACTATCGACATTGAACGCCTGGAAGACGAACTGCTGCACATGTCCGCGGAAGGCGCGCCGGGACGGGAGTTTTGCGAGGCAATCTCCGAGTTGGCAGGAACCGGGCGCTTTGCGCAGTTGCAAGACGTACTGCCAAGCATTGTATATGAGGAACTTTGGGAGCGCTACCAGCAGGACTCAGCGGCCTTTGTAGCTGGTTGGCACATGTTGGCTCAAGAGATGCAGCAAGGCTTCATTCAACACGCCCGGCAGCGGCTTACCTTACTAACACGGTTGCAGCAGGCGGGAAGTGACGCGAGCACCCCGGCATGGCAGGAGATTCAACGTGCTCTGGATAGACAGCAGAACGACCTGTTGCGTGCAGCGTTTGCGCATGAACTGCTGGAACTGGTCGAGCCCGCCGTGCTGCGGGCCACCCACCTGCGTGAATGCGTGGTGGCCGCGCCCAGTTCAGAGGAGGCCGACCGGTATCTGGACGAGGCCACGCGCTGCTACTTCTTTGGCCTGTTTACCGCCTGCGCCGTCATGTGCCGCTCAGTGCTTGAAGAAGCCATCAAGCAAAAGCTGCCGGCCGCGCTTACCCGCCTGATCCGCACTCGCTACCGCAACACCGCTACCTTGGGCAATCTGCTGCATGAGGTGAACAACAATCTGATCCTCACCGGCTTCGACAGCGATTTTCCCAGGGTCGCCAACAAGGTGAACGACGCTGGCAAGAAGGCTGTGCACCAGGGCCTGCTGTCCGACGACGAGGCGCGCGCCTGCCTGCAAGACGCCCGCCAGGCCCTGCAAATCCTGTTGCGGCAGTGAGCGGGCTCCAAGTGGCGGGTCGGTCTCGGTCCCAGGTTGGACGAAGGCGAACTCAGGTCAATCCGTGATCGTTACCCTCTTGGAACGCCCATCGAAGGTGATGACCCAGTTCCGGAGAATGTCTCTGCCGATCAAGATGGCATAGTTTCGTTCCTTCACGAAATCGACGGAAACGATGCGAATTGGGTCAAATGGCCGCAGATTGGTACCGGGAAAACTGACGGCTCCGGCATGTTCCCCACAGCGGTGTGTGGTGCCGACTGCCGTTATCTCACTGCCCTCATTCGTTTGGAAGAGCCTGCAGTAGTTGGCAAATGTCTTGCTTATAACGGTGACAGAGGCACCGGTATCGAGGAGAGCCCTCATACGGAGAGGCTCGGGACATTCGAGTCCGAGAGCACGCCAACCCTCAATAACGTCACGTGAATTCATCACTATGACGTCGATGCACGGACCTGGGTCGCCTTGGTCGAATGGATCCCAATAGAGGACAGCATTTCCCATAAACAGCATTATAACGCAATAATGCAACTATGAAACGAAATATACAGGCTCGGTCGTCTGTATTTGCTTTACAAGAAAATTTCGACTGACGCCAAACCTCTGCAGACCAGCTTTGAAGGCCTCGGCATAGGTGACGAAGAATCCTTCCGCTACGACGCTGTCTTGGATCGCAACGAACTCACCGGGGTGCGAGCGCAACCACCCCTTGCGGTGCTGTTCAAACACTTTGTTCTCTGCCGAAAACGGGCCAGTAGACGCCATCTCAATCCTCTTCAGAATTTTAATACGCGATCACCGCCGATTCACAGAGCCGAATTGGCGTTACCGGGTTAATGCGTTAATGCGATAATGCTGTCAACAGCGATTTGAACGATGAGCCCGAGAGAGAAACATATCCCGGATGATGCCCAGCGGACTTCTGTTTGCCTCACCGCCGAAGACAGGGCAGCCATTCGCTGGATCGGTGAGGTTCGCCGAGCCAAGAAGGACAAGCGGACGACCACCAACGACATTCTCGTCGATGCGCTCTGGTATTTCATAGAAAAGAGTGAGGGCAAGACCAAAGACCGGATCCGTGCCATGCTGCCGGCCGTCCCATCAGACGAGCGCTCGCAGAATACGGTCACTGAGATGCCAAGGCCGAAGAGCAAGCGCTGAACCGAATGCACATGTCGAGATCGCAGAGTGGCCCAGTGCGAGACTCCGCGTCGACTGAGACCGGCCTTCTATACTGAACTTTCCATGTCCTATGCGGCGGCTGTCGAACAACTGAATGCCATGGCGCCGGAGCTCTATATGGCCTCCGGCCAGGCGCGCCGTAAGTTCTCGCTGGACGAAATCGGCATTCTGCTGGCCGCGCTCGGCAATCCGCACTACCGCTTTCCTTCGGTGCTGATTGGCGGGACCAACGGCAAAGGGTCGACGGCTTCGACTCTGGCCTCGATTTTGACTGCCTCCGGGGTTCGCACCGGCCTCTATACCTCGCCGCACCTGGCTCGGCCCAACGAGCGCATCCGCCTGGACCGCTTCGAGATCGGCGACGATGCCTTTGCCAGCCTCTTCTTTCGCGTTCACGATGCCGCGCGGCAGTTGGTGGTGGATGGCCGGCTTCCGCAAATTCCCAGCTACTTTGAGATTCTCACCGCGCAGGCTCTGCTGTACTTTGCCCAGGCGCGCGTGAAGATCGCCGTGCTTGAAGTGGGCATGGGCGGACGGCTGGACGCGACCAATATCGTCGATCCGCTTTTCTCCATCATCACCGACATTTCCATCGATCACACGGAGTGGCTGGGATCGACGATCGCGGCCATTACGCGGGAAAAGGCCGGCATTCTACGCCGCGGCGGTACGTTGATTACCCTGCCGCAGCACCCCGAAGCCAACCAGGTTCTGGACGAGATGGCGGCTGAGTTGGCCGTTCGCCGGGTGAGCGCGGCCCCCTATTTGCCTCCCACGGGCGCCGACGAGGCCGGTCCCTATTGCGTAAACGCCATGGGCGCGACAATTCGCGTGGATTCTCCCCTTGCCGGCGCGCACCAGCATCGCAACCTGGCATTGGCCATCGCTGCCGCTGTCGAGTTGGCTTGCAAGCACGGCTTTCCGGTGAAGCCGCCGGCCATCGCCGAAGGCATTCGCAAAACACGCTGGCCGGGCCGGCTGGAGCGCATCGGGAGAGACGGCGTGGAGTGGATTCTGGATGTGGCGCACAATCCCGCCGGAGCCTGGGCGCTGCGTAGCGGCCTGGGCGCGATTCTCCCTGATGCTGCGGGCGAGCGCAGGCCGCGGACGCTTATCTTCAGTTGCCTGAGCGACAAGCCGATTGCCGAGATGGCGCAGATTCTCTTTCCGCTCTTTGACCAGGTGATCCTCGCGCCCATCCAGACAGCTCGCGCCGCTGCCATGGACGCCCTGTTGGCGGCAGCCGAGGCCACAGGAGTCCGCGCGCTAGCCGCCGAATCGGTCGGCCAGGCCATGCAACTGGCCGCCGGGCAGACCGGACAGCGAGGCGTAGTGGTCGTGTCGGGATCGGTGTACCTGGTGGGCGAGGCGCGTACCTTGCTGCTTGCCGAAAGTGGGGCGCAATCGTGAGCCGGCGGCCAAATCCCTTGCCGCGGCTCTACCGCTGGCGCACCAACCTGCTCCACATCCCGGCCATGACCGTGGTCACGGCCGTTTGCGCTTCGTTGTCGATCCTGGTATCTGTTATAGACAGCCGCGGCCGCGCGCAGCACCGCATTGCGCGCTTCTGGGCGCGGGCCATGGTAACTCTCTCCGGCTGTTCACTCATCGTTCGAGGGTTGGAGAACCTGCGCAAGCATCCGGTCGCCGTCTATGCTTCCAACCATACCTCCTACATGGATACGCCGGTTATCTTCGCCGCGCTGCCCTTCCAATTTCGCATCTTGGCAAGGAAGGAATTGTGGCCTA